>Ga0214542_1000097_pt1 | contig 115955 bp, 57 predicted proteins | sample CNSS1metaG_FD_160096 | JGI IMG/M metagenome (GOLD analysis project Ga0214542, IMG submission 160096) | Root nodule microbial communities from cowpea collected in UCLA plant growth center, Los Angeles, California, USA - CNSS1 | ecosystem: Host-associated > Plants > Roots > Nodule | place: USA... | reverse complement strand
TAAAAAAAAAAAAAAAAAATATAAATATATATATATATATATATATATATATATATATATATATATATATATATATATATATATATATATATATATATATATATATATTTTGTTTAAGAGGCTAAGCCCATGTAACTCGTCCCGTGAATTTTAACTTATAAAAGGTAAAACGGCAGCGTGAATTTGCCCAAAATCGATAAAACCCGGTTGAATGAAAAAAATATAAAATTTAAGCCATAAATAGTAACTCATCTTTTAAGGTAACGCGGTGCAAAGAGGTAAAACCCGACCCGAATATTTATTTCATCTTTACGTAATGTATGATTTAGTGTATTATTCGTTTAGTGACACTTGGGCTTTCGTTTTTCCGTTGGGCGAGTAGAATCTCAGAAGCCATGGCGAAGCGATCGTACAAGACGGAGTTGGGGTGCATAGCGTGCGATGAACTGCGCGAGCTCGGAGCGGGAAAACCTAACTGGCTGGTCGAAACCCCTCACCTCCTCTGCGCCATCGACACCCACTCCCTCCTCCTCGCCAACCGCTCCACCATCCTCCTCCTCTCATGGTCCGACAACTCCGCCGCCTCCCCGCCCCTTAAGATCCGACCCGACCTCTCTCCCATCGACGCAGAGTCAATCACGGCCCTCGAGTGGCTCGTCTTCGGAGACAACCGTGTCATCGTCGCCGGCACCTCCTCCGGGTATCTTCTGCTCTATTCTCTGCGGGGAGATTTGATTCATCGCCAGGTAATGTTTTTGCTGCCCCTTTCTTCGTCTTTTTTTCTGTGTGATGATTTTTGGGGTGAGTTGTTTCAGTTTGAGAACTCGAAGACGTGTGTGTTGTTCAGTTGGATCGATGTGATTGTTTGGATACAGCGAGGGGTGATGAATTGCAGTCGTAATCGTTGCAATTTTTGTTTTTTTTTTTTTTTTATCAGCAAATTATGTCGTAGTTTGTTATGTTTATGTTTGTAATTTGCACAAATATCAATAATTGATTTTCTCATCAATGGATATTGATTGAGATCCAGATTGATTAGTAATATGTTATGACTAAATTAAAATATACGAGTTGAGGTAATTCCCACCTCACAGCCTGTTTCTTTCCTATGCTCAAATTAAAGCGTTAAAGTTATGTCCTAAGCACGAGTTCTAAAGATAAAATCAGAGTCTAACCTAGTTATTGGTATTAGGACTAGCGGGTCATTTTATCGGAACATCCACAAATATCGAGTCTTGAAAATTTCACGTTTGAGATGTGCAGTAGTAGTAATAGTGTATTGAAGATTCACATTGACTACTCATGTGGTCAAATTGAAGTATATATTAAGGGATATTCCTCACCTTACAAGTTGGATTTTATAAATTAGTTTTGTGGAATTAATGTAGGTCTTAAGCCAGAGTTATATATCCTTTATCCTTAGAAGTTTACATGGTTCAGAGACTCCCGCTAAAGTGAGGAGGCGCACTTTAGGGGAGTGCAACCACAATGGTTGATTACAAAATCAATGGTTGTGAATTGTGACAAAATCAAGTTTATATTTGATAAGTCTACAGTTAATTACAATATCAATGGTTTCTACATTCTAATTAATGTAATTTTGTTCTCTAAATTATATTTCCTAACCTTAACGGAGTCAAATCCTTAGTTTAGAGGACCAAAATCTTGGATTTGGCTTCTCTAAATTGAGGAGATGCATTTTACGAGATCAAGTGTAACGGAGACCATTTATTAGAAAATTAGTGCTTTAAGTGTGATAAAATCAAACACGTGTATCCTTAGATCAGTCTGCCTTCATCCATCCTCCTCTGTATAGAAGTAAAAAGTATTTTAATAATGTTATTTTGCTTGAAATTGTCGACTATTTGTGAAAGTACTATGGGTGACTTTAACCAATTATGACAGGATTTGGTGAGTCACAAGTGAGTAAAGAGAGAAATAGTTGTTCTAAGTTTGAGAAAAAAATTATTCTTTTGTTTTTTTACTTTCCAGCATTTTCCATAATATTTACCGCTTCAAACCTAAGAGTTTCATAAATCAACAACGTATGGGCAAAAGAACAAAACTACGTTTAAAATAGAAATATTTGTGGTACAAATTTAAGATTGGCAAATATGTGAGGTGCATTGGTTTCATATCAACTTTCTTCATTGTAGATGATTTATCCTGGACGAGTTTTAAAATTAAGAGTTCGTGGAACAAAGAAAGATTTGATTCAAGATACCTCTTCAGAAGAGTTTTGTCTCATTATGCCAGGTGTAATTGCCCGTTTTGATGGTTCTGATGTTCAGGTAAACACTAGCTTCTTTATCTTGCCTATTAGAACTTCAATGAATAAAGTCTGTTGGAAAAGGAATTTTTTTTTTCCTTTCTGGGTATTGGAATAGTCTATTTTATTAGGATGTCAATTTACAGACTGAATTTTGGACTGTGGTAGGTTGCTGATTATAGGTCTAATTGTAGGCTTTGCAATGTTGAAATGCAGAATATGCTGCAGAAATGGTTTGAAGAAGCACAATCTCGATTTTGGGATCAAAAACCAAAGAGCCAAGATTCAGAGGATTTTGGAAATACTGATGTCAAAATTCCTTATCAGTTGTGGAATGTTGGTAAGAATGGCACCTGTTCTGATGCAGCAATTACTGGAATAATGCCACCTCCACTAATGGAACAACAGGTAAATTCTCTCAACTGATTCCTTCTTGTGGTGGCCGGTTGGAAAACCTCCACCAGTTTCCGCCATGGCGCCGCCATAACTGAGTTTTGGTAACACTGTTGTCTACCATGGTAATCATTTGAATTTCTTTTCATGAAATCCAGACTATAGAAGTACAAGTGAGTGGGCAAAACTATCATCAAATCATTTAGTTCTCATAGCATCATATAAGATTAGTTAAACCACATTTTTATTGTCTTCCTTTTGTGGTATACATGTTCAGGCGTTATTAGGTTTTCAAAAAATTCTTTTTCCTTTTGGCAATATCTCTCACTCATAGTATCACTTTTGGCAATATTGTACTTTTAAAAGCGTGACTTTAGTTTGTTTTTCAGTTTTGTGATTACATGAGTTATACTGATTGTGGTTTTGTTTACACAGTAGATAATGGGAACATTCTGAAATTATTTCTGGTATTTGAATTCAGCTGCTTTTATTGTTGGGCAGTCAAGTCAACGTTATTATTGTGCAGTGGCTGTTGGAGAGGATGCTGTGATTTCAGCATACAGGTACTTGGTTGCTTCTATATCAATATGTACTCTGATTGGATATAATCTTTTTTTGTCGTCATTGTAATAAGTATTATATTGACCTTGTTATTTGTTTTATCCTTTGGGAAGACTCTCTGAGAGCAAAGGCAGGTCTTTAGTGGGAGCTATTCTTTCGAAAGTTGTACCAGCAACATTCTCCACATTAGGTTCTTTTTCGAAGTTGATATGGCGGAGTGAACCATCCCCTTCGAAGAAGTCTCCAAAGAAATCAGATCAGAAGCCTCAACCTTTTGCACGAGGTAGGAGTAACACCCAATTTAGCACTTGTCTTCTGTGATTATAACACAGGCTCCTGCAGATTATTATGTGTATAATAGAGATGATGGTCAATCCTAGTAAAAGGAAAATAAAATTATGTATTATCATGCTGAATAGGGTTGTTTTAGGCAGTACAAAAGTGGTGCTATGATAGTTTAACTATAACTTGAAGAAAAGGACTTCCACTAGGAAATTTAGACTTGAATGTGACACTACTTCTGAGTTTGAGACCAAAGAAAAAGGATGTACCCTCAGTAGTGGTTTCCTCTGCTGAAAACCTCATGAGTGGATAGGTTACATTTTATTATCTTAACATGGCAAGGAATGCTTCTTATATGGGTTCAAATTTCATCGCCTTCATATTATCAGCCTATTATATTTCATTTTTATGTTATGTTCAATTATTGTCTTTTTTTGGAAGCCGGTTGTAGGCCGGGAAGTGTGTGTTCTGCAATTAGAAACTTAAATGTATGTCGAAGGAAAATTGTGCAGAATAACCATTTTACATCATCTTTCTGTTTTTTTGACATCTTATCACTGCTGCTATGGTAGAGTTGATGTTCTGTGATACTAAGAAGCTCGTTATAAATGTCTTATAAATTCATAAATGATTAGAAACTAGATGCTTGTTACAAGAAAGTGTTGCAGAATAACCATTTCAGCGCACCTCTCTTTTTCATTTCGGCACATTATCAACATTGGTGGAATTGATGTACTGCAACACTGAGAAGTTCGTAAAAAGTGTCAAAATATTAATGAGTACTTGGCTAAATCCCATTGCAGTTTCTGTTAGAAACAGATACAGCTGAGCCAACTGAACTCTATCAAAGAGAACATGTAGAGCTATTATTCTCCACTATTGGGGCACCATTTCTAAATTCAAATCCTATCATCTGACTTTTGCCTTCATGGTTCAATGCAGCTTCATCTCTGACAAGTTTAATTGATCACCCTAGGAAAGGTGAGAAGCTTACATTATCACCCAGTGGTACATTGGCTGCTATAACAGATTCACTTGGTCGCATATTGCTGCTTGATACTCAAGCACTTGTGGTGGTGCGCTTATGGAAGGTTTGCATTTGAACTTTTTTACCCCAACCACCTCTCTCTTCTCAAAAAGAATTATCTAAATGAAACCTAGTATTTTTGCAGGGATATAGGGATGCTAGCTGTCTATTCATGGAGATGTTGGTGAGCAAAGATATTGCATCATCTAGCTCTTCTTACTCTGAACCATCAAAGAGTGATTATTGCTTGTGTTTAGCTATTCATGCACCAAGAAAAGGAATAATTGAGGTTAGTCTTTTTCCTCGCATTACAAGTGAACTACAGATTTTCATCTCTTTAATTAAACTATTGGAAGGGTAACTGTTTGCTTCAATTGTGCCATTAAAAATCCTATTGCTATAATAACATAACAATTTCTTCTCTTGTTTACCTTCAGTATAACACTGACCCTCGTCATTCCATTGTTGTGCATAAATAACTGAACAAGTTTCTCTACTGAGACATTGCTTATAGTGTTATTACTTGATAAAATTTTAATGCGTTTTTTTGATTGATAATATCATGCAGATCTGGCAAATGAGAACTGGGCCCCGTCTTAGAACGATTTCATGCGCAAAAGGTTGCAAAATGTTACAACCTAGCTATAGGTTTGGAGCATCAATGTCCACGCCTTATGTCCCTCTGGAAGTTTTCTTGTTAAATGGGGACTCAGGTCAGATATCAATCTTAAATCGAACCTTGGATTCTTAATAGGCTTTTTTTTTTTTCAGTCAAATCGAAAATTACTACTGTACAAAAAAGAACAAAGAAAGACAGCCTGGTGTTATAAAGCCTCTGTTATTTGTGTTATCTTACGATTGGTTGATCCTCTTTCGGATCTAATAGTAAGCAACTGTACCTTGCATTTAACTTCAGCAATAGTAATTATTTTGTCTTCCGTTATGCCCTTCTTTTTATATATATCTTTTAGCTTCTTTCTTTACGCAGTCTTTTTGTAGTTACTTTTCTTGTATCTTTTATCTTCTTTTTCCCTTGTTTCAGACCATACTTCTGACTACTATTGTAAAAAGGTTGGAATATCCAAAATGTTTCCCATTTTAAATGTTCTTTTTTTCCGATAAAAAGAAAACGATTAAAAGTCTAACTAGACAATTGGTCATGAAAGGACAAACGAAGAATTTTTATGTTTAGAATGGATGATTGGTTGATTACAATTTATGTGATCAGAATACCGAAAGAATCTTCGTACACATTTTCAAAATGCATTTCTTGAACGAGACATAGGTATGGGATGCAGTATTGGAGTTTATACATGTATGTAGGATATCTAGTGGGTTGGATTATGATTATACACGGTAAAAACTGTGTAGATATAAATTGGTGTGTACAGAGATCTGACAAAAATTTTCTTGATTTATATTCTAAGGTAAAAAGAATATTTTGAATTGATTTGTGTGTTTGTTTGGAAGGATTTCACACAAGGGTCTAACTTTCTGCACTTCATATATGATGGAATGAATGGGAGGAGCTGGTCCATGAAATCTGAGGCTGGAGGAAAAAATATATTTTTATAATACATTTTAGAATGTATATTTCGAAATATATTTTCATATCTGAAAATACTTTCTGGATTTTACAATCTAGAATATATTAAAAAATGGAGGTGCAAAAGTAACTTTTAACTTTTTATTATAATTTTAAGGATTAAATATTTAATATACAAATACTATTTCTTGTATAACTCAATTTCAATATCACAAACCAAAATTCATATTGCAAATCAATGAAACCATCATCACATTCAATTCAAGTTAAACATTTTCAGTTACTATTTGCAAAAATTTTAGTATTAATAATACTTTATCATTCATAATCAAATTTGAAATAATTTTTCTTAGGGTTAAATATGTTTTTGATCCCTCAAGTTTAAGCAAAATTTGGGTTTAGTCCCTCATCAAAACTTTTGACCAATTTAGTCTTTCATCTTCCAAAATGCGTGAATTTAGTCCTTTTAACCAAATTTTGTTAAGTTTATCTGACATTTCAAGCGCATTTCATGATAATATTTAAATTATTTATACTGTTTGACACATTTTTGCTTCAATGTTAACTTAAATACTATCATGAAATGCGCTCGAAACGTCAGATAAACTTAACAAAATTTGGTTAAAAGGACTAAATTCACGTATTTTGAAAGATAAAAAACTAAATTGGTCAAAAGTTTTGATGAGGGACTAATTCCAAATTTCGTTGAAATTTGAGGGACCAAAAATATATTTAACCCTTTTTCTTACATGATAGTTGTTTGTTTTAAATAATAAGCAAAATGAGTCAAAAATACTGAATGTCTAAGAATCTAAAGAAATTCTACCAAAACAACACGAACACTTATAAGAAGATGAACTTCCTAAGAGAATAACATTTTTCAACTGATAATGTTGGTGAAACTGTAATACATTCATAGATAAAGCTAAAAGAGCGAGGATAAGGAGAAATTAGAGTAAAAGAGAACTTACTCATAATTGAATTTTGATACATCGTAAGTGTTCTATACTCAATAAACTTGGTGGGATCTCCTCAAGGAAAAGATGAGAAACAACTTCATAATTGAATAGAAAAGGGACAGAGAAAATTTAAAAGGAGAGAGATGTGAAAAAAAACAATGAAAGAAGTAGGAAAAATAATAAAAGAAGTAAGTAGAAAGAAAAAAGAGTAAAGCAAAGGATAATAGCCTACAACCTTTACATTATTCCCAATAACAAAAATTATGTCTTCAAAATTCTCCTACCAGGAAAAAAGATAAGGGTGGGCTTCACATATATTTTCTCCCATTCCCAAGTTGAATCATGATATATCATCCCATTACACCTTAAATATGTTGATGTTTCTACCACACAACTATTTCACATGTGAACTAACAAATACTAAATAGTTTGAGCTCAAAAGATAAGTTTTCTTCGACTTCAATTATATCATAGTTTTGAATATATTTAGGATCAAGTACATACTTTCTTAACTAGGATACACGAAAGATTGCCTAATGAATTTAAGAGTGAGCTTTCTTAACTTGAGAATTCATCCTACATTGGTGAAGGGTGTAACTCAAAAAGAATATATCTTATCTTCGTTTACAACAACTCAACTAAGCTTCCGTTTAGTTTTGATTGTGTGCTTAAACAACTAAGTGTAAAATGTAACACCTTGTATAGTATGTCACTAATTTCTTAGCAAATTACTTAATTTACCTTAGATACCACAATTTTAAACACAACAAGAAATTTAAAAACTTATTTATTTCTTAAATTTATAATCCAAAAGTTCCCATAAATAAAATCCACTATTTATAAAGACATCAAAATACTTGTTACTATATTCTATAATATTTTCCAATAAGACCCTCACTACTAACTTTCAACATGTCTTCTCACAATTGTGCATCTTCACCAACACTTGTATTAACATATACTTTTGTATAAAAATATGATCATTGCAATCACACACAACAACGCAAGGTTGAGCTAGCTGCATAAAAAGTTCAAATCACCATAAAAATGGAAAGTCTACATTAGTGAAATCAAAAAAAATCTTCATCATTTCTTGAACCAATGCATCTCATCAGTGCTTAAATAAGAAAACGAAAATGAAATGGAGAAAGGGAGAAAGGGGAAAAACTCGACTTGCCTTTTAATGTTAGAAGGATCACTAGCTCCAACAATTGTAGGTTTCGATCCTCGTCAACACAGACAATAGTGGTCTCACTAAAGACGGTCGTAAGCTCGAATGGTTGTGGCAAGACGACTTTGAAGCGTAGTGATGAGGTCGGATCCAATTGTCCAAACATGACTGTGAGTTCAATGGGCTCAATAATCTCGAAGGTTGTGACTGTGTACAATGAAGGCGCGATTGAGACTACGACGTGACTTTGGGAGACAATGATGCTATTGTGGAAGACGATGCTACTCAAGAATGAAAGACGAGAAAGAAAGTCTCACATGATAGGTGTAAATCTAACAATCATGGTAAAGTCTTACTATGACATGTCTTCCTAAAACTAACATAATAAATTTTCAACATAACTACATTTGTGTCACATGTCTCACCATAACATATCAACTCTATATGTCATAATAAGTTTTCTCCATTCACTTATTATAACTGGTCGGTTTCCTTTTATCTATCATAATAACTGTTATTTTTATTACAAAAATCACCGATCAACTTATTATGAAAATTGTCATAATAAATTGCCATTATTCCTCTCTTTCAACTGGTGATAGCACATTATACTTGTTATATATCTTATATTTAAAAGTTTTAAAAGTTAAATTTTCACAATTTTTTTTTTAAATGACAATGTCTTCATAACTGTCTAACTGACGCAATCTAGGCTAATTATTGTTTCATTAATTATTCAAATTTCTCTTGAACCAAGTTTTCTCTATTGATTGAATTTTCATTTGGTATACTTTGAGATAAACTCCTTTATGTCTCAAGTTTTACTATATTTTTTAAAAAAAGTGTATGATATCTTTCAAGTTTTTTTTTTTAATTTTTCATATTTCGTATGTTATGTTCTACTCAAGTTTTGAATAAATTTCTGTCACCTTATCATGGTAAGGAGTTTCCAGGACGTTAGTTTCAAAACGGCACTAGTAGAAGTTTTGAGACACTGAATTTGGAATAATTATGAGAATTCAAAATTTGAAACAATATATATTATTGTGGGTAAATGCCAAGGGAAACAATGTTTTTTATCTTCATATATACTTAATGTCAGCGCTACGTTGTGATAAGTTTAACTTGTCTCTATAAAGAAAAAATAAATAAAATAAAATAAAACAAATGTCAATTTACTTTTATAAATAAAAGATGCATTTGTATATTACATTATTGTAAGAATATTATTGTGAAATAAAAAAAATATAAAAAGTATATTAAATACATAATTGTTTATGTTAACGTTTTTCCGTTCATAATTCTTCATAGTCTGAGGAGCTTTTCTCCATTAAATTTTCTTACTAGTGAACAAGACGTGGAAGAAGTGAGCTTCGAGATATACAAACTTTTCTTGGAATTTTCTGGACTCTGCCGCTCGATGAAACCATTGCTTCTGTTCGGTCTCTTATTGTTATGACAACAAATTCGAATTTTGTTGTACCAACGTTTGACGTGTATGCTTATTTCAACCGCCTTTAATTTTTTTGAAAGAATTTTTAAAATAAAAATTTAATTAATCATTTGTTTTTTATATTTAAATTTTAATTAGTTTTAATTTTCTGGAAAAGATTTAATGCGTTTTAATAAAAAATTTTGTTGTAATCCTTTCATTATATTACATTAACATTAGTTAAAAATTTCATATGTCAAAATCAGAATTTGTTAAGATCGAGATAGACCTAAGCCAGCCTAAACTCATAACAAAGGTTGCTAATAGAGCGGCCAACCTAGAACGATGCACGGACAAAGACATCATAGGCCAATTTAGGACAGTACACGGACAAAGACGCCATAAGCCAACTAAAGAAGTAACCAGATCGGACCATTCCAAAAGACTTAGCGAAATCAAAACCCCCTAAGATCTAATGAGCCCACAATAATCGAACTAAGGGCCTGGGCCAGGGTCCAAGCCCACTACAACCCAAACTAGGGCCCAGCCCATGACGTGGCCAAACATAATTAATACTCTATAAATACGCGTGGACCCCAATAATTAAAGGTACGCATTCATTATTCCATTAATCACCTGATTTGACTTTTTGAGATCTTTAGCTGACTTGAGCTTCGGAGTCCCTTCTGCTCGTAACCCCTCGTGGGTCCAAGCAGACATGTACCAACCGGGAAGAGGCCAACTGAGGAGATAGCGGACTGCATAGGTAAGGTGACGCTCGTGCCTAACTTATCTTGTTTGTTCTCTGTAGGAACAATTGGCGCCCACCGTGGGGCACGAGACAACACCTTAGTACCCGTTTTTCTCTGAAGATGGTTTCAACCCGTAGTAGAGCTGGAGTTAACAAGCAGGCAGATGTTGGTCCCTCAGAACCTGCTAACATCACCCCTGACCTAGCCGCCATCCTAGACGGCCAGGCCAAAATGCAACAAGAGCTGGCAGATCTGAAGAAAAGCAACGCTGATGAGATGGAGGCGTTACGACAAGAGAATTCTCGCCTTAGGCAAAAGATCGAAGTTGATCCCACCCTGAAAGGAAAAGCCAAGGAGGCATCTGAGGCTGCGAGGTCCCTGGCCTTCCAGCCCACAGAAGAAGAAAGCGAATACAACCCCACCCCTCACACCTTCACCACCACCCAACAAACACCCATTCCCTCCACCCATCCCACTCACTTCCCCTCCACCCAACCGGGGCACACCGCAGCCCCTACCCCTGCTGCTACCCTCCCCACCACCCAGGTCCCCTACAACATACCCACCACCCTACACACTACCCATGTCCCACCTTAATTTATCCAAACAAGAAATTGAAATGTAAGGTATTTTAATTTCTTTATCCAAACAAGTTATTTAGAGAATGAAGGACATTTAATTGCAAGCAATTAAAATACAATGCATTTCAATTTCTCATCATTGTTGAAATGTTTCATCCAAACACAAGGTAAAAATGGTTGGTAATTAATTGATTTAACGATTATTAAGTGTAAAAAATAGAATATTAGCCGTAAAAATATTTAAAATATTATTAAAATTTCTTAGTGATTTTATCCAAAGTATCTTATAATAGGAAGAATGGAGTAATAATTTTTCTTTAGGATTAAATATGAATTTAGTTTTTTTACATGAAATTGGAATTTGTTCATGTCTCAATTTGATACATTCTAGTTCTCAAATTTAAAAAATGAATGGATATAATTCTTTTGAACTAATGACTGTTAACTTTTTTAAGTTTATTAAACAGTGTTTTGACTAATATTTGGACTAAAACTTGTTAAAAGAATATACACAACTTAAATGTCATAGGAAAACATTAAACATATCAAAATAATCTAAGTCAATTACGTTTCAAATGCTATATCAATTTATTTTTAAAATTTGAAGACCAAATTATATATAAAAATCCAGAACAAGAATGAATACGAATCTCATATCAAGATTGAATACTAAAAGCACATCTAACCTTTTTTTTACACAAGACATCTTACTTTTTATTATTTTCTAGCATCAACACCACTTCTCTTATAACTGTTACTCGGTGGCGATCCTTTTAAGAGACTGGGGAGCCACGACTCCCCTAATGTTTTTTTTTTTAATTTATATGTTTTAAAAATATATTTATATATTATTTATATAAATTTAGTTTAATTTTTTTTTTCAAAAATTGAAAACTATGTATTTTTCCTCTTTTATTTGCTTTTTTTCTTCTCTATACCTCTCTTTCTCACATCTTTTTTTTGTCTCAATTTTCATCCTCAATCTCTTATCATTTTCAAAATCAAATTGTAACAAGATGCAATTAAGGAGCTAAGGAACATTTTGGACCGAACAATTTCTTCTTTTGAGTAGGTTAATTTTTATCCTTTTTTTTGTTCGAAGCAATATGTTTTCATCTTGTATGTGACTTTTATACATTATAGGAAGATATCTATTTGTTATAGATAATAAAAACATGATCTAATCATTGATCGAACTCTTCTTTGTGTAGATGGAGTTATTTTAGGCTTTGAAGTTGTGTAAGGGAAGAACTTGTGTAAGGGAAGAGAAGAATTATGAATCTATTCAATGTAAGAGAAGTTAATCATTTAGAAGTTAATTTTCTTAAAATATTGAGTTTTGGTTTTGAGATTTAGGTTGGGGTATTCATAATTTTTTTCTTTTCTTAGATAGGTGGGAGGTGACAAATTCATATTAGAAAAATTATGATAAAGAATAAAAAAATGATTTTTCTTTTCAAGAGGAAGATTTGTGATGAAAAAAAATGTATCTATGAACTAAACTTGAGAAACTTCATGAGAATCCAAGAATTGAAGAAAATGAAAAAAAACTCTCTAAAGTACCTAGAGTTACATATAATGAATTTGAAAATTCTTTAGAACATGATTTATGATTCGGGGATATATCCTCAAATTTGGCAATACCCACCAAATCAAATTGATGATGTACGAATGACTTATATAATAATTGAGGTCCATATCATGAAACTTCTTATTTCTATAGCTACCTGAAAGATATTTTTCTACAAAGGAAATAATCAAGAACAAGTTGAGAAATAAGATGGTGGCTAAATTCTTAACAAATAGTATGATAATTTGTATTGAAAGGGATATTGCAACAAACTTTAGTTTTGATTCAATTATTGAAGATTTTAAGTCATTGAAATAGGAGCAACATTATGACTAAAGGTAATTTTTTCTTTTCTTAATATATTATCGTTGATGATAAACTTTATGTTTCACTTTCACATATATTATTGTCAAATTTTATTGGATTTTACTATCATGTATGTTTGTTTTGAGTAGAGAAAATGATGAGAGGAAATGAAAACCTTTTTTTAATTAGAATAATTTATAAATAAAAGGGTCAAACATGTTTTTGGTCCCTCAAGTTTCAGTGAAATTTATAATTAGTCACTCTTTGAAACTTTTGACCAATTTAGTCCTTCATCTTTATAAATGCGTGAATGTAGTTCTTTTAACCAATTTTTGTTAAGTTTATTTGACGTTTCAAACACATTTCATGATAGTATTTGAATTGTTTATACTGTTTGACACATTTTCGCTTCAATGTTAACTCAAATATTATCATAAAATGTGTTTAAAACGTTAAATAAACTTAAAAAAATTTGATTAAAATGACTAAATTTATGCATTTCTAAAGATAAAAGACTAAATTAGTTAAAAATTTCGAAAATGAACTAATTCCAAATTTTACTCAAACTTGAGGGAACAAAAATATATTTAATTCTAAATAAAAAACATAACTCGACCAAGTTTAGCCACTACTGTTACTATTTCATTTTTGTTATGTATTATTAGTGAAAATACATTTATTGCGCGCATGTGTTTATTGTTTTATGATAACAAAAAATAATGAAATTATAATTATAAAAAAAATGTAAATAACTTTTATAATTTAATTATAAAATAGTTTTTATTTATTTTATATATAATTTAATTATAAATAGTTTTTATTTATTTTATGGATGATATTTATTTATTTAATTTAGAAATAGTTAAATTTAAAAAAGTATCAATTAGATTGGAATAAAAAGCTAACTTAAGGAGCAAAAGTTATGATGCATCGATACTTTAATATGGGTCACATATCCATATTCGACACGTATTCATATCCGATACTTTAGAATATTTTATTGATACTTATAAATGAAATATCTATTTATAAAGTCCTAGTAGATTACAATAAATTTTTTGAATAATGACCAATTTTAGTGACAAAAAATAATGAGTGAATATAGTAACAAAATTATAAACTAAACATTATTGGTAACTAAAATAGTTCAAAAAATTATAATTGATCTCTAAATTGATAACTAAAATAGTTTCTATTATAAACTGGTTTCTAGATTGGTCATTAAGAGTTTTCTTCTAATGGTACTTTTATGATGACAATAATTTATATTTTTTGTGTTAAAGACTTTAGTACACATGGTTTTAATTTGGATTCATACAATAACATTCATATATTTATAATATTTTTAAAAATTATGGTACATTTTATAATATTCATATATCATGTATCTATTATATATTATATTATAGTATTGTATATGTGCATCGGAAAAAAAGTAAAAAGAAAAAAAAATGGACACAAGAAAAAAAAAACTTCTTTTTATATAAATATATAAATATAGATTAATCTAAACAAGTTTTAACCCATCAGTTGATAAGAGATTAAAATAAGTATAACTTTTTAAAAGTGATTATTCAAAAATTAACACATCTATTATATATGACTGATTGATTATAATGAGATTTCAAATTCTACTATTTACACTATCTTTGGATAAACTATTTATTTGATCTTCTTAACTTTTAAGTTATATTATTTACATGATGATAGTTTTTAGAATTTAACTTTAGGAGAATGCATTTTAGAACTGTAAGTGTATTACCATACTACTTAGGTTGTATTACCATACTACTTAAGTTTGATTAACATGGTAAAAAAAAAATATACATATTTTCTCCTAAAATGCCAAACAATATAGAAGGAAAGTATTTGATTACCTTGTTGGTTTTGTTTTATATGCAGGGAAACACCAACTCTCAAAGCAAAAATCATCTTAGCAATTATCACTTCCTACACGATGGACAATTATTTCTTCCTCTTCATCTTCCTCGTCTTCTCCCATTTCCTCTCCATTTCTGCATCTAATCTCTACAAAATCAAACAACACACCATTGATTTTCCTTCTGAACTCAACTCTTCTGACGACCCTCCACCACCAACGGAGTACTTTGAAGTCACAAGACCCATTGAACTCCCGAAAACAAAACCTTTCTCTCACCACATTCTCCACCACGACTTTGGCTTCACCTATGGCCAACCACCGGTCCTCGCCAACTACAGCCCACCCTCGCACTACCCCTTCAAAACATTCTCCAAAATCGTGCTTGAGTGGAAGGCCACTTGCAAAGGAAGACAATTTGATCGCATTTTCGGTGTGTGGCTTGGTGGGGTTGAGCTTCTGAGAAGCTGCACTGCAGAGCCAAGAGCCACCGGCATTGTTTGGAGTGTCCACAAGGACATAACAAGGTACCATTCTTTGTTGTTAAGTCCCCAAAATCAAACCTTTGCAGTGTTTCTGGGCAACGTGGTGGATGAAACCTACACTGGGGTTTACCATGTTGATGTCACTATTCACTTTTACCCTTCTGTGAAGAAGCGTTTTGGTGATGGGTCTGATTCAAAGGTTGGAGCTTTGGCATTTGGGGGTGGTATCCCTGCTGATTTGGTTCTGCCCATTTCGAGAAACCTCCCACTGAATGATGGGTTGTGGTTTGTTATTGACAATTCAACTGATGGGGGTTTCAAAGAGTTTAGGGTACCCCAGAATGCCTATAGGGCTGTGTTGGAGGTGTATGTTTCGTTTCATGAGAGGGATGAGTTTTGGTACACTAACCCTCCTGAGGAATATCTCAATGCCAACAACCTCACTGATGTGCCTGGGGGTGGTCCTTTCAGGGAGGTTGTAGTTTCTCTTGATGGGAATGTTGTGGGTGCAGTTTGGCCTTTTACTGTGATCTACACTGGAGGGGTTAACCCCCTCTTGTGGAGGCCTATTACTGGAATTGGCTCATTTGATCTTCCCTCCTATGATATTGAGATCACGCCACTTTTGGGGACATTGTTGGATGGGAAGAGTCATTCGGTGGGGTTCACCGTGACGAACGCTTTGAATGTTTGGTTTGTTGATGCAAATTTGCACATTTGGTTGGATGGGAAGAGCAGTAGAACAGAAGGAGGACTTTTGGATATTGTTAACAAGCCTTTGGCTTTGTCTCTGGTCACTGACTTTGAAGGTTTGAATGGAATATTTTGGACTAGTGCAAGGAGGTCCATTTTGTGTACTGGTTGGATTAGATCCTCCTATGGGAATGTTACTATCAGTTTTGCTCAAGATTTTGTTTACAACAATTCAATGGTGATGGCTAATGATGGGGATATGCAAACTGTGAAGCAACTGATTCTTTCCAATGACAGTGTTCATGCTAATCTGCCATCACCCTTTGTTAAGGACACACACACAAAATTTTCCCTGTACTTGAACACATATGACGTGGATCAGGACGATGATACTTCTTTATCCGTTTCAAATGTTACATTGGGATTTAATGTGGACAAGTCAAGGAGTTCAGCTGTTGGATTTTCAAAGAGTTCTGTGAAAAATGTGCAGGATGGTCAGGGAACTATGGTCATCAAAAGGAATTTGGTTGTTAGGGGATTGGGTGAAACACAGCAAGATTACAGTTATGCAAGTGATCATGGACATTGTTATTCTAGGGAAGTTGGCAGCTCAAATTACACTATTCTCTATGACAGAGTCAGTCATCCATGTAAAAGAAGAAGTCACCCTCTTCTTGGTTCTAATTCTATCAAAATGTTGCCTGTTATGTAGTGTGCTTTCTGTTAAGAACAGAGAAGGTTACTCTCCCTTGCTTGATCCTACACAAGTTCTTCCTTTCCATGAAAGTTTGCCTTCAAAGCTCCAACTGCAGGAATTTGTTCTGTGATGTGTCAGTTTGTTATTTATTTGCAGCCAAGATTTGTCTGTTTTACTCTTTTTTTCACAACAAATATGTATTATGCAATAATCAAATTGTGATTCTCTTCCTCAGTTTAATCCAACATGGTTAGTTTTCTGTGCTAGTTTTCATGATCTATAAAGTTTCTGCTTGAATTGTTCTTCAAGCAACATGCTTACATATTTAGTATTCTTGAATCAATACAAATGTATGCTACCTTTGCTCCCATAACAAGTTATTTGGTCCACACATGAGAGATACCAGAGAAGGATTATAGTCTATCCTGATAACATTGTTTTAAAAGCATAACAGAGGGAAAACAATAAGTATTTTAAAATATCAAAATCATTGTTCATCATCAATGTATTTTGAAGATAAAATAAGATAATATCGTTAATATATCAGCAGAGAATCCAAATTGACAATACCATAAGAAACTAGAAGAGAACTTGAAGTTCATTTGACTAGATTAAGGTATCAAATGCTTCACATCTACTTTTGTTAAGTACTATTTTACGAGTTCCTGTGGTTACAAGTATAGAGAAAATAGAAATCTGTTTGTTTTTATGATGTTTTAGTTTGAATTGACCAGTGACCCATTACCAATATATATTAAGTTTATGCTGCTTTTACAGAACCAAATGCAATGAAGTGTATTTGCTCAGAGTTAGTAATGTGTTAGAAGCTACGCAAAGAACAGAAGAGTATGAAATGTTAAAGAAACTAAATAACATACAAGAGCAAAATAATGTTACTCTATGAGAAGTATAGTTAAAGGGTTGGTTTCCAGGAGGTTAAGCTTTCAAACTTGAGCAAAAGAAAAACAAATTATGCATAGATGACAAGCAATAACTGTTGGAGGTTCTCTCTCAAGAATTGTTGTGGTCCCAGAGAAAGAGTGAGGGAGAGGTTGGAGAAAAGAAGAGAAAAAGTGATTAATTTAGGGAAGAAGTAAAAAGAAAAAGTACTATTATTATGATACTGAATAAATATTATTGACGAATATATAGTTTTTAGAAAGATCAAATATCAACTTACTAAATAGAAATAGTAAATAATTATAATAAAAAATACTAAAAAATACTAAAATATAATAAAAGTTATTATTGGTGAATTTTAGACTTGAATCGTAAGTTAATTAAATCGGATTCCGTTTAACACCTATATAAAAAAGTTACATTTTTTTTTTTCAATTCAACCCTCCCGTCTTAAATTTGTGATGAATCTGATTAACTTTTGAGTTTGAAAACATTTTTTAACATTTCTAATTAAATTGGTATAAAACGATGAAAGTTTTAAATTTTAAAATTTGAATTTTCTATAAGAATCCGGATCTTAAAAATTAAAAGAATTTAACTATATAATTAATTAATTTTTAAAACTTTTAAGAATAAAATATTAACACCCTTTGAAAAGATCACATATACAGCGGGGATCCTAAGAAATCTAGTTATGTCCGTGTTTTATAAACATATATAAAACAAATGTTCAGAAGTCATAGTAGGGTCTACTAGTGAAGTTGAACACACTAATATTATAAAGATTAATTAAAATACTTCAAAATGAATAAAGCTTGCATGATATGATCACAAAGGGTATTGTAACATAGTACAAAAGGGTGAATCTTCAATATTAAAATGAATACTTAGTTTATTATATATGTAGGGTACCATACTTTCTTTTTCAGAATTTTATTATAGAGTCAGTGACGACAGCGCCCATTAGATTACATCAATTGCACTTCCTTATAATACAATGAAAAATTATGTGAGGAAGAGTGTATCAAAGAATTGTGAAAAGGTAGTTTTGTTAAATACAAAGGTATCGTGTAAGTGAAAATAATTCATGTGAAAGTTAAATTAATATAAAAATGGCTTTTTATACTCAGTTTATTGATTTTACAGGAGATTATCTAACTAAGGAAATGTATATGCCTCAACATAGGTTTCTTGGTTTTTCTACTATGTAGGATTAAAGCAAATTATAACATAATACGTTTCTAAATTATTCTACTTGGTTTAAACTACTATTTTAGTTTTAACTATAATTCTAACACGTTGGTCTATTTACTGAATCATGTTAAGGTTTTCTAAAAGGTGGGGTTTAAATTGCCCAAAGTGTATTTTAAAATAATAGATGCCATAGTGAATGAGTATGGAATTTAACTTGGGGAAGAACTAGATTAGAGTGAGAAAAAAAGATTCAATAACACAACATAATACAAATCATAAATGGTCAAAAGATTAAAAGAAACTGCGATGATTCCTAGATATAGTTGGAGGAAGAGGAAGGATCATATACACTAAGGTTTGCATACAGTAGTCTGCAAGGTATTATAGGTGGGGAAGACAATAGTGTTTTTAAATCTCTTTGATGCTTAAACGTGCTTCAAAAGGCACAAATACTATGATGGAGGAAATGATGGATAAGATGGCAATTAAGACAAAGTCAGTAAGTAAAGACATACATTTAGGTAATATCTTATGCGATTTGTGTGCAGAAAGTGATGATAGTGTTAAATATCTCTTCTTTGACTGTAAAAAAAGCAAAATAGTATGGGAGATGTGTGATCGATGGATTGGTGTGAATATGGTGCATCATAACAAACCATGTGTCAATTTCCAACACTTTCATCTTATGCAACTAAATGGAAAACAAAATAAAAGTTGGAAAGGAATGTGGCTGGCCATTATTTGGGAAATCTGGAAGCATAAAAACATGGTAATTTTTAGGTAAAGGAAAGTAGACCTAGAATAAATCTTTTGTATGGCACAAGTGAGTGCATGGACTTGGATGAACATAAATTACCAAATGTAACATTTTCATATAGTAACTGGTACCAATGCACAATTCAATGCTTAAAATCATTGTGATTCTATTGAGAAATTACTTGCACTTGGTTTGAAAGTAAGAAAGTGAAGGCTTATTTTGTAGGAAAGGAGTGTTAAGGTTGGGGAAGGTATGTTTTGGTTTTTGTAGGGGATGAAAATGCAATGGAGCATAACTGTTCTATTTATCTAGAATAGATAACAAGACAATACAACTCCTTTACTGTAGGAATGGAGCTAGGTAAGAAAAAACATATGCAAGGATGAGGGACATTGTTGCAGTAAGTTAAGCAAAGGTAGACAACCACTAGGAAAATGCCATTATGCTCATTATGCCAACATCATATTGGAGCATAATTCCATGTGACTTTGTAACCTTTGGATTAGTATGAAGTGGCAAGGTCTGAAAAATTATTTTGTTACTAGATATGGTAGTCATTCTATAACATCTTTGCATTTATAGATTGTCGTAATCCTAGGCTAACATATTAGTCCCTCCCTCAACACTTCGTTAGCATAGGTATCTCTAAAATGTGTAGACTTTATGTGAAGGTACCTTGTAACTCTTTTTGTAAAAGGGTCAGAGTACCCCAAGTACTCTATTTTATTTAATTTATTCATTTTTGACTGATAAAAAAAATTGTTCATACGAATGAACCTGAATCTCAAAAGGATATATATATATATATATATATATATATATATATATATATATATATATATATAAAACTAGCATGATGAGCATATAACTATTTGAAGCGAATTTGTGATGAATTAAACCTCGAGAGGTAATGACATTAACCATTCTTTGACATGGCAAATTACTATGCACAGTGGATTAAAATGGTTTGAAGAAGTGACTCTTTTAATGTTGACACGTGTAATTTTTGAAAAATAAAATTTGGCCTCTTAAAACGTGAGTGGTGGGAACATTTGTTTTGAAGGAAAAAGTTGAAGTTAGTGCACACTTAAACAAATTTCGCTAGTGCCGGTGTGGGTGTTGAACGTTTACATTCTCATGGTTGTGGTGTTATTGATAACATCATTGGTGGGGGAGATTTGTTGTCAGCATTAACGGGCTACAATTGGGAAGGTAGGATGGTTATTTTGTGTCATTTTTGTAAAAAAAATGGGCTTTTGATGGATGGAGAGACATTTTAATAGTAATCAAATCATTGTTAGTTATCATTGAATTTGATTTGACTGAAAATGTGTGAAGGTTCATAAATTTTGGATTTAGGTTTTATTTTGGTTGTTGGCATATGTACCTATTGTTTAAATGAATTTGAACATTATAGGAGGTAAGATTCTTAATGAAATTTCATCATATTGGGAGGTTTATGAGGTCTCCTAAGTTGTATTACGAGGGTGAGAAAACATTTTATTGTGATGTGCATTATGATGTTTGGTCATATTTTGAAGCATTAAGGGTAATGACAAACTTCAAATATAATGATGAGTTGAAGTTGTGGTAGAAGTCGAAGAAGGGAGGCATGGATAAAGATTTGAAACTACGTAGCTTGGATATGGATGTTATGGAGTTCACAAGATATGCAAAATGTAACAGACAAGAAGTAAATATTTATGTTGAATATTTTAAAGCGAAATAAGTAATTAAGATCGTTAAAGGCATTAGAAGTGATAAAGTCAATTTTGGTGAGGGTGAGGTTGGTCAGGTGGTTAGGGTGGTGAGGTGGTATGGCAAGTGAGACTAGTTAGGGTGGAAAGGCAAGTGAGGTTGGTCGGGGGGTTGTGATGTTTGTGAGTATGGTGAATATGGTAATTATAGTGGGGCCTATGTTAAAGGTGAGGTTAGTAGAGATAATAGTAAGGGTGGTGAGGCTGAAATTAGGGATAAAGAGGGTGTTAGTGTTATTGGTGGAGATGAAATGGGTGCTAGTGAGGCTGGAATTGGTGATAATGATGGTGGAATTAGGATGATGATGTTGGTGTTACTGATGATGGTGGTGATGATGGAAATGAGGATCAACATGGGGCTGGTATTATTGATGATAGTGAGGATCACAATGGCTTAGTTGAAGATATATAGTTGGATGATAATGAGGAAGAACGATATGCAGACTTGGACGATGGGTTTGGAATGGAAGATAAATTTGGTAGAAATGTGAATGATGTATTTAAAAGTTGGGAAAAATGTAGTGAAAATGGAAATAGAGGAAAACAAGCAAGGACTGAGGACATTTGTCCTGCTTGTTTCGAGACAAATAAAGCTAGTGACCAACATAAAATAGACCCAGTGTAAAATAATGAATAATTGGGTATGGATGTGGTGGTTCATGAAAAGTTTTCCAAATTTAGATTTGAAGATATGTGTAAAAACTTCAAATTCAAGTTGAGGATGAAATTTTGTTCACTGTAAGAGTTCAAACAAGCGATTATGGAGCATTTTTTTTTTTAATTTAAGGATAGTTCAGTTTGTGAAGAATGACCATATTCGAGTAAGAGCTTTTTGCAAGAAAAGATGTGTGATTGTGATTTTGGTTGGGAAAGTTGGTGGCCCTCACAATTTTCATGTGAAAACACTAATTGATGTGCATAAATGTGGGAGATTATTTAGCATCAAGAATGCAAATAAGGAATGAGTGGCAAAAGTTGTGATGAATTTTGATTTTTGGCATTTAGCTAGTGCATATGTTATTGTGATGTGGTGGTTTTTAATGTACTTTTGTTCTCATATATTCAAGGTTCCACCAACTTTTTCTTTTACTTTATCAGACAATTATGGACAAGTTGTATTACTCAATTATATGCAAGTTTTTTCTTATTCAATTAAGTGTCATTGTTATTTGTTTGTTTACTTAACCAAATACATTACCAATTACAACTGTGATTGAAAACTAAAAAAATATATTTAATTTAAAAAAAGATATCATAGCATGAAACGTACACTTAAATGGAATAAAATGATGCTTGAAACTTCCAATACAATTTCATTCAACATCAATAGTTCAATACAAGATTCTTCCACTGAAAACCTTTACAAAGGGAAACATTACAAACTAAACTACACATTACAATTTCTCTTTAGCATAAATATAAAATGATACATAATTATAAATGCTCAAGATACGAGAAAAACAAAAACATCTTAATATTTTGCATTTTTCTCTCTACCATTAATTTTTGGTTCAATTTAGCCCTTTTCCTAACCAATTTCGAGACTAGTTTTTCAATAAAAAAAGCAATTTCTTCTTCCTCTTTTGTTCCTATCGTTGCTTCCATTTCACCTTTTACTTCATCAGCCCATTGAAAATAATTATAGAGAGAATGAATCTACAAATCACAAACCATTAAAAAAAACCATCATAACATTCAATACCAAAAATATACTTTTATACTTACTCCCTAGTTTCTACATCTCCAAAATAATCTTCCCTTTTTCTTCAATGTGCTTGCTTTTAGAAGTAATATTCTTTCTCCACAACCACATACTTTTTCTCCTAACTACGAAGATGAAGTTGATGTTGCTACAAATTTCAATCAACAACTTCTCTACATAAATCCAAAGGTACAACATAACAATGTTTTATCATTAATCCCCAAAGCAAATCAATAATAATGAAAAACCCTAAACTAGGAGAACTCCCAAACAATCCCTAAACAACCAAAACAAAGTTACCACACTTCACCATGAACTTGCCCACTAGTGCCACCAAAATCACAATAAATCACTACTCACACCACCAAATCATCCTCAATACCATGAACTACTCATTATCAAAAGATTCAACTTTCTTCCCCTAATCACATGAACTTCTCTTCCACTACTAAACATCAAATTTCATAATAACATTTCATTACTTTTCTTTCTTTTTTTCTTCAAAAAGTACATGTGTCAGCATTAAAAGAATCACCTCATCAAACCATTTTAATCCACTATGCATAATTGTTTGCCATGTCAATGGATGTTTAACGACGTTCGCCCACAAGGATGTAATCCATGCATAAATAAAGTATTATGATGAAATTGGTTCAAGCTTTCCAAAATGGATGAAATCGTATGAAATTTCAGGGACTAAAACCATATTTAACTCCATATTTTTATTATAAGAATCAAGTTTCAATCTTAACAACAAGCTTATGATACCCATGTTTTGATAATACTAAATAATAACATGTTTAGACATGTCTAACTATTTACTCGATTATGAAATCATATATTAGATGAAGACTTTGGAATATAGAAAAAAATGTAAGCAGGGTTGGAAAGGAATCTAGTGAAGAGGAGAAGATGAACTACAAAAAGAAATAAAAATCCAAACAAGAAGCATGACAACAAAAAAGAAAAAGAAAAAGAATAAATAAAGAAGTTTCAATAGAGATTTGAAAGAAGGAGAGAAAAAAAAAGTTTAAGAAGAAAAAAGAGTGAATTAGTTTAAAATTTTAGAGATTGCAAAATATTTTAAAAGTATAAGAATATATAATTCCATGTAATGATACAAATGGATGGTCAGAGACATGAAAAGGTGATGACACATATTCTTAAATCATTTTCTTTTATTTTTAATGAATTGGACACAATGTACATAATTATTTTAATTTTTCATATAAAAAAATTTTGACATCTGTTACTCATTTGATCATGACTTTTTTATAAATATTATTTTTAGCTAATTGTAGTAACATTATATTCTACATTTCTAGAACTTTAAAATGAGCATATAGTTTACTAGATTTGAAATCCTTTGCTATTTTTATGACTTTTATAAGTTGAGGCTGATTTTTTTAAATTTTTATATAGAAACTCATACAAATTTAATTTTCTTTGTTGTAGTTTAGATTTTTGTAATTGGACTTATACCTAATGAAAACTCGTAATTAATTCCACATGTAAAATTGAAGAATAAATATAATATAAAAATCAATATCCAATAGCTTTTTCTAGACTAATAGTATAAAGTACAAAATCTTCTCGAATCCCAACAACATAATGCTTGAATATAAAATTTTTTATAATCATAGTCTTTGAAGAATAGTTAGATTTAAATTAATTGTTATACCATTGTCCTTAAGAAAGTTAGTTTCAATCCATGTACACGAATATGAAATTGTTGTTATAGAAAGGCAATCTAATAAAGTGTCACACTAAATAAAGTGACATATGCATAGTCTTACAATAGTGAGACTCTTTTGTAGATCTAAAACCATGACCTTTCGGTTCAAAATATGATTAATTATCATAGTTTTTGCAAACTAAAGGGTTCCTTGTGTTTTTGCTGCAAACTAAGCAAAATAATAGGAGCATGCACATAGATAGGAGAAAGCCTGAATGAGAAATTTTGCAAAAGCAATGACAATGCTACCATTGCCTCCAACAAGGCAAAGTTTAGGCCCATGCAAATTCTGGGACCTCATCCAAATGGGTAAAACATAACTTGGCCTTTTTGTTGCCTTAGCAACTCCTTTAGAGAACCTTTCTAGTTTGAACTCCTTTGCATCAATACCCTAGGTATCAATATCATGGTAATGTAAAGTTATTGGCAATGTAACTTTTATTCTTGTTGTTAGTGACAAGTTTCCAAGTTTCACGTCCTTCTAAAGCAAGTGGTAGAGGAAATCAATGGGAGGGTATAACTTGAGATCTTCACACAAAATCATTGTAATCTACGAAAGAAAGATTTTGGCATATGTTAGCATTAAATATGTTTTTGATAGATAACAAAGATAATCAAATGAAAGCATGTGATGCATACAACTTTGAGTTGACTTAACCCATAATTGTTTGGATTTTGTTTTTCAAAAACACACCAATGTAGTATGGGCTTTTGACCACCGGTTGTTTTTGATATTCTGCTTCGGTTCCAAAACCGAGGCATATTGGGTTGAGGCCAAAAGGGGGTGGCTTTTAGTCTCAGGTCTCTGGAATCGAAGGCATAGATTCACTTTTCTGCCTCGGTTCTATGTAAACCGAAGCCATAAAGCAACTTTTATGGTAGACTACCACTAGCCAACCTGTTCCGTCATTGTGACATCATTGTCGACATCAGCGACGACCATATTGGCGACCACCGTAAACACACATCCAAAACCGTCAGGAACACCTGATTTAACAACCAATTTTGTCTGGATAAATAAAAATTATTTTACCAAAAAAAAAGTGTTGCTTAGAAGGGATAAAAAATAAATTGTCTTAAAAAATAATAATAAAATAGATTAAAAAAGGTTTCTTTAAAAGTCAAGTAAAATAAGAATTTTGTATTTTAAATTAAAAGAATTAAAAAATTAAATTTACATTTTTTAATTAAATTCAAATATTAAAAATTAAAAATTAAAAAAAATAGTTTTAAGCATGGGGAACAATTCTTTTGATGATTTCAACTCCCTGATGGTTTCAACTTCCTTTGATCTGCCATTCACAACTAATATTGATGGGATAAAAAGAAATTTAGGGGAATTCATTTTTCATTACTGTATTACATCTGCATAAGCACCATCATCTTCCTCTCTAACATTTTAAGCCATCATCAACCATCCTCTGCACCCATTTTCACACACTTTCATCCAAACTATTCTTCGTACAAACACAGAAAAAAAAAGAAGAAGAAAAAGTACAATAAAGAGCAAGAAAATCAATAAGTCACAGTGAAGGTACATTATGAATTCTTGTATTTCACTTTGGTGATTACATTTTGAGTTAAATTAAAAACCCAATGAATAGAGCTTCATTTTCCTATTACAATGGTAAATAATCATTATAAATCAATTAGAAAGGGGGCGGAGGGGGGAGGGGGAAGGGTTGAATAGGCTTCGAGAAGGGAGAGTAAGTGAGGCGGCGTTCGGGATTTTTGTCGAAAAATTCATATTTGAAGCAGAAGCAAAAACAACTTCGATTGGCGCAACGATGGCATCCTTGGCCGCTTTGATTGGCGGATAATTTGTGACAGGATTTGGTGTTATCTCCTGGATGGTTCGTGCTAACGAAATGAGCAATGAAGAGGCACCAGTGAAAACCTTTGTTGTTGACGAAAATATCTTTGACAGAACAACGACTTCAGCAATGGCTTTGGTGACTCGAGATGGAGACATTGAACATGAGGTTACTGTTTAGTGATATTTCATTTAGAGGAAAAACGAAAATGGCGCTGGCAAGGTTGCGTAGGGCGACTGGGGCCGTCGGCAGCGACTTTGCAATGAATAATGGAGATAGCAGTGGTGTTGTTAGTGTGCACCGTGAGTGTAGGATTGAAATTGGAGAAAATTAAGTTTGGTGCGTTGATGAAGATGGGGATAATGGACTAGGGTTTTGTTGCTGACACAATATCACTTCGTGCACCAAAATAACTTAATTCCCATACCTCTCCAGATTTGCATAATAATTGGGCCATTTGTTTTCTATTTTACTTCATGCACCCCCAATGTAATAACCCCACACCCCTTGCATTATGTACCTGCGTTTTCACTAAGCACGTACCTCACTCCTTTAATTTCCTTTTTTAAACTATGATGCATTTACTTTATGTATCACATGTTCCGCTATGTGCGCCTCATTCCCATGTGTGTAGCTTTTTTTATTGCACCCACATACTTACTTATGCACTCTCATTTTCTATTTCCAATTTCACCATTTTCTAATTAAATCTCACTTTTCAATCACATCATTTTCTAACATAATAAAAATATTTTAAATTGAAATAAAAATTAAAATAGTTTTTGAAAAATGATAAAAATAAGAATAAATAGAATTTTAAATTATTTTCTTTATTTTTTATTTTAGTGTCTAATCGACCGTTTGCGTTGCACGACACTTCCTTTTAATATACAAAAATTTTATAAAAATAGTTTTGGTGTTTAATCGACTGTTCGCGTCGCACGACACTCCTTTTTTTAAAATGCAAAAATTATAAAAATAGTTTTGGTGTCTGATTGACTGCTCGCATCGCACGACACTCCTTTTCAAAAATATAAAAAATCATATAAATGTTTTGGGTGTCTAATTGACTGCTCGCGTCACACGACACTTTTTTCAAAAATAAAAAATATAAAAAATGTTTTTTGTGTCAACCCGGCCACACGCGTCGCATGACGCTTATTTTCAAAAATGTCAAAAGACAAGTTTAAAAAGTTAAATATTCTAATCAAGTTTTATCAAGAACTACTTGATCCTTGATTTTTCATTGTGAATGGAAATATGTAGGAGCGAGGTCAGACCTTGTCGGGTTCACTTTCAAAATGTCATTTCCAAATAGTTTTACAAAGAACTACGTAGCCCTGATTTCTCATTTTTAATGAAAATACGTAGGACCAAGGTTAATCCTTGTTAGGTCCTTTTTACTCAAAAAATAATTTTGTTCAATATTTCTTATTTTTGGGAAAATTAAATATTATAAAATAAACACATTTCTTTTGCAAATTTAATTAAAAGTACTGCCTTTAGGCGGACACTGTAGGATGCTAATACCTTGCTTATGCGTAATCGACTCCCGAACCCTAAATTTAGTTTTCGCAGACTTTATTTTATTTTTATGGTTTTCCATAATTTTTCAGAATAAACTATGGTGACGACTTCAAATCTCTTTTTTCAAATAAATTTCTTTTTAGTTCGTCATCCTATCGTGATCTAGGTTGTGACACATCCCATGCTCGTGTTTGCCTTTCAGGATATCTCTTTAACATGATCAATGTCAAAACTAGGAAAGATGCAATTGAGCTTATGGACCTAATTAAGGCTCATAATTAGACCCACATGTAAAATTGAAGAAGAAATACAATAGAAAAAGAAAAATCAATATCCATTAAGTTTGTTTAGACTAATAGTAAAAGGTTCAAAATCCTCTCAAATCCTAACAACATAATGCTTGAATATGAAAAGTTTTCCAATCATAATCTTTGAATAATAGTTAGTGTTGGAAAAAAGAAGAAACTAGACATCTTTCTTCAATAAAGAGTTTTGATGATGATGACTTATGAAGAAGTGTGGAAGACTTAATGATGATTCATGAAAAAATATTGAAGACTTAAGGAATGCTTAGATTCAAGAGATACATTGAAGACTTAAGATTTAGTAGTTTAGTTGTTGAAGTCTTTTAATATGTGTATCTTATTTAAAATAGTTAAATTTGTAGATCAAGAGTCAAAAGGTAAAACCCACCCAATAGAGCACTAAGAGAGTTTTTTTATTTGCAAAACTCATTGGAATAATCGAGTATCTTATGTGATAATCGACAATCTCAATAAAAAATGTTTTTCGACGAAAGGCAATGTATAATTGATTATCAACAATATTTGTGACTTGACTCTTTAGTTTCTTGACCTAATTTTCAAATAAGCTTCTATAAATAAGGTGGTTGGCTTTCTTTTGAAAACACAAAAGTTAGAGAATTCTAAGTACTTATGAATTCTCTATGGAAAGACTTTGAAAAACCTAGTTTGGGTAGAGTGATAACGTTCAGCAAGTGGATTCTTGTGTGATTGAGTGTTGCTGCTATTGCTAGGAGAAGTTGTTCATCCTTTGTGTGATTCAAAGGTGTTCATTCCTTGTGGATTCAAGGAAGGAGTTTCTTCATCTCTTGTGTGATTGAAGAGAAGTGTCTTCATCCTATGTGGGACTCAAAGGAGGTGTTCATCCGTTGTGGATTTCAAGGGAGGTGTCTTTCATGTCTTGTGACTTCAAGAGAGGTGTTTTCTAAACCCTAAACTTTCTTATTTGTGATTGTATCTGTGGTTTATTTTATTGATTGAGTTAATATCATTTTTTCTGCATTTTGCATAAATCTCCAGTATTTTAGCCGACTAATTTGACTTTTAATCGACTGTTTCATAGTTCAAGAACAAATTAGTCTGCTATTTTATGTTTTAATCAATTGAAGGGGTACTGGTCTGCAGCATTTGCATCCTAACTTTCCAGTCTATTTGATTCAATTCAAAAGAGGTTTAAGGTTTCAAAAAAGTTTTATAAAGCCAATTCAACCCCCCTTCTTGGCTTAAATCTCCATTTCAAAAATAACAATTGGTATCTAGAGCAAGGTTCTTGAAATGTATTCAAGTTTGATAAAAAATCTTTTGAAATGGCTGAAAGTAAACCCTTTTGTTGAAAGTGCCTCTATTCATAAACCACCTATGTTTTGTGGCCTAAACTATCAGTTTTGGAAAATAAGGATGCAAATTTTCATTGAATCTATAGACAAAGGGATTTGGTATGCAATAACTAATGGACCATATACTCCTGAATGTCTTGTTGAAAATAAACAGGTGGACAAGCAATGGATTGAATTGACTGATGAAGAAATGAGAAGAGCTCAATATGATTGCAATGCCAAGAACATCACCACTTCATCTTTGAGTATGGATAAATTTTTTATGGTCTCCCAATGTAAGAGTGCAAAGGAATTGTGGGATGTCCTAGATGTTACACATGAGGGGAACGAATGAAGTGAAGAGAGCAAGGAAGCATGCTTTGATTCAAGAGTATGAGCTTTTCAAGATGCAAAAAGGAGAGTCCATAGCTGAAGTGCAAAAGAGGTTCACTCACATAGTCAACCATCTCATGGGTCTAAGCAAAGAATATGATAAAGAGGAGCTAAAAATCAAAGTGCTTAAGTGTCTTGATAGAAATTGGCAATCAAAGGTGACTGCCATATCTGAATCTAAGGATTTATCCATCATCACAACAACTGCGTTGTTTGGCAAACTAAGAGAGCATGAGATTGAAATGCAAAGGCTAAGTGGGCTTGAATCAAGTGAGAAAAAGGTAAAAACCATAGCCTTGAAGGCTAGCTCCAAGAAGAGTGATGAAACCGAGGAAGAGGATGCTGAATCAAGTGATAATGAGAACTTGAATCTACTAGTCAAAAGGTTTGGGAAGTATCTTAAGAGGAAAGGCAACAAAGGTAATCAAAGGAGGTACATTTCTAAACAAAATGATTCAAGTAATTTTTCTAAATTCTCATGTTATAATTTTGGAAAGCAAAGACATATTAAGATTGAATGTCCTAATGTTAACAAAGAGAAGGAGAAGGTTGGTGATAGGAAAAAGGAGAAAAAGGCTAAGGAAAGACGTGCCTACATAGCTTGGGAGGACAATGATGATTCAAGAAGCACTTCATATCAAGAAGGAAGTTAGGAAGCAAATATATGCCTCATTTCCAGATATGAATCATCCTCATCAAGCCAAGTGAGTTCCTTGTCATCTAAAGATAAAAATGACTATTACCAATTGTTGCATGACTTTGAAGAGTTGCATAGTGAGACAAAAAAATTGTTGTCATGAACAATCGGCTAAAAGGATTAAATAACTAGCTAGAAAACAGAGTTAGCTAACTAGAATCAGAAACAATCGACTTAAAAATTGATTTCGAACATTTGGAAATGATTTACAGTAATTTAGTCAATTGTTCTGAAAAACAGCTAGCTATAAAACCTTGTGAAAACTGCACTACTTTGAAAAATAAAGTGAAATATCTTTTGAAAACTTGTGCAAAGTTCACAAGAGGAAAAGCAAACCTGGAAGCTATTCTTGGCTCTCAAAATCGTGTTTTTGGGAAGGATGGACTTGGTTATACACCTATCAATGAAAAGAAAGCCAAGAAATTCTCTAATTTCTTTTCCAATAGTGAGTCAAATGCTATGCCATTTATTTTCTGCAACTATTGTATGAAGAAAGGTCATGTTCTTAAGAATTGCTATGCCAGAAAGTATGACGTACCTAAGGGATTTATGAAAGGGATCCCAAAAGGATCTAGAAAGGCATAACCATGTTGGACCCAAACTATCAAAGGGTACCATGTAATACTATGTTGTTTTGCAGGTCATAAAACAGGAAAAGAAGGATCTATGGTACCTATATAGTGGTTGCTCAAGGCATATGACAGAAGATAAGACCAAATTTGCAAAGTTAGAGTTGAAAGATGAAGGGTTTGTAACCTATGGAGACAACAACAAAGGAAGAATCCTTGCAAATGGAGTCATAGGCAATGGATCCTCTTTCAACATCAAGACTGTGCTACTGGTAGAGGGGCTGAAACATAATTTAATAAGTATAAGTCAATTATGTGGCAAAGGCTTTAAAGTCATGTTTGGACCAAATAATTGCTTTATATATGATGCATATAGTAGTATTGTTTTGATAGGAAAAATAGTCAACAATATATATCTACTTGATCTGCATCATGCATCATTTAACATCCATTATTTGCTTACAAAAGAGAATGACACTTGGTTATGGCATAGGAGACTTTGTCACATACACATGCAACATTTCAATCGATTGAATAGAAAATAGTTGGTTGAAGGACTACAAAAACTCAAGTTTGAGAAGGATAGAGTGTATGAAGGATGTTAAAAAGGAAAACAGACCAAGGTCTCTTTTAAATCCAAAAATGTTGTTTCAACTGAAAGACCTTTAGAGATGCTTCACATGGATCTATTTGGTCCATCTTGAACCATGAGCCTTGGTGGCAATCTTTGTGCATTAGTCATAGTTGATGATTTCTCTAGGTACACATTGACTTTGTTCTTAGCTACCAAAAACGACATTTTTCATGCTTTTAAAAGACTTGCCAAGATGATAGAAAATGAAAAGAGTTCCAAGATAGTGTTTGTTCGAAGTGACCATGGTAGGGAATTTCAAAATGAAATGTTTGAACACTTTCATGAAAAGCATGGCATTAAGCATAATTTTTATGCACCGAGAACCCCACAACAAAATGGTGTTGTTTAAAGGAAAAATAGGTCACTTGAGGAACTAGCTAGAACTATGTTAAATGAAAATTCACTACCTAAGTATTTTTGGGCTAATACAGTCAACACTGCTTGCTATGTTTTAAATAAAGTGTTGATTAGGTCAATTTTGAAGAAAACACCCTATGAACTTTTCAAAGGGAAGAGGCTTGTTTTAAGTCACCTAAAAGTATTTGGATGTAAGTGTTTCATCTTAAACAATAGCAAATAAATTCTTGGCAAATTTGATGCAAAAGCGGATGAAGGTCTTTTTCTAGGCTATGCTATATAAAGTCATGCATATAGAGTCTATAATAAGAGATTAATGATTGTTGAAGAGTTTATGCATGTTGTATTTCATGAAACTAACCCAAAGTTGCAAGATCAAGTGCCTAAGATTGCAGATGAAGAAGATATATTGCAGGAAAAGCAAACTGCTACAGAATTGGAATTTACTGCAGGAAATCAGCCAGCGGAAAAGGAAATTCAGTCTGCTGAAATAGATGCAGACAACAACTTACCCAAGGATTGGATTTAACCCAGGGGATTTTCAAAGGATAACATAATTAGTGACATAGAATAGGGAGTATCCACTTGACGTAAACTTGTATTCTTTCAACATGTTGCATTTGTTTCTCAAATTGAACCTATGAATGTGAATGATGCATTATGTGATAGTAATTGGGTTGTTGCTATGCAAGATGAACTTAATCAATTCATTAGGAATGATGTGTGGTCTCTTGTTCCTAAAACTGATGCAATGAATGTGATAGGTACAAAATGGATGTTTAGGAATAAAATGGATGAAAATGGTAACATTGTTAGGAATAAGGCTAGGCTAGTTGTTGAAGGTTATAATCAAGAGGAAGCATGCAAGTGATGCAAGTGATAAAACACTTTTCATTAGAAAGCATGCAAGTGATGTAATACTTGTTCAAGTATATATAGATGATATAATCTTTTGATCAAATAATAACTCCATGTGTGAAGAGTTTTTTGCAGCTATGCAGGGAGAATTTGAGATGTCTATGATGGGTGAGCTAACCTACTTCCTTGGGCTGCAAGTGAAGCAACTCAGGCATGGGACATTTTTAAGCGTCAAAATATTGTTTTGACCTATTGAAAAATTTCAAAATGGAGGATTTTAAAGAGGCTACCAATCCAATTGCTACAAACTGCCTTATGGATGCAGATGAAGCTGGACAACAAGTTGATTCAACCAAATATAGAGGGTTAATTGGTTCCTTGCTATATCTAACTGCTAGTAGGCTGGATATACAATTTGGTGTTTGCTTGTGTGCAAGGTTTCAATCCAATCCAAAGGAATCGCACTTCAAAGCTGCAAAAAGGATTCTCAAGTATCTAAAAGGGACAACTAATTTTGGATTATGGTATCCTAATGAATCTAAGATTGTTCTTAGTGGTTTTTCACATTCTGACTATGTAGGGTGCAAATTGGATAGGAAAAGCACAAGTGGTACTTGCCATTTGCTTGGATCAAGTCTAATCTCATGGAATAGCAAAAAGCAAGCTTATGTGATACTTTCCAGAACTGAAGCACATGCCATCTACTTGGATCAAGACGAATCTCATGGAATAGCAAGAAGCAAGCATGTGTAGCACTCTCTACAGCTGAGACTGAGTACATAACAACTGGACATGTATGTGCTCAAAGCATATGGTTGAAGCATGAACTTATGGATTATGGTGTAAAGCTAGAAAATGTACCTCTTTATTGTTATATTATAAGTGCAATCAACCTAACTAAGAATCCAATTCAGCATTCTAAAACTAAACACATTGAAATCAAGCATCATTTCATAAGAGATCATATTTAAAAAGGTGATATTGAAATCATGTTTGTGAAAACTGAAAATCAATTGGTGTATTTATTCATTAAACCACTTCCACGTGATAGATTTAATAAGCTTAGAACTGAATTAGGTATTCTTGACATGAAGAATGTATGTTGATATTTGTTTGGCTTGTTAATCTTATTAGATCATGTGTGTGCTGCATTTAAAGTGGTAAAATCTGCATAACTTGAAAACTGCCACAATTTCAGTCAACTAAATTTGCAAATTCAACACATAGATTTAACTTAAAATGTCAAAATCTGCATAATTTGTGTTCTAGAACTGGTTCAATCTGTTAAATCTCACAAAACAACACATATATTTCATGTGAATTGGTCTGGTGTAAATTTCGTGTGATATGAAATTTTTAGTCAGCTAAAATTGCAAAATCAACACATAGATTTCACTTAAAACTGCCACTACACCAAAAATCAGTTTTCTGGTATAGTTTTAGTCGACTATATATCTATGTTAAAATCACTAATGCTGATGTGGATTTTCTTGAGTTGATTTTAATTGATTCACTCAGTCAAAGTATCCATCACATTACTGTTTTGGACTGCAGTAACAACATGTAACAACTATTGCATAAGCTAAAATCAACTTTTCAGATTGCATTGACGATAAAGTGCTTTAATTACATGATTTCCAATGTAATGCATTAGATATGAATTGTTTGTGAGTGGATTGTTCATAAAATGCATGGGAAACACATCACTGCATACTCTGATATAGATTCCCTCACATTTAATTGATTGTGATTTCCTGTACTACATTGAAACCAGGAAATCTGGACAATTTAATTGACTGATTTTGAAAATCAACATGCTGATTCTACAAATACTTGCATAAGCACCATGCATTGGCATTCTCATATGCTAGTAAGACCCAAACCTACAATTCACCATGCCTAGAAGACAACGAACAACCCCCTCAGATGATGAAAGCTCCACCCCACCTACTCCATCCTCTCTCAATGCCTTGAATAATGGAAGGCTTGAAGTATGGTTTAAAGGCCATGAAGACAAAATTCAGACCTTCTTGATTGAGATTAATTGGAAGCAAATAATTCTTCCTAAGATGATTCATATGTCATGGTTGAGGGTAGAGAACTTTGGCAACCTTGAGCAACATCTCAAAGTTAAAAAATGGAAGACATTCCTTGAGCTTTCGGGTAAGGTGTATCCGAATTTGGTGAAGGTGTTTTATGTCAACCTCAAGTTCAGTAATGGCATTCGCAAAACAAGTGTAAAAGGTATGGAGATGGAAATCACTAGGCAAACATGGAAGGATAAGGCTGGCCTAAGGCAAAGAGGTGTGCAAGTTCATAAGGATGAAACTAGTGCAGTGGATGAATTCAACAAAGTGCAATACTTCAACTAATGTGTGCGTAATCAAGGTGAGAAAACTAGAAATTTCCATGTGGGAAGGCTTCGTGTGGAGGAAAGGTTGCTAGCTGTGGTGGTGACCAAGATCATCATGCCTAAGGGGAGCAATCATGCAACCTTGAATGAAGGTGATCTTTTGGTGATGTACTGCATTTAAAATGGTTTAATGATGGACTAGACATGCACCATCCGTGACCACATGATGAAGGTAAAGAGGCTCATGGATTTCAAGCTTCCATATGTGGTACTCATCTCCAAATTCATTGAGCATTTTGGTGTGGATGTGGAAGGAAAGCTTAATGAGTCTATTGGTCTTCTAAATCATGTTTCAACACTGAATATGCACAAGATGGGATTCACCAATATAGGAAACACTTGGCTGGTTAAAGGAGATCATGGTGCAAATATTGAAGTTGGAGCCAATAACCATGAAGCGGGAACTAGTGGAGGAAACCAAGGGGAAGATGAACCACATCCCATGGCAAGTGAGCTATATAACCCTCCTCAGAATACTAGACCTCCATACTCCCAGTTTGAGAGAATGGTTCTCAACCAGCTTCAAGATCTCAACATGACAAAATACACGTCATGCATACTGCACAACAAAGTTCCAAGACTTGGATGACCAACTCCACAATGTTCATGACCTCCTCTTATATGTCTACAACAGAGACAACCCTAGGAATGAGTGAAGGGGATGGCTCATTGGTCATGCATTGCATTTTTGTGTTGTAATTTGTGTGTTTGTTTGTCTGTTCCAGTTTTTTAATTGGCTGTTTTCCCATTTTAATCGACTGATTATATCAGTCTTAGCTTCATGATGTACTTTTCATTCTGTTTTTATTTTGCTCTGCTTGTATTGCATATCAGTTGCCCCGATACCATCCTATGTTACTGTTTTAATGAAAATTTCATCTTTCCAAAATGATCTATGCATTTACTTTCATTTGATGAATCCACAGGGGGAGAAAAATGAGTAAAATTGTGTTAAAATTGGAAAACCTGAAATAAATATGCTAGAATCATATAATACTGCAAACTTAATCTAAACTCTGAAGTTAAATCATATTATTAATGATAGGGAGAGCATATGCATATGTGATATGTATGTATGCTTGTGTGCTTTTGCTTGGTTGTATGTTTGCCATATTGGTATCTTGCATGCAAAAGCTTTTTCAGGTTTCTTTATGGATCATGCTCATCAATTCAACTCGAGGATGTTGGCTTCATCAATTCAGAGGGAGATTGTTGGCACAAGTAAGCTTGAAACAAAGAATTGATAAAGCCATGTGCTTTAAGATTATAGGTGTTTGATGAAAATTGATGAAGATCCACTTGAAGATTAAGTTTTAGTGTGTTAAATCTGAAAATAACATGTTAAATGTAATGTTTTAGTGTTATATCATGTTGGTATGCTATATGACATAAGTTAGATGTCTTGTGTGCCTTAGTGTGTCCCTTTTAATCTGTTAAAATGAGTTTTAACAGGTTAAAAGGCTTGCTGTATATAGTTTTTAGTATGAATGCATTTAGTCAGTTGAAATATTTTTCAATCGACTGATTTCACTTAAGTCAAGTGAAATCAGCTAATTGTACGGAAAATTCAATCGAGTGTTTTCACTTAAACCAGACTATATAAGTTGTGTTTTCGCGAGCAGAGGTGCGAATCTGAGGTTTTGAACATGAAACTTTGTCATTCTTCTATGGAAAACTCTCTCCCTTTGCAATACACAGCTACAACTCATGATTTGAAGATCTTGGTTGATCTTGGAGGCACTTTGGCTTGTGAGTAGCTTAAAGAACACATGTATGGTTGGCTAGGGACAACCACCAGTAGGTTTGGATGTTATTGTGCCTCTGGTTGGTTTGCCTGATGTGATTTCAGGTCTGTAAGTGTGATTCTTGCAAGGTGTGTGTCTAGATTTTTGTGTGAGTCAAAAATCTTGTGTGTTTCTTGGTTCAAAAGTGTAATCTTGGTGTGTGATTTATAAAACTTTTTAATATAGTGGAAACCAAGCTTAGGTTGTACTGGTAAATTGGATGTAGCTTTATGATTGAGTCAACCAGTATAAAAATAACTGTGCAATTCTCTCTCCCTCATCTCACTCACTTTGAATCTCTTTAAAAAATCAAGAAAACCAAGAAATTTGTTCTTTGGTTTGATTTAATGCGTTCTTGTGTAATCTGAGGCTGTATACTTGTTAAAAACATTTATTGGAACAAGTCTTGTATGTAAAAGATTGTTGTTTGAGTTAAATCTGTGAATTCTGCATTCTACATAAATCTCCAGTATTTTAGCCGACTGATTTGTCTTTTTAATCGATTGTTTCATAGTTCAAGAACAAATTAGTATGCTATTTTATGTTTTAATTGATTGAAAGTGTATTGGTCTACTGTATTTACATCCTAACTTTCCAGTCTGTTTGATTCAATTAAAAAGAGGTTTAAGCTTTTGAAAAAATTTTATAAAGCCAATTCAAACCCCCCTTCTTCGCTTAAATCACCATTTCAAAACTAACAAAAGTAAGACAAATGGCACCTTCTTCTAAAATGACTCAAGGCCAAAGCTTTACAAACCTCACTATAATTCTATCTTTCCATTGTGGGACTCAATCCTAGCACAAGCACATCTACACATTGGCAATGAATTGTAGATTTATTTACTAAAATCCAACCAAAATTTACATGTCAAAATGATAATGAAAAAATACATAGATATACAAATAAGTAATAAGCATCAACTCATCGTCATAATCAATTGCGGATGTAAAGTATATTTTGATACCATGACTTACCTACATTGTCCCATGGCTTAGACATATGAAGCAGTTGCTCATCTGTTTTGGAATTCTCCATGCTGAAAACACCAATAAGACTTCAATCTTGCCGCAATCTGTGTATCAACATCATCAGTTGCATTACAAAGGAACATCAAAATTAGAAATCAAAACATAAAGCTATACAAGTTGTAGAGAACAACATTCTTTGCAAAACATCTTTTTACATAAACTACCTACAAATTCTTATGATATTCCTTTTAGTTAAGTAATCACCTAGAGCCTTTGCACATCAGTAATTACCTAGAGCCTTCGCACATCTTCACTTCGAAGTACTGAATAACAGGCATTTCCTCTAGGGCAATTTATAATATTGCATCAGTTTTAAATTTTCATCCCACATTACATTGGAAGCAAGTAGAAAAATAAATTAAGAGTCTGAAATTTGTCCTACGCATTCCTAATTGCAATAGACCTTGCTTTCAAATTCATAAAAATTCCCTTGATGCAACAAAGTAAATCAGAGGCTTATTAATTATCAAGAAATTCATGGAATGTATGTCAATAATTGATTTATCAAACTTAAAGGATGGAAGAAACTATTACACTTATAGAGAGGCTATTTAGAAAATATAGTTTAATCTGCACACACAAAGAAACAAATTACAACATTACATTATACTTGGTTGCATTTACTTTAGCTAAGTTAGTAGGTCTTGCAAATTACAAAATTATGATAATTGATGGCATACTCAATAGTATTGTCTCCACTTTAAATATACCCTATCTTATGACCTTATTAAGTCAAAACAAAACATGCTTCTAAGAGTAAAATATAATTTCATTGATTTCATATCACTCCAGAGGAACCTTTTATAATTTATAATGCAATGCATATCTATCATAGCTATCATGCAATTCAAAAAAATAACATCCAAACCCATTAACTAAATGGAAGAGGGTTGTTTTCATTGCCATACCTTCCATGCAGTCAATTAAATAGAAGGAAAATCCTTTTTGACTTTGTTTCTGATTGTACTCCAAGGTCTTCCTGCATACCAGTTAAATACAATTCAATGTAAATAAATCTGTTAGCATACTTTATTCACAAGTTGCATTAATTATATCAATTATTCAAGTAAAAGAAATGTGTTTCAGACTTTGGAATCAAGATACTATCAGTATACCATAGCCTTTAGATATGATCCCTTAGGTTTTTCTGCAAACTATACAATTCGTCTAGTTTTATCAATTTTCATCAGTCTATAATCTAATGCTCGACTACAAGACAATTAACGCAAATCAAATCCAAACTCAATTCAAGATAAAACAAAAAACGATATCATTTTCAGTGAATGTTTAGCTCTTGTGAATAAGATGGAGTTCCTTTATTGTGAGAAATCAGATCAAGCAGATTTTCATGTAAAGATACCTGTCATCCACGGGAGCACATGAAATTGTGATATTAGCATTCATGTCAACGTGTTATGCAATCATAGTCCCCATCAAAATCATTATTAGGTTCAGAAAACTATAAATGTTATGAGTTGTAATTTTAGATGAAAATTTATACCATTTATACCTATACAAAGTCTATATAGTCCATTCGGTAAAGATGATCCCCAAGAAGTATCAATATATGCTCCACATTCTTATTCTTGGCATCCTGCAAGATCATGCAGAACCACATTCACTACTACATATATCAAAATAGTATTTTTAGGAAATATACAACATCATATGTTTTTTACCTCAAAAACCCAAATAAAATGCATAACAACATCATTTGTTCCCTAGAACCATTTCTTCCATGCTTCTCCAAGCATATGAGTAGCAGCGAAGACCTGTTCCCATATAATTTCAAGTCAATTCATGTTAAAACTTGTAGCAAAAAACACTTTTTAGAAGAAAATAATGATCTTGTTTGGTTCTCTCACCACTTTCTGGTTTTAAAAACCATTTTCTCAAACAATTCCATACCACCCAACAATTAGTTTATCACACGACATCTAGTAAGTTCTGAAATCAAAACTTTCAACAAAACCGTCTCCAAAATATTGGTGAGCACCAACTATTTTGTACTTATCAACAATATACCAATGAAATGTCGGTACAGAGAGGAGAAAAAAACCACCACTAGATCCCAAGAACACACAAACCTAGCAACATCGACACAGGTTGGCTCACACATAAGAAAATGATTAAAATCAAACTAAAAAAAAGGGAGAAATAATAAAAATCAAACCTTTTGAAAATAAAACCTCTTAATAATGATTTTTCATCCTTCTAAGGTCAGATTATGATTTTTTTCCTCAGTAGCACGGTTCCTTCATTTATTTACCTGTATAGAATATTGTGCTTACGGTGATAGCACAATTTTTGTTTTTAGGTGGGAATTCGGCTCCTAGGGACCGAATTCCAACCTTCCAATTGTCATTTTTTTTTATTTCCTAGTTAGAATCCGGTCTCCAGAGACCCGAATTCTGAATTGGGTTTTTAATTTTTTTTCTCATCTTTTTGAAGTAAATTAGAATTAGGATTTTTGAATTTTTGAATTTTTTTAAAAAATAAATTTAAAAAATTGTTGAATTAGAGATAAAAAATATTTTTTTTATAATTTCTTTACTTAAAAATATATATTAAAAATATATTTTTTATTGCATTTTATGTTATTTTAGGCGTATTTTTGAAATATATCAAAGTAAATGTTATTTATTTATTTTTGGATTTGTTGAGTTCAAATTTAAAAAAAAATTTAGTATTGTGTATTTAGTTATTTTAAATATTATTTGAAAAAATTTGAAAGTAAATGTAATTAAATCTTTCATTGAATTTCTTGAGTTAAAAACCTAATTTCAAAATAGATTTAGTATTGTGTAGTAAGTTTTTTGAGGTGTAATTTGAAAATATAAAAGTCAATTTAATTCAAGAGTTTCTTTTATAATTATTGAAATTATAGTTTTCTTTTAATTTTGGGTAATTTTAAAAAATTGTATATTATAAACATTACAAATTTGTAAAAAATAATTTAAAAATAAAGGAAATAACTAAAATAATTTAAAACGATTTCATTATTGTATTTTAAATAATTTTGTCATTTGTTTTTGGTTTATGTAAAATAAGTAGCAATAGAAGATAATAACAAAAGATATACCATTGAATTCAATCAAGGATAAATTTATTGAACACAATTAAAAGTTCAACAAAAAGTAAGTGGTTCGATGTGGATCATCTAAGTGCGAGGTTGTTAAGACAATGAGTTCTTGTGTATCCTTCAGTTCTACAATAAGCACACTTTCATGATTGTCTTCCTTCCCTAATGTCCATCTCAATCCTAATTCTATTTGATTTAGGACGACCCCTCTCGCTCCTTTTTGTGGCAGGATGAGGCCAAAGCTATGGTCATTGGTATGATGGCCAATATTCTTCATGTCTTAACTCGCCAAACAAATTGTCATATACTTTCATGACGAAATGCAACCTATAATGGGGACTTATGTACATGTTAAAGTCGTGATGTGTATGCTTGCAGGCTACAATAACATGTGAACAGGGTATATGGATTTTTTGGAACTTTCCACAATCGCACCACCTTTCATCTAATCTGACTACAAATTTTCCTACACAACGCACTTCTCTGGGATTCACCATCTCCTCCACTCTGAATCTTGCGGTATTTCTATCAAATTCAACGACCTGATGCGTGTTTCACTTGGAGTCCGCATCTTGTAGGAAGTTGGTCGCATATTTAGAGTACGCATGACCGACACTCACCATTGCAGTTATTTGCTTGCCTCTTTTAGTGAAGTATGTGTTGCACTTGGTGTATGTGGCTAATAATATGGAAGAAACTGACATATTCCTTGTCTTCTTCAAGACATAATTTATTGCTTTAGCCAGATTTGTTGTTACGTGACTCCACCTTCGTCCTTTGTCGTAAGCAAGACACCACTGCTCCCTTAGAATTTAGTATACCCAAGTTGCTACTTCTTGGTTGTCTTCTCTAATGATGTTGTAGTAGTAGTTGCAGCATGGTCCCGTTAGTGCGTACACTGCAAATATAATTTTAAGAACAAATTATTTTCTAATAATGGGGGTGAATAATTAACAGCCAAAAAAAATGAAAAAGACAAATTTTTACATATAATAGCCTACCCATGTTGACGAGTTCCTTTTTCAGAGTTGTATTCTTGAATCTTTTTGTAAAATTTTATGCAATTGTCGAATACAAAAAACCTACACGCAATTCCCTTCACTTTAGCCACTATTGGGTCTGTTGAATACTACAATGATTGAGTTGTGGTTGTCTGACATTAAACATAATTTTTGTTGATGCGTAATGTGCCTCTTTACGTTTTTAAGGAAAAAAAACTAAGCTTCGGCAGTTTCACCCTCTACTATAGCAAATGCAATAGGGAAATGTTTTTTCTCCCATCTTGTGCAACAGTTACTAGAAGGGTGCCCCTATACCTTCTGTAAAGGAAAGGTTTCGTCCACTTGCACTATTGGTTTGCAAAATGGGAAGCCATCAATGCATGGTTTGAATGTCCAGAACACTCTTCGAAAGTGTTGTTGGTTTTCTAGGACCTCCTCCCCATTTGTAATTGGACTGGTTTTCAACTTGTATACAAACCCAAACAAATAAGTTTGCACAGCTTGTAGTAGGAACGACAATCAGTTGTAAGAATGTTCCTAGTTTTCATACACATCTTCAATTTCTTGCTGTTTCACCAACCATGCCTTTCTGTAGGTTGTGTTATACCCCATAGAGGTCTGGATGGAAGAAATTATTGTTGTAATTGGTGTGGATGAGTCTAACTCCACCATTTGTCTTACATGTTAAGAAATTATTCTTGAGCCTAGGTGCATGTGGTCTTGCGTTATGAGTTGTGTGGCACGTGTGTGCATACATTCAATCTTTCTGATTTCCCACACTTGGTCCCTTGTATGTAATATTGTCTGACATTTCCAAGGACACATTTGTTGTACACATTGCACCCTCAATCTTGTTGTGTTTGAGTGTATGGTTTTGTAGGTGCAATGGTTTGTTATGTGGTACTTGTTTAAAGCATCTAGAAGTTGTTCCTTTGTTTGGAACCTCATTCCTTGGGTCAGTGTACCGACATCGTGCTCAAAGTTTTCATGCAACATTTTGTTGTGGTCATATATGTTTGGGAATTCCTAGTGTGGGGTCTGGTTGTATTCTTCATATAATTCGAATGGAACTCCATCCCTTCCATCTCTGTTTGCCTTGTCCATTATTATGTGAATAAGTTTGGACAACCCGAAACCTCTATGGATGTGGATCATGGTTGTCTTTACTGATGCAAAGGAGACACTAGCTTGCCTTGTCCATCATGTGACATCAACTTTAATAGTTTCATTGAAAATAGATTTCTGGAGGTAGATGGCCACAGTTGAAATACACAATGCACGATGAATGCCAATCAAGCTTTATTTAAGTTTACCACGTCAACGAAGGCGCTTACAAATTATTATTTCGTTTCAGTTCACAATAATAGTTGGCTATTAGCAAAACAAGGATGTTGATCCATTACGAAAATAACATTCACAATAGTTTTCTAATTTTTCTTAACTATGAAGGTCGCATAAATTGTGGTTTTTATTTGTCGACTACTATGAATTTACAGATGTTGAAGGAAGAAATTGCAAGCTATCATTGTTGCAGTTAGGGAAGAAGGGTAAAAGATGTATGATTTCACAAGCCTGTGTTAGGACGATGGGACCAAAATGAAACAATTCAGCTTGTTACGGATGACGATGTCCGCGACATGGTTAAGTTCTTCCTTCCACTCCCACATAATCTTCCAATGAAGCTTTCCATAACCTTACATCCTCATGAAGGTGACAATTTGGATGCAACAAACTCAACTGCAGACAATAATGTTGATGATTAAACCTTAGTTCTTTATGTGTTGAGAGAAGTTTAAATAAGTTGTTTTCTTTTATTTATGATTATTAGTTAATTTCCATCAATGAGATCAATGTGTGTAATGTAACAACGTTCTTGTGTTAAATTGAACTTTTCTTTAAGTACTAAGTACTTGTTATGTGGGCACTTTATATGCACCTCAATAATTTTTTTAGTCTCTGAAAGTTATGCCATTGACTTTATGAAATACTATAGAACTAAGTTTATATATCATTTGTATGAAATCATTAAGACAAGAAATGAAATCCAAAAAGTCATGATCTTGACTTCATTTTTCAGCATTTTTTACTACTAAGTACCTATTTTGTGGACAATTTATCTGCACCTAAATAATTTTTTTTCGTCTCCGAAACTTATGCCATTGGCTTTATTGCATGAAATAATATAGAATTGAGTTTATATAACATTTTTATCAAATCAATAAGAAAACGAATGAAATCCAAAAAGTCATGATTTTGACTTTATTTTTCATCCTTTTTTACTACTATGTACCTGTTTTGTGGGCACTTTATCTGAACCTAAATATTTTTTTTTGTTTGTATTCCAAACTTATGTCATTGGCTTTATTGCATGAAATACTATAGAATTGAGTTTATATATGATTTCTATGAAATCATTAAGACAACAAATAAAATCCAAAAAGGTCCAAATCTTGACTTCATTTTTTAGCCTTTTTTACTACTAAGTACATGTTTTGTGGGCAAAAACTCCATTGCAACTTTCCACTTATTTGCACATTGCTCCCCACATGTTTGTTACAGTTTTTGTATCATATTTTTTCAATACTGACTCCAATGAAGTATTTTGGTGTTCATAAGGACTCAATGTAATCTTTTATCTATATTGTCTACATAAAACATCTTGTCTATAAGTTACAAAACTGTCACAATTTCTAGAAAAGACCCAACGCAAATTACCACTTATTTCCACATGGCTCCCGACATATGAGTCAGTGGTGGTGCCATATATTTTTCCGTTAAGACTGATACCAATTGACTTTGTTTTTATTCATAAGGACCCTAATTACTTTTTTTCCATATTGGATACAAAGAACATGGTCATTCATAATTTGCAAATTGTGAACAATGTGTACAAAAACCCTAACCCAACTCCCCACATATTTGGACATTGGTCCCCAAATTTGTATGAGTGTTGTTATGTTTTTGTTTTTTTTATGAAGACTACTTCCAATAAACTAGTTTGATGCACCGCTTAGTCACCATCATACAAGCTTTAGTCACCATCATTCTGAAAAGATCTATACACATGAATGAGTGCCCAAATTGCAGGTAGGCATATTCACGTTAATCACCCTTAACATGACAATGCACCAACCTCAATCTAAGGGATAACATTTGTTTCAATAATCCAACAGCTAACATTTCCCTGCTTAAGTGTTGCATCATCTATAAAGGTTAAAACTTGTTGTTTTAAATTGTTGGTATTGACACAAACCTAGATAGAGATAAACTAAATGTTGCTATGGAGACAACAAGAGCACAGGGCTGCATACATTTTTTCTTGGGTATGTGAACTTCATTTATTATTAACACACCTAAGTTTTTATATAATCACGTATGTTACTTGGTTGTTGAGGACGCAGAAGGGAGCATTGTCATCTTACTATAACTCCATGCCTGAACCACATCCAAGTATTGTGTTTGTACTACAGGATGCAGGGTTTGGCAGTATGGCAAAATTGAGACATTTAAAGGTTGACCATGGTTTAATGACTGCCTTGGTAGAAAGGTGGAGACCTCAAACATTATACATTAATTGTTTTTACTTTTGTTACTTCTATTATAATTCATAATTTTTTTTTCCAAAATCATTATTATAAAAAACAATTACTCAACAAATTTAAAAAAGGATTATATTTACTTTTATATTTTTAAATTACACCTAAAATAACTTAATACACAATACTATATCTATTTTTAAATCAACAAATTCAAAAAGAAAAGAAAATAACATTTATTTTTTATTTTTTCAAATAACACCTAAAATAACTTAATACACAATACTATATCTACTTTTAACTCAATAAATTGAAAAAGAAAATAAAATAACATTTATCTTTTCAAATTACACATAACATAACTTAATAGATAATACTACATCTATTTTTAACTCAACAAATTCAAAAAGAAAATAAAATAACATTTATTTTTTTAATTTTTCAAATAACACCTAAAATAACTTAATACATAATACTATATCTATGTTTAACACAACAAATTTAAAAAGAAAACAAAATAACATTTATTTTTTTATTTTTTCAAATAACACCTAAAATAACTTAATACACAATACTATATCTATTTTTAACTCAACAAATTCAAAAATAAAATAAAATAACTTATTTTTTTTATTTTTTTCATATAACACCTAAAATAATTAAAAATACAATACTAAATCTATATATTTTTTTTAAAAATATAACCTCTAATTCAACCATTTTTTACAAAAACGAAAAGAAAATAACTTAAATATATTTTTTTAAAATTTCAAAAATCCTATTGGATCTCAGTGCAGATCTTGGGCCATGTTTAAAAGAAAATAAACTTACTAAAAAACCTGGAAAATGGACAATTGTCAATGAATTAAGATAAAGTATTTGGGTCGTTTCTAGAGGTGTATGTTTTCAAATATTTTAGATTTTCTTTACAACCATGGTATAAAACCTACCCACAGATTTTTCATCCAAATTTTTAATTATTTATTTTTTTCATTTTTGTGTCCAATAAGTTCAAAAATGTTTTTTTATGTTACAAACTCAAATTTTGCTCTATGCCCACATACTATAGCAGCCAAACATAAAATTAAAAGAATGAAAATAGTTTATCTTATTATTTATATTTTTTTTAAAATATGGTCCTATTTTCGTTATATTTATTCAATTTGGTTCTCATTGTCGTTATTTAATTAGGTTCTTATTTTCATCAATTTTGGTTAAAGGTAGCAATACAATCCGGTTCGGCCCGTTTAGGCTTGTCCCGTACTTGACCTGCAACGTGTTGAAAATGCGGGTTGAAAAGTTTCGACCGTCGTACATAAGTTCTCACTTGCTGACAGCCCAATTTTTTTTCTAAGAAAAAAAAAATTATGGTAAAGCTTTCGATATTCAATAAATTGAAAAACTTTAACAACTTCATAAAATTAAGTAAAGATAGACTTTGGGGATTGGATGAGAAATTAACAATTCAACATTTTCATCATATTCATATTTTGACATATACGATGTATTTTTCAAATTTTAGCACACTCAAAAATACATAACACTTGTTTTCTCCACTTATACAAGAATTTGAAATGTTCATGTAGAAGTCTAAAAGAAAAGTAACCACTATACACAAGTTCAACTTCTTTTTTATTTATTAATGTGGGTCATGGGCCATGGGCCAATCCTTGTGGGTAGTGGGTTATGCGGGCCGAACTTTTGCGAGCCAACGAGCTTAATGTCTTAGCTCGCCCCGCGTTTTTCTAGTGGGCATGTGGCCTGGTGCAGGGCCAAGCCCACATTGCCACCTCTATTTTTGGTTAATTTAGTCATTTTTGTTAACGGTGTTCAAAAAATTATTGTTAGTGAGCAATACATATGACGTGTCAGCTCCTGATTTTTTTTATATTTAATTTTTTTAAAATTTAAATTTTAAAAAAACTATATACGTGTCAAGTCAACATCGTGCCACTTGTCAAATTTAGTGTCGCGTGTTAGTTTGTGGTTGTATTAATTCTTTTTTTTCACTTTAGTCCTTATATTTGTTATTTTTTTCAATTTATTCCCTATATTTTTTATTTTAGTTCAATTTAATCTTAGTTTTTGGTTAAAATGAAGCAATTTTGTCCCTTCTCACTTGAGAAAAAATATATTTTTTGTAAATATTATAGGAATGTTTTTATTTAAATTGATATTTTTATTAATTATTTTTGAAATTAAATTATAAATTATTAGATTTTATTATAAAATAAATATAATTCCTATATTTAATTGTTAAATAGAATAGAATTATTTAAAATATTATTAGAATATAATTATTAAATGTTTTACAACAATATACTAACATTTCTAAAGTTGACATTTAAATCTAAAACATTTAATATTTTTGTTGTGTTTTAGATATTAAAATATAAATATTTATATTTAAATCTCAATTTTAGAAATACAATATATTTTTTAAAATTTTTTCTAATATTTATAGTAATTTTAAATGTTACTTTTAAAAATACTAGTATTTTAGAATATAATTATTAAATTTTTTTAATAATTATATTCTAATAATATTTCAAATAATTGTATTTTATTTAACTATAAAATTTAAGAATTATATTCAATTTATAAAAGCGACAGAATTATAAATTCTATAAAAGCGATAAAAGCGATAGAATTATTTAAGCTACCATGTCACACAATTAAAAAAAAGTTTAAATAATTTAATTAAAAAAGAAGAATGTATTGAGTAATTAATTGAATGTTCGTAAACAGATATGGGTTGACTTAAAACTTATTTAAGACTTATTTATAATTCTAATAATTGTTTTTCAAATTTTAATATTCCAATAATGTTTTATATTTTTGAAAATCATGTTCTTTTTTTAATTTTTTGTCTAATAAAATGTTATATTTATTAATAGTTGAAAAGATGCTGATGTGAGTTTATAGACTCACCACATTTGTTATTCAGGAACAGTGATATTTCCCCCCTTTTTTTTTAATAATATTATTGGTTATTTATAGCATATACTGTACTTATTTTATGTCTTTATTTTTTTCTATATTTGGAAATTATAAAAATTGAAAATAAATAGATTTAACTACATATATTTTAGAAAAAAATGTGTTTCTTTACGATGTACGGATACGATACTTGTATCGGATACGATATGTATCCGATATGTCGATACGTTTATTTTCAAAATATTAGGATATGATACGTAATATATGAATATTAAAAAGTGTACAATAATTCTTAAAAATATAATAAATATATGATTGTTAATGTGTGACTCAAAATTAAAACCATATATACTAAAGTTGTCAACGTAAAAAATATAAATTATTGTCAGTATAAAAATATCATTATAAGAAAACTATTAAACAATAAAAATATGTGTTCCTGCAGAGAACAATAAGATCAGTTAGGCACAAGTGTCACCTTACCCATATAGTCCGCTATCTCCTTAGTTGGCCTCTTCCCATTTGACAAATATCGGCTTAGACCCGGGAGGGGTTACATGCAGAAGGGACTCCGAAGCTTAAGTCAACCAAAAGCTCTCAAAAAGTTAAATCAAGTGATTAATGAAGTAATAAATGCGTACCTTTAATTTGTGGGGTCCATGTATATTTATAGATTATTAATTACGTTTACCCATCCCATGGGCTGAGCCTTAGTGTGGGCCTAGGCCCTTAGTCTCGACTATTAGGGGCTCACTGGATATCAGGGGGGCTTTGATTTCACTAAGCATCTTAAGGTGGTCAGCATAAACCGACTACTCCCTTTGGCAGCTTGTGCTGCTATTGCTCATATGTTGTCCTAGGCGGGTTATTCCTTTTAGTGTCTTATGTTACCGGTTCAGGCCAGTTAGGCTTAGGTCAGCCTAGGCCGGTTACCTGAATGATTTTACGTGTAGGTATGGTGATCGTTTATTATTATTACTTGGTTAAATTGGCTCGGTGTTGTACACTAGTCCCCCAGCCTTTGCTGATATAGGTATATCGGTCAAGGATGATATGTGTTGATATGCCAGCGGGACCGGCTAGGTGTGGTACACCAGTTCCCCAGCCTTTAAGTGTGATGAACAATGTTAAGGCTAAAGGCGGGAAAAGGTTGGTAGCAGGTGAAGGGATGTCAGAGGTCTAATCAAAGGGGGTTTTTGCGCCGTCGTTTTTGATACACATAGCCTTTGGTGTGCCTGTGCCGATTGGTATGGGTTGTGATTTTTGGCGGGAAGAAGTTATATCGTTTGAGATTCACCATTATAAATGTGAATTTTGTGATGGGTTTATGTTTGTTGGTTCATTTGCGAGAATTTCATAATCAGAGACTTTGCGTGCGTTATACTTGTCCAACTAGTTCCTAGATCCTGCTGTCATCTTTTCAGAAAAAGGTATGTCTAGTAGTAGTGATAATGTGTCGTTATCTTCTTCAAGTAGTGAGAGTATGGAGTCCGGGAGGAGTGTAGGTAGACAAGTTAAGGAGGAGAGTAGTAGCCCAGCGGCTATGGTGGGCAGAATTCCGATGAAGACGGTGACTGAGGTGCGAGAAGACCCTCCTGAAGAAATGGCGGAGAGTAATTTGCCGGCCAAGGCCGGTTACGAATGGATAGCGACTGATGTCCGTAATCAGTCGTCTTTGTTTTGGTGGTCGTGTCTACTAAACTCTTGGTTGAACTACACCCCTGTTATCGCGAAACGTATGAATCAGGGTATCGTTTCCTTGGAGGGGGCGACCGAGAAGTTCTTTTATATGTATATGTGTCATTTCTCCCAGCTGCATTTGAGATTGCCGTTGGATGACTTCACCATGGGAGTACTTCGTGAGCTCAACGTGGCACCTACACAATTCCATCCGAACAGTTGGGCCTACATGCAAGCTTTTCGTGTTTTGTGCAAATCATTGTATCTACAACCTTTTCCTCATGCATTTTTGTATTTTTATGACACTAGGCCCCGTCAGCCGACTACTTGGTTATCCTTGGTGAGTCGTCCTAGTATTAGCAGATTGGACGCGTTCTCATAGTCCTTCAAGCACTTCAAAGACGGTTACTTTAAGGTTGTGGTAAAGGAGGAGGGCAGATCTTACTTCCTTAATGCAGATAGGAGTACAAAATTCTCGTTTAATTGGACGGGAACCCCTTCTCGGTACAAGGATATGGGCACCGACGAGTTGTCGGTGGAGGATAAGGAGGTGGTGGAGGTCTTGATGAAGTTTTCTGATAAGTTGCCCACTAAGGGCCTAGTTAGGGTTTATAATTCGGTTCACCCGATTATTGATATTGAAGGTATCTGTTTTGATGTTTCTAAGTTGACTTAATCGGATGTTGGTACATTTTTGTAGGGCATATGGCTCAGTCCAGGAAGAAGAACTTGACGCTTTTTCAAGCACTACGGAAGGAGATGGCCGCGAAGGCAAAAACAGTTGGGAACACTGATGTTCCAAACTTACAGGAGTCGATGGTTGAGGTGCATGTGCATGGCGGCACTAAAAGGAAGGCTGAACTACCGCCTCGACTCGGTAAGGGTAAAGACTTGAAGAAGGTCAGGGTTGCGTTACTTGGGTCGGGGTCATCAAGTGGGACCAAAGGACCAGAATTCGGTTTGATTGAACTACCGGAAATGTCTGTTAGAAAGGACATCGACATCAATCTTCCGGAGCTATTCATCAACTCTATCGACAGTATGGAGCCAGATCATCTAGTGAGGACTATGGTGGAATTTGGAAGCAAGGCATTGATTCTAAGTCGCCGGGTTGGATCTTTGTATCGACGATAAGTAAAGGAGGGAAGTCAGGAAAAGGTGGAGGAGTTGTAGGGGAAGGTTGATAAGTTCGCAGAAGAGAGGGCCGCCTGGAAGATGGAGAGGGAGAGTTGGGAGGAGGAGAAGAAAAGGGTGGGAACCTGGAAGGTTCGTTGCTTAGAGTCGGAGGGTAAACTCCATAAAAGGATAGCGGATCTGGAGGCGGATTATGACGAGTTGAAGGAGAAGTATGAAGGTGTTGAGGGGGAGCTTGATGACTTGAAGGGTTGTATCATCCAAGAGCACATCAGCTTTTGGAAAATTTGTTCACAATCATCAGTCCACGTGAACTTGGCGGATTTTTTGACCAGCTGAATGATGGGTTGGGTTTGTTCGGCTAATTGGGGCAGGAAACGGGAAATGGTCGTAAGATGGCCTATGAGGCGTTGGACTTCTTTGACGTTGGTGGGGCTTCGCATTTCGATGATGACTTTACACTTTTCGGGGTTGGCCTCTATGCGCACTGGGTTAGCATGAATCCGAGGAATTTGCCGCGGTTGACGCCGAATACGCACTTGTCGGGGTTGAGGCGATGGTTGTATTGTCGCAATGCGGAGAAGGCTGCCGAGAGGTCCTGCGCATGCTGGTGATGGCTGGGAGACTTGACAACCATGTCATCGACATATACTTCGACGTAGTTGCCCATCAAATGACTAAAGACTTTGTCCATCAATCGTTGGTAGGTCACTCTAGCGTTCTTGAGGCCAAAAGGCATAACTTTGTAAAAATAATTGGCGTCGTCAGTGACGAAAGAGGCTTTGTTCATGTTGGATGCGGCCATGGGGATTTGATTGTAAACGGAGTATGCGTCAAGAAAGCTGAGGACCTTGTTCCCAGCCGCGCCGTCGATAAGTCGGTCAATGTTGGGTAATGGGTAGGCATCTCGAGGACAAGCTTTATTTAAATCAGTGTAATTGACACACATCCGCCACTTGCCGTTGGTGTTCTTCACCAGGACTACGTTAGAAAGACAAGTGGTGTAGTGAGCTTCTTCAATGAATCCTGTGCTCAGTAATTTATCAGCCTCAGCCATAGCCGCTAAGCGTCGCTCCTCGCCGAGTTTGCATTTTTTCTAGGAGATATATCGGGCTTCTTTGTAGATAGATAACTTGTGGGATGCTACTGGAGGGTCCACTCCAGGTAGGTCAGCAGCTGACCAAGCGAAAAGGTCTGTGTTGCCGACTAGAATGGGTGTGATGATGGCACGCTCGTCAGAGTCTAATTCGGTGCCAAGTTTGATGGATCGACCATTCGGGAGCTCTAGGGGGGTGATCTCTTCAACAGGTTCGAGGTGAACATCTCGGCCCACTCTAGGGTCTAGATCGTCACCCGACAGAGCGATCCCAGAGCCGGGTGGTCTCTCAATGTTTTTGGTTTGCTGGATAGGGAGTTGTGGGCGAAGGTTGACCATGTAGCATTCATGTGCAAGGCGTTGGTCGCAATGGATAGTAAGGATGTCGCCAGAAGGGAAGGGGAACTTCATGGCCAGATGAGGGGTGGAGACGACGACGCCAAGGGTGTTGAGCGAGGGGCGGCCAAGGAGGACATTGTAAGATGTTGGTGCGTCAACGATGAGGAAGCGGATAGGAATGGTCTTGGTTTGGGCTCCATCACGAAAGATTATGTGAAGGTCAATGTAGCCGCGAGTGGAAACTTGTTCTCCAGAAAAGCCATAAATGGGTTCATCATACGGGACCATGGTCGTGTCTAGGAGTTGAAGCTTTTGGTATGTTGCCTAGTAGAGTATGTCAACGGAACTACCTTGGTCTACTAGGACTTTTTTAATTGCGTAGTTTTCTATTTCGATAGTAATGACCATAGGGTCGTCTTGTTGGTGGTCTAGGCCGTGAAAGTCGTCGTCCGTGAAGGTGATGGGAGGCATGCGGCGTCTGTGATGGAAATGGGTAATGTGGTTGATGGATTAGATATGGCGGAGGTGTTTCTTTCTGGCGAAAGAGGTGGATCCTCCACTAGCGAAACCACTAGAGATGGTGTCGATAGTGCCGCGTAGGGGAGGATCGACGCGGGTAACATCGGTGCGAGCCGGTTGGGGGTCTTGGTTGGTGGATTGGTTGGGGCGTCTATCATGGTGAGAGTCATGTGAAGGACGTTTGTGGTCGGAACGTGGAGAATGGCGGGATCGAGAGGGATGATCCTCTTTGCGGATGAAGCGACGAAAGTGGCCAGCACGCACCAGTTCTTCAATTTTATCCTAGAGTGCTTTGTAGTCCTCCGTGGGGTGACCATGATTGCGGTGATCGCGGCAATATTTGGTCATATCGGCGTTGGGGGGAGTTGTCGTCTTGCGTGGCGGCGGGATGAGGTCGGCTTGTAAGGCCTCATCAAGGAGGCGGGATCTGGGGACATTAAGGGGAGCGTATCTAGTAAAGCGGGGTTGTCGGGGCTCCCGTGGTCTCGGATCAAGGAGGGGGTGGTGGGGTGGGGTTGGTAGCGGTGGGTGTATAATCATTGCAGAATTTGGTGTGGAGGGTCTGCATTTCCTCCATGCGAACGTAGTCGACAACACGCAACTTTAGCTCGTGCATAGAGGCAGGTGGATGAAGGTAGACGTTGTTGGCAGGGGGTCGGGTTGAAGGGTGAGGGCCATGCATTGGAGAATCACTTCTTGGTTGAGGTGTGGGGTGCGAAGGGCAACCTTGCTGAAGCCATCAATAAATGCCCGAAGCGGCTCACCTTGTTCTTGCCTGATGCCGAGGAGGGAGATTGTAGTAGTTTGATGTGGGTGGCTGCCAGCGAAATGAGTTGAGAACATGTGTGAGAGGGTGTCGAAGCTGTCGATAGAATAAGGTGGGAGGGTTGTGAACCATTCGAGAGCAGGGCCTTTGAGGGTGGTCGGAAAGGCTTTGCAAAAAACTGCGTCCTGGGAAGTGTACAAGGTGACATGGGTGATATAGACTTTAAGGTGTTCGTCGGGGTCGGTTTCACCAGTGTTATGGTCTAGTGTGAAGGGTTCCCACTAGGCGGGAAGGGGGGTGTTAGCGATAAAGTCGGTGAAGGGGAAGGGGATGGTGGACAAGTGTGGGAAAGGTGGAGGTGAAGTTGTGAGGGGGAATGTGGGTTGTAGGGAGATAGTGTGGGTTGTAAGGTGGGATATAAGTAGTATGTAGGGTGGTGGGCATGTTGTATTGAGCCTGAGTGGTAGGGAGGGTGGCGGCAGGGGTGGGGGTCGCGGCGTGTCCTGGGAGGGTGGAGGGGAAGTGGGTGGGATGGGCTGAGAGGATGGGAGTTTGTTGGGTGGTGGTGAAGGTGTACGAGGTAGGCACAAGTGTCACCTTACCCATATAGTCTGCTATCTCCTCGGTTGGCCTCTTCCCATTTGGCATATAGAAGGGACTCTGAAGCTTAAGTCAGCCAAAAGCTCTCAAAAAGTTAAATCAAGTGATTAATGAAGTAATGAATGCGTACCTTTAATTTGTGGGGTCCATGTCTATTTATAGATTATTAATTATGTTTACCCATTCCATGGGCTGGGCCCTGGTGTGGGCCATAGGTGGGCCTAGGCCCTTAGTCTCGACTATTGGGGGCTCACTAGATATCAGGGGGGCTTTGATTTCACTGAGCATCTTAAGGTTGTCGGCATAAACCGACTACTCCTTTTGGCGGCTTGTGCTGCTATTGCTCATATGTTGTCCTAGGCGGGTTATTCCTTTTAGCGTCTTATGTTACCGGTTCAGGCCGGTTAGGCTTAGGTCAGCCTAGGCCAGTTACCTGAATGATTTTGTGTGTAAGTATGGTGATCGTTTATTATTATTACTTGGTTAAATTGGTTCGGTGTGATACAATATGTTGAGACCAATTTCCTAAGTAGAGACCAATTATTTTGGTAGCCAAAACCTGGTAACTAATGTTGGTGACCAATTTAAAAACCAATTAATTTGGTAGTCAAAAGTTTGGTAGCTAATGTTAGTGACCAATTTAGAAACCAATTCATAATATATAAACTATTTTGATTATCAATTTAGAGCCCAATTATAAGTTTTTGAAACTATTCTAGTTGTCAATATTTTTTAGTTTTTAAATTGGTACCTAAATTGGTCACTATATAGTAACTAATTATTTTTTGTCACTAAAATTGGTCATTATTCAAAAAATTTATGTTGTGTACTACGACTTTATAAATTAGAGACTTCATTGATAAGTATTGATAGAGTATCCTAAATTATTAGACACGAATATGTGTTAGACAGGAATACGTATTGAACATGTATACATGACCTAAGTTGAAGTATCAATGCATTATATGTGCTTTTTCTTGCATTCCACCTTCTTTTTTTTTTACACCCCTAGAATTCCCAAATTAGTCCTTGTTAAAATTATAATAAAAACCTTTGCACCTCCTCTATTTTATTATTCTTTGGATTAAATATTTTGGATTTGAAAGCATATTGCATAACAACAAATTGGGAAAGTATAAAAAATATACTTCTGAACAAGTACTACTAAAGTTATTTCTAGATCCGAAAATATTTTCGAGAATATTTATTTTGAAATTAGTTATATTTCGGAATTCCTATTCCATAAGGTATTTTCGGGTCCATAATGTAAAAACAATTTTTTAATTTGGAAAATGTATTTTGGTATGTATGTTCCAGAATATTTTTTATATTTTAAAATAAATATTTCGAAAGGTATTTTTGAATCCAGAAATACATTCAAGAATATAAAACAAATTTCCAAAACCACCATTCTGGAAGGCATTTTCTAGATAAGTTCTCAAACATTTGTTTCAAAAAATTTTATACATTTTAGATTTGAAAATATTTTCCACAATAGTGATTCCAAAATATAAAAGTTATTTTTTCGGAATGAATGTTTGGAAGACATTTTCAGATAAAAAATACTTTTCAGAATAACTGTTCTGGAATATTAAAAAAATGTCTTCTCTTAAATGGTGAATCTGGAAGGTATATTTTGCAATTCATGATTTGGACTTCATTTCATTTGACCTCAATGTCTGAGTGGTGCCTACCACTAATTAAAATGAAAAAGGAGTGGAAAGTGAGTCCAGAGAAAAGCATTTGGGTATTTTATTGGTGGAAAAAATGGATTGGAGAAGGGGATGCAAGGGAGGTAGGTAGGTGTAGGTGATAACATCCTATTTCTTAGAATTTTTCCTTTCTAAAAGTTTTGTTTTATTTTAAACTAATAGTTTTATGTCTTTATTTAACTAATTTTTATTGTTTACTAATGAAAATTTAATTTTCAGAAAAATGTGATAAATAGTTTGATTTTAAGAGTATTTTATTGCATTTAGATTTGTTCTTTTTAAAACTCTTCTTTTTTTTTCATAAAAATTTGTTTGCCAAGACATTTTACTTTTGCTGAATTATAGTTGAACTCTTAACTCAATTTTTTTTATTTGTAAACTAGCCCCTGGTGGATCAACTTTGACCAAGGTTTTTCATAAAATAGAGTGTTTCAATTATTTGGCTAATTAATTATTTGCTTTGACGAAGGGGAGGACGAAAAGCACCAACGCAAACCAGAAGCCCTAAGGCGCGAGTGTTTTGATCCAAGGGGAGAACAAGGCTGATGCGTGGTCAAGGGCAATGATTTGAAGGTTGAGGCATGATGAGATTGAGGTAGAGTCGAGATGAACAAGTGGAAGGAAGGTCAAGCTGATAAAGAGACTACCTATACCATGGAGTGACGGGAGAAGATCCACATATGCATAGGTACCACAGATCCTTCTTTTCATGTTTTATGACCTACAAGACAAATTAATATTACGTGGTTCCCTTTGATAGGTTGGGTCAAACATGGTTACACCTTTCTTGATCCTTTTGGGATCCATTTCATATACCCTTTTGGAACATCATATGTCATTGCATAGCAGTTCTTATAAGCATGGCCTTTCTTCATACAATAATTGCAAGAAATGAATGACATATCATTTGGCTCACTTTTGGAAAAGAAAAAAGAAAACTTTTTGGCTTTCTTTTCAAAACTAAGGTTGTAACCTAGTCCAACCTTTCCAAAAACACAATTTGTAGAGCCAAGAATAGCTTCTAGGTTTGCTTTCCTTCTTATAAACTTGATTTTTCAAAATAGTGCACTTTTCACAAGGTTTTGTAGCCAACTGATTTTCAAAAAAATAGGTTGAATTACTGTAAATCATGTCCATGTGTTTGAAATCAGTTTTTAAGTCAATTACTTATGATTCTAGCTAATTAACTATGTTTTCTAACCAACTCCTTAGTCCTTGTAATCGATTGTATATGACAACAATTTTATTTTCTTCATTATGCAATTCTTGAAAGTCTTGCAACAATTGATTATAGTCATTTTTGTCTTTTGATGGTAGAGAACTTACTTGGCTTGATGAAGATGATTAATATCAAGCCATGAGGCACAAGTTTGTTCTACACTTTCATCTTGTGATGAGCTACTTGTTGAATCATCATTGTCTTCGCAAGCTATGTAGACACATCTTTCCTTGGCATTTTTCTCCTTTTTCCTATCACCACTCTTCTCCTTCTCTTCTTAATGTTTGGACATTCAATTTTGATATGTCTTTGTTTTCCACAATTATAATAAGAGAAACTAGGAGTATTACTTGAAGAGTTTTGTTTAGAATTGTACCTCTTTTAATTACCTTTGTTGCCTTTCCTCTTAAGATACTTTCCAAACCTCTTAACTAGTAGATTCATGTTCTCATTGTCACTTGATTCAGCCACCTCCTCCTCGAGTTCATCACTCTTTTTGATGCTAGTTTTCAAGGTTATAATCTTCACCTTTTTCTATCTTGACTCTTGGTCATTTAGACTTTGCATCTCAATTTCATGTTCTCTTTGCTTACCAAACAATGTAGTTGTGGTCATAGTGTATAGATCTCTTGATTATGAGATGGTTGTGACCTTAGGTTGCCAACTCCTATCAAGAAACTTTAACACTTTGATGTTTAGCTCCTCTTTATCAAACTCCTTTCCCAAGCCTATAAGATGGTTGACAATTTTTGTGAATCTCTTTTGTACTTCAGCTACAGATTCTCTTTGTTGCATCTTGAACAATTCATATTCTTGGATCAAAGCATGCTTCCTTGCTCTCTTCACATTATTTCTTCCCACATGTCTTTTGCACTTTTTCATTGAGATACTCTATAGAACTCATCCATGTTCAATGAAGATGTAAGGATATTCTTGGATGTACAATCATATTGGGCACTCCTTCTTTCCTCTTCTGTCCATAGATGCCATGGCTTGTCAATCTACTTATTTTCAACATCATGCTTAGGAGTGTAAGGTTTATTCACAATTGCATCCCAAAATACCTTGGTCAATTGATTAAATGAAAATTCATTCTAATTTTCTAAAACTGATATTAATACCACTAAACATACATGGCCTATGAATAAAAACACCTTCTACAAAAGGAAGCTTGTTTTCATCCATTTCAAAATGTTTTAGGTTCAAACTTGAATAACTTTCAAGAACCTTACTCTAGATACCAATTGTAATAATGAAATGGTTGGTTTAGCCAAGAAGAGGGGGGTTGAATTGGCTTTGTAAAACTCTTTGAAAGCTTAAGAACCATTTTCTTTGAATCAGATTGACCACGCAATCAAAAAATAAAAGTTGCAAGACAGAACACTTTCAACTGACTAAAACAAAAAAACAACAAGTTACTTTGTTCATACAGTATGAATCAACATATTAAAATATGAAAACAATCGACTAAAATTCTGGAAAATTATGAAGAAATTTTAAATGCACAAAACTCACTTAAACAACATGCTTTTTCAATCAAGATAGTCCCTATCAATATATCCAACTTGATTACATTACAAGGAAATGTAAAAACACATGCACACTTAACAAAAATTGATTTGCTTGGTTTCCTTAAGATTTTAAAGATGAACAAGATAAGGAAAAAAGGATCACACACTTGTTTTTATGCTAGTTCACTCAATCACAAATCTACATCGAGTTTACCAGGACAACTTGAGCCTGGTTTTCCACTATTTTCAAAAGTTTTACAAAATTACACCAAGATTACACTTTTAAATAAAGAAAACACTAAGTTCTTGAATCCCACAAAAATCTTATCCCCAACACTAAGAATCCCACTTACAAACCTAGAATCACACCAGGAACACTACATAGGCACAAGAACAATAAAACCTAATAAAGGCTCTCCCTAGCCAACCAAACACATGTTCTTCAAGCCTCAACCAAGCCAAAATGCCTCCAAGATCAACCAAGATCTTCAATCTACAGCTACAACTATGTGATTCAAAGAGAGAAAGTTTTCCATAAGTGTATGACTAGTTTTCGCATTCATGAAAAGTCTCAAATTGTACCTCATCTCTCTGAAAACTAGCTTATATAGCTTAGTCATAAGTGAATTCAACAGGTTGATTTGTCCATATAATCTGTTAATTTCACTTGACTTAAGTGAAATCAGTCAATTGAAAAACAATTCAACTGATTGAATACATTCATACCAAAACTATATGTAGCAAGCCTTTTAACCTATTATAAAAACTTATTTTAACAAATTGAAAAGGGCACACAAAGACTAAAAGGACATCTAACCTTTGTCATATAGTCTACAAATACAATACAACATATAAACTTCATGATCTTCACTTCATTTCCAGATTCAACAAACACGAAACTTGATCATCAATGCATCTTTATCAATTCTTCATTAGCCTCATGTGATCTCATGCACTTGTGTCATTAAATCCTTGCACCAAGGTCACTTGTGCTAATAGTTGACACCCATTCATCTCTAGTGTAATAGTTATAGTAATTTGCATCGCCACGGTTGAATTCAAATAGCTAGATCAGGTGATGCGACAGTTCAGGTTCAAACAAAACATCCTTTCTAACCTGTTAACCTTGATCAAGCTCACATGGATGATTTGAGAAGAAGAAATGACAGAGAACTAGTCGACATATCGTAAGTGATGGATCGTAATCTGGAATGACCAACATAATCGTGTCATTCAATTATTTTTTTTTGACTCATTATCATACATGTAATTTTATCACTATAATTGTATAAATAACTTTTATTTACTATAATATAATAATTTAATGTAATTGTCATGAATCTTTTTTTTCACCATCCAACTTATGTTGAAGTTCAAAAGATGAAAGATCTATATTATTAATTTAATCTTAGTTCTTTATGTCATTTTAATCAAGTGATGTATTATAACTTTTACTAATGTATAAAAAAAGAGATTTCGTTATAATTTAAAAAATTGAAATAAACAGACATTTAAAATATTTTTTAATTTGAATATTTATTTTACTTTTATGTGTTTTAAAAGATATTTTTAATGTTTAACAAATAGGTTTTTTAAACGTTTGCAAATTTAAAAAATGTTTTGGTTCTTATAAAATTTGGATTTGGTATTCTATTTTGCAATGTATACAATTATAATTTCTTTCTAAATATTTGATATTTAAGAGACAACCATCCTTTTAATATTGAATATTTGATAATATTATGTTTCCTTTACTGCAATTATTCTATATAAATTAATTACTTTATATTGAAACATTAAGAGGGTACATGTACGAGTATATACCCCTTACGCAACAAAGATGGGGGTGGGTCAAACTTTGATACCCATTGAGTTTGGGTATGAGGATGAAAATGAATTTTTTTCTCTGGGGATAAGTATGAGATAGTGAAACAGTCCTCGCCCTTCCTCGTTGTCATCCCTAGTTGTAAAGTAGCAATGATCATGAACTCAAAATAAAGATAAAAATGTCTCCCAGATAAAATAAGGAGTGTTGGGATTAGATTTCACTTTGTTGTTCATATTCATGATTACTGTTTCATTGATTTATCAACATTCATGTATTGATTTGGAAGTACACTAATGTAATCCTAGGCCCATGTTTGGGTCACTAAGAGCTAAAGACATCAGTGTGATGTCTCACTGTTAAACTCGCTTCTAGACCTAAAGACATTCCTCCCTAATGTAGTAAAGGAATGAAGACTCGGGTCAAATCCAAGGAAATGGTGCGTATTAAGTTTAGTTTCTACAATTTAACCTTGCTAAAGATAATATAAAAATAATGCAAAGGGGGAAAATAAAATAAAATCAAGAAATTTCAGAATTACCTAAACTAAAACTAATTTAAATGCATGGTGGAAACACTAAATTATGATCTGCATGAATGATGCATAATGTAAAACATGGAACCTAATGGGATGATGAATTGAAATTGATATGGAAAGTAGAAAAATCTATGTGAATTGTTCATGCGTGAGCATATTCAAAATAATGTAGTGCATAAATTGACTTAACATGACATAAATTTTACTACACCAAAACAAAAATTATGAAAATGCTAACTAACTTGAACTACTCATGTGTATGTAGAATTATATGTTATGCTCAATCTATGAATGATAAGAAAAAATGGATAATGCTTTATACTACTGTAGAAGAAGGATAAAATTTAAAATGAGAACCTATATCTAACCATTAGAAAGATGAGAACATGGAAAGCTAACTAATGTGAATGCAGGATACAAATGACATTCATCTATGATGATGGATAATGCTGACCTAATGCAATACAAACGTGAAATGAGCTACCTAAGCATATGCATAACAAACACATAACAGGTTGTGTGAATTTTTACAAATTTTCTATTGAAAATTGTAAAAATAGGGTCTTTTAATTCTTAAATTGCGTTTGCCGGGAGTCGAACCCGGGTCTATTGCTTGGAAGGCAATTATCCTAACCATTGGACTACAAACGCTTGACTCTGTTTTATTAGTATGAGTGAAATAATACTTTATGTTAAACAAAATTTATATTTGTTATCTAAAAACCTTTATATGTTTAACTATTTCTTTATCACTTCATGACACAACTATTATCTTCTTTCAAACTCTGGCACTCATGGCTTGGCCATGCTTCCACATTAATTGTTAAGAAAATTTTCAATATGTGTAATATTTCCTATTGCAAAAACTAGGGGTGATCATGGATTGAATTTTTAATGATCCAATTCACATCCATTTTACATCCAGATAATTGGATTAGATTTTTAATCCAAATCCATTTTTTCAGCAAAACAAGTTTGGACTTTTTTTTAAATCCGGCCAATATTTTTTAGCAGACTTAGCCTAATACGGCCGAATTTCAGCTAAAGCCGACTCGACCGAATATGGCCAAATTTTCTTTCAAGGCCTACTCGGCCAAATTTCAGTCAAGGATGACTTGAATGAATTCATGGGTTGGGGATGACTGGACTGAATACGGAAAAATTTTGGTTAGAACTGACTCGGTTGAATATGAACAAATTTCATCCAAGACTGACTCAGCTGAATATCGCTAAATTTAGGTCAGGGATGACTCGATCAAATGTAAGTCAAGGCCAAGTTGACTAAATTTCGATCTTTGTTGTGTCTTTTAATATGTTGAAATATTTTTCAACAAGTTAAATGGTGTCTTTTAATCTTTTGAATGGATTTTTAATAGATTAAAAGGTTAGCAGCAGTAGTCTTAACTCATACTTATTCAATCAGTTGATTTATTTTGTAATTGTCTGATTTCACTTAAGTTAAGTGAAATGAACCGATTGAATTGAAAATCAACCTGTTGAATTTCGTAACAGTTTGACTATAAGAGTTGTATTTTTTGATAGAGATGGTGCAAGACCATTTATTAGCATGAAACCATTCTCTCTCTTTCATGATCATACAGATTGGAGCCAGTAAAGATTGATCTTGGATTAATTTTTGTAGCATTTTTCTTGGTGTTTGAAGCTTGGAGAAGGTGGTTGGGGTAGGCAGGTTTGTGCTACCATTGAGGTTTGATCTTTCTTAACCTTTGCGCTTGTGCTTGGTGGTTTTCCAAGTCTGCAAGAGGTGTCTTCCTGTGTTGGTTTGATTCTTATATGATTCAAGAGCCTTTTTTGTGTGTTTTTGCATATTTTGAAAGTGCAGGGGTGTAAACTTTGTAAATCTTTTGAAATAGTGCAAAGTCAGGCTTGGGTTGCCTTGACAAACTTGATGTAGCTTAGGTTTGACTGAACTAGTATAAAAATCTTGTGCATTGCTCTTTTCTCTAACCCTTCTCTCTTGCATTCCAATTTAAAATTAGGAATTGTGATATAAACTATATTTTTGACATTCTTGTGAGATATAGTGTTTTCTGCAGCATTGATCATGTTTGTATAACTCATTGCAACCTATCTTGACTAATTTTTAATATTGTTCTTGCTTTAAAGCACAAATTCGCATTTCTGCATTTTTTCCAATATTTTAGTCTATTGTTTTTGTGATTCAATCGCTTGAGTATATCAATACTGCACCTGTTTAGTAAAATCAATCGGCTAACTCTGTTTTTGATTGATTGAAAGTGTCCAGTCCAAGAGTGTTTGCATCCATACTTGGTGATCGAATTGATTCAATTAAAACCTATTTTAGACTTTTAAAAGTCACCCTATTTTTTAACTAGTCAACTCAACTCCCCCCCCCCTTTTTCTGCATTTCAACCATTTCAAAACTTAGAATTGGTATCTAGAGCTAGGTACTTGAAATTTGCTCAAGTAAGATCCTAAATTTGTCTTTGAACTACTTGAAATGGCTGAAAACAAGCTCCCTTATGCTGAAGGTGCCTTCATTCATAGACCTCCTATGTTTAGTGACATTAATTACTAAATTGGAAAATTAGGATGAAAATCTTTATTGAATCAATAGATCAAGGGATATGGGATGCAATCATAAATGGACACTACACTCCTAAGCATACTATTGAAAATGTGCATGTTGATAACCTTAATGGATAAAGGAAGAAAGGAGAAGAGCTCAATATGATTGCAATGCTAAGAATATCCTCATGTCATTTATGAACATGGATGAGTTTTTTCTTGTTTCACAATGCAAGAGTTCCAAGGAAAGGTTAGAGGTGCTTGAAGTGACTCATGAAGGAACTAAGATGCAACAAGGAGAGTTTATAGCGGAAGTACAAAAGAGATTCACTCACATAGTCAACCATCTCATAGGTTTGGGTAAGGAATTTGACAAAGAGGACTTAAACATCAAGGTGTTGAAGTGTCTTGATAGATCTTGGCAACCAAAGGTCATGACTATCTAAGAAACAAGAGACCTATCCACATTGACTGCAACTGCATTGTTTGGCAAGCTAAGGGAGCATGAGAATGAGATGCAAAGGCTAAATGAGTTAGAGTCAAGTGAGAAAAAGGTAAGGAATATAGCCTTGAAGACTAGCACCAAGAAGAATGATGAGCCTGAGGATGAGGTGGTTGAATCAAGTGATAATGAGAACTTGAATCTTCTTGTCAAAAGGTTTGGGAAGTATCTCAAAAAGAAAGGAAGCAAAGGCAATCTCAAAAGGTACACTTCCAAACGAAATTAGTCAAATTCTTCTAATTTCACTTGTTATAATTGTGGAAAAAAGGATGTAAGACCCAATAAAAATTTAAATGCAGATTGTTATGACGTGGAAAAGTACTATCTTAAATGGTTGAGAGTGTTTTACTATGTGAGAGGAGTTGGGTTCAAGTCCCGTAGATGCCAAATTGTATGTTATTTTAATATATGTATTATTTTAATGATATGATTCAACATGAGTAGTGATAATGTAATCCCAAAATTATAAGAATTATCACGAAACATGAATTAGTTAAATTAGTTGTGCATCGAATTTATAATTGAGTGGTTATGGGTTCAAACCTTGTTAAGAATGAAACTAAACTCTCTTTTTGTCAAATTTTATTTTGACTTGAATATGAAAAGGCAGAGAAAACCCTAGCTGCAAGAAGGGCAGCCTAGTAGGCTGGAAAGGCAGCGACTAATGGTCCTTAAATGACCATTAACACCCAATTCAAGTCATTTTTCGTTTTGATGTCATTAACAAGCATTAAGTCTTAGTTAATGGTCTCATTAAGGTGGTTTTTGGTAGAAGAAAGAGAGAAAAAGTGAGGGAGCATTGGGTGAACGAAATTGACAGAGAGAAAGAGAGTCTGAAAGTAGTCCTTGGGTGAATTAAATCAGAACATCAAGGGCATTAGAGAGGAGAAAAAGGTCGGGGTATTGGTGGCACAAGAGAAGTCTTGAAATCTTTCCAATTGAACAAGAAATGTCCAGGTTAGGGGAGTTCTTTTATATGTATGAATTTTCTGTGATCATTTTCGTATTGTAATGTATGCAAATGATAACTTGTATGATCACAAGCTTGATGTTTTGGCATTTCTGGGAAAATTCCAAGAAACTGCCTAGCGACTTTGAATGTGTCGTCAGGCGACGCATGAGTGCTAACCCAATTCTGGTTTTTTGAGATGAACCGCATGGCAGTAAGGGTGAGCCCACCAGGTGACGCGAGTGTGGTCTGTTTCTGCATTTCTTTGGATTTCGTAAATTGGTTGTTTTATCTAGAATTGTTATGTGCATGATGCGAATTCATGAAAAGTATGAAATTTTAGAATGATGATGTGTGTGTACGAGTTTTAGGGTTGAATGGAATATATTCATTTGCTATCACCTTGTTAGGGTTGGAAGATTGGCCATTGATTCGAGTTCTTGAGTATAATCAGGATGAAATTCTGACTGTAAAATCTTAGTGGAAGAGGATAGAAAATGAGAGACCAGAATTCAGGCTGAGTTTCATGTAAGGAAGTGATCGAAAGGAGAATTTGGGGGTTGGGTTGTGTTATTGCTGCGAAAGAGATCTGGGCTTGCCCAGAATGCTTTGTGTCGCTTAGCGGCGAGAGTGGGTCCGCCACGCGATAGACGGGGCAACAATGCCAAATGATGTTTTAATTGATTGTGCATGTTATGGGTTCTGTGAAAGAAATTGAAAATGATGTACTTTTCATTTCAATCGACTGATTATATCAGTCTTAGCTTCATGATGTACTTTTCATTCTGTTTTTATTTTGTTATGCTTGTATTGCGTATCAGTTGCCCTGATACCATCCTATGTTACTATTTTAATGAAAATTTCATCTTTCCAAAATGATCCATGCATTTACTTTCATTTGATGAATCCAAAGGGGGATAAAAATGAGTGAAAAATGAGTAAAATTGTGTTAAAATTGGAAAACCTGAAATAAATATGCTGGAATCATATAATACTGCAAACTTAATCTAAAATCTGAAGTTAAATCATATTATTAGTGATAGGGGGAGCATATACATATGTGATATGTATGTATACTTGTGTGTGTTTGCTTGGTTGTATGTTTGGCATATTGGCATCTTGCATGCAAACGCTTTTTCAGGTTTCTTTATGGATCATGCTCATCAACTCGAGGAGGTTGGCTTCATCAATTCAAGGGGAGATTGTTGGCACAAGTAGGCTTGAAGCAAAGAATTGATAAAGCCATGTGCTTGAAGATTATAGGTGTTTGATGAAGATTGATGAAAATCCACTTGAAGATTAAGTTTTAGTGTGTTAAATATGAAAATAACATGTTAAATGTAATGTTTTAGTGTTATATCATGTTGGTAGGCTATATGACATAAGTTAGATGTCTTGTGTGGCTTAGTATGTCTATTTTAATATGTTAAAATGGGTTTTAATGGGATAAAAGGCTTGTTGTATATAGTTTCTGGTATGAATGCATTCAGTTAGTTGAATTATTTTTCAATCGACTGATTTCACTTAAGGCAAGTGAAATCAGCTGACTGTATGGAAAATTCAATCGAGTGTTTTCACTTAAACCAGACTATATAAGTTGTGTTTTCGTGAGCAAAGTTGCGAATCTAAGTTTTTTAGCATAAAACTTTGTCATTCTTCTCTTGAAAACTCTCTTTCTGCAATACACAATTGTAACTCGTGATTTGAAGAGCTTGGTTGGTCTTTGAGGCTTTTTGGCTTGTGAGTAGCTTGAAGAATGTAAGACCCGCAAAATTTAATTAATTAAATAATTAATTAATTACTAAATGCGGGCAGTGGAAGCCTTTATGGCATTAAATTCTAATCTGTATAATGTGGAAAAGTACTTGCTGAAGTGGTTGAGAGTACTTGATTGTGTGAGAGGATTTGGGTTTAAGTTTTATGTATGCCAATTGTGTGTTATTTATTTGTTATTATTTTTAAATTACGTTGATCATGATTGAGAATAATATAATCATTGAATTATATTAGTTACCATAAAATGTGAATTGGTTGAATGGTTGAGCATTGATTTGGCTTTGGCATGATTATGGGTTCAAACCTTGGGGAACCCAAATTAAACTTATTTTTTTTGTTAAACATAGTTTTTGGCATGGAAATGAAGGGGTAGATGAAACCATAGCAGCCAAGGATGGCTGAAAAACGGACCATAAAGAATCAATGAATGGTAATTAACATTACCATTAAACCTTAAATTCATTTTTGTTAATTTACCTAGCTTTAAACCACCATTTAAAAAGCCAATTTGTGGTAAGAGGAGGGTTTTAGAAGGTTGTGATTGTACTCAGAAAACAAAGCACAAATTTTGAGAGTGGCGAGGTTTAAGTGAAGCTTTGAGGTTGATCGGAGGAGAACTAGGGAGGACTTTGGTGTTCAAAAGAAGAATCTTGGAATTCTCAAACTTTTAGCAAGGAGACCAAGTTAGGGGAGTTGAACCCGAAATTTTAAGATTATTGTGGTATATAAAGGATGTATGATATAATATTGCTTGCTTTCTTGCGAATCAAAACAAATCTCTGCGTTTCTAGAATTTTTCTAGAAATCGCATGGCGGATGATGAATTGCTCCCAAGCGGCACATGAAATCTGTGTTGTTTTTGGGTTCTTGGAGAGGAATCGCGTGGCGGCACGACCCTAGCCGCCAAGTGACGCGTGTATGTAACCCAATATCTGGGTTTTCCTTTGAACGGCCTAGCGATGGTATTGGACCCACTAGGGGACGCGAGCCAGTTTCGGTTTGATTTTGTTATTTTATGGGTTCTGGGCTATTTGGAGCAGTGGAAAATGGTATTGGAATGATAAATTGAAAGAAAGGATAGGACTGATTGGGAAATTACGCGATGGCTTGGGAGGATTAAATGACAATAGTTATACATGAGTTTTAGGGTTGATAAATTTGGGGATTTGATAATTTGAGTACAATTATTGGGAAATTCCATTATAATCCTTATTGGGTATAGTTAGAATGGAATGTTGTGTCTCTTTTGTTATACTTTAGTGCATAAATGGAGGAGACTGGATAGAGAAAGGCGAAAAAAGGCATCCCTCGAGTTGAGCTCGGGATGGCAGATGAACACGAGGAACCCTTGAGTTGAGCTCGGGTTGGCGAGTGTTGCCAGTGTGAATGTGCTACTTGTGGCTAGTACGGATAGGTCCAGATAGATTGCCCTCCTCAGTAGTTAGCTGACGAGTCTGGTAGTCTTAGGACATTGCGAACTATGTTCATATTTGGGAACTCTACTTGGCATTTCGGTGTATGATTCGTAGCAATGGTTTCCTGCACGTGCTCTATCAGTTGTGGCCGATAGGTATGGCAACAAGTCATCTTGAAGTAATCACTAGAAGATGTAGAACATGATTCACATAGTTATGGCCATGTGGTATGGAATTAAAGAAAGAAAATTTTCCCTGATGCGAATGCTATGTTATATACATGAGTGTTTTATGTATGTGAATATACATTTATATGTTTATTCTGTTAAGCTCACCCTATCTGCTTGTTTTTGGCGATGATCGTGTACTCGGTATACGTGAGCAGATGATGTTATTGCAGGTGGTTCGGGTGAGACTTAGCCACGTAGCGGGGAAAGCTTGGGAGTTTTGTATTATTTTGATTTGAAACACTTTGTAAACTCTTATGAGAGGCTTTTATATTATGTTCAGTTTTATAAACTATGGATTTTGGATTTTTATTGGAAGTAATAAAATGTTTTAAATTTCCCACGTTTTGGGAAATGAGGTATTATTAAATGAAGCTATTATATTAATTTCTTTATTTTATTAAAAATTCATAATATCCTGACGGGATCTTACAAAGAACACACATATATGGTGTGCTAGGGACAACCATCATCAAGTTTGGATGTTCTTGTGGCTCTAGTTGGTTTGCCTAATGTGATTTCAGGTTTGTAAGTGTGATTCTTGCAGGGTATGTGTCTAGATTTTTGTGTGAGTCAAAAATCTTGTGTGTTTCTGTGTTCAAAAGTGTAATCTTGGTGTGTGATTTGTAAAACTTTTGAATATAGTGGAAACCAAGCTCAGGTTGTCCTCGTAAACTGGATGTAGCTCTGTGATTGAGTGAACCCGTATAAAAACAACTGTGCAATTCTCTCTCCCTCATCTCACTCACTTTGAATCTCTTTAAAAACTCAAGGAAACCAAGCAATTCGTTCTTTGGTGTGATTTAATGTGTTCTTGTATAATCTGAGGTTGTATACTTGTTAAAAATATTGATTGGAACAAGTCTTGCATGTAATAGATTGTTGTTTGAGTTAAATGTGCGAATTCTGCATTCTACATAAATCTCCAGTATGTTAGCCGACTGATTTGTCTTTTTAATCGATTGTGTCATAGTTCAAGAACAAATTAGTTTGTTGTTTTATGTTTTAATCGATTGAAAGTGTACTGGTCTGCTGCATTTACATCCTAACTTTCCAATCTACTTGATTCAATTGAAAAGAGGTTTAAGCTTTTGAAAAAAATTTATAAAGCCAATTCAACCCCCCTTTCTTGGCTTAAATCACCATTTCAAAACTAACAAAAGGAAGACAAATGGCACCTCCTTCCAAAATGACTCAAGGCCAAAGCTTTGTAAACCTCACTATAATTCTATCTTTCCATTGTAGGACTCAATCCTACCACGAGCATATCTTACACATTGGCAATGAGTTGTAGATTTATTAACTAAAATCCAACCAAAATTTACATGTCAAAATGATAATGAAAAAAATACATAGATATACAAATAAGTAATAAGCCTTAACTCATCATCATAGTCAATTGCGAATGTAAAGTATATTTCGATACCATGACTTACCTACAATGTCCCATGGCTTAGACATCTGAAGTAGTTGCTCATCTGTTTTGGAATTCTCCATGCTGAAAACACCAATAAGACTTCAATCTTGCTGCAATCTGCATATCAACATCATCTGTTGCATTACAAAGGAACATCAAAATTAGATATCAAAACATAAAGCTATACAGATTATAGAAAACAATTTCCTTGCAAAACATCTTTTTACATAAACTAGTCATAAATTCTCATGATATCCGTTTTAGCTAAGTAATCACCTAAAGCCTTTGCACATCAGTAATTACCTAAAGCCTTCGCACATCTTCACTTCGAAGTACTAAATAACATGCATTTTCTATAGGGAAATTTATTATATTGAAAGCAAGTAGAAAAATAACCTAATAGTCTTAAATTTGTCCTACGCATTCTTAATTGCATCAGACCTTGCTTTCAAATTCATAAATATTCCTTTGATGCAACAAAGTAAAACAGAGGCCTATTAATTATCAAGAAATTCATGGAATGGATGGCAATAGTTTATTTATCAAACTTAAAGCATGGAAGAAACTATTACACTTATAAAGAGGCTATTTAGAAAAGATATATTAATCTACACACACAAAGAAACAAATTACAACAATACATTATACTTGGTTGTATTTACTTTAGCTAAGTTAGAAGGTCTTGCAAATTACAAAATTATGATAATTGATTGCAGACTCAATAGTATTGTGTCCACTTTAAGTATACCCTATCTTATGACCTTATTAAGTCCAAACAAAACATGCTTCTAAGACTAAAATATAATTTCATTGATTTCATATCACTCCAGAGGAACCTTTTATAATTTATAATGCAATGCATATCTATCATAGTTATCATGCAATTCAAAAAACTAACTTTCAAACTCATTAACTAAATAGAAGAGGGTTGTTTTCATTGCTATACCTTCCATGCAGTCAATTAAATAGAAGGAAAATCCTTTTTAACTTTGTTTCTGATTGTACTCCAAGGTCTTCCTGCATTTTAGTTAAATACAATGCAATGTAGATAAATCTGTCAGCATACTTTATTCACAAGTTGCATTGATTATATCAATTATTCAAGTAAAATGAATGTGTTTCATTCTTCGGAATCAAGATACTATCAATATACCACAGCCTTTAGATATGATCCCTTAGGTTTTTCTACAAACTATACAATTCGTCTAGTTTTATCAATTTTCATCAGTTTATAATCTGATGCTTGGCTACAAGACAATTAACGCAAATCAAATCCAAACTCAATTCAAGATAAAACAAAAAACGATATCATTTTCAGTGAATGTTTAGCTCTTGTGAATAAGGTGGAGTTCCTTTATTGTGAGAAATCAGATCATACAAATTTTCACGTAGAGATACATGTCATCCATGGGAACACATGAAATTGTGATATTAGCAATCATGTCAACATGTCTACGCAATCATAGTCCCCATCAAAATCATTATTAGGTTCAAAAAACTATAAATGTTATGAGTTGTAATTTTAGATGAAAATTTATACCATTTATACCTATACAAAGTCTATATAGTCCATTTGGTAAAGATGATCCCCAAGAAGTATCAATATATGCTCCACATTCTTATTATTGGCATCCTGTAAGATCATGCAGAACCACATTCACTACTACATATATCAAAATAGTATTTTTAGGAAATACACAACATCATATGTTTTTTACCTCAAAAACTCAAATAAAATGCATAACAACATCAGTTGTTCCTTAGAACCATTTCTTCCATGCTTCTCCAAGCATATGAGTAGCAGTGAAGCCTGTTCCCATATAATTTCAAGTCAATTCATGTTAAAACTTGTAGCAAAAAACATTTTCCAGAAGAAAATAAGGATCTTGTTTGGTTCTCTCACCACTTTCTGGTTTTAAAAACCATTTTCTCAAACAATTCCATACCACCCAACAATTAGTTTATCACACGACATCTAGTAAGTTCTGAAATCAAAACTTTCTTTCAAACATAACAACAACCCACCTTCACAAAACTGTCTCAAAAATATTAGTGAGCACCAACTATTTTGTACTCATCAATAATATACCAATAAAATGTCATTACGAGGAGGAGAAAAAAACCACCACAAGATCCCAAGAACACACAAACCTAGGAACATCAACATGGGTTGGCTCACACATAAAAAAAATGATTAAAATCAAACTGAAAAAAATGGGAGAAATAATAAAAATCAAACCTTTTAAAAATAAAACCTCTTAATAATGATTTTTCATCCTTTTGAGCTGAAATTATGATTTTTTTCCTCAGTAGCACGGTTCCTTCCTTTATTTACCTGTATAACATACTATGTTTGGTGATAGCACAATTTTGTTTTAGGTGGGAATTCGGCTCCTAGGGACCGAATTCCAACCTTCCAATTGTCATTTTTTTTATGATTTAATACCTAATTTAGTCCTCTAATTTTATTCGAATTTTTAAAAAGACCCCTAATTTTTAATTTGTTCAATTTAGTCCTTCAATTTTTTAAAAATGTTCAATTTAGTCCTTTCTGTTAAATTGACGTTAACGTCGTGTCTGTACAGTGCCATATTTCATGTGATCGTCACCTGACAATATTTGTTTCCAATTTAGTTCCCTTATTTATAATTTTGATCCAATTTAGTCCTTTTTTTCTTAAAATGATGCAATTTGGTCCTCTCAAATTTGAGACCAAATTAGTAATTAAACCTAATTACAACTTATATATACATTTATATATACATATTAATTTTTTTAAAAAAATTTATATATCAAACACTCCATCTAAATATTTAAATTATTTTATCTTTACATTTTTACATAAAAATAATCCCTATTTAAACTTTTAATATTTTTAAAATATTAAAAAATGTAAATATAAAACGACACTTGTCACATTAAAAATATTTGTCACATTAAACATTTAAAAACTACAAGTGTCACATTACATTTACATTTTTAATATTTAAAAAAAAATTAAATAGGGATTTTTTTAATGTAAAATGTAGAAACAAAATTGAATATTTAGGTGGAATAATTTGATATATAAATGTTTAAAAAATATTTAACATGTTTATATAAGTTGTAATTAAGTTTAATTACTAATTTGGTCTCAAATTTGAGAAGGACTAAAGTACTTCATTTTAAAAAAAGAGATGACCAAATTTAATCAAAATTATAAATAAAGAGACTAAATTGACAACAAGCACTGTCAGGTGACAACAACATGACACGTGGCACTGTACGCACACGACGTTAACATCAATTTAACGGAAATGACTAAATTGAACATTTTTAAGAAATTGGAGGACTAAATTGAACAAATGAAAAATTAGGAGTCTTTTTAAAATATCGAATAAAATTAGAGGACCAAATTAGGTATTAAGCCTTTTTTTATTTCCCAATTAGAATTCGGTCTCCAGGGACCCGACTGGGTTTTTAATTTTTTTTCGTTTTTTTAAAGTAGATTTGAATTAGGATTTTTGAAATTTTTTAAAAAATAACTTTTAAAAAATTGTTGAATTAGAGATAAAAAAAAATCTATTTTCTTATAATTTTTGTACTTAAAAATATATATTAAAAATAGATTTTTTTTTTTGCATTTTAAGTTATTTAAGATGTAATTTTGAAATATATCAAAGTAAATGTAATTTATTTATTTTTGGATTTGTTGAGTTTAAATTTAAAAAAAAAGATTTAGTATTGAGTATTAAGTTATTTTAGATATTATTTGAAAAAATATGAAGTAAATGTAAATAAATCTTTCATCGAATTTCTTGAGTTAAAAACCTAATTTTAAAATAGATTTAGTATTGTGTAGTAAGTTATTTTAGGTGCAATTTGGAAATATAAAAGTCAATTTAATTCAAAAGTTTCTTTTATAATTTTTGTAGTATTAATCATTTTTAATAGATGTTTATAAATATTGAAATTATAGTTTTCTTTTAATTTTTTGGTAATTTTTACAAAATGGAATATTATAAACATTGCAAATTTGTAAAAAATAATTTAAAAATGAAGGAAATAACTAAAATAATTTAAAACCATTTCATTATTGTATTTTAAATAATTCTGTTATTTGTTTTTGGTTTATGTAAAATAAGTAACAATAGAAGATAATAACAAGATATACCATTGAATTGAATAAAGGATAAATTTATTGAACACAATTAAAAGTTCAACGTAAAGTAAGTGGTTCGATGTGGGTCATCTAAGTGCAAGGTTGTTAAGATAATGAGTTCTTGTGTGTCCTTCAGTTCTACAATAAGAACACTTTCTTGATTGTCTTCCTTCTCTAATGTCCATCTCAGTCCTAATTCTACTTCATTTAGGACGACCCCTCTCGCTCCTTTTTGTGGCAGGATGCGGCCAAAGCTGTGGCCATTGGTATGGTGGCCAATATTCTTCATGTCTTAACTTGCAAAACAAATTGTCATATACTTTCATGACGAAATCCAACCTATAATGGGGACTTATGTACATGTTGAAGTCGTGATGCGCATTCTTGCAAGTTACAATAACATATGAACAAGGTAGATGGATTTTTTGGAACCTTCCACAATCGCACCACCTTTCATCTAATCTGACTACAAATTTTCCTACAGGACACACTTCTCAGGTATTCACCATCTCCTCCACTCTGAATCTTTTGGTATTTCTATCAAATTCAACGACCTGGTGCGTGTTTGACTTGGAGTTCGCATATTGTAGGAAGTTGGTCTATATTCAGAGTACACATGACCAACACTCACCATTGTAGTTATTTGTTTGCCTTTTTTAGTGAAGTATGTGTTGCACTTCGTGTACGTGGCTAATAATATGGAAGAAATTGGCAAATTCCTTGTCTTATTTAAGACAAAATTTATTACTTTAGCTAGATTTGTTGTTACGTGACCCCACCTTCTTTCTTTGTCGTATGCAAGACACCACTGCTCCCTTGGAATTTAGTATACCCAAGTTACTTCTTATTGGTTATCTTCTCTAATGACGTTGTAGTAGTAGTTGCATAATGGCTCCGTTAGTGTGTATGCTACAAATATAATTTTAAGAATAAATTATTTTCTAATAATGGGGTGAATAATTAACAGCCAAAAAAATGAAAAAGAAATTTTTTTACATATACATGTTGACGAGTTCCTTTTCTGGAGTTGTATTCTTGAATTTTTTTTTGTAAAATTTTGTGCAATGTGTCGAATACAAAACACCTACACGCAATTCCCTTCACTTTAGCCACTATTGGGTCTCTTGAATACTGCACTAATTGAGCTGTGCGGTCTGACATTAAGCATAAATTTTGTTGATGTGTAATGTGCCTCCTTGGGTTTTTAAGGAAAAAAAACAAGCTTCGGCCATTTCATCCTCTACTATAGCCAATGCAATAGGGAAAATGTTTTTTCTCTCATCTTGTGCAACATTTACTAGAAGGGTGCCCTTATACCTTCCGTAAAGGAAGGTTCCGTCCACTTGCACTATTGGTTTTCAAAATGGGAAGCCATCAATGCATGGTTTGAATGTCCAAAACACTCTTCGAAAGTGTTGTTGGTTTTCTAGGACCTCCTCCCCATTTGTAATTGGACTAGTTTTCAATTTGTATACAACCCCAGACTGGTTTTCTAGGACCTCCTCCCCATTTCGTCCTCATTCTCACTAAACGGGTCTAAGGACACTGTAGGTAGACTTAGATTTTCAACTTCTACATTAGTTGTAGGAAAAAAATGTTTAGGTGTTATGATATGTGGGCGATTGAAAAATATTTAAGGTAGACAGACCGATTAGTAGTTTGGTATACGACTGTATATCATGGCGCTATTCCCCTAGATAGGTAATGTTAAGGTCAAATGGTTCCTGTGTGGCTTGGGTGTTTGGTTGTGGATCATGTGCAAGAAAATGTGTTAGAATTTGGTTGTGAAGGTATGGTACCTGAGTTGTAGGTGGTGCAGAGTTTAATAGATGTAACAATTGGGGTGGCTTGTATCATGTTGAAAGCCCCATCCAAGTCGTCATCATCTTGAATCTGAGTGGTTGTGTAAGTGACATGCTGGCCACACACTTTCATAGGAAACATGAAGTGTATCAATGGAAACCTCTATTTGCCTTGTCCATTATTATGTGAAAGTTTGGATAGCCCGAAACCTCTATGGATGCGGATCATGATTGTCTTTGCAGATGCAAAGGACACACCAACTGGCCTTGTCCATCATGTGACATCAACTTTAATAGTTTCATTCAAAATAAAGTCCTAAAGGTAGACGGTCACAATTGATATACACACTGCATGATGAATGCCAATCAGGCTTTATTTAAGTTTACCATGTCAACGAAAACGCTTACAAATTATTATTTCGTTTTAGTTCACAATAATAGTTGGCTATTAGCAAAACAAGGATGTTGATTCATCACGAAAATAACATTCACAATAGTTTTCTAATTGTTGTAACAAAGTTCTTGTGTTAAATTGAACTTTTCTTTAAGTACTAAGTACATGTTATATGGACAGTAAGTTTATATATCATTTGTATGAAATCATTAAGACAACAAATGAAATCCAAAAAGTCATGATCTTGACTTCATTTTTCAACACTTTTTACTACTAAGTACTTATTTTGTGGATAATTTATCTGCACCTAAATAATTTTTTTAGTCTTCAAAACTTATGTCATTGGCTTTATTGCATGAAATATTATAGGATTGAGTTTATATAACATTTTTATCAAATCAATAAGACAACAAATGAAATCTAAAAAGTCATGATCTTGACTTCATTTTTTAGCCTTTTTTACTACTAAGTACCTGTTTTGTGGGCAAAAACTCCATTGCAACTCCTCACTTATTTGCACATTGATCCCCACATGTTTGTTACTACTTTTAACTCAACAAATTGAAAAAGAAAATAAAATAACATTTATCTTTTCAAATTACACCTAAAATAACTTAATGCACAATACTACATCTATTTTTAACTCAACAAATTCAAAAAGAAAATAAAATAACATTTTTTTTAAAATAACACCTAAAATAAATCAATACACAATACTATATCTTTTTTTAACACAACAAATTAAAAAAGAAAATAAAATAACATTTATTTTTTTATTTTTTCAAATAACACCTAAAATAACTTAATACACAATACTATATCTATTTTTAACTCAACAAATTAAAAAATAAAATAAAATAACATTTATTTTTTTATTTTTTCAAATAACACCTAAAATAACTAAAAACACAATACTAAATCTATATATTTTTCTTTAAAATATAACCTCTAATTCAACCATTTTTTACAAAAACAAAAAAAAAACTCTTAAGTCTATTTTTTTAAATTTCAAAAATCCTAATTCTAATTTATTTTAAAAAAATCAAACAAAAATCTAACTAGGGAATGAAAAAATGACAATTGGAAGGTTGGAATTCGGTCGCCAAGGACCCGAATTCCCACTTAAAAACAAAAATCGTGATATCATCGTAATATTTTAGCAAACAATCAAACGTAAAGGAGGCTACAAAAGAGGATTCTGTTAGCAAAATACTCAAGGATCTCAGTGCGGATCACGGGCCATGTTTAAAAGAAAATAAACTTACCAAAAAACCTAGAAAATGGACAGTTGTCAATGAATTAAGATAGGGTATTTTGGTCGTTTCTAGAGGTGTATGTTTTCAAATATTTTATATTTTCTTCACAACCATGGTATAAAACCTGCCCACAGATTTTTCGTCCAAATTTTTATTTATTTATTTTTTTCATTTTTGTGTCCAATAAGTTCAAAAATTCTTTTTTTTATGTTACAAACTCAAATTTTGCTCTATGCCCACATACTATAGCAGCCAAACATAAAATTAAAAGAATGTAAATAGTTTATCTTATTATTTATCTTTTTTTAAATATGGTCCTATTTTCGTTATATTTATTCAATTTGGTTCTCATTATCATTTTGTATTTAATTAGGTTCTAATTTTTATCCATTTTGGTTAAGGGTAGCAATACAGTCCGGTCCGGCCCGTTTAGGCATGTCCCGTACTTGGCGTGCAACGTGTTGAAAATGCGGGTTGAAAAGTTTGGACCGCCCTACATAAGTTCTGGCTTGCTGACAGGCCAATTTTTTTTCCTAAGAAAAAGAAAATTATGGTAAAGCTTTCGATATTCAATAACTTGAAAAACTTTAACAACTTCACAAAATTAAGCAAAGACGGACTTTGGGGAGTTGGATGATAAATTAACAATTCAACATTTTCATCATATTCGTATTTTGACATATACGATGTATTTTTCAAATTTTAACACATTTAAAAATACAAAACACTTGTTTTCTCCACTTATACAAGAATTTAAAATGTTCATGCAGAAGTCTAAAAGGAAAGTAACCAATATACACAAGTTCAACTTCTTTTTTATTTATTCATGTGGGTCGCGGGTCTCGGGCCAATCCTTGTGGGTTGCGGTTTATGCGGGCCGAACTTTTGCAAGCCAACAGGCTTAATGTCTTAGCCCGCCCCGTGTTTTTCTGGTGGGCCTACGGCCTGGTGTGGGGCCAAGCCCACATTGCCACCCCTATTTTTGGTTAATTTAGTCATTTTTGTTAACGATGCACAAATAATTAATGTTAGTGAACAATACATGTGACGTGTCGGCCCTTGATTTTTTTTATTTTTAATTTTTTTTTTAAATTTAAATTTTAAAAAAACTATATACGTGTCAAGTCAACATCGTGCCACTTGTAAAATTTATGTCAGGTGTTAGTTTGTGGTTGTATTATTTCCTCTTTTTTCACTTTAGTCCCTACATTTATTATTTTTTTCAATTTATTCCCTATATTCTTTATTTTGGTTCAACTTAACCTTAGTTTTTGGTTAAAATGAAGCAATTTTTTTCCCTTCTTACTTGAGAAAAAATATATTTTTTGTAAATATTATAGGAATGTTTTTATTTAAATTGATATTTTTATTAATTATTTTTGAATCTCAATTATAAATTATTAGATTTTATTATAAAATAAATATAATTCCTAGATTTAATTGTTAAATAGAATAGAATTATTTAAAATATTACTAGAATATAATTATTAATGTTTTAAAACAATATACTAACATTTCTAAGGTTGACATTTAAATCTAAAACATTTAATATTTTTTTTTTATTTTTTAGATATTAAAATATAAAATATTTCTATTTAAATCTTAATTTTAGAAATACAATATATTTTTTAAAATATTTTCTAATATTTATAGTAATTTTAAATGTCACTTTTAATAATTATATTCTAATAATATTTCAAATAATTATATTTTATTTAACTATTAAATCTAAGAATTATATTCGATTTATAATTAAATTTAATAAATTATAATTAAATTTTAAAATAATTAATAAAAATGTTAATTTTAAAAAATAACATTATAATATATATATATATATATATATATATATATATATATATATATATATATATATATATATATATATATATATATATATTTCTCTCTATCAAAAAAATAGAATTACTTCATTTTTAATAAAATTAACGAAAATTAGAACCTAATAGAAGATAAAACAAAAATGATAATTAAATGAAATAAACACGATGAAAATAGGAATCAAAAGAGTATTTAAACCTATTTTCAATATCTCATGTTTCTCATTTTATTATAATATGTTTTGGAGTATTATATTCGATATGTGAAGTTTTTATCGTTTTTAAATTTCCAAAAATATAACTAACTTACAAAATTACAAAATTATGAATTTATAAAATTATAATATAATAAAATAACGACAATCGAACAAGATAAAGATAAAAAATGTCTAAGCTACCATATAATACAATTAAAAAAATTAAATAATTTAATTAAAAAAGAAGAATGCATTGAGTAATTAATTGAATGTTCGTAAACATATATTTATTAATAGTTGAAAAGATGCTGATGTGGGTTTATAGACTCACCACATTTGTTATTCAGGAATAGTGATATTTCCCTTTTTTTAATAAATTATTGGTTATTTATAGCATATAATGTACTTATTTTATGTCTTTATTTTGTCTTTATATTTTGAAATTATAAAAATTGAAAATAAATAGATTTAACTACATATATTTTAGAAAAAAATGTGCTTATATATAATGTACGGATACAATATGTGTATCGGATACGATACGTATCCGATATGTCGATACGTTTATTTTCAAAATAATAGGATACGATACGTTATATATGAATATTAAAAAGTGTACAATAATTCTTAAAAATATAATAAATACATGATTGTTAATGTGTGAATCAAAATTAAAATCATATGTACTAAAGTTGTCAACGTAAAAAATATAAATTATTGTCAATATAAAAGTATCATTACAAAAAAACTATTAAATAATAAAAATATGTTAGAGACCAATTTCCTAAGGAGAGACCAATTATTTTGGTAGTCAAAACCTGGTAACTAATGTTAGTGACTAATTTAAAAACCAATTAATTTGGTAGTCAAAAGTTTGGTAACTAATGTTATTGACCAATTTAGAAACCAATTCATAATATATAAACTATTTTAATTATCAATTTAGAGACCAATTATAATTTTTTGAAACTATTCTAGTTGTCAATAAGTTTTTAAATTGGTATCTAAATTGGTCATTATATAGTAAATAATTATTTTTTGTCACTAAAATTGGTCATTATTCAAAAAATTTATGTGGTGTACTACGACTTTATAAATTAAATACTTCATTGATAAATATCGATAAACTATCCTAAATTATTAAACACGAATATGTGTTGGACACGAATACATATTGAAGATATATACTTAACCCAAGTTGAAATATTGATACATTATATTATATGTACTTCTTCTTGCATTCCACCTTTTTTTTTTTTGCACCCCTGGAATTCCCAGACTAGTCCTTGTTAAAATTATAATAAAAACCTTTGCACCTCCTCTATTTTAATATTCTTTGAATTAAATATTTTGAATTTGAAAGCACATTGCTTAACAACAAATTGGAAAAGTATAAAAATATACTTCTGAACAAGTACTATTCAAGTTATTTCTAGATTCGAAAATATTTTCCAAAATATTCATTTTGAAATTAGTTATATTTCGGAATTACTATTCCATAAGGTATTTTCGGGTCCATAATGTAAAAACAATATTTTAATTTGGAAAATGTATTCTGGTATGTATGTTCCAGAATATTTTTATATTTTAGAATAAATATTTCGAAAGGTATTTTAATCCAGAAATACATTTTAGAATATAAAAACAAATTTCCAAAAGAATCATTCTGGAAGGCGTTTTCTAGATAAGTTCTGAAACATTTGTTTCAAAAACTTTTATACATTTTAGATTTGAAAATATTTTCCACAATAGTGATTCCAAAATATAAAAGTTATTTTTTCGGAATGAATGTTTGGAAGACATTTTCAGATAAAAAATACTTTTCAGAATAACTGTTCTGGAATATTAAAAGAATGTCTTCTCTTAAATGGTGAATCTGGAAGGTATATTTTGCAATTCACGATTTGGACTTCATTTCATTTGACCTCAATGTCTGAGTGGTGCCTACCACTAATTAAAATGAAAAAGGAGTGGAAAGTGAGTCCAGAGAAAAGCATTTGGGTATTTTATTGGTGGGAAAAATGGATTGGAGAAAGGGGATGCAAGGGAGGTAGGTAGGTGTAGGTGATAACATCCTATTTTTTAGAATTTTTCCTTTTTAAAAGTTTTGTTTTAGTTTAAACAAATATGTTTATTTTTTATTTAACTAATTTTTGTTGTTTTCTAATGAAAATTTAGTTTTCAGAAAAATGTGATAAATAGTTTGATTTTAAGAGTATTTTATTGCATTTAGATTCATTCTGATTGTGTAGCAGTTCTTAGAAACATGGCCTTTCTTCATTCAATAATTGCAAAAAATGAATGACATATCATTTGGCTCACTTTTGGAAAAGAAAAAAGAAAACTTTTGGCTTTCTTTTCAAAAATAGGGTTGTAACCTAGTCCAACCTTTCCAAAAAAAAAAAAAATTAGAGCCAAGAATAGCTTCTAGGTTTGCTTTCCTTCTTATAAACTTGATTTTTCAAAATAGTGCACTTTTCACATGGTTTTGTAGCCAACTGATTTTCAAAAAAATAGGTTGAATTACTGTAAATTATGTCCAGGTGTTTGAAATCAGTTTTTAAATCAACTACTTATGATTCTAGCTGATTAACTATGTTTTCTAACCAACTCCTTAATCCTTGTAATCGATTGTTTATGACAACAATTTTGTTTTCTTCACTATGCAATTCTTCAAAGTCTTGCAACAATTAATTATAGTCATTCTTGTCTTTTGATGGTAGAGAACTTACTTGACTTGATGAAGATGATTCATATCCAACCGTGAGGCACAAGTTTGCTTCTTCACTTTCATCTTGTGATGAGTTACTTGTTGAATCATCATTGTCTTCGCAAGCTATGTAGGCACGTCTTTCCTTGGCCTTTTTCTCCTTTTTCCTGTCACCACTCTTCTCATTCTCTTGTTAATGTTTGGACATTCAATTTTGATATGTCCTTGTTTTCCACAATTATAATAAGAGAAACTAGGAGTATTACTTGAAGAGTTTTGTTTAGAATTGTACCTCTTTTAATTACCTTTGTTGCCTTTCCTCTTGAGATACTTTCCAAACCTCTTAACTAGTAGATTCAAGTTCTCATTGTCACTTGATTCAGCCACCTCCTCCTCGAGTTCATCACTCTTTTTGATGCTAGTTTTCAAGGTTATAATCTTCACCTTTTTCTATCTTGACTCTTGCTCATTTAACCTTTGCATCTCAATTTCATGTTCCCTTATACCTAACAATGTAGTTGTGGTCATGGTGGATAGATCTCTTGATTCTGAGATGATTGTGACCGTAGGTTGCCAACTCCTATCAAGACACTTTAATACTTTGATGTTTAGCTCCTCTTTATCAAACTCCTTTCCCAAGCCTATAAGATGGTTGACAATTTTTGTGAATCTCTTTTGTACTTCAGCTACAAATTCTCTTTGTTGCATCTTGAACAGTTCATATTCTTGGATCAAAGCATGCTTCCTTGCTCTCTTCACATTATTTCTTCCCACATGTCTTTTGCACTTTTTCATTGAGATACTCTAAAGAACTCATCCATGTTCAATGAAGATGTAAGGATATTCTTGGATGTACAATCATATTGGGCACTCCTTCTTTCCTCCCCTGTCCATAGATGCCATGGCTTGTCAACCTACTTATTTTCAACATCATGCTTAGGAATGTAAGGTTTATTCACAATTGCATCCCAAAATACCTTGGTCAATTGATAAAATGAAAATTCATTCTAATTTTCTAAAACAGATATTAATACCACTAAACATACGTGGCCTATGAATAAAAGCACATTCTACAAAAGGAAGCTTGTTTTCATCCATTTCAAAATGTTTTAGGTTCAAACTTGAATAAATTTCAAGAACCTTGCTCTAGATACCAATTGTAATAATGAAATGGTTGGTTTAGCCAAGAAGAAGGGGGTTGAATTGGCTTTATAAAACTCTTTGAAAGCTTAAGAACCATTTTCTTTGAATCAGATTGACCACGCAATCAGAAAATAAAAGTTGCAAGACAGAACACTTTGAACTGACTAAAACAAAAAAGAACAAGTTAATTTGTTCATACAATATGAATCAACATATTAAAATATGAAAACAATCGACTAAAATTCTGGAAAATTATGAAGAAATTTGAAATGCACAAAACTCACGCAAACAACATGCTTTTTCAATTAAGATAGTTCCTATCAATATATCCAACTTGATTACATTACCAGGAAATGTAAAAACACATGCACACTTAACAAAAATTGATTTGTTTGGTTTCCTTTAGATTTTATAGATGAACAAGATAAGGAAAAAAAGATCACACACTTGTTTTTATGCTAGTTCACTCAATCACAAATCTACATCCAGTTTACCAAGACAACTTTAGCCTAGTTTTCAACTATTACCAAAATTTTTACAAAATCACACCAAGATTACACTTTTGAATAAAGCAAACACCAATTTTTTGAATCCCACAAAAATCTTATCCCCAACACTAAGAATCCCACTTACAAACCTAGAATCACACCAGGAACACTACATAGGCACAAGAACAATAAAACCTGATGAAGGCTCTCCCTAACCAACCAAACACATGTTCTTCAAGCCTCAACCAAGCCAAAATGCCTCCAAGATCAACCAAGATCTTCAATCTACAGCTGCAACTATGTGATTCAAAGAGAGAAAGTTTTCCATAAGTGTATGACTAGTTTTCGCATTCATGAAAAGTCTCAAATTGTACCTCATCTCTCTGAAAACCAGCTTATATAGCTCAGTCATAAGTGAATTCAACAGGTTGATTTGTCCATATAATCTGTTAATTTCACTTGACTTAAGTGAAATCAGTCGATTGAAAAATAGTTCAACTGATTGAATACATTCATACCAAAACTATATGTAGCAAGCCTTTTAATCTATTATAAAAACTTATTTTAACAAATTGAAAAGGCCACACAAAGACTAAAAGGACATCTAACCTATGTCATATAGTTTACAAATACAATACAACATATAAACTTCATGATCTTCACTTCATTTCCAGATTCAACAAACACGAAACTTGATCATGAATGCATCTTTATCAATTCTTCATTAGCCTCATGTGATCTCATGCACTTGTGTAATTAAATCCTTGCACCAAGGTCACTTGTGCTAATAGTTGACGCCCCTTCCATCTCTAGTGTAATAGTTATAGTAATTTGCATTGCCACGGTTGAATTCAAACAGCTGGATCAGGTGATGCGACAGTTCAGGTTCAAACAAAACATCCTTTCTAACCTGTTAACCTTGATCAAGCTCACATGGATGATTTGAGAAGAAGAAATGACAGAGAACTGGTCGACATATCGTAAGTGATGGATCGTAATCTGGAATGACCAACATAATCGTGTCATTCAAGGAACACCATTCACTAGAAATGGTCATTTGTGTGATATTACATCATTCATGTTGTGGAACATAAACCACATTATCCGCTACATATCTTCGTCTCAACAATCTTCCAACGACAAGGTAAGCTTACGTTTAATACAATATTTACCAAACGTTATTTCTCAACCCTCGACTAGGTTGATATTTGAAAAGTTTTCTTAGATCTCTAATGTATTTTTCATCTTATCACCCTTAATTATACATTTATTTTTCTTTGTGCGATTTCATTCAATGGTCTTTCAAATTGTTTCTAAGACACACATTTGATCTTTTTTTAAAATATTTTTATTTGTTATTTTTTTTATCATGTAGAATACTATTTTGATAGTTTTTTATATAATTATTTTTATTTTCTGACTCATTATCATACATGTAATTTTATCACTATAATTGTATAAATAAATTTTATTTACTATAATATAATAATTTAATGTAATTGTCATGAATCTTTTTTTCACCATCCAACTTATGTTGAAGTTCAAAAGATGAAAGATCTATATTATTAGTTTAATCTTTGTTCTTTATGTCATTTTAATCAAGTGATATATTATAACTTTTACTAATGTATAAAAAAAGAGATTTCGTTATTGTAAGACCCAGGAAATTTAAATAATTAAATTAATAATTATTTAATAAATACGGATAGGGGAAGCCTTTATGACACTTAATGTTAATTGTTGTGATGTGGAAAAGTACTAACTCAAATGGTTGAGAATACTTAATTGTGTGAAACGTAGTATATTTGAATGATAGACGTGATAATATAATTCTAAAATTTTAGGAATTATCACAAATGTGAATTGGTTGAATTGGTTGTGCAATTAACTTGGTAATTGATGGGTTGTAGGTTCAGACCTTGATGAGAACAAATTAATCTCTTTATTTTTGCTATAATACTTGTGGTCTGAATGTGAAAGGGTGGGAAAGCCCTAGAGGTAATGGGCAACCAAGGTAGTTGGAAAAACAGTCCATAATGGCTTATGAAATGTAATAATAGACAGTAAAAAGCCAATTTTCGTTTTATTTCTTTTTACCACAATTAGGAGCCATATAAAAAGGGAGAGTTAGGCTATTAGAAGGGTTATGGAAGTCTGAAAAATTAGAGTGAGAAAGGATAACGAATTTTGAGTGCGAAAGCGAATTGGGATTGAGAGCAAAGCGGTGGTGGTTGAGAGAGCAAAAAGGGAGGGTTCTAGCTATTACAAAGTCAAGGTTAGGCAACCTTTTGAAGCAAAGATTCACAGGTTAGGGGAGCTCCTTTTCTATGCAACTATATGTTTATTGAGATGAATTTCGTGTATAGTGTAATGAGCAATAATTATATACCTTTTGCATGTGAATTGTTTAACAACATGCTGCGAATTGGGGTGTGGGGTTGTTTTGTTGTGATGTGATAAAACCCTTATGGGTTTGTATGGAAATTATGGATTTATGTACTGATGATGTGTAAGGTATGATTTTGTATTTTTAGGTGACTAATTGGTGTCTGAATCATGCGTACAATGTTGTAATCTAAGATGTTTTGGTTAGCATGGTAGAATGGGGTTTTTGGCATGTTGGGATAGGTTTCTGCGTGCATTACAGGGGGGATAAGTGATACTCTCGCTCAAGCTACCTAGGCTCGCCTAGGCGAGAATAGCAGGAAGAAATTTTGAATTGTGTCTACATATCTAGCTCAGGCGAGAGCAGCTCGCCTAGGCGAGGATTCGCAAAAGGGTGAGTTTGTGCTTGAGGGTCTCGCCTAGGCGAGGAAACCATGTTTTGAGCGACAAAGTCCCTCGCTCGGGCGAGAGGTACTCGCCTAAGCGAGAAATCAGGGTAGATGCATGTGTGTTCTGCTGTTTTGGCCGCCTAGGCGAGAGAGGTTGTGTTGAACGAAGAGAGGCCTCGCATAGGCGAGGTGAGCTCACCTAAGCGAGACTTAGTACGTAATGTTGGTAAGGCTTCTAGCTTGAGCGAGACAGGCCTGGTCACTTAAGCTAAGGCTTCTAGCCCAAGCGATTTTAGTGCAGTTTATGTGTATTGTTTGTACACTTTGATGAACCATGGATCAGGAGATGCTGTGCCATGAGCGGGTAGGTTCATGGATGGTGGATAACATGTGATGGTATGAGCGGGTAGGTTCATACTCAATTACTCTCCTGTGGGGATACGAGCGAGGTAGGTTCGTATGTTCCGTGCTCACAGTTGAGAGATGTTGCGTGCGGGGAGGTACGTAGCTTGTGGATCACATGTGTTGGACTACGGGTGGGTAGGTCTGCAAAGTAGGACTACGAGCGGGGAGGTTCGTAGAGGCACGACCACGAGCAGACAGGTTTGTTTGAGGATTAGGAATCCTGAGTCCATGACTAACCTTGTTGTATGTTAGTAGTTGAAAAGCCTTGGGGCGTGTTGAGAATGTAACCAAGATGTAATTATGATAATAAGATTGGGTATTTTCTATTATTTAAAAGGTTAAATATGTTTTTGGTCCCTCAAGTTTCAGTGAAATTTGGAATTGGTCCCTCTTCAAAACTTTTAACCAATTTAGTCCTTCATCTTTAAAAATGCGTGAATTTAGTCCTTTTAACCAAATTTGTTAAGTTTATTTGACGTTTCAAGCGCATTTCATGATAATATTTGAATTGTTTACACCGTTTGACACATTTTCACTTCAATGTTAGTGCAAATATTATCATAAAATGCATTTAAAATGTCAAATAAACTTAACAAAGTTTGGTAAGAAGGACTAAATCCACGCATTTATAAAGATGAATGACTAAATTGGTATAAAGTTTCGAGGAGGGACTAATTCCAAAATTCGCTGAAACTTGAAGGACCAAAAACATATTTAACCCTTATTTAAATTATGTGATTTTTGTATATATTGTTGAGCTCACCCTTTCTGTCTGTGCTTGGCGATGTTCGTGTAATTTTACACGGGAGCAGTTGATGATACAGGTAATGCTGCTAACACTTGAGATGGAGAGAGGGACAAGCTGGGAATTAGAGTTAGGGATTTACTATGCTTTAAAGTTTTATTTGGAACTTGTAATAGCTTTTGGAATTATTTTTCTTTATTAAATGATTGTCGCATTGAACATTAAATTTTGTTTTATTCCCGCGGTGGAAATTAATAAAGCTACGATGTTCAAGCTTCTTCTTTTTTTATCTTTAAATATTTAATTAAGTAATATCTTTTATGGATCTTACAGTTATAATTTAAAAAATTGAAATAAACAGACATTTAAAATATTTTTTAATTTGAATATTTATTTTACTTTTATGTTTTTTAAAAGATATTTTTAAAGTTTAACAAATAAGTTTTTTAAACGTTTGCAAATTTAAAAAATGTTTTGGTTCTTATAAAATTTTGATTTGGTATTCTATTTTGAAATGCATACAATTATAATTTCTTTCTAAATATTTGATATTGAAGAGACAACCATCCTTTTAATATTGAATATTTGATAATATTATATTTCCTTTACTGTAATTATTCTATATAAATTAATTACTTTATATTGAAACATTACGAAAGAGGGTACATGTACGAGTATATACCCCTTATGCAACAAAGATAGGGATGGGTCAAACTTTGATACCCATTGAGTTTAGGTATGAGGATGAAGATGATTTTTTTTCTCTGGGGATGGGTATGGGATAGTGAAACCAGTCCTCACCCTTCTTCGTTGTCATCCCTAGTTGTAAAGTAGCAATGATCATGAACTCAAAATAAAGATAGAAATGTGACCCAGATAAAAAAAGGGGTGTTGGGATTAGATTTCACTTTGTTGTTCTTATTCATGATTACTGTTTCATTGATTTATCAACATTCATTTATTGATTTGGAAGTACACTAATGTAATCTTGGGCCCATGTTTGGGTCACTAAGACCTAAAGACATCAGTTTGATGTCTCACTGTTAAACTCGCCTCTAGTCCTATTAAAGGTCAACAAAACGGAGTTCCTCCCTAATGTAGTAAAGGAATGAGGACTTGGGTCAAATCTAAGGAAATGGTGCCTATTAAGTTTATTTTCTACAATTTAACCTTGCTAAAGATAATATAAAAATAATGCAAAGGGGGAAATAAAATAAAATCAAGAAATTTCAAAATTACATAAACTAAAACTAATTTAAAATGCATGGTGGAAACACTAAATTATGATCTGCAGGAATGATGCATAATGCAGAACATGGAACCTAATGGGATGATGAATTGAAATTGATATGGAAAATAGAAAAATCTTTGTGAATGGTTCATGCGTGAGCATAGTCAAAATAATGTAGTGCATAAATTGACTTAACATGACATAAATTTTACTACACCAGAACAAAAATTATGAAAAGGCTAACTAACCTGAACTACTCATGTATGTGTAGAATTATATGTTATGCTCAATCTAGGAGTGATAAGGAAAAATGGATAATGCTTTATACTACTATAGAAAAAGGATAAAACTTAAAATCATAACCTATATCTAACCACTAGAAAGGTGACAACATGGAAAGCTAACTAATGTAGATGCAGGATACAAATGACACCGTTTCAGTGGAATACTGTAAACACATAACAGGTTGTGTGAATTTTTACAAATTTTCTATTGAAAATTGTAAAAATAGGGTCTTTTAATTCTTAAATTGCGTTTGCCGGGAGTCGAACCTAGGTCTATTGCTTGGAAGGCAATTATCCTAACCGTTGGACTACAAACGCTTGACTCTGTTTTATTAGTATGAGTGAAATAATACTTTATGTTAAACAAAATTTATATTTGTTATCCAAAAACCTTTATATTTTTAACTATTTCTTTATCACTTCATGATACAACTATTATCTTCTTTCAAACTCTGGCACTCATGGCTTGGCCATGCTTCCACATTAATTGTTAAGAAAGTTTTCAATATGTGTAATATTTCCTATTGCAAAAACTAGGGGTGATCATGGATTGAATTTTTAATGATCCAATTCACATCCATTTTACATCCAGATAATTGGATTAGATTTTTTATCCAAATCCATTTTTTTCAGCAAAACAAGTTTGGATTTTTTTTTAAAATCCGGCCAATTTTTTTTAGCAAACTTAGCCTAATACGGCCAAATTTCAGCTAGAGCCGACTCGACCGAATATGGCCAAATTTTCTTTCAAGGCCTACTCGGCCAAATTTCAGTCAAGGATGACTTTAATGAATTCGTCGGTTGGGGATGACTGGACTGAATACGGAAAAATTTTGGTTAGAACCGACTCGGTTGAATATGAACAAATTTCATCCAAGTTTGACTCAACTGAATATCGCTAAATTTAGGTCAGGGATGACTCGATCAAATGTAGGTCAAGGCCAAGTTGACTAAATTTCGATCTTTGTTGTGTCTTTTAATATGTTAAAATATTTTTCAACAAGTTAAATGGTGTCTTTTAATCTTTTGAATGGATTTTTAATAGATTAAAAGGTTAGTTGTAGTAGTCTCAACTCAAACTTATTCAATCAGTTGATTTATTTTGTAATTGACTAATTTCACTTAAGTTAAGTGAAATGAACTAATTCAATTGAAAATCAACCTGTTGAATTTCGTAACAGTTTGACTATAAGAGTTGTATTTTTCGAAAGAGATGGTGCAAGACCATTTATTACCGTGAAACCATTCTCTCTCTTTCGTGATCATATGGATTGGAGTCGGTAAAGATTGATCTTGGATCAATTCTTGGAGCATTTTACTTGGTGTTTGAAGCTTGGAGAAGGTGGTTGGGGTTTGATCTCTCTTAACCTTTGTGGTTGTGCTTGGTAGTTTTCCAGGTCTGCAAGAGGTGTCTTGCTATCCTGGTTTGATTCTTGTGTGATTCAAGAGCCTTTTGTGTGTTTTTGCATATTTTGAAAGTGTAGGGGTATAAACTTTGTAAATCTTTTGAAATAGTGCAAAGTCAGGCTTGGGTTGCCTTGACAAACTTGATGCAACTTAGGTTTGACTGAACTAGTATAAAAATCTTGTGCATTGCTCTTTTCTCTAACCCTTCTCTCTTGCATTCCAATTTAAAATTTAAGGAAGGGTTAAATATGTTTTTGGTCCTTCAAGTTTCAGTGAAATTTGCAATTAGTCTCTCATCAAAACTTTTCACCAATTTGCTCCTTCATCTTTAGAAATGTGTGAATTTAGTCCTTTTAATCAAATTTTGTTAAGTTTATCTAACGTTTCAAGCGCATTTCATGATAGTATTTGAATATTTACATCGTTTGAACCATTTTCGCTTCAATGCTAATTCAAATATTATCATAAAACGCATTCGGGACTTCAAATAAACTTAATAAAATTTGATTAAAAGGACTAAATCCACACATTTCTAAAGATGAAGGACTAAATTGGTCAAAAGTTTCGATGAGGGACTAATTGCAAATTTCACTTGAACTTGAGGGACCAAAAACATATTTACTCCTTTAAGAAATTATGATCTAAACTATCTTTTTGACATTCTTGTGAGATATAGTGTTATCTACAGCATTGATCATGTTTGTATAACCCATTGCAACCTATCTTGACTAATCTTTAATATTGTTCTTGCTTTAAAGCACAAATTCGCATTTCTACATTTTTCTAGTATTTTAGTCTATTGTTTTTGTGATTCAATTGCTTGATTATATCAATACTGCATATGTTTAGTAAAATCAATCGGCCAACTCTGTTTTTGATCGGTTGAAAGTGTCCAGTCCAGGAATGTTTGCATCCATACTTGGTGATCAAATTGATTCAATTAAAAACTATTTTAGACTTTTAAAAGTCACCCTATTTTTTAGCTAGTCAACTCAACTCCCCCCTTTCTTGGCATTTCAACCATTTCAAAACTTGGAATTGGTATCTAGAGCTAGGTACTTGAAATTTGCTCAAGTAAGATCCTAAATTTGTCTTTGAACTACTTGAAATGGCTGAAAACAAGCTCCCGTATGCTGAAGGTGCCTTCATTCATAGACCCTCTATGTTTAGTGGCACTAATTACTAATTTGGAAAATTAGGATGAAAATCTTTATTGAATCAATAGATCAAGGGATATGGGATGCAATCATAAATGGACACTACACTCCCAAGCATACTATTGAAAATGTGCATGTTGATAAGCCTTGGACTCAATGGATAGAGGAAGAGAGCAGAAGAGCTCAATATGATTGCAATCCTAAGAATATCCTCATGTCATCTATGAATATCGATGAGTTTTTTCCTGTTTCACAATGCAAGAGTTTCAAGGAAAGATGGAAGGTGCTTGAAGTGACTCATGAAGGAACCAATGACGTGAAGAAAGCAAGGAAGCATGCCTTGGTTCAAGAGTATGAGCTATTCAAGATACAACAAGGAGAGTCTATAGTGAAAGTACAAAAGAGATTCACTCACATAGTCAACCATCTCATAGGTTTGGGTAAGGAATTTGACAAAGAGGACTTAAACATCAAGGTGTTGAAGTGTCTTAATAGATCTTGGAAACCAAAGGTCATGACTATCTAAGAAACAAGAGACCTATCCATATTGACTACAACTGCATTGTTTGGCAAGCTAAGGGAGCATGAGAATGAGATGCAAAGGCTAAATGAGCTAGAGTCAAGTGAGAAAAAGGTAAGGCACATAGCCTTGAAGAATAGCACCAAGAAGAATGATGATCCCGAGGATGAGGTCGTTGAATCAAGTGATAATGAGAACTTGAATCTTCTTGTCAAAAGGTTTGGGAAGTATCTCAAAAAGAAAGGTAGCAAAGGTAATCTCAAGAGGTACACTTCCAAACGAAATTAGTCAAATTCTTCTAATTTCACTTGTTATAATTGTGGAAAACAAGGATGTAAGACCTGAGAAAAATTTAAATAATTAAATAAATAATTATTTAATAAATGTGGGTAGTAGGAGCCTTTATGACATTTAATGCAGATTGTCATGACATGGAAAAGTACTAGCTCAAATGATTGAGAGTGCTTTATCATGTGAGAGGAGTTGGGTTCAAGTCCTATGTATGTCAAATTGTATATTATTTTAATATATGTATTATTTTAATGATATGATTGAACGTGAGTAGTGATAATGTAATCCTAAAATTATAGGAATTATCATAAAACATGAATTGGTTGAATTGGTTGTGCATCGACTTTATAATTGAGTGGTTATAGGTTCAAACCTTGTTAAGAACGAAACTAAACTCTCTTTTTGCCAAATTTTATTTTGACTTGAATATTAAAGGGCGGAGAAAACCCTTGCTACAAGAAGGGCAGCCTAGTGGGCTAGAAAGGCAGCCACTAATGGTCCTTGAATGACCATTAACACCTAATTCAAGTCATTTTTCGTTTTGATGTCATTAGTAAGCTTAAGGCTTAATTAATGGTCTCATTAAGGTGGTTTTTAGGAGAAGAAAGAGAGAAAAAGTGAGGGAGCATTGAGTGAACAAAATTGACAGAGAGAAAAAGAGTCTAAAAGTAGCGCTTGGGTGAATTAAATCTGAACATCAAAGGCATTAGAGAAGAGAAAAAGGTTGGGTTATTCGTGGCACAAGAGAAGTCTTGAAATCTTTCCAATTGAACAAGAATTGTCCAAGTTAGGGGAGTTCTTTTATATGTATGAAATTTCTGTGATTATTTTCATATTGTAATGTATGCAAATGATAACCTGTATGATCACAAGCCTGATGTTTTCGTGTTTCTGGGAAAATTCCCAGAAATCGCCTAGCGGCTTTGAATGTGCTGTCAGGCGACGCATGAGTGCTAACCCAATTCTGGGTTTTCGAGATGAACCACATGGCGGTAAGGGTGTTTTATCTGGAATTGTTATGTGCATGATGCGAATTCATGAAAAGTATGAAATTTTGAATGATGATGTGTGTGTACGAGTGTTGGGGTTGAATGGAATACATTCATTTGCTATCACATTGTTAGGGTTGGAAGATTGGCCATTGATTCGAGTTCTTGAGTATAATCAGGATGAAATTCCGACTGTAAAGTCTTAGTGGAAGCAGATAGAAAACGAGAGACCAGAATTCGGGCTGAGTTTCATGTAAGGAATTTGATCGAAAGGAGAATTTGGGGGTTGGGTTGTGTTATTGCTGTGAAAGAGATATGGGCTTGCCCAAAATGCTATGTGTCGCTTGGCGGCGAGAGTGGGTTCACCAGGCGATAGGCGGGGCAACAATGCCAAATGATGTTTTAATTGATTGTGCGCGTTATGGGTTCTGTGAGAGAAATTGAAAATGATGTACTTTTCATTTCAATCGACTGATTATATCAATCTTAGCTTCATGATGTACTTTTCATTCTATTTGTATTTTGCTCTACTTGTATTGCGTATCAGTTGCCCTGATACCATCCTATGTTACTGTTTTAATGAAAATTTCATCTTTCCAAAATGATCTATGCATTTACTTTCATTTGATGAATCCAAAGGGGGAGAAAAATGAGTGAAAATGAGTAAAATTGTGTTAAAATTGGAAAACCTGAAATAAATATGCTAGAATCATATAATACTGCAAACTTAATTGAAAATCTGAAGTTAAATCATATTATTAGTGACAGGGGGAGCATATGCATATGTGATATGTATGTATGTTGGTATGCTTTTGCTTGGTTGTATGTTTGGCATATTGGTATCTTGCATGCAAAAGCTTTTTCAGGTTTCTTTATGGATCATGCTCATCAATTTAGGGGGAGATTATTGGCACAAGTAAGCTTGAAGCAAAGAATTGATAAAGCCATGTGCTTAAAGATTATAAGTGTTTGATGAAGATTGATGAAGATGCACTTGAAGATTAAGTTTTAGTGTGTTAAATCTGAAAATAACATGTTAAATGTAATGTTTTAGTGTTATATCATGTTGGTAGGCTATATGACATAAGTTAGATGTCTTGTGTGCCTTAATGTGTCTCTTTTAATCTGTTAAAATGCGTTTTAACAGGTTAAAAGGCTTGTTGTATATAGTTTATGAATGCATTCAGTCAGTTGAATTATTTTTCAATCGACTGATTTCACTTAAGTCAAGTGAAATTAGCTAACTGTACGGAAAATTCAATCGAGTGTTTTCAGTTAAACCAAACTATATAAGTTGTGTTTTAGCGAGCAGATGTGCGAATCTAAGTTTTTGAGCATCAAAATTTGCCATTCTTCTCTGGAAAACTCTCTCTCTACAATACATAGCTGCAACTCGTGATTTGAAGATCTTTGTTGATCTTGGAGGCATTTTGGCTTGTGTGTAGCTTGAAGAATGTAAGACCCGCAGAATTTAATTAATTAAATAAATAAATAATTAATAAATGCGGGTAGTGGAAGCCTTTATGACATTAAATTCTAATTTGTATAATGTGGAAAAGTACTAGCTCAAGTGATTGAGAGTACTTTATTATGTGAGAGGACTTGGGTTCAAGTCTTATGTATACCAATTGTGTCTTATTTATTTGTTATTATTTTTAAATTACGTTGATCATGATTGAGAATAATATAATCATTGAATTATATTAGTTACCATAAATATGAAGTGGTTGAATGGTTGAGCATTGATTTGGCTTTGGCATGGTTATGTATTCAAACCCTGGGGAACCCAAATTAAACTTGTTTTTTTGTTAAACTTAGTTTTTGGCATGGATATCAAGGGGTAGATGAAAACCTAGCAGCCAAGGGTGGCTAAAAACGGACCATAAAGAATCAATGAATGGTAATTAACATTACTATTAAACCTTAAATTCGATTTTGGTAATTTACCTAGCTTTAAGGCACCATTTAAAAAGCCAATTTGTGGTAAGAGGAAAGGTTTTGGCAAGCTGTGATTGTACTCAGAAAATAGAGCACGAATTTTGAAAGTGGTGAGGTTTGAGTGAAGCTTTGAGGCTGATCGAAGGAGAACTAGGGAGGACATTGGTGTTCAAAAGAATAACCTTGGAATTCTCAAACTTTTAGCAAGGAGACTAGGTTAGGGGAGCTGAACGCAAAATTTTAAGATTATTGTGGTATATGCATGATGTATGATATAATTTGCTTGCTTTCTTGCGAATCAAAACAAATCTCCGCGTTTCTGGAATTTCTCTAGAAACCGCCTGGCGGACGATGAATTGCTGCCAAGCAGCCCATAAAATCTGTGTTGTTTTTGGGTTCTTGGAGCGGAATTGCATGGCGGCACGACCCTGGCCGCCAGGCGACGCGTGTATGTAACCCAGTTTCTTAGTTTTCCTTTGAACGACCTAGCGATGGTATTGGATCCGCCATGCGATGCGAGCCAGTTTCAGTTCGATTTTGTTATTTTATGGGTTCTGGGCTATTTGGAGTAGTGGAAAATGGTATTGGAATGATAAATTGATAGAAAAGAAAGGGTTGATTGGGAAATTACGCGACGACTTGGGAGGATTAAATGAAAATAGTTATACATGAGTTTTAGGGTTGACAGATTTGGGGATTTGATAATTTGAGTACAATTATTGGGAAATTCCATTATAATCCTTATTAGGTATAGTTAGAATGGAATGTTGTGTCTGTTTTGTTATACTTTAGTGCATAAATGGAGGAGACTGGATAGAGAAAGGCGAAAAAAGTATTAGGAGAGTTTTGGCAGGTGCAACAAAACCTAGAAATTGTCCCAGGTCTGATGCACTGCCTAGCGGTATATGATGTCCCGCTTGGCGATAAAGCAGCAACCAGAAGCGTCTTGGGGATTATAGGCACACTGGGTACGGTTTGGATGTTGTGGTAAGTTTTATCATGAAATGGTATTGAAAAACTAGTGAAAATGATTGAATTGAGGGACGTTAAGAGTGGAAAGGGAAACTTGATTAATGAAATGGGGTGAGAACTAAAGACTGATGGGAGATCTATAATTTTAATGATATGATGGCTGAAGTATAAAACATTGCAGTTATTGGTATGGGTTATCTCAAGCTTAGTTAGTCATTGGTGGGTTGACTTAAAGTAACTGGACAAATTCGTGTATAGGGGACATATGGCAACGTAAATGATAAGACATGGTGTAAAACTGTGATGGGTTCATGAATGGATTTATTATGATACTGTCACGAAATTGTGAGCCTTATCCATGAGTTAGCAGTAGTTGCATGTGTTAATAAGTTGGTTAGTCTTTTTAAGTTAAGAAGATCAACTTATTAGTATGATGAGATTGGAAACCTTATAGGCGTAAGATTATTGACAATAAGATAACCATAAAGAGAATTGATGCACTAGAGGTGAGAAACCAAGTGATTGAAGTTTAACGATTGGATGAAGTGCAACAGAAAGATGTACAATTCGATGTACTGGTGTGGCGTCTGGCGGCGGAGTTCAACCCGCCAGGCGATGGCTAGTGCCCAGGGGCTTTGTGAGACATTAGGCGCCTGGCGGTGAGGGATGTCTTGCTAGACGGTACATGTCACCCGCTAGGCGGTCTGGAAGCAGCGGCGCCTGGCGATATGCGTCCCCCGCTAGGCGATTTTAGTGTTGCAGCCTTGGGTTGCTTGTTTTGCATGCGTTATCTACAAGGCTTTTAGGATACTTAAAGATCGGCTTGCTGGTGTTCCTTGAGTTGAGCTCGGAACGTATCCCTTGAGTTGAGCTTAGGATAGGGGTTAAGCACGTAACATTCCTCGAGTTGAGCTCTGAATGGCATCCCTCGAGTTGAGCTCGGGATGGCGGATGAACAAGAGGAAACCACGAGTTGAGCTCGAATTGGCAAGTGTTGCCAGTGTGAGTGTGCTGGTTATGGCCAGTATGGATGGGTCCAGATAGATTGTCCTCCAAAATAGTTAGCTGATGAGTTTGGTAGTCTTAGGACGTTGTAAACTATGTTTGTATTTGGGAACTCTACTTGGCGTTATGGTGTATGATTCGTAGCAATGGTTTCCCGCACGTGCTCTATTAGTTGTGGCCGATAGGTATGGCAGCAAGTCATCTTGAAGTAATCACATAGCTATCATGCAATTCAAAAAACTAACTTTCAAACCCATTAACTAAATAGAAGAGGGTTGTTTTCATTGCCATACCTTCCATGCAATCAATTAAATAGAAGGAAAATCCTTTTTAACTTTGTTTCTGATTGTACTCCAAGGTCTTCCTGCATACCAGTTAAATACAATGCAATGTAGATAAATCTGTCAACATACTTTATTCACAAGTTGCATTGATTATATTAATTATTCAAGTAAAATGAATGTGTTTCAGACTTCGGAATCAAGATACTATCAGTATACCATAGCCTTTAGATATGATCCCTTAGGTTTTTCTACAAACAATACAATTTGTCTAGTTTTATCAATTTTCATCAGTCTATAATCTGATTCTCGGCTACAAGACAATTAACGCAAATCAAACGCAAACTCAATTCAAGATAAAACCAAAAATGATATCATTTTTGGTGGATGCTTAACTTTTGTGAATAAGGTGGAGTTCCTTTATTGTGAGAAATCATATCATGCAGATCTTCACGTAGAGATACTTGTCATCCATGGGAACACATGAAATTGTGATATTAGCATTCATGTCAACGTGTCTATGCAATCATAGTCCCCATCAAAATCATTATTAGGTTCAGAAAACTATAAATGTTATGAGTTGTAATTTTAGATGAAAATTTATACCATTTATACCTATACAAAGTCTATATAGTCCATTCGGTAAAGATGATCCCCAAGAAGTATCAATATATGCTCCACATTCTTATTCTTGGCATAATGCAAAATCATGCAGAACCACATTCACTATTGCATATATCAAAATAGTATTTTTAGGAAATACACAACATCATATGTTTTTTACCTCAAAAACCCAAATAAAATGCATAACAACATCAGTTGTTCCCTAGAACCATTTCTTCCATGCTTCTCCAAGCATATGAGTAGCAGCGAAGACCTGTTCCCATATAATTTTAAGTCAATTCATGTTAAAACTTGTAGCCAAAAACACTTTCTAGAAGAAAATAAGGATCTTGTTTGGTTCTCTCACCACTTTCTGGTTTTAAAAACTATTTTGTCAAACAATTCCATACCACCCAACAATTAGTTTATCACACGACATCTAGTAAGTTTTGAAATCAAAAAATTTCTTTCAAGCATAATAGTAACCCACCTTCACAAAACTGTCTCAAAAATATTAGTGAGCACCAACTATTTTGTATTCATCAACAATATACCAATCAAATGTCGGTACGGGGAGGAGAAAAAAACCACCTCCAGATTCCAAGAACACACAAACCTAGCAACATCGACACGGGTTGGCTCACACAGAAAAGAATGATTAAAATCAAACTAAAAAAATGGGAGAAATAATAAAAATCAAAGCTTTTAAAAATAAAACCTCTTAATAATGATTTTTCATCCTTCTGAGCTCAGATTATGATTTTTTTATGATTTAATACCTAATTTAGTCCTCTAATTTTATTCGAGTTTTTAAAAAGACACCTAATTTTTCATTTGTTCAATTTAGTCCTCCAATTTTTTAAAAATGTTCAATTTAGGTCTTTCCGTTAAATTGACGTTAACCTCATGTCCGTACAGTGCCACGTGTCATGTGATCGTCACCTGACAATATTTGTTTTCAATTTAGTTCCCTTATTTATAATTTTGATCCAATTTAGTCCTCTTTTTTCTTAAAATGATGCAATTTGGTACTCTCAAATTTGAGACCAAATTAGTAATTAAACTTAATTACAACTTTTGTAACGTCCCATTTAATTAACAAAAAGAATTAAAGGAAGTGTCGCACAGAATAAGTATAAACGCGATCCAAGAATTTAAACCTTACTCCTTACAGAATTCGAGGCACACCACGATGTCAAAACATACCAGATACAAGAACCAAAGGCTAAAAGAAGAAGATAGAGTATAAAAGGGTAAAGCAATACATGGGCCATAGCCTTAACAAAAATCCCAAACAAAACACGGTGTCCAACCCACGCGGATTGTGCAGCGGAATCATTTCTTCCTGGTTGACCTCGAGTGCTTCTCGCATCTGCTCACATCAATAAGTTGATGATCATCACAAAAGTAGAAGAACAACATACAAGACAATCAGACAAGCAAACAAGGTAAGTTATAGCCGTAAAGATTTCATCAATGCAAACAGATATACTTTCACAATTCAATACACATACATCACCCAAGCATGTTGTGACCTTCCAAATCAACACACTAAGACTCGACTCGACTCATGCGAATACATATAACCTAGTCGGATTCAGTAGATGCTTGCACTTGTGGTGGATACCTCTGCTCACCCCCGAGCTATGTGTTGCAAGTGTTACAATGAACCAATTCCCTCACACACAAGGTTAGCCCTTAATGAGTTTTAGGCCTCCTGCTACTCTCACCACAAGAGTCAGTCCACTATGAGTAAGACTAACTGATTCCTTAGAGTATCAGGATGCAATCATTACCTTGAATCCTTACCAAATTATATAGATGGAGCACCACCATGGACACCCACTAACAAGGGCCATGGAATTAGGTCCCGACCATTGAAGCACGACCCTGAAATCCCACCTAGAGATTTCCAAGGAATTACGCACTAACATGGACCAAGCATACCAGACCAATCAATAAGAATTTATTACACATATACATATATATTGCATACTATCTCTTGATAATTCACCCCCTTAATTTCTCTCCTAGTGGTTCATACCCATCCATTTCTCTCAAACCATAGTTATGGGATTTCAGTTCATGCCAATACCATGTCACTTTAACACCAACCATCTCATTTAGTTTACATGCCAAGTTCATACCATACCCATCATTCACCATCCATAAATCATATCACTCATACATAGTAGTTCATTACATATTTTTCATCATAACAATCACACCCAAGCAAGTGCCAATCATCCAAGAACAATAAACAACCAAGCACCACACTGCCTCGCCCTTGCTCAGGCTGAAGGGTCTCGCTCAAGCGAGAGGCTCTCGCTCAGGCGAGCCCCCTTCGCCTAGGCGAGGGCTAAAAAAGGGGAACAGTAGCCTCACGCGGGATCTCGCTTAGGCGAGACCCCTCTCGCTTGGGCGAGATGCTCGCTCACTCAGAAAGCGCGTGGGTCGCCTGAGCGACCGCTCGCATGAAGCAGCTTGGGCGAGCCTCTGTTGATCTCGCCTAGGCAAGACATGCTCGCTTGGGCGAGAAAACAGGTGCTCACCACTGTTCTCTCGTGCATAAACACACAACAGGTCACCAACAGTCAAATAACGCTATTCACAGGTTCACATCAACACCAGGCATATTAAAATGATATAGCAGTAGCACACGCAGAACAATCACAATAAGAGGGTGAACCCTAGCTTCCCATACCTGGAAGACAAGCTAGCAATTGGGTCCTTGGGTACGAACAAGGGAACACAGCAGCTCGTAGAGTAGATTAGCGAGCTGGAAACAGTGAAACCAGTTCAAAATGAGCTCACCAAGACTGACCCTAGTTGGGACCACGAAGAAGGAACTAAATGGAAGTAAGGTATGAGTTGGAACAGACTTACGTGAAGTGGAGATTTGGTTGGAGTTCACCTGAAGAGGCCAAAGAGCGGAACCCTAGCAAAGGTTTTGTGTTAAGGAAAGAAGGGCAAAGCGGTTGTTTTTCTGAAATGAGAAAAGAGTGATGTGTTAGGGCAGACTTAGGGGTCTAGTTCCCCTTTGGGCCAACCCTTAGGCCCAACTCACATAAGGCAGCCCTTTTAATCTAGGGCAGAAAAGAATAAGAATTTTAATGGGCCGTACAACTTATATATACATTTATTTATACATGTTAATTTTTTTAAAAAAAAATTTATATATCAAACACTCCATCTAAATATTTAAATTATTTTATCTTTACATTTTTACATAAAAATAATCCCTATTTCAACTTTTAATATTTTTAAAATATTAAAAAATGTAAATATAAAATGACACTTGTCACATTAAAAATATTTGTCACATTAAATATTTAAAAATTACAAGTGTCACATTACATTTACATTTTTAATATTTTTAAAAAATTTTAAATAGGGATTTTTTTTATGTAAAATGTAGAAAAAAAATTGAATATTTAGGTGGAATAATTTGATATATAAATGTTTAAAAAATATTTAACATGTTTATATAAGTTGTAATTAAGTTTAATTACTAATTTGGTCTCAAATTAGAGAAGGACTAAATTACTTCATTTTAAAAAAAGAGAGAACCAAATTGAATCAAAATTATAAATAAAGAGACTAAATTGAAAACAAACACATTTAGGTGACAACAACATGAGACATGGCACTGTATGCACACGACGTTAACATCAATTTAACAAAAATGACTAAATTGAACATTTTTAAAAAATTGGAGGACCAAATTGAACAAATGAAAAATTATGAGTTTTTTTAAAAATTCGAATAAAATTAGAGGACCAAATTAGGTATTAAGCCTTTAGAATTCGGTCTCCAGGGACTAGAATTCTAAACTGGGTTTTTAATTTTTTTTTTCGTTTTTTTAAAAGTAAATTAGAATTAGGATTTTTGAAATTTTTTAAAAAATAACTTCTAAAAAATTGTTGAATTAGAGATAAAATATATATTAAAAATAGATTTTTATTGCATTTTAAGTTATTTTAGATGTAATTTCGAAATATATCAAAGTAAATGTAATTTATTTATTTTTGGATTTGTTGAGTTTAAATTTAAAAACAAAATATTTAGTATTGTGTATTAAGTTATTTTAGATATTATTTGAAAAACTATGAAGTAAATGTAATTAAATCTTTCATTGAATTTCTTGAGTTAAAAACCTAATTTCAAAATAGATTTAGTATTGTGTAGTAAGTCATTTTAGGTGTAATTTGGAAATATAAAAGTCAATTTAATTCAAAAGTTTCTTTTATAATTTTTGTAGTATTAATTATTTTTAATAGATGTTTATAAATATTAAATTATAGTTTTCTTTTAATTTTTGGTAATTTTTAAAAATTGTATATTATAAACATTGGAAATTTGTAAAAAAATAATTTAAAAATGAAGGAAATAACTAAAATAATTTAAAACCATTTCATTATTGTATTTTAAATGACTTTGTTATTTGTTTTTGGTTTATGTAAAATAAGTAACAATAGAAGATAATAACAAAAGATATACCATTGACTTGAATAAAGGATAAATTTATTGAACACAATTAAGAGTTCAACATAAAGTAAGTGGTTTGATGTGGATCATCTAAGTGCAAGGTTGTTAAGACAATGAGTTCTTGTGTGTCCTTCAGTTCTACAATAAGAAAACTTTCTTGATTGTCTTCCTTCTCTAATGTCCATCTCAGTCCTAATTCTACTTGATTTAGGACGACCCATCTCACTCCTTTTTGTGGCAGCATGACGCCAAAACTGTGGCCATTGGTATGGTGGCCAATATTCTTCATGTCTTAACTCGCAAAACAAATTGTCATATACTTTCATGACGAAATCCAACCTATAATGGGGACTTATGTACATGTTGAAGTCATGATCTGCATTCTTGCAAACTACAATAACATGTGAACAAAGTAGATGGATTTTTTGGAACTTTCCACAATTGCACCACCTTTCATCTAATCTGACTACAAATTTTCCTACAGAACACACTTCTCAGGTATTCACCATCTCCTCCACTCTGAATCTTGTGGTATTTCTGTCAAATTCAACGACCTGGTGTGTGTTTGACTTGGAGTTCGCATCTTGTAGGAAGTTGGTCACATATTCAGAGTACACATGACCAACACTCACCATTTCAATTATTTGCCTGCCTCTTTTAGTGAAGTATGTATTGCACTTGGTGTACGTGGCTAATAATATGGAAGAAATTGGCAAATTCCTTGTCTTCTTCAAGACAAAATTTATTACTTTAGCTAGATTTGTTGTTACGTGACCCCGCCTTCTTTCTTTGTCGTATGCAAGACAACATTGCTCCCTTGGAATTTAGTATACCCAAGTTACTGCTTCTTGGTTGTCTTTTCTAATGACGTTGTAGTAGTAGTTGCAGAATGGCCCCGTTAGTGCGTATGCTACAAATATAATTTTAAGAATAAATTATTTTCTAATAATGGGGTGAATAATTAATAGCCAAAAAATGAAAAAGAAATTTTTTACATATACATGTTGACGAGTTCCTTTTTCAGAGTTGTATTCTTGAATCTATTTGTAAAATTTTGTACAATGTGTCGAATACAAAACACCTACACGCAGTTCCCTTCACTTCAACCACTATTGGGTCTCTTGAATACTGCATTGATTGAGTTGTGGCGGTCTGACATTAAGCATAAATTTTGTTGATGTGTAACGTGCCTTTTTAGGTTTTTAAGGAAGAAAAACCAAGCTTCAGCCGTTTCACCCTCTACTATAGCAAATGCAATAGGGAAAATTTTTGTTCTCTCATCTTGTGCAACAGTTACTAGAAGGATGCCCGTATACCTTCCGTAAAGGAAGGTTCCGTCCACTTGCACTATTAGTTTGCAAAATGGGAAGCCATCAATGCATGGTTCAAATGTCCAGAACACTCTTCGAAAGTGTTGTTGGTTTTCTAGGACCTCCTCCCCATTTGTAATTGGACTGGTTTTCAACTTGTATAAAAACCCAGACAAATAAGTTTGCATGGCTTGTAGTAGGCACGACAATCAGTTGTAAGACTGTTCCCAGTTTTCATACACATTTTCAATTACTTGTTGTTTCGCCAACCATGCCTTTTTGTAGGTTGTGTTATACCCCATAAAGGTCTGGATGGAAGAAATTATTGTTGTAATTGGTGTGGATGGGTCTAACTCCACCATTTGTCTTAGATGTTAAGAAATTATTCTTGACCCTAGGTGCATGTGGTCTTGCGTTATGAGTTGTGTGGCACATGTGTGCACACCTTCAATCTTTCTGATTTCCCACACTTGGTCCCTTATATGTAATATTTCCTGACATTTCAAAGGACACACTTGTTGTGCACATTGAACCCTCAATCTTGTTGTGTTTAAGTGTATGGTTTTGTAGGTGTAATGGTTTGTTATTTGGTACCTGTTTAAAGCATTTAGAAGTTGTTCCTTTGTTTGGAACTTCATTCCTTGGGTTAGTGTACCAACATCGTGCTCAAAGTTATCATGCAACATTTTGTGGTGGTCATATATGTTTGGGAATTCCTGGTGTGGGGTCTGGTTGTATTCTTCATATAATTCGAAGTGTTGTGGTTGATTATAGGGGACATGTGTGTGAGGCTTTTGTTATTGTAAGGGGTGGACATCTATGTTTTTGTCATGGACATCAGGTTGATCAAATAGTATTTTGTCCTCATCCTCACTAAACGGGTCTAAGGACATTGTAGGTAGACTTAGATTTTCAACTTCTACATTAGTTGGAGGAAAAAATGTTTGGGTGTTATGATATGCGGGCGACTGCACAATATTTAAGGTAGACAGACTGATTAGTAGTTTGGTATACGATTGTATGTCATGCCCCTATTCCCCTATATAGGTAATGATAAGGTCAAATGGTTCTTGTGTGGCTTGGGTGTTTGGTTGTGGATCATGTGCAAGAAAATGTGTCAAAGAATTTGGTTGTGAAGGTATGGTACTTGAGTTCAAGGTGGTGCAGAGTTCAATAGATGTAACAATTGGGGTGGCTTGTGTCATGTTGAAAGCCCCATCCAAGTCGTCATCATCTTGAATCTGAGTGGCTGTGTACGTGACATGCTGGCCACACACTTTGGTAGGAAACATGAAGTGTATCAATGGAACTCCATCCCTTCCATCTTTGTTTGCCTTGTCCATTATTATGTGAATAAGTTTGGACAGCCCGAAACCTCTACAGATGTGGATCATGATTGTCTTTGTAGATGCAAAGGAGACACCAATTGGCCTTGTCCATCATGTGACGTCAACTTTAATAGTTTCATTCAAAATAAAGTTCTGGAGATAGGCGGTGACAATTGATATACACACTGCATGATGAATGCCAATCAGGATTTATTTAAGTTTACCACGTCAAAGAAGACGCTTACAAATTATTATTTCGTTTCACTTCACAATAATAGTTGGCTATTAGCAAAACAAGGATGTTGATCCATCACGAAAATAACATTCACAATAGTTTTCTAATTGTTGTTAACTATGAAGGTTGCATAAATTATGTTGTTTATGTGTCGACTACTATGAATTTATAGATGTTGAAGGAAGAAATTGCAAGCTATCATTGTTGCAGTTAGGGAAGAAGGGTAAAAGATGTATGATTTCACAAGCCTGTGTTAGGACGATGGGACCAATATTAAACAATTCAGCATGTTACGGTTGACGATGTCCGTGACATGGTTGCCTTCTTCCTTCCACTCTCACATGATCTTCCACTAAAGCTTTCAATAACCCTACATCCTCATGAAGGTGACAATTTGGATGCAACAAACTCAGTTGCAGGTAATAATGTCGATGACTAAACCTTAGTTCTTTATGTGTTAAGAGAAGTTTAAATAAGTTTTTTTCTTTTATTTATGATTATTAGTTAATTTCCATCAATGAGTTTAATGTGTGTAATGTAACAAAGTTTGTGTGTTAAATTGAACTTTTCTTTAAGTACTAAGTACCTTTTATGTGGGCACTTTATCTGCACCTGAATAATTTTTTAGTCTCTGAAAGTTATGCCATTGACTTTATTGCATGAAATACTATAGAACTAAGTTTATATATCATTTGTATGAAATCATTAAGACAACAAATGAAACCCAAAAAGTCATGATCTTGACTTCATTTTTCAGCATTTTTTACTACTAAGTACCTATTTTATGGACAATTATCTGCACCTAAATAATTTTTTTAGTCTCCGAAACTTATGCCATTGGATTTATTGCATGAAATACTATAGAATTGAGTTTATATATGATTTCTATGAAATCATTAAGACAACAAATAAAATCCAAAAAGTCCAAATCTTGACTTCATGTTTAGCCTTTTTTTACTACTAAGTACCTGTTTTGTGGGCAAAAACTCAATTGCAACTCCCCACTTATTTGCACATTGCTCCCCACATGTTTGTTACTATTGTTGTATCATGTTTATTTTAATACTAACACCAATGAAGTATTTTGTTGTTGATAAGGACTTAATGTAATCTTTTATCCATACTGTCTACATAAAAAATCTTGTCTATAAGTTACAAAAGTGTCACAATTTCTAGAAAAAAACCAACGCAACTTCCCACTTATTTCCAATGGCTCCCGACATATGAGTCAGTGATGGTTCCATATATTTTTCCATTAAGACTGATACCAATTGACTTTGTTTTTGTTCATAAAGACCTCAATTACATTTTTTTGTCCATATTGGGTACAAAGAACATGGTCATTCATAATTTGCAAATTGTGAACAATGTGTACAAAAACCCTAACCTAACTCCCCACGTATTTGGACATTGGTCCCCAAATTTGTATGAGTGTTGTTGTATTTTTGTTTTTTTTTTGTGAAGACTACTTCCAATAAACTATTTTGTTGCATCGCTTAGTCACCATCATACAAGCTTTAGTCACCATCATTCTGAAAAGATCTTTGCACATGAATGATTGCTCAAATTGCAGGTAGAAAAAATCACATTAATCACCCTTAACATGATAATGCACCAACCTCAATCTAAGGGATAACATTTGTTTCAATAATCCAACAGCTAACATTTCCCTACTTAAGTGTTGCATCGTCTATAAAGGTTAAAACTTGTTGTTTTAAAATGTTGTTATTGACACAAACCTAGATAGAGATAAACTAAATGTTGTTATGGAGACAACAAAAGCACAGGGTTGCATACATTGCTTCTCGGGTATGTGAACTTCATTTATTATTAACACACCTAAGTTTTTATATAATCACATATGTTACTTGGTTGTTTAGGACGCGGAATGGAGCATTGTGTCATCTTACTATCACTCCATGCCTGAACCACATCCAAGTATTGTGCCTGTACTACAAGATGCAGGGTTTGGCGGTGTGGCTAAATTGAGACATCTAAAGGTTGACCATGGTTTAGTGACTGCTTTGGTAGAAAGGTGGAGACCTCAAATATTATACATTAATTGTTTTTACTTTTGTTACCTCTATTATAATTCATAATTTTTTGTTTCCAAAATCACTATTATAAAACAATTACTCAATAAATTAAAAAAAGGATTATATTTACTTTTATATTTTTAAATTACACCTAAAATAACATAATACACAATACTATATCTATTTTTAAATCAACAAATTCAAAAGGAAAATAAAATAACCTTTATTTTTTTATTTTTTCCAATAAAACCTAAAATAACCTAATACACAATACTATATCTACTTTTAACTCAACAAATTGAAAAAGAAAATAAAATAACATTTATCTTTTCAAATTACACCTAAAATAACTTAATACACAAAACTACATCTATTTTTAACTCAACAAATTCAAAAAGAAAATAAAATAACATTTTTTTTTCAAACAACACCTAAAATAACTTAATACACAATACTATATCTATTTTTAACACAACAAATTCAAAAAGAAAATAAAATAACATTTATTTTTTTATTTTTTCAAATAACACCTAAAATAACTTAATACACAATGTTATATCTATTTTTAACTCAACAAATTCAAAAATAAAATAAAATAACATTTATTTTTTATTTTTTCAAATAACACCTAAAATAACTAAAAACATAATATTAAATCTATATATTCTTTTTTAAAATATAACCTCTAATTCAACCATTTTTTACAAAAACGAAAAAAAAAACTCTTAAGTCTAATTTTTTTTAAATTTCAAAAATCCTAATTCTAATTTATTTTAAAAAAATCAAACAAAAACCTAGTTCAGAATTCAGGTTTTTTAGAACCGAATTCTGACTAGGGAATAAAAAAATGACAATTGGAATTCGGTCCCCAAGGACCCGAATTCCCACTTAAAAATAAAACTTTGTTATCATCGTAATATTTAAGCATTGTATGCTATATAGGTAAATAAAGGAAGGAATCGTGCTTCTGCGGAGAAAAATCCTCAGATTATTAATGCATGCTGCATCAATCAAGTCATACACAATACTCCCTCCATCCAACACTTAAAGAGGCGGGAAAGTGCAAATTACTTCTATACCCAAACAATCAAACGTAAGGGAGGCTGCAGAAAAGGATTTTGTTAGTAAAATACTCAAGGATCTCCGTGCAGATTGTAAGACCCAAGAACAACTTGGAATACTTCAAGTAAAAATTAAATAGTGATTTATATTTTGGTATGGATCTATAAATAAATTTAGTCATGACAAAAGATTAAGTTTAATTAAATGAATAATTAGAGTTGCTATTTATCTACTTTAAGAAATTATGATTTGTGGAGTATAAGTGCTTTAATTCTTATAATACATATGATATAATGTGATGGCATGTAGCCTAGTGGTGAAAGTGGCATGCATAGGTGACCGAATTCCAACCTTCTAATTGTCATTAGTGGAACCGAGATTCATTGGAATAGAAGTATTCTAATTGATCATGTGCAGGTGTCTCTGTGTGTTTTATATTTTTTTTTACGTTAATGTATAATGCGGTTTTTATTTCTTTTTTGTGTATAATTTAGAATATTGTAGTTTTACTAAAATGAGACATGGGTTGTAGGTAGGTTGGGAGAACGAGATATATTTACTTGAGTGTGACATTATGATTGTGTTGGAATGAATGTTACTCGTTGGGTTCGTTGAAAGAATGTGTTATTTGATAAGTTAATGGATTTATGTTATAAAATTTTAATTCCTATGCATGATGTGATGGTGTATATTTTGTTGGCAATATGTAATTCTCATGGGTTGTATGTTGGAAGTGTTTTGTCGTGCTTGAAGAGCTCTTGATGGAATTAAATGTTGTGTTAGGTTTTCCGTACCTAGGAGCCCAGTGAAGACTCTTTCACTTGTGTGAAGCAGTGGAAAGGGGTCCTCTTCGCCTGTGTGAAGCACTGGAGAGGATTGGTTCGAGTGTTGTACCTTCTCGCCTGTGTGAAGCAGTGGAAGGGGGTCCTCTTCGCCTGTGTGAAGCACTGGAGAGGATTGGTTCGAGTGTTGTACCTTCTCGCCTGTGTGAAGCAGTGGGGAGGGGATAAATGTTTCACCTTATTTCGGCTCGTTGCGAGTATAGTGTCCAATGTGCAATGCATCGACGATTTTACTCATAATTCCTTGAGGAATAAAGGAGACACTCTGGCTGCATTAAGTGGGACACATCGAACCATCTATTCTAAGAAACTAAATGATGTTGTGGGGTGAAAGGCCGCGAATAACCAAAGATTGATTATAATTACTATATGTGAAGAATTAAGATGAATATGATGTTATGCTTGGTTTGGCATGATTGATTTCATTTCGGTTAATTGTTACTTGAATGCGATGTTGAGTATTTATGGACATGTTTTATTTGGGAATTTTTTTTATGAATATCATTGTTTATGGTTAGCTTACCCCTATTTGTTTGTTTGTGTGTTTGTTGCCTGTGTGATGATCGTATAACGTGTGTGTTATACGGGAGAAGACGGTAATGCAGATATTTCTGACTCGAGGTAGATTGCGGAAAGGATGGAGTGGACTCGAGAAATTTTGGTTGATTTAAATGAAATTTTATTTTGATTCCTAGTATTTAATTGGAACGTTGTTTTTTTTATTATTACTATTTCAAATTAACGTGTGGATTACTTATTTACATTTAAGATTTAAGTTTTTATTAAATGTCTTTTTGTCATATAATCGTTTTTTTAAATAAATGAGCCATAACACTTTCTCGTGACATCTTAATTTGGGGTGTTACACAGATCATGGGCCATGTTTAAAAGAAAATAAACTTACCAAAAAACCTAGAAAATGGACAGTTGTCAATGAATTAAGATAGGGTATTTGGGTCGTTTCTAGATGTGTATGTTTTCAAATATTTTAGATTTTCTTCACAATCATGGTATAAAACCTACCCACAGATTTTTCGTCAAAATTTTTATTTTTTTATTTTTTTCATTTTTGTGTCCAATAAGTTCAAAAATGTTTTTTTTTTATGTTACAAACTCAAATTTTGCTCTATGCCCACATACTATAACAACCAAACATAAAATTAAAAGAATGAAAATAGTTATCTTATTATTTATCTTTTTTTTAAATATGGTCCTATTTTCGTTATATTTATTCAATTTGGTTCTCATTATCATTGTATTTAATTAGGTTCTAATTTTCATCAATTTTGGTTAAGGGTAGCAATACAGTCTGGTCCGGCCCATTTAGGCATGTCTCGTACTTGGCGTGCAACATGTTGAAAATGCGGGTTGAAAAGTTTGGACCGCCCTACATAAGTTCTGGCTCGCTGACAGGCCAATTTTTTTTCTAAGAAAAAGAAAATTATGGTAAAGCTTTCGATATTCAATAAATTGAAAAAACTTTAACAACTTCACAAAGTTAAGCAAAGACGGACTTTGGGGAGTTGGATGATAAATTAACAATTCAACATTTTCATCATATTCGTATTTTGACATATACAATGTATTTTTCAAATTTTAGCACATTCAAAAATACATAAAACTTATTTTCTCCACTTATACAAGAATTTGAAATGTTCATGCAGAAGTCTAAAAGGAAAGTAACCAATATACACAAGTTCAACTTCTTTTTTATTTATTTATGTGAGTCGCAGGCCTCGGGCCAATCCTTGTGGGTTGCGAGTTATGCGAGCCGAACTTTTGCAACCCAACGGGCTTAATGTCTTAGCCCGCCCCGTGTTTTTCTGGTGGGCATGCGGCCTAGTGCTTTGCCACCCCTATTTTTGGTTAATTTAGTCATTTTTGTTAACGGTGTACAAATAATTAACGTCAGTGACAATACATGCGACGTGTCAGCCCTTGATTTTTTTTATTTTTAATTTTTTTTTAAATTTAAATTTTAAAAAAACTATATATGTATCAAGTCAACATCGTGTCACTTGTCAAATTTAGTGTCACGTGTTAGTTTGTGGTTGTATTATTTCCTTTTTTTTCACTTTAGTCCCTATATTTGTTATTTTTTTTCAATTTATTCCCTATATTCTTTATTTTGGTTCAATTTAATCTTAGTTTTTGGTTAAAATGAAGCAATTATATTCCCTTCTTGCTTGAGAAAAAATATATTTTTTTTAAATATTATAGGAATGTTTTATTTAAATTGATATTTTGATTAATTATTTTTGAATCTCAATTATAAATTATTAGATTTTATTATAAAATAAATATAACTCCTAGATTTAATTGTTAAATAGAATAGAATTATTTTAAATATTATTAGAATATAATTATTAATGTTTTAAAACAATATACTAACATTTCTAAGGTTGACATTTAAATCTAAAACATTTAATATTTTTGTTGTGTTTTAGATATTTAAATATAAAACATTTATATTTAAGTTTTTTAATAATTATATTCTAATAATATTTCAAATAATTGTATTTTATCTAACTATTAAATCTAAGAATTATATTCGATTTATAATTAAATCTAATAATTTATAATTAAATTTTAAAAATAATTAATAAAAATATCAATTTTAGAAAAAATATTATAATATATATATATATATATATATATATATATATATATAAAATTTGATCTCAATCTAAAAGGATAGAATTACTTCATTTTGAGCAAAATTGACGAAAAATAGGACCTAATTGAAAATAAAACGAAAGTGATAATTAAATTAAATAAATACAACGAAAATAGGAATCAAAAGAGTATTTAAACCTATTTTTTATAATTGATGATTTTAATTTATGTATAAATTCTTTTGTTAATTTTCAATATCTCTTGTTGCTCATTTTATTATATAATGTTTTAGAGTATTATATTCGGTATGTGAAGTTTTTATTGTTTTTCAATTTCCAAAAATATAATTAACTAACAAAATTATAAAATTATAATATAATAAAATAAGGACAATCGAACGAGATAAAGATAAAAATTATGTAAGCTACCATATAACACAATTAAAAAAATTTAAATAATTTAATTAAAAAAGAAGAATGTATTGAGTAATTAATTGAATGTTCGTAAACATATATTTATTAATAGTTGAAAAGATGCTGATGGGAGTTTATAGACTCACCACATTTGTTATTCAGGAATAGTGATATTTTCCTTTTTTTTGAATAATATTATTGGTTATTTATAGCATATAATGTACTTATTTTATGTCTTTAGTTTGTCTTTATATTTTGAAATTATAAAAATGATAATAAATAGATTTAACTACATATATTTTAGAAAAAAAATGTGCTTCTATATGATGTACGGATACGATACGTGTATCGGATACGATACGTATCCGATATGTCAATATATTTATTTTCAAAATAATAGGATACGATACGTGATATATGAATATTAAAAAGTGTACAATAATTCTTAAAAATATAAAAAATATATGATTGTTAATGTGTGAATCAAAATTAAAACAATATGTATTAAAATTGTCAACATAAAAAATATAAATTATTGTCAGTATAAAATTATCATTACAAGAAAACTATTAAATAATAAAAATATGTTAGAGACCAATTTCCTAAGTAGAGACTAATTATTTTGGTAGCCAAAACTTGGTAACTAATATTAGTGACCAATTTAAAAACCAATTAATTTGGTAGTCAAAAGTTTGGTAATTAATATTAGTGACTAATTTAGAAACCAATTTATAATATATAAACTATTTTGATTATCAATTTAGAGACCAATTATAATTTTTTGAAACTATTATAGTTATCAATAATTTTTAGTTTTTAAATTGGTACCTAAATTAGTCATTATACAGTAACTAATTATTTTTTTGTTACTAAAATTGGTCATTATTCAAAAAATTTATGTGGTGTACTACGACTTTATAAATTAGATATTTTATTGATAAGTGATAAGTATCGATAAAGTACCCTAAATTATTAGACACGAATATGTGTTGGACACATATTGAACATGTATACATGACCCAAATTGAAGTATTTCGATACATTATACTTGCTTCTTCTTCTTGCATTCCACTTTTTTTTTTTTGTACCCCTGGAATTTCCAAACTAGTCCTTGTTAAAATTATAATAAAAACCGTTGCACCTCCTATATTTTAATATTCTTTGGATTTAATATTTTGGATTTGAAAGCACATTGCATAACAACAAATTGGAAAAGTATAAAAAGTATACTTCTGAACAAGTACTACTGAAGTTATTTCTAGATTCGAAAATATTTTCCAGAATATTTATTTTGAAATTAGTTATATTTCGGAATACTACTGTTCCATAAGGTATTTTCGGGTCCATAATGTAAAAACGATTTTTTAATTTGGAAAATGTATTCTGGAAACGATATTTCGGAATACTACTGTTCCATAAGGTATTTGACCTCAATGTCTGAGTGGTGCCCACCACTAATTAAAATGAAAGAGGAGTGGAGAGTGAGTCCAGAGAAAAGCATTTGGATATTTTATTGGTGGGAAAAATGGATTGGAGAAGGGAATGCAAGGAGGTAGGTAGGTGTAGGTGATAACTAGGGATAGCAATCGCCAGGACAGGCACGAGTTTCGCTATCCCATATTCATTTTTATTAAAAAAAAATTTATCCTCATCCCTACTGGATAACGGATATAATCTCGTACTCATACTCATACCCATTTTCTTACTACTTCAATATTAATTTTAATTAATTTTTATAAAATAATAAAAAAATTATGATAAAGAAAACATAATATTATCAAATATTCAATATTAGAATAATGGTTGTTTCTTCGATATCAAATACTTTAAAATAAATTATAATTGTTTACATTTTATATTATAATACTAAATAAAATTTCATGAGAACTAAAACAATTATTAAATTTGCAAATATTAATGAAACATAATTGATAAAATTTAAAAATATTTTTTTAAAAATATAAAAGAAAAACAAATATTCAAATTAAAATATATTTTAAATGTTTGTTTACTTCAATCTTTTAAATTCTAATAAATCTTTTTTTATACACTAATAAAAGTTATAATACATCATTTGATCAAAATGATACAAAGAACATAATTGATATTTTAAATGTTTGTTTACTTCAATCTTTTAAATTCTAATAAATATCTTTTTTATACACTAATAAAAGTTATAATACATCATTTGATCAAAATGATACAAAGAACAAATAATAATCATAATAAAAGTTTAAAATAAATTATAATTGTTTACATTTTAGATTATAATACCAAATAAAATTTCATGAGAACCAACACATTTATTAAATTTGCAAACATTAATGAAACCTAGTTGATAAAATTTAAAAATATTTTTAAAAAAATATAAAAGGAAAA
>Ga0214542_1000096_pt1 | contig 115996 bp, 49 predicted proteins | sample CNSS1metaG_FD_160096 | JGI IMG/M metagenome (GOLD analysis project Ga0214542, IMG submission 160096) | Root nodule microbial communities from cowpea collected in UCLA plant growth center, Los Angeles, California, USA - CNSS1 | ecosystem: Host-associated > Plants > Roots > Nodule | place: USA... | reverse complement strand
TATATATTTTTTTCTCTCTATATATATATATATATATATATATATATATATATATATATATTTTGTAAATTATTATTCTCATTTATATATTATAAATTATTATTATCTTTACTCGAGGTTAGATATCTTACACATCTCTTTGTATTCAGGATATCAGGAATGAAAATCGATGAGAACTTAATAGCGAATGGTATGATAGGTCTGAATCTCATCTTAATTTCGATAAATCAACTCATCAAGATAAGTTTATCCTTACTTATATACTCCTAACTAATGTAAAATCACTAATACACCTACTGACCTAGACATATTATGCGCTTACATTAATAAAATCATTTATTTCATCTAGTGTGAGAATCAAGAGAAAACTAATTATAGTTCAATCTCATTGATTCTATAAGATATAAAATTATATAGTCTAGTTTGATCTTATCTTCAATATACTTATAATCTTCAATACACACCTTTATGTTGAGGACATTGTAGATATCTAAAGTAAAAATTGAAAGAAACCTCATAATATATGATAAAAAAAATTAGAATATCGACTTTAGTAGACTCCTAATGACATTAATATTATATTAATATAATAAAATTTAAGTTTCACACGTTGTCCACATGTTCAATGCATTTAGTAAAAAAATTAATGTTCCATAAACCATATTTCACATAATAAAATGAAGCTTATACGAGTTAAACCATATTTATAAAAAAGTTGAAAAATATATGTAAAGAGGAGTACTTATATCAACCATAGTGAAAATGAGAAACTCCGATGTTTCATAAACTTCATCACCAGATTAATTAAAATACACTAAAATGTGTATCAAACTGAATTAGTTTCTCGATTTTTATTAGTCTTTATATTACATTAAATGAGCCAATTATCATGATATTAAAAGATATATAAAGGTTGATCCATTATAATTTTTTAATTCAGTTTTCTCTTATTTCCATTTTACTGTCCTTCAAAAAAACCATAGTCTCCTGAATGGTCTTGTTGGTAAAGTCAACTTTTATTTTTTTTAATGATAAAAATAAAAGTTCGAGTTGAGAAGACATTATTGAGCCGTATAGTTTTGGATTAAAGCATTAATTGCAGAGTTTCTTAAAAAGTGCACTGTGGAATTCTCCTTAAAAAGGAAAAACAAAGTGCATTAAGAAACCGTATCAGCATCTAAACTACCCAACCAAAGTTTCTTCACGCATACGTACATACATACACCACACGCCATACTCGTACATACATACATTTATACATACTCCTATCCAAACACAACATTAAACAAATCATTCATTCATAAAAATGGTTAATTGAGGTGGTGGTGGTGGTGGGTGGCGGCGGCGGCGGCGGTGGGAGAATGCAGAGGGAAGAGTGGTAATAGTTCAGGAGGTTGAGAGGCTCTGGGGGTGGAGAGAGGGGAGGGGTGCAAGTAGAATCCTTTTTCCGCAATCGCTCTCTCTTCTTCTTCCTCGTGCGGCGTGCGTGGGCTCCCACGCGCCAGCATCATCTCGAGTGGGGAAACGGGGGAGGCCATGACGAGGTTCTCGCATGTTCTGTTTCGGAGAAGGGACACGTTGTTGGAGGAGACCATGAGGACGGGGAGGTCAAGGTTTTTGGCGGCGGCGTTGCGGCGCTCGTGGAGCTTGAAGTTGGGCCTTTTTGGGCCGACCAGGGGAGATTGGGCCGCCAGCCGCGAGGGAAGTGTGAGGGGCAGTTTTGGGGCGGCCGGGTCGTCGGAGGCGCCGGTGAGTTTCTGGACGACGGCGCGGAAGTTGGACGGGTCCGCTTGGACGAAGGTGGTGTTCGGGGTTGTGGGGTCGGCGGCGTAGGTGGTGGCGGCGGCGGCGGCGGAAGAAGCCATGTGATGTAAAAACAATGTCAAACGTTGTTGTTTATTGTTGAGGAAGCGGGAAAAGAGGAATGAAAAGTGGGGTTTTATAAGAAGAGAGAAACGGGGTTTCTTCGGGTTGGTGTGTGGCTATGGGTCCGTTTGGTTTCACCCAAAATCAAAAACAAAAGAAAGCAACAGATTCTATGGATTTGGAGAGAAAAGTTAGAGGGAGTGTATCACTTTTTCTCAAAAGACACAAACAACCTTCACTTCACTGCATATAATTTTATTTTTTTTCATTATTATTCCAATAACAGTTTTTAAGTTTTCTGCTACATTTCTGAAATTTAGTAGCAGTTGATTTTTAAATATGTGTGAAGTTTTCTGAACAAATGCAGTGTTAATGTAATCTTGCTTTGCTTCAATGTGTTGAATGGCGTGTGGTAGAAGTGTGAGATATGTATGAAGTCAGAAGAAAAAAAAACTGATACTTTAATACATGTAATTCTGTAACGGTTAAGCTGAGAAAAATATACTTCACATGCAAGAAGTGTTTCAGGAAAGAAAGAGTGAGATTAATATAATGAAAAACATTAATCTGATATTTGTATCTTGGTAGTGTATTCAGAACTCTAAAACTGTTTATTACGTAATTCTGCATGAAAAAGAAAAAAAGATGAGATTTATGGTTGAGTGATTTAGCAGCAGTTCCACACACCACACTAAACAACAGTGTTTTGTTTCTTACTGTGCTGTTTTCTGATGAAAAGTTGGGGTAAAATCTTTGGGTACTATTACGTATATACAATAACATAATAACGCAGCTTTTTTAAAAGAAGAAACGAGAGAAGCTTTTTCTGATGAGTGGAACTTTGTATCTTTCTTTTATCCTTGCAAGTGAAAATTCATTATCATGACATGATTGACATCGAGTTAAGTTACCTTTTTAATGCGAGTATTATTCAAGTTTGTCGCAAAAATCACGTGAAAACCTTCAAACTTGGTTTCAATTACTGGTGGTGATTAATTTAAGAACTTGTTTAATCAGAGGGTGAAGCACTTGAGCACTGCACATGGGCATGCATGAAAAGTGTGAGTGGAGTGCAATAAGAAAAAATAACAATAATAGATATAAGAGATTAGAAAGATGTTTAATTTAAACTGAATTCATTTACTTGGTGGTGAATATGAAGATGGTCCAAAGAGCAATGAATGAATGAATGCATGAATGATGATGAGTGATGGGGTCAGTTGAGCATTGAAACAAGAAACAAGAAACAAAAAGAAAGAGAGAAAGCAAAGCTATTTTTGCAGAGTCTGAGTTATGATCAGAATCTCAGCATGATGTGCCTCGTGATTCTCACTTTCTTCCACACTTTTTTTAGTATCACTAAACTATATATAGTGTAAAATAAGTAATTTCTGCTCTGAAATTCATCACTCTTCAAGAATCTATCAGTTTATTTCTGCATTATCAGCATAAAATTGTTTCATGAGAGAATTTAAATTTAAGTCAAACATCCTATTATTTTATTTTTAATTATTTAGAAATCGATATTTAAATGTTTTTTTTATTTCACTTATCGAAGAGTCTTTTAAAATAATACTATAACGTACTCAATATCTTATAGTGAACAACACCTAAATATACGTGATCGATAATTATTTTATTATCAAATACCAATAAGAGATAAGACAATTTTATATTAAAAATATGGTGCAAATCTTATTTTACAAGTTAGTGTTTTGTAGGATCGAATTAGACTTAAAATTTATTTCTTAACATGGTATTAGAGCTAAGTTAGAGTCTATTTTAGTGAACTTTCTTGAATATTTTGTTTCACCTTCTATCGGACCGCTAATGGATTATTTATTTTTAGATCTACGCATAAGATATTTATACCTATATACCTCAATGTGAGAGAAATATGTTAAAAATCTCACATCTACATATAAGATAATTGCATATTGTATAAGTGAAATACAAATCTCATTTCATAATAATTTTGTAGATTGAGTTAAATTATAAATTTTTTATGATATAAAAAAGAAATGAGAAGTGAAGGTTCGTTGATTTTGGATTGATACCAATTTGTTTGCTTTACTCTTGGATTGCTTTGCTGGATATGATTTGATTTTTCTGACTTATGACACTTTTTCACAGTTTTGGTTTCTTACCTTTGCAAAATCTTCACTTTTCCACCTTTGTTCTTTCTCGTTTTTCAACACTTCTTCCAAGTTTATGAACATCAATAAAAAGGAAATTGAAAGTGTGTACAATGATAACCCATTATGGTAATAATAATACAAAAGAAAAAAGGGAGAATAAATGTCAATGATTTATATCATAGCTTTTGGCTAAAGAACAAAAACACGGCTCAATCCTTCCACGTACTTCTATTTTTCTTTTTCTTTTATTTTATAATATACTGATAATAAAATTTTTTTATCTTGACGATTTAATAGTTAAGAAATTAGTTAAATATATTTTTGGTATCTTAAATTTTATTGAATTTTGTAATTAGTTTATTTCAAAATTTTAGATCAATTTAGTAATTTATATTTCAAAATACGTAAATTTAATCATTTTAATCAAATTTTGTTAAGTTTATTTAAACATTTCAAACGTATTTCATGATAGTATTTGACTTAACATTAAAGCGAAAATGTGTCAAATAGTATAAACAACTCAAATATAATCATGAAATACATACAAGACATCAAATAAATCTAACAAAATTGTATTAAAATGACTAAATTCACTTATTTTGATAGATGAATAACTAAATTGGTCCAAAATTTCTAAATGGACTAATTCCAAAATTCACTGAAAATTAAGAAACAAAAACATATTCAACCCTTAAGAGATGTAGTCGAACGTAAGAATAATATTAATGATGTTTTATACATTTCTTTTTATTTTTGTTATTTTAAGAATATAATTACGTGTTTAAGCAAAAAACTATTCTTTTCAATCAAACCAAAAAGGAATTTATTTTTATCTATGATAAATTTCTTTTCATTTATCTATTTTTTTTATTTTTACCAACATGATATAACATAATTGTAAAAAGAAACTAAAACTCTTATTTTAATAAGCATGTTTTGGAGGGGGTAATAACTTTACAGGATATACACTATAAATAAAATTGAATGCTTTAATAAAAAAAATTGATTAAAAACCATCGAAAATCATCGTACTATTACAGTATTTTATGAAAAAACTAGTTAATCAGAAGCATTAAAGTGTCGTTTTATATAACGTGATGGCATTTGTGTTTTAATAAAAAAAATGTGATTTAGACTATACAACCTGAAGTATTGCTTAACTTCTTTTACAAGACTCATAAATAATAAAAAAAACAATAAGACCACACATCAACCTAATAATTCTTATTCAAACTTCGTTATATTATATATATTCGAATGCTTTTAGATAAGAAAATTGAATTTAAATTTTATATTTACATGTGTATAAAACAAGTGCTAATAAGCCCTCACATGTTTGTCAGTACTTTTTTATAATCTAATTATTAACTTTAGGTTGGGGACATGTTAAGTTTGTAAAGTTTTAAATGTTAAACGTTTATCAAGTGTGGATTGTAAGTTATTACTAAATATAAGTTTATGCACTTAGTGCGTAAAAAAGAGATGAACTGAACTCGCCGTAAACTTTTAAACAATAAAAAGTTGCTTTTGCGAAAAATTCACCCTAATTTTGTATTCATTGTGGTTTCGACCAAACACCTTATTAGTGAATGCACGAAGTACTACTAGTTACTTATCAAGAAAAGAAAAGCAATACAGAATCACATGGACTAAATTTATAATAGGGTTAAATATGTTTATCGTACTTGTGAAAATTGAAATTAATTTTTCTTCAAAATTTTAGACTAATTCAATTCCTCATATTTATAAATATGTGGATTTAATCATTTTTGTTGGATCGAGCGCTTACCATTTGGCCACCAATTGTTTGATCCAACGTTTTAAGTTACCACTTGATCAAAAACTATAACTGTTGGTTAAGATGCAATTTTCTATTTAAGAGCATATGAATCCAAACGTCATGATTCGATTGTGACTCAGTTCACCCTGTCATTAGACAATTGATGTCACCATCAACAATTTTAACTAAATCTAAATTTGATTAAGTTTATTTGACGTTTCAAACGTGTTTCTCAACCAACATTGAAGCAAAAATGTGTTAATCGACATAAATAATTCAAATGTTATCATAAAACGTGTTTAAAACGTCGAATAAACTTAACAAAATTTGGTTAAAATGACTAAATCACTACATTTTTAAAGTTGGAAGACTAAATTGGACTATAATTTTAAAGAGGGACTAATTCCAATTTTCACTAAGAGTTAAAAAACTAAAAATATATTTAATCATTTATTATATATATATATATATATATACACACACGTGACAAATTTTTTTCTTGTTGAATTAATTTAATAAGATCGAGTTTGGTTTAAATTTCGTTATTTTAAATTTTCTTTTAGTTGGAATTTGAACCAAAGTAATGTTGAATTACAATAAAATAATGAATGAGGTTACATGATTAAGGAATCATATATTTATTACCTTTGGTCTAGATTTCATATATTTATTATAATAAATTATTATAATATAAATAAGTGTGAATGAATTCTTAAAGTGAAAAAAGTAGTATATTATTACTCTATCTAGTTGATATTAGTAGTTATGCATAATTTATGTGAATATTGATGAAATTGACAAAACGAAGGGTTTGTTATTTTTTTAGTCAAAAGGTGCACTTATAGAAAACCATCGTTTTCAATTTCAATGACACTATCATTGCCAAATGTAGAGTGCTATGTTAACTAACCATCACACTCTTATTTCAAATTACAAGTTTGCTAATTTTATTTTTAAAATCATATTAACAATAATTAACTTTTGTTAATTCCCTAAACCCATAAATTAGAGTTTACCCTATAAATATATAATACTCCAATCTTATAAGGTACCATATTTTTATTTACTTATTTTATGGTGTATTTGTTAATGTAGTGAGATTAAGTTATTTGTTTATAAATGTTTCACATTTACAAAATGGAAAGATTTTTTAGCTGCAAGTGAAATGGTTTATGAGCGCACTATAAATAAACGGGCCTTATTTAAAAAAAAAAAATACCTTAAAATATATTTCTATAAATATGTGAAAGTGTTACTTTATCCAAAAAAATATAGGATAAAAAAAATGACGAAAACTTAAAGTATTGAATTTCTGTACAAATATTAAATAAGAAGCTACCATGAATTAATCTTTTCTTGTATATTAAAATAGAATAACACGTTTCAATTAAAGAAAATGCGAATGGAAAAGTTTAAAAAGAATAAAATAATAACCTAATTTTTTAATCTTAAAATATTTAATAAGATGTCTAAAAAATAGACTCGTTCACTGTAATTTATTTTTGGGTGCATAAACAGGGCCAAGGCCCAACACAGGTTCTTCATCGGCGAAGTAAAAAATTGTGGGAATTGCTGCTTCGCTTACTTACGTTTTTGGTACTAAACAATTTAGAAATTTTGCATATAGTTTCTAATAAATTTTTTATAACTTTTTATTCCTGAAAATTTTATATTTTATATTGGTCTCTTCTACTATAATATTTATATTGATATGATAAGTTATTATATAATAGAAAACAAGAGTTATTATGATGAAAAACTAGAGATAAAAAAAGTTTAAAATATTTCAAAAAAATGTAAGAAAATAAATATGGTAATAGAAAGAAAAAAAACCCATTTCAACGATCAAAATATCTATAAATAATTCAAGGACTAAAAATAAAAATAAAATTATCAAAGACCACATACAAATTTCTTAAAATTTTCAAGAACTTTAAAACACATTTAAACTTTAAACCGATCAAAAATACATTTAAACTTGACAACAAAATTTCACTGTTAATGAACTAACTTATTTTTTGAGAAAAAAGGAAAAATAATATTCTTATTTTATGGGAAATTTAAAATATTATATTTAGAACAAAAATATAAGTGTAAAAAAAAATGTTGAACCAATTTACTCTTTCATTTAAATATATAACTTGGAGTGAGACTTTCATTTTAAATTCATCTTACATGTTTTTTGAAGGTCCAGATAATTCTTTTTCCTTTTTCTGCCTTAACCAAAAAGGGCAACCCTAGTGTAATGGGCCTAAGAGCTGGTCCAGGGGATAAAGTCAAACCCTAATCTGCCCTAACAGAATCACTCTCACTCATTCGCAGAACATAGCCGTCTTCCTCCACTGACCTAGGGGGGGAGGGGTCGTGGTGGTGCCTCAAAGCCAGGACATAATTCCACGTAGGCCACGTGGTGATGCCTCTTGTAAGGGTGTAATTCCGCGAAGGCCTCGCGGTGACGCCTCACTGGTAGGACATAATTCCACTGCCACGTGGTGGTGCCTCGATATGCGTATCCAGATAGTCAAGTCTTGGAGTCTCATATATTTTGATAGCTTTGGTCTGATGCTTGTTATCTATGCTTGGCCTTGAAATTACCTGTGAACTGTTGTAAAAATGGGGTTCCTTTACACTAGCTTACCCTTTGCTTGTATGTTGTGTGTGGTCTTTTCTATTGCGATGATCATCAATATTGTTGGTGTGAGCAGATGTGAGAACCCCTGGCAGTGGAAATGTTGAGAGGGATGCTGCAGCTTGAGCCCACTGTGGGGCCACAACTGGAAGATTTTATGTTATTTATGCTCTTATTGTGGAACAAGGCCTCGAGCTTTTATTTATTTATTTCAGTACATGTTTGGTTGGGCCATGTGGGACCCTTTTGTTGTAATCTGGGTATGTCCAATGTATGGTATACTTTCATACTTAATGAGGTTTTAATTATCGAGGTTATTCAGTTTTCGGGTCGTTACATTTTTTCCTTCTCTATTTTGAGTGACTATTGCTTGCTCTCATTAGAAAAGTTTTCTCTTTCTGCATAATCTTCACATGACACATGACTTTTTTTTTATTTTAATTTATTTTTTTATTAAAACTCTCATAAAAATATTAAATAGATTTTTTTTATCTTTATCTTTATCTAACAATATCCGTGTCAATTATGTATTTTTTTTAAAGTATATTAAATAATAATAAATTGATAGTTTCTTTATGTTATAAGCTTTGAATTTCTTCTTTATATAATATCATTGATATGTGGATGAAATTTCTTATTATCAAATACTCTGAAGTTAGTAACACAATATGATAGTCTAAAACAATTTCGCAACTTTAGTTAATATTTGAAGCATGGTTGAGCATCACATTCTTGGTGTTTACCATAGAAATTCCCAAGCAAAATACAAAAAAAAACTTAGACAGAGAAGAAATTTAAACCAATAAGAGAGTAAACTATTTTGTCCTGCGTTCAGTGTTCATGAGGAAAGATAAAATGTCATGCTTAGATGCCACATTTGCTTTTCTTTGTGAATTCTCAGACATCAATAGAAAACATTATTAACAAACCACCATTCGTGTAATTCTTCTATTCTATTTCATTTCTCTTCTCCAAAATACAAGAACAACATAGAAACGTAATGTCAAATTTATTTGATAATTAACACAATTATTCCCTCCAACTTATATAAGAGTAGTGAAGGACATTAAAAGAGAGGAACTTTAAAAAGACAAAATCAAAGAGCAAGATCAGCCAAGTCAAAAGTTTTACTAACAGCTTTGCACCAAGATTCAAATTTCTTTTTCCTTAGTTCCTCACTCATTAAGGGACGGAAAACTTTAGCATTCTTCATCTTTTCCTTGCAATTGAAAATGTGTTCTTCTTTCCAAACCCCAATAGCCAACCCTGCAGCATATGCTGCTCCAAGTGCTGTTGTCTCTATGTCAACAGGTCTAACCACTGACCTTCCCAACAAATCTGCCTGTAGAACAAACATCATTATTATTCACAAAAACACTATCACTTATGTACTAAACAACAACAAAGCATTCAACACCAACACTAAATCATATAATGTTATTGTTATTAGCACAAACCTGAATCTGCATCAAGAGGTTGTTAATAGTTGCACCACCATCCACTCTGAGCAACGATTCCTCTTTGGAATCTAGTGTTGAGTCTTTATGCATTGAATCCAAGACCTCTTTCACTTGGAAACACATGCTCTCAAGCACCGCTCGAGCAATGTGAGCTTTGTTCGTAAGCCTTGTCATTCCAACAATAACACCTCGAGCATCTTCACGCCACCATGGAGCAAACAATCCACTAAAAGCAGGAACAAAGTAAATCCCACCAGTGTTTTCAACCTCTGACGCCAGTTCCTCTATCTCCGAAGCACTCGAAATGAGGCCAAGACCGTCTCTAAGCCACTGCACTGCAGCTCCAGCAATGGCAACCGATCCTTCCAATGCATAATTGGTTGGTGCATTTGGGCCAAGCTTGAAGGCCAAAGTGGTTAGAAGACCGTGTGTTGATTTAACTATCCCTTCACCAGTGTTCAGCAATATAAAAGCACCTGTGCCATAAGTGCTCTTAGCCTCCCCCTTATGGCATGATTGTCCTAACATCGCAGCATGTTGATCCCCTAAACATCCAGCAATAGGGATACCAGCAATTGGCCATCCAGCACCAATCTCTCCTATAACTTCAGAATTACTAACAATTTTAGGCAGAATCTCAGCAGGAATTTTAAGAGTTTTTAGGATAGTTTCGTCCCACTGCAGGGTTTTCAGATTCATGAACATTGTCCGAGATGCGTTTGAAACATCAGTAACATGCAATCCACCCTTTACCCCACCAGTCAAATTCCATATCAACCAAGTATCTATAGTTCCAAACAACGCATCCTTTTTCTCTATAGCCTCCTTCACAGCACTCACATTCTCCATCAGCCACAGTAACTTCACTGCACTGAAGTATGTGCTAATAGGCAAGCCACACCTCTCCACAAAATGGTTTCTACCTCCAGATAACTCATTTTCCAGTCTCCTGTTTCAAAAATCAAATCAAATCTAGTCCATGAGACCGTGATTAATAACAAAACAACAGCACAAGAAAGATGAAAAACTACCCCCACCAAAGTATTAGTAAATGATTTGAGACTCTTGAGCAGTTCATACAAGTATACTATTATACACAAGCATTTCCTTCTGTTTCAATCCATGTTTGATCATATTTGAGATAAATTAAAGTGATTTTCAATTTTTTCATGCGACACACCAATGTTTGGTTCCCCTTTGAAAAATTGATTACAGTGCAAAATGAATTTCAAACAGTTCATATTCCAAACAGACGGATCCAGAATCACGTAAAATTATCAGGGAAAAAAAATTTAAAATTTAGAAGCGAATCGTGGTTTAATCCATAGAACAAGAAAATAGGACCTGCAAATGGAAGAAGTGCGAGCATCCATCCAAACGATGGCGTTGTAGAAAGGGAGACCGGTGGATTTGCTCCAAACGAGAGCGGTTTCTCTCTGATTGGTGAGACCGATGGCCTTGAGGCCCTTGTCGACGTTGAAGCCATCGGCGGTGGCCTTGTCGACGGCTTTGGCCACGCACACCTTCACGCTCTCCAGGATCTCCATCGGGTCATGCTCGACCCACCCGGGTTGCGGGTAGAACTGCGTGAACTCCACGTGGTGGATTCCGATGGCTCTACTCGATCCGTCGTAGATTATGAACCTGCTGCTGGTCGTACCTTGGTCGATGGCGCCAATGAACACATCCTCGGACGACATCGTTTTCGATGTTGTCGATGCTTATCAACTCAGAAGAAGAACAGAACACAACACAACACAAAAACCTTTGTCACTGCCAAACAAAAGAAAACAAATGAAATCAAATGCCTCTGCGTTTGTTTGGTTTGATTAATTTATGAGAGTTGACCCGAACGCCACGGGTTCCTCGGAAAGCTGGTCCTTGTTTTTAGAAAATTGGATCGTTGATTTCAGAGTTTATCCCAATCTGCTATTATCCTATTTGTTACACCAACCATTTTTCCGCATTAAAGGAAAAAATCGAGAAGATCCATGGATTCAAACAACATCAAGATATGGATTATGTTATGTTCAATCGGTTATAGCTAGAAAGGTAAGAAAAAATTAAATATATTTATATAATATTAATACTTTTTTAAAGACTAATTAGGATATGATTATGTACTTTAACACGATGTGTATCACATATAATATTAATATTTTACTTTATAATATTATTTTATTAAAATATATAAATATTAATAACGTAATTAATTGTAATGTTTATACTTGGTATACGAATTTTTTTAATTTTATTTTCTAAAAACTTTTTTGAGATTAAAATAATTATTTTATCAATTGATTCTTTAATTGACGGAAAAAATAAACTAAGACATCAAATTCATGATATAAAGAATTTTAATACCTATTGAGAATAAATATATGGAGATAAAATGTTGAATAATTTATACACTTAAAGTCAAATCAACACAATAATCTATTTCACAAAATACACAACTTTCAACCACACCTTCAATAATATTTCTTCCAAGCATATTTGAAATTATAAATAATTTTCATGAACTCAATAAAAATTAAAAAAAAAAAAAGTTTGAACTCTTAGGAAAAAAGTGAAAAATTATTTACATATTAATCCTAAATTCTTCTAAAAATGTCATGTTTTTAGTGATGGTTAATATGAGCTCCATATTATTACTTTTTAATTGGAGATATTTTGCTAAAGGATTAAATTGTTTAATTTTAGTCAAATACATTTACAATGATATAATTACATGGATCGAATTACAAATAATTTAACTTTATATATATAATGATCGTAATTTATACACGGTGAATGCATGCATATTTAACTCGTAATATGTAATAATAACACTATTTCGCGAATGCTTTTTTTCTTTTCAAAATTATTCTATTTAAAATGTATTTCTTAAAATAATATCAATGATTATTTTATAACGTTAATAAGGTTTAAAATCTAATTATTAATTTTTTTTAGATAAATTAAAAATTATTTTTAATTCTATAAATTTTAATTACAGAATTTAATGTTGAAACAAAACTATTTGTTCAAGCTAACATTACAACATAAATCATTAAAACTGAAATTTGTTAATTTATAGCCTTGCATGATAGAATTAAATAATTAAAACTTAAACTTTTTAGTTTATAATATTGAATTATAGAATTAACAAATTAACAAAATTACATCCAAAATAATTATAACTAACCATGTGGTGTGAGTTTAGAATAATAATAATGGATAGTTTGATGCTTTAGTGCATACTTACTTACTTCTCTTATCACTAAACAAAATTTTAAAAATAAAATAAAAAAATTAAATGTCAAATGAAAAGTACGTGTTTGAAATATAAATAAATTAATATTAGTTGTGGATTAGTCATAGTGTACTGCATTAGTTGACTCATAAATTTCAACAGTTGTTGTTGACTTTCTTACCTATCTTTAAAATAAAATCTAGACAAAACTTTTATTTCACAAATTAATATTAATTTAATAGATATGCATGAAAGTAAATACATAATTTAAAAAACAATAATAAAATGTTAATAATTAATCATTAAAAATGGAAAACATTAAGGTGAATGTCAATATTCAATAATTCCTTCACACATTAAATAAAAACAAATAAATGTGTATTTTAAACAAATAATTATATTTTAAAGTATATTTGGAAAATTATATATCTAATGTGCATGTGAATTGTTAAGGTATAGTAGTTGGGAATTAAATGGTGTGTGGGTGTTGGATACTTATTAGCTTTTGGAATTAGTTGGGAAACACATGAATTAGTGTGAGTTTAGTTGAACTTCTTTCACGTCTTTGAATTCATTTTCTTATATATATATATATCAACTACTTTTTTTTTTCCTCTTTCTCTTGTTTAAGGAAAGTTTTTTCTTGATAGATATCGGTTAAAAATAAATAATACGTATTTAATTTTATAAGAATTTATAGTTAATTGTGAAATTAAATAAATTTTATCATAAAAATATTAATGCAAATTTGTTTTATTTAGAAGAAAATATATTTATAAATATTGTATCACTATGTTTAATATTTTATTTGATACACACTAATAAAAAATTAAAAAATAATAAAATAATTATGTTTTAATATTATTAAAAATTAAAATATAATTAAACATACAAAAATATAAACTAATGGAAAAATCAACAAAAAATAATGCTAAACATTTAAAAAGTAAAAAAATGAAATATGAATTAAATGATAAAATAACTATATTTTAATGTTGTTAGAAAATTTAACAAGATATTTTATTTTTCATAAATTAAAGACATTACCTTTCAAACATTTCAAGTCTCCACATTTTAATTTTCATTAATAGACTCTTTAAGTAATAGAAAGATATTTTTTCTTGCTTTGTAACAGACGACCGTGATTATTTTTGTAAGAGATATATTATTTAAAAATTTTAAAGAGTATTTTTCTCTTTATAAAATTTTTTATATGAATTTATAATATAATTAATTAATAAGTTAATTATTCCAGTTTTTAATGATAAAATCAGTTATCATTAGTTATTCCTTAACCAAAGACTTTAAAGCATTGGTTAACATTTTTTTTATTAATGGAACAAAGGATTTTTGTAGAACAAATTAGTAAACTATATTTTAATAATAACGATGATGATTTTAAAAAACATATAAATTATAATTTGTTATTAGCTGCTTAACTTGCATTATAAAAGAAGTTAAGTTTAGGTACATAATTTGGAGGAAAATATAATGTTAACCTGATATATACATAAATAAATTAATAAAAACATAAAAGATTAAAAAATTGATAAAATGCTAATAAAAATTGAAAATGTTAAGCGACTTATTAATTTTAATTTAGTAAACAAATCAGAACAGTGATTTGATAATCTCTTAACATAATATAAAAATGTATGATATTTTAAAAATAATTATTTTATTTTAGCATATATTTAGGAATTCATTTAATTGTTATAAATGGAATCACAAACGTTAAATGTTAAAAAAGTCAGATAATAGTTTTTTATTTTTCAAAATAATGAAGTTTTTAAAAGTTGATATTTTAGTTGTTATAATATTTTGTATGAAAATACATAGATTAGATTTGGGAACAAATAATTCTTTTTTCTATTCTTGAGTTTTTATATCCAGTTACATCTAATAAGATTGTACTTAGAATTACTGCAAATTCGAACTCTATGCCGAGTTAAATATAATTAATAAAACCAAGTTATTAAAAATTCGAATTCTGCGTTGAAGTTATTTTTAAGAAGTAATATTAGAAGATTGAACTTCTATGTCCAATTATATTTAACAACCTTGAAATTTAATTACCACAAACTAAAGTATTTTTTTTGCTGGGTTGTCAGAAATTTAAGTTGTTTTTCAAGTAATTTCTAATGAGTTTAAAGTTCACTTATTAAAAGTTTGAGTTTGGTGTAATGATTTAAAAATATATATATATATATTGAAGTACTTTTGGATATTTAAACTTAGGAAGAAAAAAGGTTAAGCTCCCAAATAACATATTTTACTAGGAATATGAATTTATATTTAAAATATAATTCAAGTATTTTCTAAATATTTTGTTAGAAAATATAGAGAAAATAAACTAAAGGAATATATATATATATATATATATATATATATATATATATATATATATTATGTTTTTATTCACATAAATAACAAGAGTAGTTATGATTCTATAATGTTATTTGTAGAAATAATTTATTGTCAAAAGAAGATTATTTACTATACCTTATTTGTATTATGTAGATTGTTTTTCATGTCTACTTCATCTCCATAATCTATTGAAGACATTTCATTTACTAAATTAAATGCTAACATCTCACTGCTTTCTTCATTTATTAAAAGAATTATCTTTCATGCATAATGTAATTGGCAATATGGTTGAACAAAAAATATATTTTTCTTGATCGATTGAATTAATTTAAGATCTATTTTTTTAATTCAATTCATTTAAGATCCATTTAATTGAATATGAATTTCAAAATATAATCTACATTTTATATATTTGATGGACTGGATATCCATAATCTAAATCCAGATTTTAAAATATAAATAATCCAAAAAATTCAATCAAAATTTTCAATCTAAACTGTTAGTTGAGTTAGGCATAAGCTAGCCCAACTTTAGGCCTTATTCGATTAAGTTGGTGCGACCCAAATATGACCGTATTTAATCGAATTCAATCGAATCAGTTCTGATTGAAATTTGGTCCATTCAGGCTTGGACCAAATATGGTTGTAGGTCGAGTCGACCTCAACCCAAATTTGACCACCTTGGGCTGAGTTGGCCCCACACAAAATTTGGCCATGTTCGGTCGTGACCAAAATTTGGTCAAATTCAATTGAAACGACCCTAACAGAAATTTGGCAGAGTCGACCTTGACCCAAATTTGGTAATATTCAACCGAGTTGACACCAGACAAAATTTGACTGTTTTGGCCAAGCCAGTCGGCGCCGCAATTTGGGAATATTCAGCTAAGTTTGTCCCGTTCAAAATTTGGCCGAGTCAACTCCAGACAAAATTTGACAATACCAAAAAATCATAACTATAATATCTTAATAAGACGACAGTAAAGAAACTGAAGTTGTCTACCTTAAATTCCATGTTCTCAAGAAATAAAAAACTTTGTCATATTTGTTTTCTCTTCTTTCAAAATTAAACTATTAAATTTATATCATTATATTATTAAAAGTTCTTACTAGAATAAGTTATAAATTATACCATTCATCAAAAATATAGTTTAAACTTAACCTATTGAAGAAAGTATGAGTAATAGAAGAAGAAAGAACATAGATAAAAACATGGCTATTATTTCTTGCAAAGAACCAAACGGCTAACCTAGTACCTCAAGGTGAGTATTATTTAGAAGGTCCTTCTCAATCATCATCTACTATTCCCATTATCATTCCCAAAGGCAACTAAGGATATACTCAAATCTATGGATATACTCAAATCTATGGACCTGGACCTGGACCTGACTAAAGTGATATTTTTTCTTTGATAAAATGACTATTCTCATACTCTTTCTTGCAATGGCATTCATTCGTCATTGGCTTCTTCATCACTTGACATTACAAATGCAACAATCTAGAAAATGAACTCTACATAGAACAACCTCCTAAGTTTATTGCTTAACGAGAGTCTAGTTGGATTTGTAAGTTACACCACTTTTTTTATAGTCTCAAGCAATCTTTACAGACTTGATTTGAAATATTCAATTACATTTATCAATCTTTCATGCTAAAACACAACTAGACAAACCACAAAGTTTTGTATTGTCATACCTCCCATGAAAAATGTGTATACATAATAGTGTATGTTAAAATCTTTTAATTAAAGAAGTATTTATACAATCATTGATCTTAAAAATCTCAAATATTTTTTAGAAATAGAAGTAGCTCAATCATAAAAAGGATTGATAATTTCTCAAAAAAATTAATATTCTTAACATCTTAATAGAAACAAGTATGTTGATTGTAAATCAATAAATTGTCCCATGGATCCAAATCAAAAATTAAAGACAAAACGAGGAGAAACTATTTATGATCTAGAAAGATATAAAAGAATAATCGGAAAACTTAGATATCTCACTGTTACTTTTTGTTGAGTCAACTGATGCAAAAATAATTCCAATTAATTTCATTTTTGAAACTCAGGTGTATTTTATACTAGCAAATGTTAATGGTTGATTGATCAACACGCCTAAACTCTCATTCACCAATTCTAATTTATTTCTTTAATGTTATACACTCAGAAAAATAAAACTCAATCCGTTATCAACATTATTTTACCTCAATTCATATGTCTAACAAGGAGTAAACCTGTTGACATGCCCAAAAGAAAAGAGTCATGGTTCCATCAACATAGCTCTATAAAATTATCTAAACAAGTGCTCAAATAACGATAATCCGATTTCCCACAGCATACAGAATGGGAAAATAACTCCAAAAGCAGTCACAGGCAAACTTGTACATCTATGTGAAAGTATATACCACTTCGGAACAAAAAACTTTATTCCAAAGCCTAAAGGATCCCAGATCAAGCCATACAAAATCACCCATAATCTTTCCACAGGAAATGCTCAAAATACAACCTGACAGGAAGAGAAAGAGAGCACTCTACAACCATTTCCACCTATATCCCTTCGGATCAGAAACATTCTGTAATCCAGTGAAAAACAATATCACAAGGGCGGAATTAAGATGCATGATATTTATGACGATAGTCCATATGAAAGTTTAAACAAAAAACAGTATCAAAAGTTGTTAACAACAAGCACTTTGGGCCTAAACAAAATGAACAAAGGAAAGAATAATGCGCTTAACCCCATCCCATGACAATTATAAAACAAAATTATTTTGCATCCAAATGCACAAAGTAGGGACAAAAAGAAGCTAACCGCATACCTTCAGAGACACGGATGAAGTGATGAGTTGTCTCCAACTAATCCTCTGCCCAAAGCACCAACAAATATGAAGTTAATTTTCAATTTCACAAACAGCATAAATCAATTGCAAGTCAATGAAGAAAACCAAATATCAACAATCAAACATAGTGAAATCAAGTGCAGATGTGACTATTTAAAATAAGTGGAACATACAAATCATGATGATCTGTTAGAAGACTTCATAATAACCAAAGCATACTTAAAATGATTTTTTAATAGAAATAAATCAACAGAATCAACATTCAACCTTAAAATGATTTTTTAATAGAAATAAATCAACAGAATCAACATTCAACCCCAGAAGTACATTAAATATTCATATTAATAGAAACTACCTAGTTTTCATCCTGAGTTTATTTATTGCATATGCATTACGAACTCCCATTTACTCCAAATCCAGAACAAGAACATGTTTATCAAGCATGTAGTATGAATGGTAACTTAACAAGCATGTACACACAGCAGAAACAAAACAAAAATAGGGACAACAGAAGGCAGGACTCTTCTTATACCTTATTACCTCCTACACTTGCCACGAAATAGGAGTAATGCAATTCTAGTGTAAAATGCCTCCGTGGCAAACCCATAGATTTATGGAATACCTAGTCAATCAATTCACAATCAAAACCCATAGAGCCTAAAGAACTCATACTAGAAACATGGCCAAGAAGTCTTTACTTTAAATGCAACAACTCAAAAAAGTGTTGCACTAGCTACAACATTCAAGAGGAAGAAAAAGCAGTAACCCGAAAAGCCCATACGAGTGTTTGTTGATGTGAAAAGAGATTATGTTTGGGTCAAGTTGTTTCAAGTTTTCTTGCTTATAGTAAAGACTTCAATTCAAGGCCATGTCATCTCCTTAGGCTCTATATTTTAAAAAACTTGAGCTTGTGGTTGTGAACAGTCTAGTATGACACATTGTTTGGATGCGGAAATACCAACACTTTTGCTCTCTATGTGTATCCTTATACCAACATGACCTATGAGTGGTATTTGGCAACAGTTTTGCTCTCTATGTCTATCGTTAGGATGACATGACCTATGAATCAAGCAACACTTCCATGAATAAAGAAATGGGGCAGTTAAGATAAGAGATAAGGGATTAAACAATAGGGACTGGGAGAAGAAAAGAAACCAGATTACAAAACACAGCTCCATAAGACTATAGTGAATGCTTATGTCATTAGGCTCTTCAACTTTTTGCTACAAAAGCCAACATATCCCAAAATTTCAAACAAATTTCAACCCAACCACAGTAGTTAATTAATGTATTCAAAAGACAAAACGCAGTTTGAAGCCGTGAAGATAAACTCAACTAATGAAGAAGCTGAAAGCCCCTAACCTTTCTTGTGGGGCTCATCCACCTCCTTCACCGCCACAACCGCCTCAGCCGTCGCAGCAACATCATCAGGATAACGCACAACAACCACAGGACAAACACAGTGATGCACACAGTAATCACTCACACTCCCGAGCCTCCCATCGCTCCCGCGCCTCACAGCACCAAACCCGCGGCTCCCCATGATGACCGCGCTCAGCCCGAGCCTCTCCACCTCCAGACACAGTCTCTCCTTCATGTCGTGGTCCTTCACGATGTGGATCTTGTACGGAATCTGCACTTCCCTTAACGGTTTGGCGAGATCCGCGGCCTTCGACGCCGTGAACGCGTCGAAGTCGTCCTCGAGTTTGCGCTTGGTGCTGTGGTCGTTGTTGTTGACGGCGTTGACGGCCTCCTCGTCGGAATTCGGGTCGGTGTTTATGGAGAGGTCGATAGAGCCCCAGTCGGCGCCAAAGAGGACGTTGGTAGGGCTGACGTGGAGCAGGATCACGGCGTCACCGGGGCGGATGTAGTGCTGCACGGCCCAGCGCACCGCGTAGGCACTCTCGTCGGAGAGGTCCACGGCCACGCCGATTTTACGGCGCGCGCCAGCGGTGGGCGTGGGGGTGGCGGCCGCAGGGGAGGGGTGTCGGGGGGAAGAGGGATGGTGGATTTTGATTTGGGGCAGCTGCGGGTCGGAATCTAGTGCGGGAGGGTTCAGGTAAGGCTGCATTTTTTTCAAGGTTCTAAAGATTTTTGGTATGTTTAGCTCAGTTAGTGAGAGAAGGAGTGAAGAAAACAATTTGAAGCACCGTGTTTGTGTTTTTTGTGTAGGGAGATTTGAAGTGACGGAGTTTGTGTTATAAATATATAGAAGGGACTACGAGTTGGACTTCGGGTTATATCCAAGGCGTTTAATATACTTTTTATATTTTAAAATTTTAATTTTATTCTGAATTATAAAATAAAAAATATTTACAATTTAAAATATAGGCTTAAATACTTTTTTCGTCTTCATTTTCGTAATATTTATTGTGGATAATCATCATCTTGACAGAATTTTTAAAATGGTTCTCATTTTTACGGAATGTTTAAAATGTTTTTCATTTTTGCAATTTGTGTGTTTTATTTGGTATGTAATGCCGTTTAAATCAGTAACGGATAATTGCTGTTTGTATTACGTGTTGCATTGGGGTGTGTTACGTGTACAGTACAGGTCAAATATGGTAATTTAGAAACCATGCAGAACATCACAACAATCCAAGCACAAACAAACCCCAATACAGAATTACGAAAACCCTAACCCATGAGCAAACACAACTCAGAAAACCTTAAACTCACTTACTTGGTTGATGATGATTAACTGTCAAATTGAAATGGAAATGAAGAGCGCAACTGCAATCCAACAATGAAATAACAAATATTATCTGCTTCCTCTGCAAATTCGAGCTCAAGCAAGACGAAGATGAAGAAATCGCCTCCAACTATGAAGAGCGTGATTGCAATCCAATTCAAGCCCTATTTGCAAAATTTCCTTCAAAAACAAAACACGAATTGCAAGAATGAGGACTATTTTAAACATTCGGTAGAAATGAAGACCATTTTACATATTCTGTCAAAATGAGGACCATCAGCAACAAACACTACGAAAATGAGGACAAAAGAGATATTTAAGCCTAAAATATAAAATTAAATTATAAATTATATAATTTAAAATATATTTTTTATATAATTATACAATTTAGAATACCTAAAAAAAATACTTCAAACACCTTTTATTATTGCACCACCACCACTAATGCAGAAAAAAATAAAAACTCATTTAGGAAAGTTTTTTTCGAAAAATATTTCATATATTCTGGAAAACTTTTTCTATATTTATACCACATATGAATATTCCAAAAAAAACTGCAAAGACATTTTATGAGTTTTAGAAAGTTATTTTCAAAAAAATATTACGAAAAATCATTCCGAAACACATTTTATGTATTCTGAAGATTACATTCTAAAAATTTTATTTAGAAATTTTGGAAAACTTGTTAATTTGAGGGGGTGAACGAAGAAATTGAGAGGTGCAGGAAGTAAAATCCTAAAAGCGGTGGGCTGGCCCATGTATGCATGGAGAAAGCGGTTCAAACCCAATAGAGATCGGATGCGACGGTTCTGGCGGTTGTCCTCGTCTCAGCCTCGCGTGTTGTTTCTATGCTCTTTCATCTTTCTCTGAATCTCCTTGTCCAAACTTCCATAGCATTCAAAAAGAACAATTATCACGATTAGATTCATGCAATTAGCCGATTAACCAATCATTAGTTCTTATTGTTGTGGTGATTCCATTTTCGCTCCCTTTCGGCGCCAGAAAGCATGGCTTTGGGATCGGTGTCTCGACGGTTGGGGACTAAACTCTTCCCTGCGTTATCTTCCACTCCAAGGCTATTACATTCTCACGCCACCAGTTTTGGTTGGTTTACATTCTCTACTATCCTCCGCAATCAAATTTTAATTCTCAATTAAAAAGTGAAAAAAAAATGATGTTATGGCACATTTTCAGGGTTTAAACATGTAAACGAAGAAGATAAGGCTCGCATGGTTGGTGATGTCTTCACGAGCGTGGCTTCGAGCTACGATTTCATGAATGATTTAATGAGTGTTGGATTGCACAGATTGTGGAAGGATAGGTTTATATTACATTTTGATTTCTATAATTAATAATAATTTCAAGCATATCTCAATTGCTATTGGACTTATTTGTGATTATTTTCTGCTCAGGTTAGTTTCCAAGTTGAATCCGTTTCCTGGAATGAAGCATCTTGACGTGGCTGGTGGCACAGGTCTGTCGCGCTATCACTGTATTTTTAAACTGTTTTCTTGGCGTTGGCTTGAGAAGATTGCAATGAGAATTAAATTGACGTGAAAAAAAAAATGTTAAAGTTTTGGATTTGGTTCTGGAGCTTAATCTGTCAAGTGAATGAAATAAATGAAGGAATTCTGAATTGGTTAGTGGGAGAGGTTTTAGTTCACCAACTACTTGATCAAACATATTGTCTGTGTTCCAATTTTGCTGATTCATCTAGCTATTTTTTTTTTTGTGCTGTTGCATGTTCAAGTACTCAGAGCATAAGAAGAGATTGTTTTGATTTGTTTCTATAATACTTAATTATTTGTTACTGGGTACAAGTCATAAAGTAAATATATGTATGTGCTTCATATGATGGTATTTTAACTTTTTGAACAGTTAGTGTTTGCTTCATATGGTGGTATTTTAACTTTTTGAACAGTATTTATGTGCTCCATATGTGTTTAAGGCTGTTTTAAGGAATGTAGTTGTAAGATGTTTCTGTATTTATTTAACATAAACTTTGCTTCTTCTCAATAAAATTCTCAGGAGTTGAAGTGATATTGCTGTTCATGCGATTCTTAAAAGTTTTAAGGGTTTTTGTATCAAGCTTAAAGTTATTGATTTTACAGGGGATGTTGCTTTTAGAATCTTGGAGAGCATAAACAAAGTTAAACTGAGAGGACTTCAAGGTGTTTTTCAAGATACTTTAGAGGCAGAAACTCAGATTTATGTATGTGACATTAACCCTAAGATGTTAAATGTTGGCAGACAGCGTGCCTTGGAGAAGGGTAAATGAGTATGCCTTAAACTGTCAATGATTGGTTTAATGTATCTTCATTTGCTAGGAATGAATATTTTTGTGCTTATTATAATAGGTTTTGGAGAAGATGGTTCCCTTGTATGGGTGGAGGGAAATGCTGAAAGCTTAAGTTTCCAAAATGATTCAATGGATGGTTATACTATTGCATTTGGGATAAGAAATGTCACACACATAGAGAAAGTACTCAGTGAAGCTCATAGGTAGGTTTGCACTTTTTAAATAATTTGCTATAACTTGTATGCTCCGTGATGGCAATCAATTAAAACGTATGAGGAATCATCAATATACTTATTATTTCTTTTTTTCTTTAACAGGGTATTGAAACCAGGAGGAAGGTTCCTTTGCCTTGAACTTAGCCACGTTGCTATTCCTATATTTAAAGATTTGTAAGTATCATTTACAAGATTGATGAGTATTTGTGGGTTGACATATGATAAGGAAAAATGGGAATGACGATATACGTTTCTACTCACGTTTGAGAAAGAAAATATAACATGGAAAATTCGAATTTGGATATTATGCTGGGTTTTTCCTGTGCCGTTCTTCTGTGGTGTCTATTAAAAAGTTTTTAAGCACCAACATCAGTAGGCACAACAGAAGATAACATAATCTGAACCAGAAAATTCTGGAAACCCCTTTGAGATAGATATGAATAGATGATGGGATGAAGTGATAGTCCTCAAAATACAGGCATTCCCTGCCAACCAAATGTAACTATACTCCATAAACTGGCCACTATTATAGAATCACGGCCTCCTTTTGTACTCAAAGTCAACTTTCAGCTTGATGTTACTCATCTTCTTCTGCATGTAGGTATGATTATTATTCTTTCTCAGTTATTCCATACATGGGCGAACTGGTTGCTGGTGATCGAGAATCCTATCAGTACTTAGTTGAGAGTATCAGGCGTTTCCCCTCACAGGTTATCACACTTTCCACTATTGATAACTGTTTTTTACTGTTCATAATTCTACTCGTGTTTTCTTATTGTGTTAACGAATGTGTTGTAATTGATGAATTCCAGGAAAAATTTGCTTCTATGATAGCCGATGCTGGGTTCCAGAAAGTAGAGTATGAAAATCTAGTCGGAGGAGTGGTTGCTATCCATTCAGGGCTAAAAATCTGATATCCTTACGAACCTTGCTCTCTATTATTATATCCAATAATTCATGAATTCAGATTAAAGATCAAACGTGATGTTATCTATTAGAACTCGTAGAGAAGATTTGTACTGTTAGAATGTGTACTGTAATTTCCACCGGATGGCGCTTTCAATTCTTTTACTGTAAACATATTTAATTTTTTTCCAAAATAATAAATTGTTTCATACCGAAGTTGAATTCATCACTTCCATTGTTAGTAGTAGAATTCGATAACCTTTTTTATCTAAATTATTTTTTCAATTATGAATTCATGCTAAACTTTTCAATAAAATTAAATATGCGAAACTTTAATTAAAATCTCATTGACCAGTGGATTTTAAAAATTTCAATATGAAATCAATTACGCACTGAAGTGTTGTTTTAAGAGAATTCCGTCAATTATACACTTTTAAATTTGTTGGATTGATTCGTGCAATAGCGTAAAGGATGAATGGTTAAGTAGGATGGAAGTAGAAACAAACAAGTGATGCCATGATTGTTAATTAATAAATGGAGGCATAAATTAATTTAATGAATAAAAAATAAACGAAGATATAATAAAGCAATGGTTATGTTAAGTAGCGTGATGAACGAATTGAACGAGCATCATTGCGTGCACACAGTTCGCAAGGCAACCGAGTGGGTCCCACCTACTCTTCCAAATGGATAAAGTCATGAGAGTTCCACCTTCCTCTCAATCCCTTACCTACCATTTTCGCCACGTGTATTCCGATGTTTGCTTCGGACGGAGCCTCGGTTACGAGCCACGTCCCCACCCACCACTCTTTTCTTCTCGCACTCACTCCCAGGTTTTCAACTTTCACCTGCAACTTCTTCTCAGTTTCCCTTCGCTACAAACTCTCTCTGCTTTTTCGGTTCACTCTTTCCACAATCGTCTTTCGTTCTGTTGTTCTTTACCTCTCTGCAAATCTTCATTCAACAAAATCTGTAGATTCTGCTGTTCTCTGCAGTTCGATCATCGTTCGTAACTAGCTATTATGTTCCGTTTGTGTTCTCTGCAGTTCGATCATCGCTCGCAATTTGTTACTTAGCCGTTTGGGTTCTCTGCACTTCGATCATTGTAAGTTGCTACTATGCGGCCGGTTCTTTCATCGCTACTATTATTTATTTATGTACCTGTGTATGCTTAAGTTTATTTGTATATGTATTGTAATTTTAAACCCTCCTATTTTAGTGTATTTTATGAGAATTTCGTTGTTTCAGTTTTTTACAGTATTGTTACAGTACTATTGTGCCGTTCATATTAGTTTTTTTTAAGTACTATTTTTATTTGCAGTGTCCTTTTTTTAGTGTACAGTGAGGTCCTAGTGTAATCTACCCTTTTCCTGTTTGTGTGTGTGTGTTTAAGACAAATATGGCAAGTGGTTATTATTGTGCAATTGCTGATATTTCAAGCTGATTTGGCAGTTTTGGTCTTTGGATTTTAGAGGAGGTGGATGTTGTAGATAGAACTTGTTAATGGATTCAAGAGAAGTCAATTCCTGAATGCTCAAGTTGCTGAATCTTATTCAGCTATTACTGTGTCTGGCCTTTTTAATAGGATGAAGTGATGCGTTAGTTCCATATGTTAGCTGTTGGTTATTGAATGGATTCGTCTAGTGTTGTGCTGCAAGTTTTTTGACATATATTGGTGACGGGAATATATCCTGGATGGGGGGAGCTTGTTCTAGGAAGCGAGAGCAGGACAATGAAGATAGTATTATCAGAGGTCTATCACGAAGATATTCTAAATGTGGGAGTTTGAAATGGTGGACATCCTCTTTTTCTTATCCATCTATTGATTTTCAGTTACGGAAAGGAGAATGTCCACCATTGTTGGACCTGTGTATACAGAAAATAAATGAGGTATTGTTTTAACAAAAGATTTGTTACTTGTTCGGACCCTATATATGTTGATGATTAGATCTAATCACTGCAACCTTTATCTGACAGGACATTGATAAATATAACTCATTTTCTATGCTGCCACGGGATATAAGTCAGTTAATTTTTAATAATTTGGTTTACTCCAGACGTCTAACCAGTGTTTCCTTAGAAGCTTTTCGAGATTGTGCTCTACAGGTAAATAATTAAAGGTAATTATGAACCTGGTTGATTATGTGTTCTTGGTCTAACAATTATTTTTATCTCTTTTTTTTTTTGACAGGATCTTTACTTAGGAGAATATGATGGTGTTGATGATAATTGGATGGATGTAATCTCATCCCAGGGTTCATCTTTACTTTCTGTAGATCTTTCTGGGTCTGATGTCACTGATTTTGGGCTGACATACCTTAAAGATTGTGAAAGTATAATTTCTTTAAATCTAAATTATTGTGATCAAATTTCAGATCGTGGACTAGAGTGCATTAGTGGTAATCTTTCTTTTCCTGTTTGTTATAAAATCACGCTCAATGCATCTGCAGTTATTCATTTATTTCTCCTATTTGCTCTTGGGTGTTAGTCCTTTGGCATTTTATATATTATATTATTTTCTTCATCTTAAAAAATTTAAAAAATATTTTAATATTCTTTGGTAAACATTCTCTATACATTGATGTGGAAATGGGCTACGTATTGCCTTATTTTTAATGCTATGTGAAATATTTAAAGTTAGCCTAGGATACTCTGGCTGCCAGTTCATAATTTTTTTTTCCGGTGATAGTTAGGTCTTTTCAATGAAAAAATTTCAGTGAATGAATTCTTGGTAAATGATTTTCAATTTAAGAACTTTATCCTTCAAGGGATCAGTATAAGGAGTAAGTATAAACTCATTGTTAGTTTTGAATGTCATTAACCACTTTGGTTATTACTTAGAAACTTTTTTACCAGAATTCTCCGCGTAGTTATCTTTATTCTTTTGGCAAATTTGTTTCCTATTGATGCACCTATTTCTCATTTTCTTTTCTTTTAATATTGAAAAAATGAATACATGAATCTTGTGCCGATCACCTGCATGCTATTACATTTTAGGTGCTATTTTTACTATAATGTTAAATATTTTAATATATCATGTTCAAAGAATTTAATTCTGGAGAGAAAACGCAGATGATTATTTTACCTGCCTTGGAAATTCTCTTTCTTTTAAAGAATGAAAATGTTTTCAACAGCCACCCATATCAGTTAATCCAATTTGACACAATGAATTCTGAACAGGGAGGTTGAAGTGGTTTGCATGCATTTTTGTGTAATATATTGTTTCTGTTTACCTCTGCCATCTGTCTTAGCCTTTTTGCTACATAACGTATTCATAATTTTCATGTGTCTTACATATAATGTAGATATTCATGTGAAATTACTTACTTCTAGGAGCTTCGTCCATAAGATGCTTTTACTGAATGTTTACAACAACTGTGATAAAATATTCCAGGCCTGTCAAATTTGACAAGTTTGAGTTTTAGACGAAATGATTCAGTTTCTGCTAAGGGAATGAGTGCCTTTTCTGGTCTTGTTAACTTGGTCAAGTTGGATTTGGAGAGATGCCCCGGGATTCATGGAGGCCTCGTTCATCTTCGAGGTTTGTTCTTAGATGCAATTTTTGTGTGAAAGTAAAGCTTTACTAACCAGTTATTGTAAGACATTCAAAACTGTGTTCAAATTTGAACTTCCAACTTATTTAAGTCATAGGCTGCTACTATATCCTATGATGTAGTATTATTGTCTAATGTCTATCACAGTTGTTGGATCTTTCAACTTACAATTGACATTGTGTTGTCAATGAAGCAGAGACAATTAACTGAACATCCAAATAGAGTAATATTTTTTGTCCTACCTTGTGCCTCTATTCTTGACAAGTGCTATGGAAAGCTAAAATAAGGAATCAATAACTTACTACACTTTTTCATAATATTAGCTGTTTCATTTACAATTATGTATTAGTGAACAAGTGCACACTGTAAAAGGTTGAAGGAGTTCTATTACAGTAGCTGTGATTATGTAGCATGAACTCTTGGACAACAAAACAAACTTGATATCCATGTAATTTGTGTCAAATGATTTGGTCCGTATTTTCAGGTTTGACCAAGTTGGAATCTCTCAATTTAAAGTGGTGTAATTGCATAACAGATTATGATATGAAACCTCTTTCAGGTTTGTTGCAAAACATCTTGCTTTCTTTTGATTACAGTAACTTAATTTTTACCCAAGATTGATTGTCTAGACTTTCTTTTATGCAATTAGTATGTTTTCTACTACAGAGTAGTTTTTACACATATTCTGCAAAGTTTATTTACCTTGAGTTTAAGGGTTTTATATCACTTGAGAAGATTAAATAGCAAAAACTGTATTTGATAACAAAGAATTGTCAGCATGCATGTCTTTATTTTTATAGAAGTAAACATTGTCATCTTATTAGACATATTTTTCAGTAATCAACAATACAATTTATCTGATTCAATTTACCTCCAGAGCTTGCTAGCCTGAAAAGTCTAGAGATTTCATCCAGTAAAGTGACTGATTTTGGCGTCAGTTTCCTGAGAGGTATTGTTTTCCTCAAAATAGTTTTATATGTCTCTCTTTAGTCTTGCTACACATGTTCTATGTGAAGATGCAATGGTCAATTGATGTTTTGTGCCCACTTTTACTTTTGTATGTACCAAGATTTTATTCAATGAAGTTATTAATAGAACTTTATAGGACTTCATACTACTGTATGCAATTATGAACTGTTCGTGTTTTATAGAGTCGAACTTTTATTTTAAAGACCAAATTAGTTATTTTTCTTTTAATTTCAGATTAAAATACTTTGTGCTTCAATTTTAAAATGTAGACTCGTTTTGTCTAAGAATGCTGATTTAAAAATATGTTCATATAAAGTCCACCTCATGATGAAATATTTTGTCAATTATTTTTCCAAGGTTGATCTTTGTTAAGTTGTTTAATTAGAGAAATTGCACAGTTGGGTGTACATCCAAGTTACAATGCACTAGCGTCCCAGCTTACCTGTTGAAAGGAAATTTCATAATTTCATATTAACCTGTCTCATTTATTTTCAACATTTTTGGTTCATTACAGGGTTACAGAAGCTTGCCCTGTTAAATTTGGAAGGGTGCCTTGTAACAGCTGCATGCTTGGATTCTCTTGCAGGTATTCTTTCATAGATTTTTATGCCTATTGTATTAATCCGTCTTGTTAGAACCAGTTTGGTAGGGGTATAATCTCTTGGTTATTGGCTTAAGTATTTGTTGGAAATGTTATAGCCCTGCTCTTATATTTGAAGGGATGAATACTTTAAAGCTTAAAGCATTAGTTTGGATCCTTTTAGCATACTACTGCAAGAAGATTGTAATTTGAGAAGGGAAAGTCTACTAGCTGTGAAGCTTTAGAAACAAAATGCTTGGGTTGGGATGTGATTCCAAGTATTTAAACTGAGCTTTCTTAGACAACGTCACCATAAAATATATATGATTACTAATAACTTTGCTAACTTAAAAATTAAAGTATATGACATGCATGAATATTTTTAATATAAAACAAGTGAATTTATTTTATTTCAAGCACATTGGTCTTACAAACCAAAATATATTGTTATATACACAGGTGGATGTGCCGATACTATTTCAAAACATCACAAATGATCATATCACATTCTATTTACTTGCTCACGCATTAATATATGATATCTCATAGCACATACAAAGCACAATGGTAAATTGTTATTATTTAAATTTAATATACAATTCCAATTCACCATTAAAAACTTCATATAAACTTTTGTTACCACGTAGAATTATACAATCAAATTATGAATCAGTCTATCAATCACAATCCTAGCTTTACTCAAGGCTCCAAGAAATTTAAAGAATATCCAACTTGACTCATGACTCGATAACTTTAAGAAGATATATCTTAGTCAAGCCAATTACAACATTATTGGCTTCATTACTCAATATGCACACTACAGCTTAGTCACCCTAATTACCACCTAGGTAATCATCACTTTCATAAATCCAACTCAAATTTCATTTTAAAACTCAATTATCATTAAATAACTAATTATAAACATTAAAGGTAACATTAAAAGATACACTCATTTATTTAATCAAATTAAAACTATAAATATGAAGGTCATTTCAAAAACATAAGCAAATAATTAAAGGTTAGTTTTTTAGGAATCCGTTTAGCGAAATTAAAAGTGGCTAAGCGAAATTTGGCTAATACAGAGCAGTAACATATTTTTGCAGAACCAAATAATCGAGCGAAATTTCAGTCCACCAAGCAGTTTTTAGCTAATGCTTTGATTACCCGCCAAAGGAATTTGGTCCAAGCCTTAGTTAGTACCTTTTCAGAAGAAACCCAGTTATTTGTTTCTAATAATTTATAATGTTAGCACAGTATTTACATTTTTGTTTATTCAGTAGCTTTGAGGTTTTAATTTTACGAGTTTAATTGACTCCAACCAAAAAGGTTTGAGCTGACATTCCTATTATTTTGAACCACCTACTATTAGGGTTTTTATAATCAGTGGACTGTTTGTTGAATCTAAGTCTAAATTCATCATGTCTTTCTTGTCAATAAATAACCTATTGAACGTGAAATGTCCATTGATGATTGATTTGATGTTATGTTTTGTGCCAGAGCTTCCTGCACTATCAAACTTGAATCTTAATAGATGCAATATCTCTGACAATGGGTGCAAAAAATTTTCACGTAAGTTGTTAAGAATTGCATGGTTACCTCTTTCAGGCTGTAATTTTATATTTAATAATAAGCTTTTTGGGCTGTTTTTTTGACACCATAAATTTTGTTGGGGGCATTATGTTTGTAACATTATCCTTTTTTTTACAGGACTGGAAAATTTGAAAGTATTAAACTTGGGATTTAATGTCATAACAGATACATGTTTAATTCACTTGAAAGGTGATTTCGAATCTCTTGCTTGTTTTATTTTCCTATATTCATCATGGTCTATTGTGAAGATAGAAGCTATTTATAAACTTGTAAGTGGACACTAGTAGATCTGTCTAATGGAATTCTTACATGCCATATGGGCTGCTAGGTAGTTAAACCTATCCTTTTCCGGGAATGTGAAATGTGGAACCAGGAATTTAATGCTAAATATCCTAGAAAAAAAATATATTTTTGTCCCTAATTATGTGGCATTCCAAGTCCTCAGTGTCATCCATCCATCAAATTATATATTAGAAAAGTATACAATCTACCTCTATTCCGACTTCAAATCCTAACTCAAAGGAGAGGATTGCTTGAATCTTGTAAGGAGTTTGGTCATATTCCAAGCTTACTGAGGATATCTAAGCACACCCATCTCACATCCAGGATTGGACTGTTTGGACTTTGAAGTTTGCAAGACGGAACATTTGTGGGCAGCACAACTTCAAGACTGAACAAACTATAGTCTTATATTAGAAACGAACATATTGGTTTGATGGTGTGATACTGTTTTCTTTGAAATTTCCTGAAATCGGCAATAATTTTGGCGCCAATTTTGGAAGATGTAGTGTTACACTAATGTGTTGACTCTGTAAGACTACTTTTATAGCAATGATAACTGATTAATCTCTACTTCACATATTACCTTCATGAGTTACACTCTCAATAGTATAGTCTTACTTGTAGTTATTGTTCGTGATATAACTTGTAACTTATTATTTTGTACATGTTAAATTAATACATGAGCAGAATATTTATGTATTATTAAAGATATAAAGCAGTAATCCTAAGACAGTGGATATATTTGAAAGAAAATGGCTGTATCTAACGGTTTGATGTATGTTTTCAAGCAGGATTGACAAAGTTGGAGAGCTTGAACCTTGATTCATGTAAGATTGGTGATGAAGGGTTGGTCAATTTGGCTGGTAGATGCTTGAATTCTCACTTATTTTATTATATGCTATTTCTATTGTTTTCTTTCTCTTTTTTATGACTTCCTGGATGTTGTTGCTGCCTAAATGTTTTGGGTAAAGAAAGTGAAAAAATTAACTTAGCACATTATCTACTTGGCATAATTGGTTGCAATTAATTAGTTTAAGATTGTTCATGTTATTTATCATTTTAAACGCACATTTCTGCTTGAGTGAACATTTGACTCGTTTTCTTCTCAATGTTTTAAGGCCATAAGCGATTGAACTGCTTGGAATTGTCTGATACAGAAGTTGGAAGCAATGGACTACAGCATTTGTCAGGTTCGATATACCAGATCCTTACTATCATAATTTGTATGTTTTTTTGGTTGAGCTTTGCTTGTACTTCGAAAAAATTGTGGATATCAGTGTATAGTGGCCAACCTCAAAAATAAACAGTATAGCTTATTAGTAAGATGGCCTCTATTTTAAAGTTTTATATGTAGATCAAATAATTTATACTATGTACAAATATAAGTGCTTGCGATTTAAAAGAAAACACTCAACATTGATGACATATTCATATTTACCAATAAAAGGTCATGTCATGCATGGGTTTTAATAAAACGTCAGCTAATAACAAAAGACGTCAGGGAAACCAAGGCATGCTCATTTATCAAATTTTAAAAGGCAAGACATTCAGACATTTGATAAAAAGTGAGGCCAGGGTGGATGTTGCAGAGTTCTGACAGAGGAGGATGAGGGTTCAAAGTAGAGAACAATAATGGAAGGTGAGTATCACTAGTAATACTGCTAGAGATAGGTGGGTGTTGGTTGAAACTTTAGAGAACTACATATTAGGGGTTTTTTTAGTTCTAAAATAGGGGACAGAAATCTCAACTTTGCTCCTAACCCCTCTCCTCCCCTGAAAGAAACTGTAATTTTGTGGCCGAAAGAGGGTTTTCAGAAATGCCTCATTTAAGCAGCACTATGGCATGGCACAGCCACTGTATTGGCCATAATTAAAAAATGCACCACTTAAAAACTTCGTTGACTGTTCTGCTGACTTCACTTCTATAATATTGATAACTATGATGTGGTTATGTTCGTAATTTTGAGAGATATTTTATGCTACTGAATTATGTCTGATCGTTTTACCTATTGCATCTCATCCGATTTGGATATTTGGGACTGATGCTCTGATGCCCCATCTCTATAGTTTGTGTTTGAAGTTTCATTCTTTCTTTTGAAGTTAGTTTTATCCCTTTTTACATTTGAAAGTTGATGTTATCCTATATACTAATCTCGTGACATGGTTAACTGCTGATTAATGAATAAACCAATGAGGAAGAAATATGACATTCTTTGAGTTGTGATTCTTACTATGCGAGGTGCAGTAAATGCTTGAGATATGTAGAATTCTGTGACGATTTTTTTCATTGATTATTTTTTTATTCTATTTGTTGTAGGATTGTCTAATCTGCAGAAAATAAATCTTTCTTTTACCATGGTTAGTGACGGTGGTTTAAGCAAATTGTGTGGACTCTCATCTCTGAAGTCCCTTAATTTGGATGCTTACCAAATTTCTGACATCGGCCTGTCAAACCTTACAAGTACGTGTTTCTATATGTGAAATATTTTACACATGCATCCCATATGATAATGTAGCGATAGAGTGACTTGAGTTGGCACAAATTTTTCTATTCTTAGCTTAAGGTTTTATTTTCTAATCTTAAAGTTTAATTTTGCAGCATTCATAATTCTGAATTTGGCAATGCAGGTTTGACTGGCCTCACTGACCTGGATTTGTTTGGTGCACGAATAACAGATTTTGGTACAAACTATTTGAAAAGTATGCAATTCATCACTAAATATTTACTTCGGCACGCATGAATATTCGTGGATATGTTGATTATTACCTTTTTCCTTCAATATGGTTCTCTTTTTATTTTATTTTTTCTGGCTTTTTGTGTTTCTTATTTTTACATGACAAATAAAAGATGTCTTGTCTTTTCTTTACAGTCAAATTACATGAGCTATATTTTATCTGAAATGTGATTGGATAATGCTTGTCTCTTAATTCGCAATGTTTAGCTCACATACATTATTTTTGTTTAAGTTTAATCTGATCACTAAATGTCAATTTGATGCATGTAATATGCAGTTGCTGGAAAGATTTTTGTTAGTCTCGTGTGAAAAGTATATGCACGGACTGACTAGTTTTTACTGTAAATTGTTTCTTGTCAAATAAGATTCAAATTCAATATTAATTCCCCTATGATTAGTGGTATTTACATGGAATAGAAGGAATGTTAATGTTCTTTGATTGAGCCCATATCAGTTACAAGTTGAATTCGTTGGTTTGCCAACTTTCTTTGTGGTGAAACAGAGTTTAAGAACCTGAGGTCTTTGGAAATATGTGGTGGAGCTTTGACGGATGCTGGTGTGAAAAATATCAAAGAGCTTTCTTCTCTGGTCTGCTTAAATTTATCACAAAACAGCAATCTTACAGACAAAACTCTTGAGTTAATTTCAGGTACTTCCGCATTCCTTTGTTTTATCTGACAAGTATGTTGTATAATTCTGCTTTCGTTTTTTATTCCTTCTTGACCAACTTGAAAACCTAAATAATCACAAAAAATGTGAACAAGTGTTGTGATTTTAGTAAACAGTTTCATAACAAGTTGTCGGGCTTGGGTTATATATTAAACGGGATCATATGCCCTTCTTTTTGAAGGGCGTCTGCTCGTGAAAGTCCTAAATGCTTCAATTCGTTGGCTATTCAAGGGACTCTAGTTGGGAAATTTAAGTCCTAAATGAATTCTGAAGTTTGTATGTAATAAATATTTTCGTTGTGCTGTAAAGTTGAGTTAAATTAGGTTTCCAAGGCAATAACCCAATTTGGTATTAGTAAAAGGCATCTAAATATGTCAGCTTTGCTCTATTATTGTCTTTATTTTCGATGAATCTTTGTCTAGAAATCAAGTATGCATACCTTCATCGTGATATGCAAGTGCAGTAGAATATCCCGGTATACAAGTTATACTCAAGTGGTGATTGGATATAATCAGACCTTGGTCTTACTTTCCTGGTCCTTTGGACACTATCTGTGTTAGTCTAGTTATTCTGTATGTGTAGGTTGTGTCATTCATTCACAAAGAAGATTATTGTATCCTCTTCTTTTGTTTATAGTCAATATTGTGTTGGGAAATTATTCTTGGGAAAGGTCACCTAACTTTAGTTAATTTTCATTGAATGACCAACTTCAATTTTCCAACAAAAAAAATATAATGAAACCAATTAAAAATTGAGCAAAATTAACTAAAGTTACCGTGACTTTTCTTGAGAAAAAGTCACCGAATCCGTTCCCAAATCTTCCCTGCTTTAAATTGGTATTATCTTAATGAAAAATGGTTTGCATTTATTCCTTTGGCCAGAGTCGTGAAAGTTAGGTGATCGTAGTTAGCTATACATGTCTGTGATGATCACACGTTTATGATCATTATTTCAGGGCTCACTGGGTTGGTTTCTTTGAATGTTTCAAATTCTCGTATCACCAATGCTGGTCTGCAGCATTTGAAAGCACTCAAAAACTTGAGATCTCTGACATTGGAGTCCTGCAAGGTGACAGCAAATGACATGAAGAAACTGAAATCAATATACCTCCCGAATCTGGTAAGCTTTCGCCCAGGTTAGTTAATGCGCTATTCTGATCTGTGTATATACGTATATTATATCATAAATACATGTCGGTCGTACTCTGATGTATCTCAGAGAAGAATGGAAAAACGACCTCAAATTGTACATAGCTATAATAATGGCTTTGTGGAAGCTGTAACTCCACGTGTGCTGCCAAGCTTGCTTTTGTTGTTTGGTTGTTTTGTAAATGTTCATAATGGAAAAGAATTATGCAAGGACGTGTTTGCTACTGCATATTCAAGGTGGTGATAAATTCACTTTTCTTGTTTGTCACGTTTGAAATATAAAATCAACTGTTTTGTACAAGCGAGTTCTTGAAGTTATAAAGATGTGTGTGTATTATTATTTAAACGATTTCAATGTGTTAATTACTCAGAAGTGAGTAAATTTTAGTTTTAGTGGTTAAAAGTAAATATAAAAGTAACATTTGTTTCTCTAACAGCAGGTGAAAGTATTCTAATTTTTTAGACGATATTGATGCTGATAATGCATACGTTATATCATATCGATTTATGATTTTCAAGGAGAATTTTAAAATAAGTTTAATTGTTTCTTTTCTGGTTTTTATGATGTTTTAAAACATTTATTATTGTGTTGAAGGTTTTAAATTGTCATATTGAAAGAAGTTAATAGTATCGTAGGTATGATTGATAGTAGCGGTGCGGTAGGTGGCGAGATACTTTATTATTTAAACTTAATTTGTTGATGGGAGTGATATGTAACATAAATAAATTATATATGTCTATGTTTGTATGTTTGTAATTTGTCACTTTCAATGAAATTGAATTTTGAAAACTTAGGTGGTACAAAAATAACTATCAAATCTAAATGTTATTATGTATAGTATATATTATGATGCTAAAATAAGATTGGGAGGAATAAACAATAAAAATAAATACTAGAATCATAATTTGTTTGCCAATGTTTTTAATTTTAGACAGTGAAAACAGAAAATATTGTAAAATTTGAGACAATTTTGTATGTATTGAAATTTTAATTTTCTTAAAAAATGAAATTTTTGAATTTTAATTATTTTTTGTAAAAGAAAGTGACATTATTTTATTTTATAAATTAAATATTAAGTTAAAAATAAAATTAATCATATATAATCACTAAAGAAATCACAATTAGTTTATACTCATACCTTTGTCGTGTTATACATTTATACTGGTTGTATCCAGCGACCTCTAATAATGAAAAAGGTATTTATTAGTCATTACATCTAATCCTAATTAATTAAACTAAAACGCACAAGTTGTGTTTTCTTTTGAAAGTTACGACTAGTTTTAAATCCAATGTAAGGGTTAATATTTACTTGTGTGATTATGTTAAAAGAGAAATTAGGGATTAAGAAAAGAAATAATAAATATTTTTAAATTTTTAATTAAGTTTTAAACAGATATGAGTAAAAGGATAAATTAATTCTCTATAAATATGTCACAGCGAAAAGCTGGAACATAAATTTACTACTACATTTTAATAATATATACAATTAAATTACAAAATAAACATTACATGTTAAGATAAAATAGAGCAGTAAAGTAGTTGTAGTTTCTTATTCTTATGAAATGTTGTAAATATTGATTGCCAGAACTGCACCCACGCATTTAATTAAATTGAAAAACAAAATGAACAAAATTGGTCAGAAAGTTTTAAGGAATAATTTTTATTGTTATTCGTATTGTTTTCCTTCAAAATAGAAAAAATTAATATTAATTTTTTTGAAAAAAAAAATTACTATTTTGAAAGAGTAATGTTAAATTTAAATATTGTAGTATATGTAATTTTTAAGTGTATTGTGAATGTTAATAACTTACTTTTGCTTTTTATTATTATTATGATATTTTTTTTAATGTTATTATTATATTTAGTTATTTGTATATTTTATTAATATGGGTTCAATCACCTATTTGACTTGAATCGGTGTCTTTATCAATTCAATAACCGGTCTGATTTGTAAAAACATATTAAAACACGAGTTATTGGACTATCTTATTATTTTTCAACTTCAATTCTAAAATAATTTAATATGAATAGTTATCATAATACGAAATTGTAATTTAACTATTAAATCAATAAAAAAAGTATATAAATTACTCAAATGTAATTTGATTTATATATATAATGTTGAAAATAGCTGCAATATAAGAAATTGAATAAAAAATATTTTATGATAAATTATTGGATAGAGTGTTATTGAATATATCTAACTTGTTGCTATTGAGGGAGAATGGTCCCTTCGGTCACACAAATTACATCTTCTAGAATATTTTATGTTTCAAAAAAATTAGTTGAACAATTATATCAAATAATCAACATGCATAAATGTTTTTGGATAATGAAAGACGAACACTCAAATTTTTATCCAACTCCTATCTTACACCTATAAAATAATATTTTTACTTTAAAATATAAAATAATTTAAAAACAAATCACCAAGAAGAATATAAATAACATTTTTTTAGTAGGTATCAAATAGGGGCAGAAAAACATAAGAGATGTTCATGATGAAACTTTTTCCTTTACAGTATCACTCAATCATAAATGATCACATGATAAATTTGTCGATTTTTTTTTTCTTTTTGTAATAATTACTTTAAAAAATACATCACCAGTAATATTTTATTAACAATGTACCAAAAAAAAATTATACTAACAATACGAAATCATTAAAGTCAATAATTCATAATATAATTGCATCAAAAGAAACAATAATGTGAATTTTTAAGCAGGTGTAATATTGAGTATTTACTAGAAAATTGCAACTTGTGTTGTGCTCTTATTTTGTTTTTGAGAAATAATTTTTTGACTACTAAATTTTGACAATTTTCTTATAACTTTAGGTGGTATCTTTTAAGTGATTTTTTATTTTTTTCATTTTTTCATTCTTAATAATTTAAAATCACTTAAAAGATGTCACTTCATGTTATAAAAGAAAGTTATCAAAATTTAGTAATCAAGATATCATTGTCGTTTGTTTTTTTGTTGACAGAAAGTGAAATTGATCTGAAGGAAGAAAGGGGGGCCTGGGATTGTTGATGCCAAACAAGTGACAGCAGTGACTATGAATGGGGTATCAAAATAAATCACATATTCATACCCTACCATGGGTAGGTACAGTGGGTCCCAACTCAAATCATGCATTTATGGACTCAACAAATTGCACCATATAATCTAATCACAACACTCGTGGACTCAAGAGAACCTATCTATCCCCAAATTTAATGCTCAAACATTAAAATTGGACATTTTTTTTAATATTTAAAACGTGCCAAGAGGCAACACTTCAGGAGTGTTCTGCAGTGTTTAAAATGAGGGAAAACAGCAGCAATCTCTTTCAGCTTTTCTGAGAAACTAAATTTGACACAAAACTATTTCTGAAGTTAAAATGGTTGTTTCAAACTTTTATGTATTCATGCACAAAAAGGCTTTCATTGAATTAAAAAGGTCACTTTCTTTTTCGAAAGAATTATAACATAAATAACAAGACAACTTTATTACTTACTGCTTCATATACAAACCTTCAGAAATAACAGTAAGAAAAAAAAACCAAACAGCTTTTACAGCTACTAAAGCAAATAACTGGTGCCTGAATCCTGAGCAAAAAGATGGTATAAACCTAAAGATTTAGTGCTTTAGACCTCTTTCTTGGGTACACCACAAGGTGCACATTAAAAAATCATACAGAAAATTTGGGAACGATGAAATATGAAGGATTAGCACAGTGATTTACATGCAAGATTGGAACGGGGCTGACAGAAGGCAACAAGTTAGGATCAATCAATCTAATTAAATAGCCAGAAGCAGTTTGAAAGTGCTGAAAAGAACTTGTACATGATCTGTAGCATTAAACTTAAAAAGAATTTTTCACATCTATCGGCAAATTACAATGTGGTTTTGGCCTTCAACCAAAGGAGTTGCTCCAGGGCTCTGGCATGATGTGATTTTTGTGCACAGCACGGTCGATGGATTTAACTTAGTTGGATGAACTAAAGTGAAGAGTGCCCTGCATTAAGTTAAGTACAAATTTAGTTCTTAAAATTGGCCAGCAAGCCAAGTATGTAAAAGAAACTTGTCTTCGGCTGTGACACGGATCATCTTTGAGGTTGATCTGAAGAAGGTCCAACAGAAGTAGCTGCAACATTGCTTGCTGACCCATTCTCAATCGGAGGAGGCACACCCCACTTCCCTTCAGACTCGAGGGGTTCAAAAACATGAACTCCACCATCCGACAGTCCTACAGCAAACTGATTTGGCTCTTGTGGGTGAGCCGCAATTACAAGTGGTTGTACGCTGGAACTGCTTCACCAAGACAATGTTAGTATTCAACGAAGACTTGTGTCAAAGATTCATTACAAGCACATTCTGAACTAGGAATAATCTAGGGTAACGCAAAAAAGAAATTAATAACAATGCAAATCATATTCAATTTCAGGTTGACTCTCATTTTGGAAGAAGGGTAAGAAAATTAAAGCATTTTAAATCTATTTCTTTTAAGTCATAGAACATTCTTCCCCATGCCAGCTGATACAACTAGTTAATAGAATGATTACCTGACACTTGCTGGAAGATATGCAGAAGGATTGATACGACAACGTAATCTGAGATTTGAAGCACTAAATACACAGATTGTTGCGTCTAAAAAGCTAGCATATATAAGCTGGCTATCACACGAGAATGTTGCATGCGATATTGGAGCAGATGAATCTCGCGGGCACCACTACAATTGAAGCTATTGGCATTAGACAAAATGATCGTAAAAATTATTCACATGATACATTGAACTAGACTAACCTGCTTTAGGCCTTCTAGTTTTGTTGCTTCATAAATGGCAAGTTGAGTTTCATGTACAACCAGGAACTGTATTTGATCTTGATGAAACTGTACACGGGTATCTGATTGTGCCGGTGGTGTCCTCCCAGGAGGAAGCTGCAAGAATCTAGACTTCTGCTTTTCCCATCCATCCGTGTTCCAGACACAAATCTGCATAATAAACAGGGTACAAAATTAACTGCCCATATCATCACAGTAGGAGTTGCATTGCCACAGAAACCAGTTAAAGATCCGAATCCACAAGTTCTTTTATGCAATTGAACCATAGAAAAGCCAAATTCTGAAGACAGATTATAATAAGCAATTATTACCTGAGCATCTGCTCCAGATGAAACTAATACATTCAATACATGAGAGAAAGCAAGACCAGTAATTCTTTTAGTATGGCCTTTGAGTTTACTTTTAACCTGCAAAAGAACTGTGCATTAACAACAAAAGATCTCAAATCATGAGTACAAACTGCTCACATACAGACAGCTCTGTTACCTCGTCAACACGGACATTGTATATTTGAATAGAGGAGTCATCCATGCCTATGGCAATAATATTGTTATCCTGAGGATGGAAAGCAAGAAAGGTTGCCGCAGGTGGTGGAGGCATGAACGTTGTCATAGTCTGCACTTAGCCAAGAAGATTGAAATTGGTTCATTGGCATGTTCCAAAACGTGGTCTTGAATAATGATTACACTCATAGTTTACCTTAAAGGTCATCATATTGAACAGAGATATCTTCCCTCCTGATGCAGACATTACGTATGAGTCATTTTTGGACAATGCAAAGCAGGGTACAGCATCCTCAGGATTGCTATCAGCAATGTCATTGGTCATCAGGATGCCACTAGAAGGTTGCCACAACTGAGGTTGCAAGGTAGCAGTGGCCTACAGGATGAGTTATCAACATCAAAAGGGAGTACAATTCCCAATATCAATTTCTGAATAGAGAATACTTGTCTGACATAAGAAAATTCACATGTTCTCACACCTTGCCAGATGAATTGCGCTCGTTTCGCTGCCATTTCCACAGCAGGTGAATGGCATTTGATGCTAATGCAAGAATAGCATTACCCGAATTTGTATATATCAACCTTGATATCTGTCAAAAAATCACAATTTCCTTCATGGAGATTTGGCCAGAGAAACATCACAAGAATGAAGGTCACAATTGTGCAATCACTTTTTTTAAAATATACCTTATTCAGAGCCATATTTAGGGAAAATATTTTTGTATAAATACTTAAGGATTATTTCACCAACCGTCAACGTTTATGCATCAAGACACAAAAACAGGTTCTATGTAAGATGGTAATACAAACTGAAATCATGAGTTTGGCAATTACAAAATTTACATGAATAGGAGAACATTTCCTGCAAAACTACATGGAAGCAAGAAATCCACAATTCTTTTTTGTTGCATAACCCAAGTCCGTAAGATACTAGCATTACCAGATAATACGAAAAGGCACTTTTAAACTAAGCAACCAAGGGTGTATCCAACATCTACTGATAAAGATTATGTTCACTGAAGATTAAATTAAGGGTGGATGAACACAATTTTAAAAGGGGTTTTCCCTTAGAATTGTGGACTAAAATGGTTTGAGATAACACTACATCTAACCATGAAAACGTCTCTAAGGCTGCAATAAGTTTGTTACTAAATTTCTATGGATATACAATAAAATTGAAGTAACATACCTTAGTAACTCTAACATTCTCTGGTAGCTTCAAGGATCTACATTGAGATTGTTCATTGATTTCAGTGAGCTTCCATACCTTTGACTTGTCATTGGATTCTTCACTTATTCTGGGTTTAACATCACCCATGTTTCTCGTATCCCCATTCTGACGAGATGAAATTGACAGTTAACAAATAATAGTTTTCATAAATCATAACAAGTATGATATTTCCTATTTCCCAATAACTGATGAATAATATGCACTATTTATTAAGTGCAGGTTGAACAATAAAATAAACATTAAAAAGAACAGTACAACTATCAAGCAAATAAATTACAAGTCCCACTGATATACAAAGACAAGATCACAAACCATTCCAGTAATAGCTACTACAGATGAAGCCCTCTCTGCCAGTGCAGCACTGGTTGCAGCAGCTGCGGCAGCAGCAGCAGAAATTGGATTAATTGTAGGCTGCCACAAACATTGTGTTAGATTAGGTTTTATTAAAAATAAAGAAATGGGCAATGTATAACATCTATAAATCTACCTTTGTCAAGGCTTCTGATGCTCTTGAAGCATCATACAAAGAATTCTCTAGTGTGCGCAACAAACGTATGCCATCCCCATTGGCCAAAATTTTGATTCCATTCTCATTTGCAGAGACAGCTAAAAGTGTTCCATCCTTGTTGAAACGAATACGCGGGCTTGCCTATAGTGTAGATCAGGCAACAATTAGCAAACAACTATAATTTCTAGAGGCTAGCTCTCTAACTTTCAATAAGATAATTAACTTACAGGGAGACCTCCATCAGCATCAACAGTTGTCAAAAGCTGAACATTATCCATATCCCAGAATTTGATGGAGAAATCATCACCAGCAGCCAAAAATCGATTTTTGGTAGTATCAAATTGCACAACACCCAAAGATCGCTTACGAAATCCTTGATAAGTCCTTTTCACAGCTCCTTCACTCTCATTCCACTCAACAATAGAGGACTCTCCATCTTTGCTAGTCCCACATGAAAAGAGCCTGCATACATTCATAGCCAATTTTGAACATTGGGTGATGAAAAGGAAATATAATACAACTAAGCAACAAGATTCAGCACAAAAGGATCCATTGTTGAGAGTACATACCTTGTACCATCAGCACTATAAGCCATGGTAGTGCACCAACGACCAGGAGCTTCATAATCAACACGAGATCCTAAATTGTCATACAGCCATGCTTTTATTTTTCCATCTAATGCTGTTGAAAAGATGAACTACAACACCAAAAAGCAATGAGCGTCAGCAAGAAAACCAACCCAACTAACAATCCCTGAATGTTTGGAAGTCAGTTTGAACCTGAATGTTTTCTTTATAATGCGGGCAAACAGAATAAACAGGAGCCTCATGACCTTCAAATGTATACTGCTTTGCACCTGAAGCAGCATCCCATACCTTCAATTACAAAATTTAGTTAGTAACACATTCAGCTTCTCCACTTGAAACCAAGCACACGTTCTGACAAACTTACCCTAATGGTCTTATCATCACCACAAGTTATCACGCATAGTTGCTTATTTGGGTGGGAGAATGCTAGATCGTTCACTCCACCAACATGAGCATCAATCTAGAAAACAGGATCATTAAGTAAGCAAATACAAAAGATGCACATATGCAAATGCATTATGCATTTATGCATGCAAGTGTATACCTCCAAGTGTTGTCGTATTTCATCCCCACCTTGGTAAGCGTATATCTGAACAATGTGCCTTGAGTAAGCAACTCCTGTTCATTGAACAAGCACAGACATTTCGGATTGGTTCAGGTGGCATCTCAAGACAAATATAATATGATTATCAGTATACAAGCATTAAAGAATTAAACATTCTTAACTTACCAAATAAAGCACCATCAGGACTCCAAATCACACGGTTGACAGAAACACCCGGATCTTTAACAAGAGCAGCCTGAATTTATCATAATTAGTTTTTCTTCAGAGATGACAAAATTACAAGTCTTATGGTTCAACTCAGATTCCTATCAAGAACATTCATGCGTAAAGGTAAAGGGACAACCTGAAATGGCATTGAACATGCACTAAGATCCCAAACTTTGAAATTCCTTGAAACCAATCGCTCCCTAGAACCCACCTCCCACAAAGCAATGTCCCCCACATTTGTACCAACTGAAAAATGACATCAAATAAAAGTTAAGTGGAAACTTGGTAGCAAATACATGCAACTTCAAAAACAATACTAAAAGGCCTTAGAAGAGCAGCAGACCAAGAAGTAAAGATTGTTGAACTGGATGAAAGTCCATGCTCATAGGAGCTGACCCCTGATTAAGAGTTCGCACAACAGCCTTGGGTATGTCATCAGGTGTGTTAAAAGCTTGACTATGTTGACCATGACCTGGGAATGTTGCTGATAACACATTGACAGGTAGATTCACCTGCATAAAGTGATGAATAGCAGAAAACATGAGATTAAAACTTGATTTTTCAACCAATGAATTGCTAATTATTTTCATAAGCATAGTCATATTACCTCATCCGAAATTCCAATCGGCCTTGTTCTCTTAGCAACATGCTCTGAGTCTCCAGATGGATAGTCAACAGAAGGATTAGTTGGGGGAGTCCTAGGATGCTTCAAAGCAGCTTAACAAGGCAATGAAACATGTTATAAGTCAAAGATAAATTAGATACGATCGCATTATGACAACACCTCAAGAGTTGGTGAAGAATACCAGGGATCGACGGAGCACCAAGACCTATAGCTCCACCTCCAGAAACCGCAGCATGTGCTACAGTTGTTGGATTCGACATCCAACCAGCCAGGGGTGTTGGCACTGGTGCTGGAGTAGGTTGAAAAGGCTGTAAAAAGAAGCACAGAAAGGTCCAGCACCAAAATAAGAATTGAAACATAACAGACATGAATGATGTTCTCATGCTACCAAAAGAAGGTATAAAATTAGTTCAGGAGCCCACCCCATGTGCACCAAGTGGAGGAAATCCTCCAGCCTTTGGTAAGGAGCCTAGTAGCGGATTATTAGCAGGTGAAGGAGCTCGTGCACCATTTGGTTGTCCACATGAATGATCCACGAAAAGTGTTTTTATATCAGGATTTGGCCTTGGATTCTTGCAAAGTTGATGTTGCCAATTTAGGCTGTAATTAAAAGAAAAAGAAAAGCAATTCTTTGTTAGTAGAAGATATTTTAATCAAATAGTCAGAAGTGTATCTTTAGTACAAAACCTAGCACAGCAATGCACGATCTATAATTTAATAGAAAGGAGGCACAGAAGCAGATAATGCAGTCAAATATTGCATCGCCTTGCACTAGATACAGATTGATGGAACTAATTTTGATGAAAATAATTGTCACATACAAATGGAAATTGCAAAAGATTGAATATCAGTAACATCAAGCTTTTATAAACCAATAAGCACATAAATCTAAATACGACAGATGATCTCCATCAATTGTAAATTAAGAACGCTACCTAATGATTGCATTGGGTACAAGAAAGTTACTTCACATTCAAAGCACAAATATGTGTTCCATACTAAGAAATCTATGCTTGGACATAAAAAAAATTACCTTTGATTGATTAGAGTCCGTAACCTTGAGTTTTTAAGGTTGGGAAATTGCAATTTGTCACGAAATAAGGGATTTGCTTCAATGAGCTTTTTAAGCTCAACCAACATTATTGCTCGTGCAGACTTTGTATCGCCATACTTAGACAGTTGTTCATTCTCCCTGTGTCAGCAGAAACTCATTAGCTGCTTCTTAGAGAACTTTTTCACACTGAAAACAGGAGTAAAATTTAACATTGGTACCTAAAGTTTTCCAAAGTCAGAAGCTGTGTGATTTCCTTGAACAATTCTTCATTAAAAGTGGCAAACACTTTCAAATCCTTCACTAATATTTCTACTGCCTTAGACCGGTCATGCCTACGTAAGAAAATTTAAAACAGTTAATTAAACTGGTCTGCTGGTAGAACACTGTAATTTAAACACTCAGAATCAATAAAGAATCTAAATGTGAATTTGTGGTGAGCTTACTTATCTAAAGCCTCCAGATACTTCTGCTTCCTTATCTCAAAAAATATCTTCATAGAATACCTATTATCATCCACCTTGGTGAAACCAGAGAGGTATTTCTCCACCTCATCCCAATTCCCATTGTGCACTTCATCCTCAAAATATTTCATGTTAAAGAAAAACCCTGATTCCTGCTCAAGCCTATTATTTTTTTAACCCAAAAAAATTAGTTAATTAATGAATGTGGTAAAAAATAAAAATTAAATAAAACACCCAAAATAACCTAACAAAATAACAAACTAGCCCCACTTGTGCACAGTCTCTTTGAACTTTTCCTCATCGAGAAACTGCAAGATCAAGAACACCAATTCCCTACTAAGAGAAGACATCAGAACCCCCTCGTCCTCGATTAGATACACACTGAAATGAGCAACAGTGAACTAGATCTGCAAAACCAAAAAATAAAAGAAAAAAAAATAATAGCAGCTAGGGTCAGCCATGTAAACCACAGAAAATAAAATAAAAATTAAAAAAAAAAGACCAATAATCAAAATCCCCACCGTCAATGAAATCATCTAACCAGAAGCATTTATTTATGGAGAAAACCCTCCATATTTTCCAAAATTAACCCAAGAAAAAAAAAACGATGCGGTTTCGGTGGCCAAACGAAAACTAAGAGAAAACGAAAACGATTTGACTCTATCTACATCCTACACGATCAACAAAGCAGCTTTAATCTAAGATGCATGAACCAAAAGTTTCAACCTAAAAAAAATGGCATAATTTTTTTTAATAAAATTAAAAAAAAAAAAAAAGCAAAAAGCTACGGATTCGGAAACATGTAAGGGAGAAACTCTAACCTTAGAAGCTAACACATCACAAACCAAACGCTCTCTGTCTCTCTTCCGATTCTTGCACTTTCTCTCTCCTCGCGGAAATGGACTAATCTACTCGCTCTCTCTCTAGAAACTCGAAAATATATATAGAGAGAGAAAGAGGTCATTTGAACTTGCAGAAATAAGGTGTTTTTTTATATAGGAGGCGACAGATAGTGGAAGTGATAAGCTTTTTCACTTATCAATCTATCCCAATAAGTTATCAGGGAAGGGCAAGCACTTATATTACAAGTGCAGTTAATTGCGGGACCCACTAAGCCGGCTTCGGTTTTGTCTAAACAATCGGCTCGGAATCTCGAGCTAACAGCTGTCCTTCAGCTCCAGTATGGGAGTAATTTTCCTGTGCTGACGCAACATCAAGCTACTGTATGACGTCAACCGTTGGATGTTTTGCTCAGGTTCCGCAAGGTGATGATGTGGCATATTGGATGGTGAAGATTCGAGGTAGAAGGGTAGGGGAAAGGCGTGGATAGTTGCTGAGAAAGCGACTTTTACTGGGTTAAGATCCCCGGTAACGACAAAGTTTCTCGGAGGGGTCCCATAAATTTGACACCAGAGTTTGGAAATTATTACACTGCGTGCCATTACTTGCAACTGCGACATGCGCGTTTTATCACCGTGTGATATGGGACATTATCCGGTACGATATTTTGGATGTGTCGCGAGATGAAAGTTTAGTAAAGTAAGTGAAGTGAATTAAATGTGTGGTCAGAGAGGTGTGTAGGTTATTGTCCTTGTCAGGTGTGTACGTCTGTTCTTTTCCACCTAGCTGCAATAAAATAAAGATAAAAATATTCATGAAATAAAATCATAATTTTTTTAAAATTATACTGAAAATGAAAAAATTAACCACAAATCACAATTTACGTTTGGGAAGTAAAATTGTTTTCGATTAACATTTTTATATAATTTATTCTCAAAAAAAAAATCTAAATTACTCGTTTCAATTAACATATTGATCACTTTGAGACAAAATTGTGCAAAGAAATATATAGATATATTCATTTAGGGATAAAAGATGCTAAGAACTTTTCACACCTGGAGCCATCTAATTGAAAGTAATGTCTCTTAATTTTATTTTTATTTTCAAAGCTAAAATTTAATACCTTTTTCAGATTAAAAAATTGCTAACGGACATTCACGTATTAATAGTCAAATAAAACATGTTTAATGTCTTGAAACATAATTTTTTTTAATTAAATTTATTTGTCCTTTTTTATAACTTTATCCAATTTATTCTCTTAATTTTATAAATATGTACATAAATTTTTTTAATTAAATTTGTTTGAAAAATTAAAATTAGTTTCTTTTTTATAATTTTGTCCAATTTAGTCTCCTAATTTTTTAAATGTGTAAATTTCTTTTTAACCAAATTTTATTAAGTTTATTTAAGATTTTAAACATGTTTTATAATAACATTTGAATTGTCTATACTGTTTTACACATTTCTCTTCTAATATTAGCTAAGAAAATCATTTGAAAGGTAAAATAAAGTTAACAATTTTTTTAAAAACAATTAAATATACTTATCTCTAAATTTTAGGAACTAAATTGAATCTTAATTTCGAAAGGAAAATAATTTAAATTTTCACTAAAATTTAAGGGATAAAAATATATTTAACCATATCTTATAACACATGTTAAAATTATTATTATTAAATTTAAAAATTATTTTCAAACCAATATAATTCTTACATATATTTTAAAATATATAATATATTTTAAATTCTAAAATTATAATTCTTACAAAACACAATTTACAATTTATATAATATTAAAATCTTCGTAAACATAAGTAAAATCCTATAGAGGATTGAAATAAACATAATACTCAAATATTACACAAGAAACAACTTACTAGAACTTAAGGATGAGCTCTCAACCCACAACACAACTTTTATAAATATTAATATAGAAGACGTTTTTCAATTGTCATTTCACCTCAAATGGCACCACAATTTCAACACACAAATCATTAAAACAATAACTCCAAAACTTATCATATATCATCTACCAAAGAATTTTTAATAACCCAAACATCATCCAAAACACTTCCATAAAAAAATTGACACATAAATTAAAAAAAAAACTATATTTATTTAATTTTAAAATTTGGTATAAAAATCGAAAATGTTACAAATTTCAATTTTGCATCAATAATTTAGAGAATACAAATATATTTAATTTTAATATATATTATTTTTAAAAAATATTTTTATTATTATTTATCTATAGTAATTTTAATATATAAAAAATAAACTTATTGTTTACTCCCTCTTTACCAAACACGGCAACGTTTTCAGTTTTTTTTTTTTCTACTATTGTCCACAATAATAATGTTTAAGTCATAAAAGTTCATCCCCTAGTGTCCTCATATTGTTCATCACCTACAACTTTTTCTCAACACTCAAACAATTCATCTTGATGTGACATCTCATTTTGTTCTTATATCACCATCTTTTTAATAAACAATTATCACCAAACTGTATAAATAAAAAGTGCCAAATTTATGGAAGAAAATTATTTAAACAAAACACATCAAGTGCGACAAAAAGAATACAACAGAACAAATCATTTATTTATTAATTAATAATTGAGTGTATACAAAATTCCTTCTATTAATCAATTAAGCAGTGATATTAAATTTTAGTTCTGCATATACAACTGTATTACTCTTCATAGTAATTTTATATATTTTATATAATTTTAACAAAATTATTTATTGCTTGTTATCAAAAACCTACTTATTAACGCGTTCCCATATTTTAAAACAAATAAGATGGACCCTCTTTGAAAACTCGTGTCGTGACAAGTGATGCTGGAAAGTTATTTTGGTGTAAAAGAAAGTCAATACCACTAAAACAAATAAGGAAAAAAATAATATAAATTAAAAACAGCTGTTATAATTACAAGAATATTTAGAATATATTCTTGTAATAATATCATTGAATATATTCTTTTTATAATAACTGTATATTCAAGAAAGCAAATACGAAATTGGTAAGTGTTTAAAATATTGTAATTATAATAAAAAACTAAATAATATTTGGATTTTCGAAATGTAAAACATACCTTAAAATGGGAAGGGTCCACAATTGAGAAGGACACCTACAAAGCAAATTGGGTCCAGTGGGTCCCACATTCTCTCTCAGACTTTCAGTTTAATCTAAATTAACAAGAAACTTTAACTGTGACCCTCTCTCTTATTTACTTTCCTTTTTTTTTCCGCTTTTAGTATAATATTTATTATATTGAAATGGTTATTTTTTATTTTACTAAATTTTGAATTTCATCACATTAATTTTAGTTATTTTTTAAAATAAATTAATATGATATAAATAAAATTTTACTTATTAAAACTAATTTATTATATTTATTTAAATTAGCATTAACAAAATACACTATACACAAATAAATAATAAATGTTATGTATCACTTTAATAATACCACCGTCAATGTAAATATAATAAAAGATGTCTCGTTTCGATAACAAAAAGAAATCAATTTCAAAACATTTAAAATACTAATATATTTTCTTAAAATTATAAAATAAAATTAAATTTAATTACTTACATAATACCTACTTTGATAAAAATATATCAATTTAATCTTAATTTTAAAAATATTAATTACATCTTAACTTTCAATATATATCTCATAGAATATCATAGAATAATATTATCCGAATAATTAAATAAAAACCTATTAATACATTATAAATTAAGAAAAGTCAACTTTCATCCCATTTAAAATAAACAAAAAAAGTGATAAACTATAAATATTTTATTAAATATTTATATTAATCATGATAAAAAGGATTAAAGTTTATTATTTAATATATTAGATCTAAATTATGATTTGTAACACGCTCAAAATTCAAATAATTAGATTTAAAACTAATTTAAAATAAAAATAACTTATGAAAACATAAAATCAACTTATAAAAAGTGAAAAACGTCTATGAAAAAAAATACTTACAAATAAGATTTTTTAGAAATCACTATCAACTTTTACTCTAGTTAGGTTATCAAAGATAACTACTCTTATATATACTTAAATTATAATTTATTTAAATGATTAATCTTCTTAGGAAAAGTTATGCAAAATAGTTTATTAATAAAGAAGTTGAAGATCGAAAGAAAAATAATGTAAAAGGTTAATTAAAATTAATATTAAATAATTAAAAAAATAGGGTTGGAATTTGTTTGAGCATTTAAGGTGTTTTTAATTTTGATTGCGACGGTTGGGTTTGGTAGCTACTGGATGAACTTTTGCGGTAAGCACAAACCAACCACGTGCATCTTCTCCACCAGTTATATTGTTTTTATATTCTAGCTTTGAAAATGTAAATGCATTTATTTTCCTTCATATTAAAACTTTTATATAATAAAATGTAAATATATTTATATTTATATTACGAAGATGTCTTTATTAAAGTACAAGAATTCAAAATCACTTATGGTATAAAAAATTATTTATTTTTCGTTTTAATAATACAATCATCACCGAACCTAATTAATTGCATTATAAATATACGTATAATAACATTATAATTGATTATATTTTTTCGTTACCCAACCGACGACAAATTGGAATGAAAATATTATTAATAATAGAAGTAAAATACTTTTATCCTTCTTACATTATTTTTTCTCACACAAAAGTCTAAACTTCCTTACTTTTCTGAGTTTTTATTTGAATCTTCTCTACATATTTAACTTTAAATATATTTTTTTTCAAAATTTAATCATATTATGCGATTTTTCAATAAGGATAAATTGTTTTATTTTAAAAAAACCATCTATTTTCTTTCCAATTTGATTATAGTTAAATTATTTTTAGGAGAACCATGCTTGCAATTACCCTAATTTTTAGTTATTTGTTAAGTTGTTTTTATTATGTATCCTCTCGTAAAAAATTAGTACGTTCTTACAATTTTGAAGAAAAATAATAAACAACACTTATAAACAAAATAAATACGCTCATCCGAATATTAAACAACCAAAAAAGAAATAAAAATTGAATGAATAAAGTTACCTTTTACGTGTCTCAACGAAGTTTGAATTCTCGATGTCTTATTCAAATAAAGTGATACTATTGTATTCCAATTGGAACACACACAAAAAATAGAGTGAAGTAAGTGATGTTTTACCTCATCAATAGGACCTTTCAGTGTAACAAATATTTTAATGTCTAGAAAAAAATTTAGCTAAAATAACGTGTTGCTGTCATACACAAGATAATTTATTGATATTAAAAGAATCAGATAAAACATTAAATTAATTAATGAAGTTCTGATACTTTTTGTTACAAAAATATTCTGTTTTTCATTTTGTTAGTTGCAGGACATGTTCTCTCTTTTGTATAGATTTGTAATTTGTAATTATAATTTGTGATTAATTATGATGTAATTAAGTGGAAGAAACCGAAGAATTAAAATGCGTATATAATTAGGTATTAAAGTAAGTCAATGAGTTGATTTATAGTTGATTAAGCTATAAAAATGAGTTGGCTCAATCAATTTATTATTCGGTGAACTAAACATTTTGTAGTTTTACTTTGATTCATAAAAATTGATGGGTTAGTAAATTGATTTTATTAAAAATGTTTTATTTTTTTAATTTATTTTATATATTTATTAGGACACAATTAACATGAATTGATTGAACTCATTTTTTATATTAATTTAATTAAAATACTCATTTATTTTGTCAAACATGTTTTTAGTAAAATTAGTCAAAATTAAGGCGTTAATATATATAATAATATAAAATAAATAAATTAAATATTAAAAGTATTTAAATATTATTGAACAATATTATAATATTTAAAAGAAATAAAATTGTCAACTTACATAGTTAAAAGTAATAAAAAATAAAAAATATAAATTATAAAAAATGATAAAATTTAATAAAAAATAATTATTAATGAATTACATACCACCCTAATCTGACGATCCAGACGAGTCAATCTAACCTACGATCTAAATGGGTCAATCTAATTCGGTCCGAAAACTCAAACTTAGACTCACAATTGAGATGGCCGGATCTGAAATGACGGTCGAGATAGACTGAGCCAACGATCGAGATGACCTGGGCCGACGTTTTAAACATGTCAATCCTACGTCGATGAAAAAAAATTTAATAACATATTTTAAAAATTAATATATTTTTCATCTTTAAGAAAAAATTCTACGAGCTAACTCGTACTGGATCAAATTAAGAGCTCTAGTTGTTGATGGATTGAAGTGATCATGGTTATGGTTTGTACATTGTTATTAGAGGGATTTTGGGACTTTATAAGGTAAATGTTGGTTATGCCACTCATCTATTCCGATACTTCTTGACTCATCGTGTGTGGGATGTTGGATACGTAAAAGGAAACATCAAGAATATTCTTAATTAACTTCATTTTTTTTTTTCTCTTCACACAATCACTTCCCAGTACAATTTTCTCATTTTCTTATTCTTTTCAGTAAAAACATTTATCTATCTCAGTAACACCTCATTAGTGTTCTATATAGGGTGATATTTTTTCTAACTTCTAAATTGTTATTAAATATTAAATATTAATATTTAACTAAATCATGTATTTTCAAGTACGCACTATTAGTAATAAAAAAAATGCATCAATATATAGAAACGCATTTACTGTTTTCCATTAAAAAAATTTACTTGCATTCAGATTGGCACGCAAAGTGAGCAGTGAGAGAAATGAAAGCAAATTATGAATCTCACTTTCTCGAGAAAGCAAATTATCGCGAATTAATATCTCGTGATTTATCAAGACATAGAAAAATGGTTCGTGTAGATATCGTATCGGTGGTGCGATGATACCGTGATGTGATGACCGAACAAAAGGATTGACTCCCTTTGGACATAAAAATTTAAAATATTTTTAGTGATTAAAATTATTGCTAATACTATATCACGAAAACGACACATCAATGAATAAATTGTTATGCAGTTATCCACTCTCACCATGTGGTGCGTGCCCTACACGTCTGCACGATTCATTAAACATTCTAGGAATTTAATTCAGAGGTAAAAATAGTTACATTTTTGAAGTACACAATTTAAAATGTTTGATAGTAAAATGAGAATATTTAAAATGATTTATCCACGAAAAAATTTAATCGGGAAAATCATGATGAAAATCTATAAGAAAAAAGACAAAATATATTATGCTAAAAATATCTGATTCAAATCACGAAAATAGCAAAAGTTCCATCTATAAAGTAGTAACAAATTTAATAATAAAAAAACATGTTTTAGTTTAGACATTATACGAAGTAAATGCTTATTTATATAATTAAAACATGTATAAAATATATTTCTATATTTATATATGTAGTAGTGTTTCATCATTTGAGCATTGTAATTAATGTTTAAGTAATGCATTTAAAGCTTGGGCAACATTTTTCCACAAATTTGTTTTTAAAAATAAAATATAATATATGATATGTATATTAAAAGATGTACAGTAATTATCAAAAATAGAATAAATAAAAATTAAAAAAATATGTATTGGAATTGTTAACGTAAAAAATTATAAATTATTATCAAAATATTATTATTTTATAAATTAAATACTTTATTAATAAATATTGATAAAGTATTAGATACAAATATACAACTACTTTATTAATAAATGTTGATAAAGTATTAGATACAAATATACAACTCGAATTAAAATGTCAGTAAATCAATCTTATACATATTATATATTTTGTATATGTACATTATTTCACATCATACTTAAGAGATAAGTAATATGTTTTTAGAAGTAAAAAACTATATTTATGTCCTCTCTAAACTCTCACTTGATTCTTCATACCTAGAACAAATATCATTTAGCCTAATTTATTTATTTTGTATGATTTACAGATCTTATAACTTGACTAAATCCATGATGGTTTAATGGATTGATTTGTTTAAATACATTTTATTCTTTTAAATATTAACTACAATTATTTTCACCTCCACTTAACTTTCTTTAGTTTTTTTATTAAACGAGTTCAATTTAATTTATATTAAAAAAGACTTTATTCTTTTGACTTAATTTAAATCATAGACATGAGTTATTTTATTTATGTTTATTACTAATTATATATATATATATATATATATATATATATATATATATAACAATAATTTTATTTTATAAATATATAAAAAACTAAATTATAAGTAAATACAACTTTTAAGACTTTTTGTCCTCGTTTCAGTCAAGAATTCAATTTTAATCAAAGTCGTTGGTTCTGCCTCTAATTAATATTCATTTAATAGTTTGACTAGTTAATACTTCATCTCGTTTATTTATTTATTTATATATATATATATATATAATATAATATAAATTTCCCAAAACTATATTCTAACATTTTGAAAAAAAAAGAATAAAAATGGTTTTATACTTTTGTTTGTAAAAGGAACATTTTGCGATTGATTGAAGGTTTGAATTGAGCCCATTATCCTTGCAATTGATGTCGAGGTTCTCCTTCCATACCTGTCAACATCATTCCAAACTTTGTCACTGTTTCCACTACATCTTCAAAAACACAAAAGTTGCGTAGAAACACAGAAACAAAGAAAAAATAAAAGAAAAGTCCAATTTTGATAAAATTTTATCATATCTTAAAGAACCAAAAATAAATAAATAAAATCAGTTTAAAACCATTCAATTACATCCCAACAATATTATCCATTAAGTTTACCATTATAATTAATTATTTTAATTTTATTCCCCTATTAATGTTTGGTTTTTGTTTTATTTAAGAAACATATCATTAATTAAGATCAACAACACTTGATACGCGTCACCGTAACTTTAATAGAAAATATTACATATAAAATTTAATGGTTTCTATAATAATGATTTATTAAATTATATCCATAAGAATTTCTAATTATCGGAGATAATACATATTTTTACATTAATCATACTTCAAAATTAAAATCATATTTTATACTAAAGTACATATATGGAGATAGGTTTTATAATGACGTTACATATATGCTCAATTATTAGTGTATTTAAAATGATTGCATGTACAATTATTTGGGGTTGAGATCTTAAATTGGATTCCCTACAAAAGTTATTTATGATCCTGGTAACATCCACGCGTTTAAGAACTATGTAATTACTAATTTTTTTTATGTACATAATTGATAAATATTTAAGGTTTAAGGTATCCTTTCAAATTAATTTAATTTGATATAAAAAAAAAATATGAATATGAAGATTATTGTTAATTGTTAATAAAAAATAAAGATAAATACCGTTCAACCTTCTATTTAATATATTAATTATTTTTACATAATTCTTTGGAAGTAGTGTTTAATATTATTGTCTGTCACCTTGTCGTGACAATTGAAATTGGAAATTGGAAATTGGAAGACGCGAGTAGATGCGGGAGAAGAGAGAATACGAGAATATGGTAAAAAAGCGCGATAAGAGAATGGTTGAAGCTGTACGTGAGAATTTAATTGAAATGAGAAGATGTAGGTTTTGGTTTTTGTGTGGCGTAGATGAAATGCGATGCCAGGTATGACAGTGAAACCGTACGGAGAGAGTTTGATGCAATAATAACTCAACATTTTCTTTTCCTCACAAATTGTCATAGTTTTTTACATTGAATTTGAATAAAAAATTATTTACACTTTTATTCACAAATAATTATATATAGACTTTAAGTATTTTTAATTAAGTTTTTATTAAATTATTTACTTTTTTAGTATTTAAAATTTTGTTTTTCTTAATTAAATATCTGTTGTTTAACATAATGATCTTATATAGTTTTATTATTTTTCTTAATTGTTTCTTAAGTATTAAAATTATGATATTTTATAATTAATATAAAATTCCTGTACTTAATTTAAAATATTTTGACACATTTTTACTGACAATAATAAAAAACACTTATTATTTTACTTTAAACGCGATATATTTTTTCATTAATTAAATGACATATTAATATATGCATATAAATAAGCAAAATAGCAAGATAAATTATGTCATTCGCTAATGAATAATTAAAATATAACCTTTTTAGATATTTAATCATTTAACAAACTTTAATAAAAATTTAATTAAAATTATTCAAATTTATCATATACTTCAAATTTAACTAATCTTTATTTTTTTTTTTCATTTAACTTGTATTTTTTCTATAACTTACCTTTTAAAAACATTTAATTTTATAGTTCAACTAAATTTTACTACAAAATGATTAGATTACTAGCATTCATCATAACAATATTATTTACAATTGGGTAATGTTCATTATAATAAAGAGACTAAAAACAAAATAAATTTATGAAGATAAAAAACTTTTGAAAAACATAATTTTTAATGAGTTTCTTTCCTTTAACTAACTTAAACCTAAATATGAAACCGAGAAAACACTTATTACCCTAATATTATTACTAATTTAGTATCATCGAGTGGCCTAAGTTTGTATTTTCCTTTTGTCATCAAGCACAATTCAATGGCCAAATTATTTTTCTTTGAATGGAAAATTATCTACTTTTTTTCTTTTAAACCTTTTTCATAATACCAAATCTTATTCACCAGAAATTAGACAGAATTAACTTTTCTCAATTTGGATGCTATAATCATTTCTGCTTCTATTTTGGACCAAATAGTGAAATTTATGTGAATTTATTTTTGGCTAATAATCATTTAAATTTATGCACAACTTGTACGTAATTTCTCTCTTCATTGTCAATATGACGAGTTGTAAAAGTAATCTTACAATTAAATAATTATTTCATTAGCTTATATAGATTGTGTGAGTTTTAATGATATTTATTGTTGTTGATATTGAAAAGCAAGTATTTATACAGTGTACAAGTTTATAAATTATTGTAAAATATAAGCAAATATAAGCTTATATATTTATTTTGTTCAATAAACAAGTAAATGAAAGCTAAATTGGGAATAACATATTGTAAATATCTCACCACACAAAAATATTAAAAGTTGACGTCTTATTCGTGAAAATGACGCATATATGAACTTGGTTTACGTACCTATATTGATGGATTAATATAATAATTTTTTTTATTCGCTAATGCACACTTTTATAGTCTCTTAATATTTTAATTTAATTAAGACTTGTAATGTGATTGACATAATTATTTGTGAAGGTCTTTTAAAATAAAAAATAGATAAAAATAGGGTAGCAAACAAGTGAGACCAACCACCAAGTTGCAGAAAGCACCAAACATGGGGATGTTGCGAAAGTGGATGAAAAAAGTGTAATATACTATGGCGACAATTATTTATAAAGTTGTACTAATTATTTATAAAGGAAAAAAAAATATAACACTTGAATTAAAGGATTTTTTTTCGTTATTTTTTTTTTTGTCTTTTTAGTATAATGTAGTATGGAAGAAGGTGATTTGTTTTTGTTATATATACATATATATATATATATATATATATATATATATATATATATATATATCACACAAAAATAAAAAATATGTTTTCAAATTAAAATTAAGAAATAAGTTTCATATTGAATAAATCCTTACTTTTCTTTTATAAATTGAGAAGAATGTGAGATGAGTTTTTTTGTGGTGGCAAATTAGGTAATATGTCATGTCATGATTTCCAATTAAGAGTTCACAAAAACAACAAAAATACCCTAATTTACTAATGATATAATTAATATTTATTTAATTAATTCAATTAAACCTTTCTAGTTATGAAAAGTTTAACTTGATAGTTAGTTTTTACGAATTGCGAAAGTAATGTTAGTAATGTGCGAAAGTGACGCGTTTTTAATTTTAAATATGTTATTACGGTCAATTAGATGAAATAATAATATTGACATGATTTAGAAAATTCAGAGACTAAAATCTAACGGATCTAATTAAATAAAAAGTGAAAGGAAAGGATTTTTTTAAAGAAAAAAGAAAAATCCAAGTCTTGATTGAACTTTCTATAGTGATAATTATTCGGTCAATTAAGGTTGAAAGTCTTTTAGCTTGACATAAAAACTACAAGGAAATTTCAATAAGTGTTTTAGTAGTATGAAGGATTTATCAATAAGGATATAGAAAATCAAGTGTATCGAATTAATAAAGTTCTCTACGAGCTTAAACAAACTATATGAGCTTGGTATAACAAGATTGAAGCATAATTTTTCAAAGAACACTTTGATCGATGCTCGAGTGAATATACCTTGTTCATTAAAAGGATTCATGGTAATATTTTAATTGTTAGCCTATATGTTGACAACACATTTTTTATTGGAAATAGACATCAAATTTGTGAGGACTTCAAAAGTTTGATACAACTAGAGTTTGACATGACAGAGTAAAGTGAGACTTTTCAGTTGCCAAAAACGTTATGTTCATGAAATGATAGCTTGGTTCAACATGATAGAGTGCAAATCTCTTCGCAATCCAATTGTGTAAGACACTGCACTATCCAAAAATGATGAAGGAACATCAGTTGATGGTACCAAATTTAAACAAGTTGTTAGTAGTCTCATGTATCTAACAGTCACTCGGTCAGACCTAATGTTCAGAGTCAGCCTAATCAGCAGGTATATGGCTACTCCAAAGACATCATATTGGGTTGCACAAAACGTATTATGAGGTATGTAAAAGTACCATTGAGTACGATATTTTATATCGAAAGGGATGAAAGACCGAAATCACAACCTATAATGATACTAACGATGCTGGGAACTTGGATGATAGATGAAGAACTTATACAACGGTATTCATAATAGGATTAGGGGTTGTGTCATGGGCTTTGAAAAAACAATTAATGGTCAACTTATCCACTACAAAGGCAAAGTATAAGCAGCGACATGTGCCTATCAATGCATTTGGCTTCACATAATTTTATAACATCTTGGGGTCGAAAGAAAGGAAGCAATCACAATTCCATGTGACAAAAACTCTATTCAACTGTCCAAAAATCCTGTCTTTCATGGCCGTAGTAAGCACATTGCAGTGAGATTTCATTTTCTTAGAGATCTAGTAAATGATCACGTGGTTCAATTGAAATACTATAATACTCATGAATAAGTGGCTAATATAATGACTAGGGATGTGAAACTTGAACAATTTGAGAAGCTTCAACAAATGCTTGGAGTAGTTGACATTACTATAGTAAGCTCTATAGCTTAAGGGAGAGATTTTTAGCTTATTTTTGCAAGTACTTCCAAACTTTTACCTTTTAGAATGATTTGCTAATAATTCAAAGTTCAATAAAATCCTTATTTGGATCGTGGTTATGTATTTCCTCACTAAAAATGTGTGTTGCCCATGCTCAACCTCAACCTCAAATGATTCCCCTTTCTCCCGCGACACCGTTAGATTACATCCTAAATTAAATTGGACGGTATATTCTGAACATGGTTCCTAGAGTTCAAATTCTGTAAATAGGACAACATATTACTCAATCTCCACACATAATTACTTGGTCTGGAAAAGATGATCAGGAAATAATAAAACACAATAGAAACATACATAAACAGAAAATGAATAGATATAAGCATAAATGGAATAGATATAGGTAGAAAAGAAATAATATATATATATATATATATTTAATATAAAGTTTTTTTAAAGAGTTTTTTTTAAAAAAAAAATAGTTATTTATGGTATATATATTTTTGAAAGTAGTTTTATTTCTTTTATATTTAGTGATTAATGCATGTTTTATTTCCTATTATATTAGCATACTTTTATTTTCCTATTACAACTTAGCATAGTTGTTGTTAATATACGTATGTATTTATGTTTCTGGGTACGTTACACTCTTCTATCCATAATGTGATTTTTTTTAATCTCATAAAAGCCTCTAAGCATGCAAAAATGAAACATTTTTTATCTAAGATAATGTTAAAATATATTCATTTAATTAGTATACAAAAAGTTAACATATATTCGTAATAATGTTAAAATTCATTACTCAGCATTCTTATTAATATTTTGTATAAATAAACGGTTAATATTACATAATTTACCGGCACATAAATATTGATTATATATATATATATATATATATATATATATATATATATATATATATAAAATATATTAACATTTTAAAATTAATTGAAGAACTAAATTTTCAATTAATATTTTACAAAAATAAGAATGGTACATTTACGAAACTATAAGATCAAAAGCAATTTTTTGTTAGGGTTTTTGAAATGTTCATAGATACCGAAGGGAGTGTATTGGGCCTAGATTAGAGACAGGTTGGGATATATGGGATTGTGTTCAATCGTAGTCAATGTTTCATAAGGCATTTTTTTAATATAAATGTTGCTAAATCTTTAGGTTTACATTTTTTATTTTTGTATTTTTTTAAGTTTTACTATTAAAATTTATAAACATATCTTTGTTTTTATTTTATAAATTTGATTTTGCTAATATTGATAAATAAAAAACAATAAATTTATTAACTAATATGCAAGTGCACTTAGAACACCTTTCTGTTTAGATAAATGTTCCTTTTATATATATATATATATATATATATATATATATATATATATATATATATATATATATATATATATATATATATATATATATTGATTCTAACCTAAATTTTCTATTTATAGCAAAATTTCTAGTTCTATCTTTTTTGCAAGCTCAAAGTTTGGGATAATATAATATGACATTCTTATGAAAATTTAAAATGCACAAAATAATAATAATTTCTTAAACATATCTTTGCTTAATGTTGTGTTAATAGGAAAGTGGAATTTTTAGTTGATACCCATAAACTCAATTATGATGTCCACAAACAAACACACCTTTACCAACCAAATACAATTAATTAATTATTATATTATCACTTTCTCTTAAATATAACTTCCACATAATTAATTAACACTCTTATTATTTTAGTTTCTATAATCATTTGTTTGTCTAAAGCCAGAATAACCCCAAATTCATTTGCATGGTGTTTAAATGATACCCTTCTTCTTCACAAAGTTGTGTTTAATTTCTCATTATTAAAGGGCTTTTTACACGAACTTCTAATTCCTACGTTTATGATCGCAATTAATCTTTACATTCACTTAATAAGGTTGATTCATACGCAAACATGAATTTTATTGTGGTCCTTTGAATAAGACATAAAAAAAGATGCTTTTACGTAAATATTAACATGGAGTTGTTGTTAAGTCTAAATTGAATTTGAATTAATTTAAGTGGATTATAATTAATTTATACACTTTTTCAGCCACCTTTGCATCAACAACTTTAAATTTAACTATTAAAGAGGTTATATATATATATATATATATATATATATATATATATATATATTTTAGTATCTATTTTGTTACAAAATTGAAATTAGTTTTTTTCTCACTACAACAAAAATCGATTTAGGTAACAACACTAAATTATGAGTTAAACCACAAAAATCGTGGGCTAAAGTTTAAACAACAATTCTTAAGCGTAGTCTAGGTGAGTGTAGCTGTAGGTAGGTCATTGTTTTTAGTGCGACAACAATTTTAAAATCGTTGCTTAAAATCCTCATAAAAGACAACAGTTTTGATGTACGTGTTTTTTAAAACTTCACATTTTCAACACTGTGAGATCTTGGCGTTCTCAATCCAAAATCAAAGGGATGGAAGAAATTTAAATTTTTTTATTTTTTGAACTAAGTTTTGCATTTTCAAGGAGGGAAAGAATATTTCTAATCGAAAAGCTTTAATTTTTAATGTATTTTAGATCACATTTTAATGTATTAGCTCACACTTTTAAGAAGCAACATTTATATAAATGTTGCTTAAGATAGTTTTTAAGTCACATCTAAATAAATATTACCTTTACTGTGTTTAGACCACACTTTTATACATGTGATCTCGTTTAATGTTGTCTAAAGTCATTTTTGTTGTAATGTCTTTCAAAATTTAGATATAATTTGTCAATATAGTTTAAAAATGAATATATATATATATATATATATATATATATATAATTATCTTAATCTATTTATGTTAATCTCTTTTGACATGTCAAACTGTATTTCATGTTAACGTTTGAACTTTTTATACCATTTGACACATTTGAACTCAAATGTGAATATGAAATATTGTTTAATATGTAAAATGCATTAAAATTTGAAATAATAACAAATTATAATTTCACATCCAAATTTATAAACTACAAAGATATTTAAGCTTATTAAAAAATAGACTATCAAACTTAAAAATGAATATACAAGTAGTTAAAGTAAATTGAGATGAGTAAAAAATAAAATAAATTCCAATTTTAATGAAGCTACTCATATTTGAAGAGGGTAGATACAAAATTATTTAAATAGGCATGAATTAATTAATACTTTGACTTGTGAAAAAGAAGTTTGATTAATTTATTTGAATGGGATGAATCAAATACATTAAATGATTATTAGAAAAATGCGAAGCCTAAGATTAGACGTGAATAAAAATGTAAATAGATCAAGTCAATAGTTTGACTTGTTGAAAAAAATATGTTGATCGAGTTTGACATTTATTAATTTATTTAAATCAGACAATAAAAAGTTTAGGTTTACACTATTAGAAAAATGCTACTCCCCAAGTTATTATTACATTTATTAAATGTATTATTCACGTTTGCTTAAGTTCACCAATTTAATTAATTTACACGTTTGGAGATGATAAAAGCTCGAAGGAAAATATTTGAATTTATTAAATAAATTTGGATATATTAAGCATTGTGAGAATTTCTTATTTTGTTGAGGAAAACAATGATTTGACATGTAGCCAAAGCAAGTTATGTATCACTTTTTGTTCTTATTTTCAACTTTTCTTTATTATTTTTTCGAAAGTGGCACATTTACTTTTGAAAGTTGATGAATTGACTAAAATAATAAAAATAAAAGAGAAGACAAAAGAAGAAAAAGAAAGTCACATGGCAACCAACATTAATGTGTGAAAGATATCCATCCATATCATTCAATGGCTACTAACATTCTCTAATCAATCAACTTTAAAATTAAATATTATTTTAAGTTGGAGATCAAGTTCTAAGTTATAATTAAGATTTACATATATCAAATTATTTCTTTCAACAATTTTTATTTGTAAAGTTAAAAATAATGGATAATTTTGTACAATTTATTTTCGGTATTTCGGTCTTAATTTTTTATTATATTCTTGATAAAATGTATTATTTAATTAAAGTGTTTTTGATAAAAAAAAAATTATGATAAATTCATCTTTTCATCAAGGTGAATGATTAGTAAAAAATAATTTCAACATAGAAATTATGAAACTATATACAAGAATAATTATATGCATTTCGAGCATGTAAGATATAAAACAAGCAAAAGAACTTAAAAATAAGATGTTTTAGAATGCAAAATATAAACACTTTTAAATTTGTTAGATTATTCAATACTATCAAATTTATTTACATATTTTAAAGTGACACATACACAATAATACACTAATAATTTTTTTTTATGGGTATTAATTGAAAAGATTCAAGTAGGTTAATTTATATAAGGAATTGACACCAATTTCTACAAAAATATTAAGATAATGAGTTTATGAGTATTTTTTTTATATATTATTCAACTTTATCATTTTGTGAGACTTAGACTCGCACTTGAATTTTTAAGTTAAAACTTTTGATACAAAAAATCTTAACATTTAAGATTCTTCAACTGTTATACTCATCTATGCCCATACAAATAATCATCACATAATTTATTTTTTATAATGTAATTCAATTTTTTTCGAAAAGTTTATGAATAAAAAAGTGAATCCAACTTATATGAAATGAATCAACATTAAACAAAAATGTTTAGGACACTATTCATTATACAATTATACCTTTATTTATCTTTATGCAGTTCTCACAAAAACCTTTCTTAAACCTTTTCAAACCAATATACACTGCTAAAATAGTCTACTTTTATGTTCTTTGTGAAAAGTTCTGCAAATCTTTTTTTTTTTTTGAAAATCTTCATTAATTCTAAACCCTATACTCTCATTAGAATAACCTAACTATTGTTTTAAATTATTCATATTCTCCATTAACTATTTTATCATAATAATTTTAGGTGAACTGTGATATAAACCAAGAAAAAAAAGGTGAGAAACTACATTGATTAGGATTTTCACGTATTAAATCCGACCCATTTGATCCAATTAAAACGAACTTTTAACCATATAAACTTTTCGAATTGGTTTAAAATATAAGCTCTATTTTATTTTAAAGGGTTAAATAAGTTTTTGATCCTTAACTTTTACCGAAATTTGGAATTAGTCTATTTTGAAACTTTAGACCAATTTAGCTATTCATCTTTCAAAATACGTGGATTTAGTCATTTTAATCAAATTTTGTTAAGTTTATTTGACATTTCAAGCGCGTTTCATGATAGTATTTGACTTAACATTAAAGCAAATATGTGTCAAACGATATAAATAATCCTAAAATGCGTATGAAACATCAAATAAACCTAACAAAATTTGATTAAAATGACTAAATCCACGTATTTTGAAAGATGAAGAACTAAATTGGTTCAAAGTTTTAAAATGGACTAATTCCAAAATTCACTGAAAGTTAAGGGATCAAATCATATTTAACCATATTTTAAATTAATTTAGAGCGAATTATAATCTTTAAAACCTTTTATATTGCAAATTTAGGGCTTTGAGATTTGAAAGATTCCAAACGTGCAAACTAATCAGCCATTATTATTATGCTCAACTAATCACAAAATTATAGTTATTAGAAGCTAATTGGATGGTGATGGCACGAAGAACCAAAGTCAATGGAACATTACATCTCAAAGTTAACAAAGATAATTTTAAATATATTTCCAAATTTTTTCCCTCAAGACTCCAAAATTGATCTTAAATTATGGGTTTTTCCAACCATAATGACGGTTTGGGTAAGATTAATTATTGAGATAATTATAGTCAGTGTTTCCTTAATTTATGAAACTCTATCTTATATTCTCTCCCTCTATTCTCTCAATAGGGTTTGACTTATTGGAAAATGAAGATAGAATTAAAATATCACATTTTCATTGTTTGTCCGAGAGAAGAAAATATTAAAGGAATTTTTTTTTTCACGAAACAAAGATTTCTCATGATACTGACATAAAAAAAGAAAAGAAAAACATATCTAACATTTTTAGTTTTTTTTATTTAATTCTCAAAGTTTATATAAATTTCTTTAACATAAAGTTATTTTTATATACTTTGATAAGTTTTTGTTCTGATTCTGACTCAAATTCGTTCGACAACTATCGTTAAAAATAGATAAAAATATTTAAATCTTGCTTCACTCTGACTCTTAAATAATGTGAAATTTATTAAGTGTATCATAATAAATTTTTTTTTATAACGAACGAGAGTAAATATAATATAAATGGGTTTCAGTGAAATCTCCTATACATCTGTAATAAAATATTTGTAGGGAATTGATAACAGATTATATGATAAGTCTAACCAACTTTCTACCATGTAAATAAATAAAGAATTGATGGTCCGAATTTAGATTAATTGAACATTCAAAATACACTAATAAATATTAATTTTGATGTTTTAAAGTATATCGAAAATTATTTTAACATATATTTTGAATGGTAGGTGAAAGTATAACTAACACAAAAAGTCAATAATAAAATTGAATTTTGATTGCTCTATTTATATTTTATAAATTTTCTGAGATCTCGAATAACATTATTATTTATTGTCTGAAATAGTAGAAACAAAGGACCAGATTGGAGTAAAAAGTTGAGGAAATCGTACTTCTTCTACACGGAATGAGTGAGACTCCAACTACAAGTTTCATGGTTATGAAATATTAAGTGGATATTAAATTTTTGACACCATATTTTTTTTATTATTTGATATTATTTTTTTGTTATTTTTTATATATTTATTTTTATAAATATAAAAGTTAATATTTATTAAGATTATGGTTAAACAATCGTCAGGACTATTTTTTTGTTATATCGTGAGGACTATTTTTTCGTTAATAAAATTTAGGATTAAATATGTTTTTATCTCTCGATTTTCAGTGAATTTTAAAATTAGTCCATTTCGAAACTTTGGACCAATTTAGTCCTTTATAATACGTGAATTTAATCATTTTAATCAAATTTTGTTGGGTTTATTTGATGTTTTGTACACATTTCAGGATTGTATTTGTGTTATTTATACTATTTGACACATTTTTGCTTTAATGTTAAGTAAAAAACTATTATAAAACGCGCTTTAAATGTCAAATACACTTAACAAAATTTGATTAAAATGACTAAATTCACGTATTTCGAAAGATGAAAGACTAAATGGTTCAAAATTCGAAATGAACTAATTTCAAAATTCACTCAAAGTTAAGAGGCCAAAAACATATTTAACCCTAAAATTTAATTATTAACATTTGTCTATAAGAAAAAAAGGTTTGTAATTTATTTGACGGCAAAAGAATATGGAAGAAGACATTGCTTTTCCTTGACTCCAAGCCACTGTTAATTGTTGTAAGTAACGTCTCCATAGTTTTCACACTTTCACTCTCAACTACTCAACACCAAACAAGTAGGGGTGGCTCCACCACAAGTACTTTTCCATAACCCGTGATTCAAGGGCTAAATTTTAATAAGAAAAAGAAAAAAAAATTCATACTCTTAGGTCTCACTCACTCCTTAAAGTTTGATGTCACAAACCCTATTTCTGGAGGGAACATGAACATGGGTGTGGGTTACAATGCAATTCACATACCCCACAAAAACACACACACACACAACCCTATGCTTACTTTTTCTTTAGTCACTCTCAAGACTCAACTAATATACATAACTAACTAATTTCACAAAAAGAAAACCACACACTCTCTTTTTCAAACCCTCTTTACCATTCTTTATATAAACACTCCACAACTCTTACAAAAGTTGAACAACATCACAACACAACACACCAAAACACAAAACTTATAACTATGGATTGGTTCTCATGGCTCTCAAAAACAAGCCTTGAGCCAACCCTAGTGTATGAGTATGGTCTTACTTTTGCACACAATGAGCTTGAAGAAGAAGACATGATATACTTCAACCATGAGTTTCTGATGAGCATGGGAATCTCCATAGCCAAACACAGGCTAGAGATTCTGAAGCTGGCGAGGAAAGTGAAGGGAAAGAGGGCACCACCGCGTCCTGTGGCGAGGCTCATGGTGGCGATCAAGAGGACGAAGAGGTGTTTGGCCAATTACTTTCGCACCTTCATCAGCTGTGAGGAAGAGTCTTCGGCACTTGTTGTGGTGCCATCATCGAGAACAAGGCCTTATGGGACAAGATGGAAGAGCCATGTGATGAAGAGGAATAACAAAAACAAAAAGTTGATGGTGGCTAAGCAAGAGAGGCTCTTGCTCACAAATGGAAGTCCTAACACTTTGCTGCATCATGGCCTTGATGCTTTTACCAGTCCCATGGTTTACCATTTCAACAAGGAGGAAAAGATGGAAGATGATGATGATGATCATGGTGGATACTGGTCTTCAGCTGCTGCAGAAGAAATCAGGTGGGATACCATGTTCCAGGATCTAAAGCCAAATTGATAAATTTTTTTTCCTTTCTGGGGTTGATTCTATAATCCCTTATCTTTCTTTTATTACTTTTTGGTCTCTTTTTTCGTTAAAGAATGTCAAGTTGGTCATCTAGATTTTTTAATCTCAGTTTGATTCTAATTTTGAAAAATTTGATGCAATTTTGTTCTTTTTGTTAGTTTTTTTGAAACGGATCAAAGATTTTTTTTTTATCAAAATTGACACTATGGTTGTGTTAGTTATACTAACAAAGCAAACCATCCTTATCAACTTCAATTTTGATAAAAAATCTTTGACCTGTATCAAGAAATTTAACAAAAATAACTAAATTGCATCAACTTTTTAAAAATCGAGATCAAATTAAGACTAAAAAAAAAATAGAATACCAATTTTACATTTTTTGAAAAGAACAGAGACTAAAAGTATAATTAATCCCCTTATCTTTTTTATTACTTGGTGAGAGATGGGTTTTTTGGGTTCTTCCACCAGCATACTTTTGTTGTTGTTTTTATGAAAGGTGTGGGTCATGCGGATAGGTAACTTTAGCATGCAGGTATCTGTTTCAGTAATGAGATTGTCTACTTTGCTTTTTGTATGGTCATGTGATGGATGCCCATTAGCTTTTTTGATAGGGCAAAATTTGAATTAGATTAGCGTGTTTATGGGGGGAGAATGATTTGAGGTAGATGTTTAGTTTTGTTACTTTACTTTACCAACTTTGAAACCCCAATTAAAAAGTTTGGCTTGACTTTGGGTTTGTGCAATGTAATGTCTTGTGGTTGACGATACACACATTAACAGAGTATATTTAGTATTTAATACAATACTTACAACATTGCCATTCTTGTGTTTGAACTAATTCTTTATTGAATGACCATGATTGTTTTACTTTTATTTTCATCTCAACCCTTAAAAAAGAAGAAGAAAAAAAAATGTTCTATGTAATGGTTAATTTTCTTTCTTTTTATTAGATTTAATTAGTCGAATGATATCTACTTTCGTTCAGATGTATCAATTTGGTATCTATTATCGTATGACTAATTAAACATTTTTATTAAAGGTTTGTCGAGTTTTAGTTGTTTTATTGAGATAAAGCTGTATAAAGATATATTTCAAATACAGTGATAATATATAATCCATTGTGCCTCCACGTGAAAACATGAAGATAAAGATAGTATTCTCATTTATTTAAATTTTTTTCTCTTATTCTCAATCAAGAACTAAATTTCAATCAAAAAACTATACCAGGTTCAAAACCCCTTTTGCATAACCTAAAACATATTTGAATATCCATTTCCAATCATACAAACACACATTCACTTCCAAAACATGGTAAAAAAATAATTTTGCCATTGGCTTGCAACGTAGGTTTGATCAATTTCAATTAATAACCAACAACACTTCTACATTAGGAATAGATACTCTGTACAACATTACTGGAATGATCAATACATGAAAGGAATTAAAAGCAAAAACTAAGGTCTACTGCTTACAGGAAAAAATCAATTTCAACTTATCAAAATTTAACCATTATAAAGCTAAACTGAAACAGAAAAGGAAAGCAATTATTAGAATAACTTTCCGCTTCATATACGATTATACTTTATGTAATTTTACTAATACGGCCTAATCATGATTATTACCTAGACAAATGGAAAAAAAAGTATATACATAATGACAAACCCCATGGTGTGGCTATTCATAACTAGGCATTTATCTACGTCAACAATTATTACTTATAAATAGAAAGATAATGTTTGACAGCAACTTCTAGGGTGAAAGAAAAAGGTGCATGGAAATTAGTTTGTGGTCAAGCAATTCTCCCAAGTTCCATACTTAGAGCTGAAGCTTCCTCCCCCACTCTGTTGGGCATGCTCAGAAATAACACTGCGAGCACAAACATCCCAAGTCCTTGCTATATCCCCAAGTGACATAGGTTGTGATAAACTGCGCAAAGAAATGCTAAACTTTGCCTTTGCCTTCGCCGAAAGATCTTCATTCTCCTTACTGTAAGAATAGAAGATAAATCATTAAGAACACTAGTGGACCTACTTATACACGAGGGTGGACAAACGCACCTCATGGTTTTGTTAAAATTATTACTAAGTATATCAAAAAAAATTATTTAGCCCTCCTAATCTTATATATTTGCGCCCTTAGCATATTAATCCCACTGACTTAGGATCTTAGATCCACCACTAATTAAGAATATGTTTCCAATCAAACATTAGATAAACCATGGAGAAGGTGAGAGAGGCGAGACATGTCTTTTATAGATTATCGTTATTTAGAAAGGAAAACAAACATTCCAGAGAGCACCTAGGTTAAAGATAACAAGTCTCATAAGCATACATAATTATCATTATTTCAATAAATAATGTAAAACGAAAGACTCTTAGATCATATATAGCTGCTAAGTTTTTGTGAACATTGAAGTGATCACAAAACGTTATAACACAAGAGATACCAATGTGTTGTTCAAAATCTCACCTGGATTCAACTGGAAATTTGTCTAGGAGTATGGGAGAACAATTAGGATAATTTGCAGGGACCAATAAACGCAGGGGTTGAATAGGTGACTGTACAGTAAGAAATGAAAATAAGGCTAAGAAAGAAAATGAATAATTAAATAAAATAAAATAAGAAGGCTTAAGATTGTTGTAATTGCTAGATCTCAGAAGTGGGAACCCACCATCTGCGCTGAAGCATATTGGGATTTTAAGCTAGGGCTGAGAGCCACAGCAATGAAAGAGCATTTGACAAGGATTCCTTCTGCTCCTTCATCAGCGGCAACAGCAGGTGTTGGATCAACATTGCTTATGTCTACTACTGTGTCGATAAGTTGGTGATTAATCTCCCTTATTTCTTCCAAAAGGGCATGGTTAACCTACCACCAAGTCTTCCGTATCAGAAATAAAATACCAATAAAGCGGATAAATTACACAATTACGGATAAAATCCAGAAATTACGTGGTTTCCTTTAGAAAGTAATAACTTGATAAGTCTTGTAGAAGTTACTATCCATTTTTTAGTAACCATGGCATTTGCAAGTCTTTTAGAACATTATCTGATGAACCATCATGCTCTAATGAAACACAAACAGATTTTAATATGATGAATTTAATAGAATGTCTACATGCTATATTAACAACTTCAATAATGTACATAAGTGAGTTATTCACACCAACAATAGGTTCTAATTTCTAAGCTTATGCCATAGTTGGTCATTGTTACCATACAGGGTGGATAAATAGTAAACATGAGACTAAGTAGTGTCAAACATGCATCAGCCTTACCACTAAATCATTTCTTAATGTCGCTCAATTACTGCTATAATTCTTTTATCTTTCTTGGTTGTTGTTTAACTAATTAGTAATTTCTACATCACTTAGTAAAATTTGATATAGGATTAGGACTAGGAGTGTAGTTTTGGCAGAAAGTTGGAGTAACATCCATGTTAAGACTTTAGATCCTGTAAGCCCCACGGGACAGTTTAATATCAGTAGACCATCTATGAGTTTTGATGATAACAAACACTCTGTCTTATCTGTTTCATTAGACCATCCAACGCTCCTGGCAAGTCTTGTGATAGACTGTTTAATAGGACCATGAGTTCTTAACATGAATTTAACTAATAATTAACAATAAAATATTTTCTAGATAAATATCAAGTGTTTGAAGCATTATTTCCAACGTCTATGTTATCCATGTTTGGAAATATTTTTATTACATAGGGTCTTGTAAACATCCACTTAAGGAAACAAGTGAATCAATGCATTTATGATTAATTGTTATATATGCAAATCTTATTTGAATTGTTTCTATACACATAACCAAGGCAAAAGCGCTTTTAAGATTCAAATTAAAACTCTCCATATCAAGCGTCTAAGCTAAGGAAGATGAAGATTCTCATTGAAGTTTCAAATTAAAACTTTACATATCAGTCATCTTCCGAGCCTATATTAAGAGTTCAAGATAAACACGAAAAACACACAGCTGCCATATACATTTTTTTCTATCTTATAGTGACTTTATAGTATTCTTTGTGGGAGAGCGATAGTCTTTGTAGTCTTTCAGATTGTGAAGTATACCTAGTGATCTTCAATTGTGCTCACTCTCAGAGTGTTCTTTTCTTTTCTTTAGGAAGTTCTTAATCTCAGGAATAGGTATAACCTAAGTGGTTTATGTACTTGTGAGAACCAGGAGTAGTTTGTGTACTCACTTGTAAACAGGAGTGATTGGTTACTAGATTGTAATCAATTGATTGCTTAGTGGAACTTGTTAATCGGTTTGCTTAAGGAAAATTTGGACGTAATCTTTAGGTGAACCAATATAAAATTTGTTGTGTAGTTTGTTGTATTTGTTCCCTAGACCGACTAGTCTAGTTCTTTACAAGAAAAGTCTAGGCTCTATTCAACACTCCCCTTCCAGAGCCCAGACCGAGGAGAAGTTGACAAACTAGAGCAGGTTTTTTAGACTAAGATAGGTGAAAAAGGGATTACATAAACAAGTAAAATGAAATGTTGAAAAAAAAATTGAGTAAAACATTAGAAAATAAAACAACTTACTCTAAACAGATTGATTGAAAATTGGTTTTTGATAGAACCCAATTAGGTAACTCATTTGCATATTTAAATAGTCCAAATAAAACAAAATAATATTCCTAGTTTAGTAATAATTTCCTCAAATCTTTGACTAATCATGCAAATACAAAAGAACAGGTGCAAGTTTTTTCCCATTCAATACACGTTTAAGATACTAATGGATGCAAATAACTTGAGAGCTTCTGCAGACTAAAAGTATACATCATGTCAAATTGATTTATTAGATCACACCTTTCCTTTTTGTACGCTTCCCTTACGTCATGCTACTAATGCTAGGTGAGTTTGAAAATCAGGGATCAAAATCTGTAATTTGGTTCATGTGGTTAGCTGAAAATCACTAATATATCTTAAATTATAGCCTAAATGAATTCCAAGTTCTGTGTCCGCTGCCTTTACGAGAAAATGAAAATGTAACTTTGCACATTCTTCTAAATCCAACTGACTGTTATTTTTTTATTTTCACTTCAGGTTTTCATAAGCACTTTAACTTTATACAATTAACATAATCATAAACTTCAGTAGAGAAAGTTAGTATATTAAATAAAAAATGTGAAGAATTAATGTAGATTCAATGCATCAACAATCCATGAGACAAACACATTTCTAATTCTCAAGTGCAGCCAGGGAACAAAGATAATCAACAGCAAATATGACAATTATAAAATAAAATATACCAGTCAAAAACATTATTTATTACCTCGATTTTCCGTTTCTTGACACTGGATGTTGCTGTTGACTCTAGATCAGAAGCCTCCGAAGCAGTTAACTGCTTGATGCTATCATTCATGCTACCAGCAGATAATACACCATTCAAGGGTATAGCACTTGTGTAACGTTTCATCCTCTTAATTCCATTGGTACCATCTTGGGTAATGAAATTTCGAGCCTGAAGGCGACAATTAGTCATGGAAACCAAATCTTCACCAACAGCTGCTCTGGATCCGTTACCTGGAGCTGATCCTGCTATTCTATCATTCATGCTGACAACTGAACCAATATCACTGACAGCAGCACTCAATGCTTTAGATGACATTGATTTTACCTAGAATCATGGTTTAGACATAAATTTGTCATCTATAATTCCAAGCATAGCAGTAAAATAATTTAGGGAACCTTTTACACTTTAATTTGTCAAATCTGGTTAAAATATAGAATAAAAGTATACAAAAAACCAGCATCAGATATGCTTCGATACTGACCACATTAATTAGGCGTTCAAGAGGCTGCTCTGTAACAGTTGACTTCCCAGAAGTGGCAGCTAAAGCATTGCCATACGCACCATCCGGACCACTGAATTCTGCCAATAAAGGAGACGCTGAAATCCCAGGAGTCCCAATGGCAAGGGATTGAGGTGGTCCTACTGCACCCCCTGTTTGTTGATGTCCAATATTTGTGGCATTCGATATTGATGAAACACAGGGAATGGACTTCTCAGATTCCCCTGGCATAGGAGATGGAGCCAAAGGAGGTGAAGGGGTAGGTCCTACAAAGGGTGAATTAGAAGATTGCAGAGGAGTTGCAACTTTAGTTTTAGACGGGAGATGATTTTGTTGCTCAACCTGGGGAGATGAATGTTGCTGAATCTGCGGAGATGGAGCCTGAAGGTGTTGGGGTGAAGAAACAGGAAATGCATTCCCTTGTTTCAGCTGTTGATGGGAATATGCTGAGTGTTGACCTGATGTAAGATGTTGTTGAAAGACCCCTGGCTTAACACCAATTCCTTGTCGCATTTTTAAGTCATTTATATCATTCATTTGGTGAAGCTGGGACATTTGATGTGTTTGCAATTGTGCAGATAGCTGTGGCTTCGCTGGATGGTGTAGTTGCTGCTGCTGAAGGAGCTGCCTCTGCAACATTCGCTGCTGATGATATTGTTTGTATTGCTGATTCTGCAGCATCTGCTGTTCCTGATGTTTCAGTTGGTGTTGAAGTGCACTGGAACCTGAGTGAAGGGAATTTGGTTGACTGACATTTGCCCCACCTTGTGATTGTAAGGAATTAATGTTAGTCTGTAGTTGAGGAGTACTGACAGGAGTTTGTTGCATGGAGTTCATTGGAACATGTTGAAGGGAGTTCACAGAATTTCCTTGTCCAGAATCTAAACTAGTTCCAGGTTGCATCGAATTCATCATATTCTGCTGTCCTGCTGATACACCCGACAAAGGATTGTGCTGAGAGGTTGCAATATTATTCTGCTGCATGGTTGGCACAGAACCTTGTAAATTTGTTGACTGCAGCTGAGAGTTCATTTGATTTTCATGAGACTGTAATTGCGTAACTTGGGATTGGGGCTGTTGCATGGAGGACATATGGGTTTGGGGAATCTGTCCTTTCCTGGGTCTACTTTGATTTAGGAGACCTACAATCTGCTTCTCATATGGTACCAATTTCTCCTTGTAGTGAGGCAAAATGCTGATCTTGGGAATCTGTACGAATGTCATCATATTCTCCAACATCATTTTATATGCCCTCATCTTATCAAGCTGATCTGGTTTGGACTGTTGGGGAAGAGAATCATGCTGATAAAGAGAAGCAAATGTAGGATCAAATAGAGGAAAAGCAAATACATATAAATAAATTGCGACAAGAGTCCTCATGCCACCCATAAAGATTTTATTAGAAATCAATACCCTCATTAATGACACTAATTGATGAATAAATATTGACAGTTAAAGAAAATTAATAAATTTAAAAATGTTTTTAATCCCTCAATAAACGTATTTTGATTTTTTGATATTGTAAAAAAATTTCTTCGTTTTAGTCTCTCCAAAATTGAAAAAAAATCATTATATACAATATATTTTATAAGGATTAAGCAATTGTTTTTATAAAATATACATTATTTATCTATGCAAAAATTGATCTTAAAAACTAAAATTACTGATTTCAAAATTTTATTGGGATTGAGATGAAAAACAAAGAAAAAAAATTATAGGGACCAAAAAATCTGCTGCTTTTATATAGATTAGAAACATTTGAGCTAAATTAAATTATATGCTTTCTGGATTTCAATGAATAAATCCTGCTGATGAGAATATTAATTTATTAAATATTTTTGCACTGTTGATATTTTTTATTCTAATCCCTACATCACGATAAATTATAAGCAAATAAGTATAAAGATACCTGCTGAAGTTTATTAGCAATTTTTTGGTACAATTCATTCATATCTGGCAAATAACTTTCTTTCATGGCTTGGAGCTGTAGATTGAAATAAAAAAATCAGATCAAATAATTAAAGTATCAGCAACTTCGAGATCTCTCATGCAAATAAATAACATCAATATCACTATTGCATTGACACTAACAGAGAAGTTTCCGTTTCCGCCATCATAAATAGAAATTTTAACTTTTGTGCTTAAATGAAGATCTCTAAAAAATAACACCAGTTTGCGTTCAAATAAATATAGCATCAATAATTGCAAAGAGACTTTCTAAATAGCCATTCAAATAATTGCAAACAAATACATTTCCAAGCACTTGTTTACAACCTCGGATTGTGGATGGTAAGCAGTTGACATACTAAGTGTGGTACCACTCAACATGAATAAATGTTGCCAAAATTGGCTAGTGAAAACCTTGTCCCTATCTGAGACTATGCTTTTTGGGAATCCATGTAGTTTATGTTAGGTTTACAGAGAAGGTTTCACTGAGGAGATATAACACCAATGAGACCTGAACCCAACCACATAAGACATTGACACCACTCTCAACCCAAAACCTTAAGGCAATGGGTTTATGAGTCTTTATCCTTATATAATGCTCTACTTTCTCATTTTTAGCTAATGTGGGACTTAGACTCACACTTCGATTCCTAACAATCTCTCCCTCAAGTGTGAGTCTCTTCAACCACATTGGTGTGAAGATCCACTGGAGAACATCAAATCCATCAAAATGGGGGAAATCTAGTTTGACATTGCGGACCTGGAAGGTTGGATTCAACAAGCTAGGTTCTGCATGCGGGCACCATTTCAGCATCTCCTCCACTGCTGATTCTATTGTTTCGAAGCGAGTGGAGTACTACTTGTCACGGGCATCCATCATTTCCAACAAACGCTTCACATCGGAGGTGAGGTCCTTCAGGCGAGTATTTCCCGCCATGATCAATGAAAGCACTAATGTAACAATGATCACCGAAAGAATACACAAAAAAGAGTGATAAGGAAATGAAATATTCTGTAATGGTATTATTGAACTGGAGAAACTCCCAAAAAAAGGTCTAACTACTATGTATATAGTAGTAACTATAGAGTAAAAGATGAACAAGGAAACAAACAAAAAGAACCCATAAGAGAGGAAGGTTCGGCCACAACGTTTCTTTTCCTCCTCTTGCTCCCACCAATCAGCAAGACCTATGTGCTAATTGTCTCATCGCACATAATCCTTTAGCTGTGCGTTAGTTATTTTGGGCCGTTGGCTCTTTCTTATGATTGCATCATTTGTATCAGTTGCCACGTGGTTACTAATAGCTTTTTCCATTTTCTTCTCATTTGTCTTTTTTGACATTGGTTTCATTACAAATAGATTTAATTCTTCAAGCAATAAATGAATTAACAAAGAACATAATGGGTTTAATTGAACATAACCACTATGAGAGTAGGGATCAAATCAATTAGATATACATATTAGTATTCTGAGAGGGAGCGTATGTTACCTTTGGTTAATTTACCCTTAAAAATAATAAATTCTAAAGAATAATTTACCCTTAATTTACACAATAAGTTTTATCTTTTAATTATGTTACATTCTCGTTTAAATTCTTGATTTCCCCCCCAAATTTGTATTTCATAATCAATTCTCAATTTCAATGAATTCCTTCTCCTTTTGCTTCATATTAAATTGTGATAAACACACAATCCTCGTGGATTCGATATTATTACTTGACTTGCGAATTTCATGCATCAATAACAAGTGATTTTCATTTCATGAAAGGTAAGGAAATAAAAGTGATAAGAAACATTATACCTTCTGGTAAACTTCTTCTTGCCAATCATTTCCACTAGGTTGTGCAGACTGTGTTGTAGAGTCCAGAGAAGCTGCAATAAGTATGGAATAAAAGATGCACGAGCATACAATGATCAGAAAATGAGTTGTATTTGCATTTGTTAATAAAGCTTCTATTAGCTCCCAAACATATATAATGACAAGGAGAAAGGAGCAAGTGTAAGAGCATACTTGCTGATGTTTCTGAAAGATTTCTTTGAGATTGATACAACTGTTTTTGATGATCAAGAACATTTTGTTGTTGAAGTAAGGATCCTGATGTTTGAATTCTTTGCTGCATATCACGTTGTGAGGGATTTGGCTGCTGCTGCTGCTGCAAGCCCAATTGCTGTTGCAACTGTGTGGGCTGAGTGTGAATCTGAGACATTAATTGCTGTTGTGAACCCAGTGGCTGTGACTGCTGTGAATGAGGTAACAACAAATTTGACGAATTTTGTTGTGATTGTTGCTGCATTGGAACCTTTGGTTGTTGCAGCATGTGTGCAGAGTGATGACTTGTGTGCATGTCTGCATTGCCAGAGTCAGGTCCAAGCAAATGCTGCTGCTGTAACCCAGGGCCATTATTTCCCAATTGTTGTTGATGTACATTTGCTGGGTTGTTTTGCTGATTTATTAACTGTTGTCGCTGTTGCAGGCTTGTAAGATTACTTTGTTGTGAAAGCATCCTCTGAGATTTCTGTATATCACCAACATTGTTCTGTTGCCCAAGCATTTGGGAATGTTGCATGTTTGTTGTATTTGACTGAGGTCCCATAAGTTGTTGCTGTTGTGAGGGTAAGATTGTCTGTTGAGTGACTGGTGTTTGTTGTTGATGTACCATAGAAGTCTGTTGTTGATGCCTCATAACTTGTGAATGTTGCTGAGGCATTGACTGCATTGACTGTTGAACACTAGTAGATTGATGAGAAGATTGCAACTGATTTGGTTGCATAAGGCTTTGCTGTTGTTGCTGCTGCTGTATCTGAGAATGAAGCTGGAGCTTCTGCTTCAGTAACTGCTGCTGGTGGTAAAGAAATTGCTGTGGATTCTGTGATTGCAGCTGTTGTTGTGGGGGACCAACCTGCTGCCTTCCTGGCATTGTTCTCTGAGAACCAGGAAACATACTCTGTAAGTTGGAATTTTGGCTAATAGTGCTTCCAACTGAATTTGGCCCAGGTATATTCTGTACGTTAGAGTTCTGGACAATATTTTGGCTGGGAGTCTGGGCTAGACTAGATACAGGTGGAAGGTTAGGTTGCGATGCAACATTATTTTGAACATTTTGAGATAGAAGCTGCTGATGTGACTGCATCTGACTAGGCAAAGGAACAGAATGTTGTTGCCCAAGATTATGAACTTGAGGCTGCAAAACAAGTCCTATGAAAAAATTTATTTGCTGGGTGAGAAGTAAAACGTATTGATAACAATAAAGCATCAACATGTCAGAAATTTAATAACACGTGGAAAAGGTTAACATAAACATTCAAAACAAAGATATCTAAGAAGACAAAGAACAAGGAGACAAACTACACAGATATATGAATGGCCAATAAAGTCAATTTGATTTGTTTATTATATTTTAAGCAAAAGGATATTTTATAGTCTCAATAGCATCAGCTTGCACACATGATTAGATAGGAAAATCAGAACAATTACGAAAAGAACAAGAATGCCAAAAATTAATCAAATATATTAGGCTAATGTGTATTTGGCTCCCCTAAACTTTGGGGCCTTTGTAAAGTAACACTATGAAATTTGAAGTCATCCCAATTAGTTCTTAAACTTTAACTACCATTCCGATAGTTACTTGCAAGTTGCATTAATATTTAACAGAAATGCCATGTTGAAAAATCTCAACCATCCATCTCTGTAATTTACTATTTTAAATTTAATTTTATCTAGTTTCAGTAATTTCCATAATTTTAGTAATGCAAAATTTGAAAACAAATAATAAATAACTAAATGGTGCATTTTTTCATCACTGATCAACCCAAATTATAAAGTTAAGTTTAACTTTTCTCATCATCCAGTTGATTTATAAAGTATTATCATCAACATCTCTGGAATCCCTACAATTTGTCCCTGCTAAAACATCACGTTGCAGCAAAACTTTGTTACTATTACTTGCTTTTTCACTTTTTGGATGATCATTTGTATTTGCTGGTATGTTCTTCAGTGACACAAGGTGGTGGCATTGGTTGCAACCTGTAGTCACTATTTGGTATGCTTGAGTAGGAGCACTGTGCTAGGTTGGAGTAAGGCTCTAGAGAGAGAAAGAGGATTTTGTTCTCTCAGAGAAGTGAAGAATTATTAACAAGGAGATGAAAATCCTCCAGCATGTCAAACAAAATTGATGACCAGACCATATTGGTCACTAATGTCTTGCAAGCAAACTTCGTATGATGCAATTTTTTGTAAGTTGGAAAAGAAGAATTTATGTGATGTAGGTAGAACTAGGAATAACAGTATTCGAACAATTATAGAACTTAACGGATTCCAATGAATGAATAAAATCCGAAAATATATTGATTTGAGGAAGATTACAAGACTGTTTGTTCAGAAGTCAGATCTCCTCACCCTGTTCAGAGTCTGCTTTTTTGTAGAAATGCATTGCACCAATTAACTATCCATGACATAAATAAAAGTCCTAACAGAATAATCAAAATTAAATTGATTGTTAGTCAAAATTAATCTGATTGATAATTAGAATTAAATTGATTTGCTGTCACATAGCTTCCTTATTTGTCTTCCTATATCATTATGTAGGGCCCCAAATTTGTTATATGGCACCACTGTTAAGGATTTATTATGGTTAACCGGAAGGATATATTATAGTATAGACTAAAGTTCATGGGATAATTGACTGACATCTTGGTAGTATTTTGCAAATTCTCCAATCTTAAGAGAGCTGAATACACTATTCCCAATACTTGACTTTAATTAGGATTTGGCACTTGGTACCACATCATAATATCATCACCAAAGTCAGGCTATTAAATGCTAACCTTGATCTGTAGGTTTATTGCTAGTGCCAACTTGATTGTTAGCCAGGGTGTTTTGGGATTTAGTCTCCATTGTAAGCATCTTCATAGATATTTTCCGTAGATAATCAGGCTGAAAAAAGACAAAACACCAGTGCTGTGTCAAACCATGAATAATTTATCGTATATATTTATAAATTTGCATAGGCAACAACAAAAGAAATGGAGGATCTCAATTTTCAAAATGGACGTACCTGGCTTGTTGCAGCAGTAAAAATCTTTTCTTCAAACCTTGTAGCAATCTTCCGTAGTTCATTCATTCCGTCATGACCAGAAAGAGGAAGGTGTTTTTTTAATGTGTCCATTCTACAAGAAGATAAAAAATAGTTTCACAATTAGATGATTGAAGGATGGAGATTAAGAAGATCAGCCAATCCTAAAAAGACAGAACACGGTTATCTGTTAAAAGTTGATGAAGTTAGAGAAAAATTCCACACACCCAACCTATGAGACGGAGTAGGGTTAATGAGTTTCCATGATGGTCTTCATAACCTTTCACCCAATGTCCCTAAGGTTTGTGTTTGTTTCAAAGTATCACCAATTATTCCCAAGAAAGTGAATTAGGGAATATCACATTCCCATATTTTTTACAAGTTTTGAAAACTCATTTCCATATATTGTGGATTTCCAGGAATATAAAATATAAAGTCTTGCTTTCTTCCCATAGTGAAATGTGGGTACTCTACATTCTCATGAAAATGAAAGTTATTTTCTATGATAACTACCTATCACGTTTTCATTCTTCCACATTTCTTCTTCTTATATTTCCTGGTAATACAATATATCTTATAACAAAAATTACTAAATATCAATTTGTAACCAAAATTGTGAAAGAAAAAAAAATGGCACAACATTATGGAGGAACCAAATACAAAATCCCGAAGTAGTGTACTCAAGACATATCTTTTGTTTAATTATAATGGCCCTTCAACCAAAAGCTCCAAAATGTTACCAATATATTAAACTGGCAAAGCATTGCTCTCCCTTCTCTTTCTATATCTCCAAACTAAATGAAAGAGAAATGATCTGGATTTAGAGTACAGACCAAATGCTCACAATGATACAAAAAGGTCTGTACTATTAAGTTATGCAATGCAACACCAAGACCAAGTTGTACAGTAAATTGTAAAATAACAACAACAACAATAATAATAGTATTGGATAGAATTCCTTCTATATGACAAACAAAATAAACCTTCTGAAAATGTTGTCAATTTAGGGATTCATTATTTATTTATTAATTTTACTTTGATAGGTAACATCTGGTAAAAGAACTAATCAAATAATCTCAAGAATACAGAATTAAAATTGAAGCTTACATTTTGTTGACAATTCTTTGGCGTGAATCAGGTGGTAGTTGAGCTCTCCAATCGTTTGTATCCATAGTGGGATTATTACCTTGATTAGGTCTCCAATTATTTGAATCCATCAAATTCAAATCACCTCAAGCACCCGAGGACAAAATGCTATAATCTAGTCAGATTTTAGATGGAAACATGTAAAGGGGGTACATATACAATAAAAGACATCATATCTATATTGTGGGGGGTTGATGGTAACAACTACTATATAAGCACACAAACGAACTACAAGCATACAGTTTTGCCAACTTTAATCTTTTCAATTTCCAAAACCTCAGAAGTTAGTAAGAACTGCGATAGAGTCAAAAGGAACTGATTTATCATGGAAGAGTTTCCATGGAACTGATTTATCATATAAGCACTTTACAGTGATTTGGTTAAAATCTTCCCATAAAATCCTTAGCTTATCTCAATGAATTTCACGGTCAAACTTTTCAGTTAGGCTTACAAAAATAAACTTATTGAATAAGCCCTTAATTAAATTGTTTGTCCAAATGTGCCGAACCTCAGTAGTTCCCAAGATATAAAGATAAGTAGGCAGTTTTTCTGAACTAGAACTGCATAAAACAGGCAGATGCTCTTAGATCTATAAAGAGGTACTACATCCTTAAAGGCTTCTTGCTTCACAAAATGGAGGAGGGAGGGTCATTATATGCAACCTTCTTCCCCTTGTATATACAAAGTTGATTTTAGATTCCAATTTGTGACTAACTGGTCACACAAGGCAACTTTACCGTTGTGTTGGGACTCATCCTCAGAACAGGAATATTTATAAATATCTAAACCACACCACACCAAACATTAAAATTATGATAAATTTTATTCCTAAAGGAACTGAATAATGTTGTTGAAGAGACCAAATATAGAGTAGATGGAAGAAGACGTATGTTAATAGTATAAACAAATGCATCATATATTACAACTTACACAATGCTGAAAACCTAGAGCATAAAATTGATAAATAGATAACTCCAGAACCAATAATAGCACAATGATATCTCATTTCTTATGACAAATGTTGAATTTCATCAGAAAAAAAAAAAAGAAAAATCCCTTCAACGATCAAATTGACTCAGTCAAAAGCTAACTGTGGGATTTTGTGGATTCCTCTTGTTATAGTCTAATAAATTATATTCATCTCGGGAATACTAAACTCTTGAACAAAGAATAGAAGACCAAGCTTATACATATTCTCCTCTGTCCCATTTCTTTCCTTATCAGTTCCTCAAACCTCAGACTCCTTCCTGTAATCTAGAGCACTCTACAGATAATTTCCTAGCAGATTTCATTTATTTTCAAAATCACAACAATTCAACACATATCATGAATTCCAATTCCATCATCATCATCATCATCATCATCATCAATTACAAAACTATAATAACTCAGAGTTTCAAACAATTCAATTCTTACACAGAACAAGGTCTTCAATCAAAATCACCAGAGTAAGAGAGATAAATCATTCTATTAATTCACCTAATACAATCTCATAACCAAAAAGAAAAAAGCAACAGAAAGAAAAATAGAATATAATATAATAATATCAAAAGAAGAAAGCAATAGAGAGACATACTCTCATCGGCTATGATCAAAGGTGACTAGCAGAGGCGGAGAGAGGAGTCGTCCAGCGACGGCTCCTCCGAATCGGAACTTGCAGAGAACTGAGGTTTTCTCAGCCTAATTCACCAAAAGTTAATTGTGAAATGAAGAACCAATCAATCTCACATGTAAGTAATAACCTACTTTTTCACATTAAATACACACAAATCACAAATTATATTATAATCGTTTTTTTTATTAGAGAGGTTTTTGTGTTCTGAGACTAATTCTAACCTTCAGAGACTAACAAACACTATCAAAGATAATTAATTAATTAATTCCTAAAGAATTTCAAGTAATTTGCGCTGCCGTTATTGCGAAATGGATCAAAGTTACATTACGAACTGTGTAATGGATTAACGTCCCTCCTTGTACACGCCAACTTCTTTGACTTTTCCCCAAAAGATAAGCGTTAAATGGGAAAAATATTATTATTTTTTAAGTTAAATTAAATTTGGAGTCCAGAAGTGTATTAAATTAAAATTTAAAAAAATTTGTGATATTAAATCAAAATTTAGAAGTACTGAAAAAATATTATTTTATAACATCTCAGCAAAACAATTTCATCATAATATAATACTTCTTTCTTTACACTTTTGTGTAATTACTTTATGTTTTTATTTTGATTGTTACATTGTATTATCAATCTATGAAGAATTGTTTTTATTATTATATGTTATGCTAGTAACAAAAATTAAAAAAAAAATATAATTAAAATATTTCTCTTAATAAAATAATTTTAAAATTTATATTGAAATTATTAAAAATTATGTGGACAAAACAATCATATGCAGGTAAGCAAGAACAATACATTATTATAACTTGTATGAGTTGTTTTGTAATTTATTCATCATAGATTCAATTTACTCTTGTAAGACATAACCAATTATTTAGCATGTAGTACTTTGAATTTATTTCCTTTTGCATTTAACATTCTATCTACTTAAACATATTTTTATTTTATTTCAATTTTACATTTAACATTTATCAACGTAATAGTAATATATGACAAATATCCCATTTTTCTGTTATAACAATATTAAGACTTATTGTAAAGAAAAAGTAAATTATATACATCTAAGATACCATCCGTTAGTATTTTAAATATTCTATTATTCATTAATAAATGTTTATAAAATAATTTTTTAGTACTTATTGAGGAATTAAAAATATATAAAGTAATTGTATATACAAAAAAAAAATAAAGAATTTTAAATAAAAAATATATAAATCTTTTATACTAATTTAATTAGAGATGAAAATGTAGGTGATTCATGCAAAGCGCATGTAGGGTTGAAAAAAAAAATGTGGAGTGAATTGAGTATTTTAATTGAGTTTTTATCGCAAAATCGTTGTAATTTGGTTGTTTCTCTGATCTTGAATGGTTATTACTGGCTTGAATTTAATTGTTATATTAAAAGTATGTGATAAATGATTATGCATGAGTGATGTGATTAATGGATTTTGGATGATGGGTTTGGTATGAACTTGACATGTGATTTAAATGAGATGGTTTGTATGGATTTAACATTTGGTTATGAATGAGAATGGGCTATAAAGGTTGGCATGAGATATTGTGTAGGGTAAACATTACTTGATTGATTGAACATGATTAATCGCATGCTAAACATTACAAGACAGACTAGAGTATTTGTTGTGCTGAACGGTCGAACCCAATTCATTTGATGCAGGCCAAAACGAAACAAACCAACCCACATTGCCATTGCCATTTCTATATTTAATTTTACTCGGGTCTATACTTTAGGGACATTATTTCTTCCCTTCAAAATTTAATAAGATACATAACTTTTAGAAACCTATTAATGAAAACATTACAGTATAGAAAATATGTTAAAAAATATCACTTCTTATAATAAATATTCCAAAGAAAAAAAAATATTAAGAATGTATACAATTCTTTCTTCCATTACTTTTCAAGAGTAAATCTAAAAAAACAAATTAAAAGAAAAAGACTTTTTCTATTTTTGAAAGTTAGAGAATTTGTTAATAATAGATTAATAACTTGTTAATATCAAAATTCTCAAATGAACTTTTATATAAAATGATTTAATGCATATCTAATCTATTATATTATTTAATATATTCAAATATGTCTTTAATGCATAAAAATATAACAAACATATGTATGACGTAAAAGTTGAAAGCAAAATAGTAAAAATAAGAGGATACAAGCATTTTAGTTAGACTATAATAGGTTGGTTAGCATTCTAGTTAGACTATAATAGTTTGGTTATTAAAACATAGTTAAAAAGCATATCAAGTTTTTCTATGGTTATGCTCAAATTTTAATTAATGCCATTTTATTTTTTGTTAAAAGAAGTTTGAAAAAGTGATGGTATCTCTTATAAAATTCACGAAAATTGTGTAGAGGAACACCAATAAAGATATGAAGCGATGGTTACTATTTTTTATTTTTATTGTAATATATAGTCTAATAATTAAAAATAAGAATACAGTTGATGAAACTTTCTTTTAATAATGAGTTTGATCAGAAAGTAAATTAGTTCTCACTTTGAAATTCCAATTTTAACTTCCTCCCTACCTTAAATAAAAGATAAGAATGATCTCAAAAGCCCATAGCATATGGTACCAAGTAATCTACAAACATTTTTATAATTATTTATATTATTCCACAGATATAAGACTTTTGAATTGAATATCATTTTTTGTAGTAACACTGCGATTATGGTTGATCTTGTTAAATTTATATAGAGTTATAGAATAAAAATCTTGCATTTTTCAACTTTGTTTTAATATAATTTTTATTTATAATATTTTGTTTATCAACCAAATGAACCAACTTTATAACTTAGAAATATTGACAGAAGGAATTAAATCCAAAATCTCTCCTATATTTCTTTTTAACTTTTCTGCTAAATCAACTTATAACTCGAATTTCCATTTCCAATGTATTATTTCAAACTAAGTAATTGGAGAATACACATTTGAAGAGGGATATTTTTCAAAAATGATTTTTTCACAAATATATTATAATAAAATTATTAAATAGAGTAACTTTTTATTTTTGTATGAAATTTTAAAAATTAAATAATAAAACTTTAAAGTTTCTTTACAAAAAATAATTATTTATCAAAGTTTATTAAATAAAACTTTGTTAAAGTATATTTTCTGTGATTTTTAACTTAAAAATTCTCTGTTGTTTCTAAAATAGAGAGATTAGAGTATTCCACAAATATAGATGCATGTAGCAAATCAGAAAGGGGAGAAATAAACCACTCATTAGGGATTCACAATTTTTTATAACTTCCTAATACATTCTTTAAATCAAAGGTGAAATATTAATAAAAAAGATGTGAGGTGGATTAATTAAATGATTGTAATACAGTAATGTATTAAGTATATAACTGTTAAAGATGATATATATAGTATACAAATCCGGTTTTTCTACTGAATTTTTTTCATGTTATTTTCTGCTGAGTATTAAAAACACATTGTTTAGTATTTTAAAGATAATTTTAATATATTTTAAAATTAATGACCATCAGTATATTTTGAAGGCACAGCAGAAAAACAACAGAAAAAATCAGTAGAGAATCCAAACTCTATAATATATACTTCACTCTCCAAAGTATAAAATACCTTCAGAGGAGTTACATCCTAGTTTAAATGATTAGTAATCATAATTCACCATCTTTAATTCTTACCAAGTTAATTAAGACCTTGCTGAAATTATAGTGTGCTATGGTGTTCTTGGTCTTGTGGAACTACATCATGGTCATGGTACTGTGGATTTACACCAGTTGTTGTTGTTGTCATAGTTTTCTTTGAAGATATCTGAACTTGTCTTTCTTTGACAAAGACAACCCACAAAATCACAGAACACATTACTGCAGTTGAAACCAACGCCAAGCCAATGTATATCTGGTGGCTGTTTATCTTGAAGGAAGGGCAATCATTGTTATTGATTTCATCAAAGGTTTCTATGACAAGAGAACAGTTTAATAGTAGAGCAAAAACTGGACCATTTCGATACAGTGAGTCACTCAAGTTGGTAGCCACCATAACCTTCGAGTACAGTGAAGGAGTCAATCTCCCCACTGTAATGCACGTACCAGATGGGGATGTATTGCATAAAAAACTCTTATATGCCTGTCGTTCAGGGAGAGAAGTTCATCAGATATATACAACACTAATCAGATATGAGTCCACTTCGTATAAATTGATATTACCTTAAATTTAAAATTTTAATCTAATAAATGTTTAATTTTTTTTATATGATGTTCGACTTTCTCATCTTTAATCAATAGTTGATATAACATAGGATTAAATATGTTTCTGGTTCCTCAACTTTTAATGGAAATTATAATTAGTCCATCTTAAAAACTTTAAATTAGTTTAATCTCTTATTTCCAGAAATACGTGAATTTAAGTTATTTCTAACTGAATTTTGTTAATTTATTTAATAATTCAAACGTGTTTCTCCGTTAATATTGAAGCAAAAATGTATCAAACAGTGGAAACAACTTAAATACTATCATGAAACGTGTTTGACACGTCAAATAAACTTAACAAAGTTAGCTTAAAATGACTAAATCCATACATTTATAAAGATGGATACTAAATTAATCTAAAGTTTCGAAGATGGACTAATTTCAATTTTCACTGAAAATTAAGGGAACAAAAATATATATTTAACCCTATAACATAGTTCAATTAGAGCTTATAAAGACAATGGAACAATGTTTAGCATATGATTAGAAAGGAGGAGTTTCTTGAGCTTAATCTTCATGTATCATTGATAAACATATCGTTGGATATCCCATATTAACCAGAGATAAAACGATTTATAACAATAACTAACTGTAAATCTTAACTTACAAGCTAATTTTGAAAGGTTAAATTAGGTTTAAATTCACTTCTTAATTCGTGTATGAACAAAATTACCATGTACAACTGTATATGGAACTGTATATGGAAACTAATGGAGTAAAACTTGTTCAGTAGATTTTGTACGTTTTATTAAGGCCTTGCATGATGGTTAAAAAAGAAAAAAGGGAGAGATGAAAACGAAGTGATGAACTTACAGTAGGTGCACCCGTTAAGGTTATTTCCAAAGTCTCACATTTCCTTTCAGTCATGTTAGGGTAAAATGGATTGCAGATGAGGGGCAAGGCTGGACCAGATTGATTGTACTTTATATCCTTATCAGCCATCGGAGGATTATCGTTGTTGGCTACATTAGTTACAAATTCATTAACCAAATTTACCACAAGGTACGAGGTGTTTTTGCTTATGTCCAAGGTTGTCTGGGTTGTTGCCTCATCCATGCAAGGAAGAAGCTTACTCAGAGCTGATTCACTTCGTGGGTGTTGAACCCATTCATCTATTGCATCACATGTGTCAGCTACACCACTAAAAAGTGAAATATAAGAAAAAGTTATTAAAATTTAGTCGTCAAAATATTATGGTGCATAATTTTAACCAAATTTGACCTAATTCCAAACATAAAAGGTTTATAAATTAAGATGAAACATGGTTGTGATAATTTGATGGAACTTACTTATGAACAACCAAAGTTAAGCTGCTCAATAAATATGTGATTGTGACCAGGATCCACCCAAACAAAAGCAAGCTGCAGTATATATTTGGAAAGAACTAAAAATTCATAAAAGAAACATAGTACTAGGAATTGAAATCACAAAAAAAATATACAATTAATTCAAGAAAAAGAAAGAAAGAAAGAAATGGAATTAAGTCACCTACATATAAACGACTACTTTCCAGCCAAAAACAGAGACCACTGCAATGAAATTAAAACAATATATAATGAGTCAAATGCTGCATGCACTTTTGTTCAAAGACCACTACATTTATTTGACACATTCTTTATTTTTTCTTTTTGCTTACAGATACAAAAATTTAAATTTTTACGTGTATCACAGTATCATTATTCTATGTACTTACTGAAGCCAATCACTGCCAAAATAAGCATCATAGAGCCAACAATGAGCAGACTCTCGCTTCTGGAATTTACAGACACTGATTCAGTAAGATGAATTCAATTTCTTAACCAAAAGCTTCACCAAATAAGCTTAAGAAAACATTATGAAATTAGTAAAACCTAAAAGATGAAACCTAGCTACAAGTAAACTAGGATTCACTCACATAGCATTAAGGAATTCCATTGAGATTCTTGCAGTTTGCTCTGCTTGACTCTTAATAATATCAGCTTGGTTGGTGAAATCTTCAGCCATTTCAATGCCTTGTTTGATATCATCCGGAAGAGTTAAACCAGCTACTTGTATGTTCTTGGCCGCTGCAAGATTGGTTATCACACTCTCAACAATATTGAATATTGAGTTTGCTTTCGTGACCAGAACATCTGAGACATCATTTGCAGTAATCTCGAAACTCTGAAGTCCAGTGTAAAGGAAAAACCCTCCAATTCTGCAACGTGGGATGAACACTAACTAACATGGATTCAAGCATGTTTCGCAAAAAATATATGAAGGGATAAAAGGGACCTACGCTGCCATGATCAAGAAGAGCACGATAAAGCTGAGTGATACTGCATAAATGGGTCGAGAGTACTCAGTCCTAGGCTTTCCCTTGCAGCAGCCACAGCAACTCAAGAAAGCTATGATGGTGAAGGAAATTGCCACCATCACAAACCACAAGACAGCAACAGCAACCGGAGGAACACCAGAAAAAGCAAGAGACTACACTCCAACCAATTTGTAGCAAGAGAATTAGAAGTTATATAGATATCTTTATCTATGTAGCACAGATACCGACACAGACACAGACACGGACATTTTAACATGTGTAGTCTTCAAAATTTGTTAGGTTATACAAAAATGAATATAATTTATCTATTTAATATCTAAAAGGCGAAAAATAATGATCATATAAAATTCGTACCTAATTAACTATATGTTGAAGTAATGTTACAATCATGTCAGAGACAAAAAGAAACCTTATAAATTGAACACTTTACTGATACATGCCATATGAGTATCATGTGTGTGTCGATGTTTAATACGTGTCAGTGACACGAACACACCATTTATAAGGCGTGTCTGAGCTTCGTATCATGGTTAAAAGGAAAACAAGCATAAGGGAAAACTAAATTTTATAACATATGCAAAATTTTCAACATGATGTTAGGTAAATTCATGAAGATGATTGTAAACCTTGGTAGATATATTACGTATTTTACATAATGATTTGTGATATGTATGAACTCCAACTCAGAAACTAGAAACTGGGGATTTTTTTATCTTACATCTTTAAAGTAGTTGTTAGGATAGGAAGATGATTAATATTACAATGCAAAAAAGTACATGATGGCTTGTCAAAAACATAGATGTGTGGAGAAAATGAGGATGCATGTGGGTAGAAAAACAAGAGGTTCACACCATATAATAATGTGTATTGGTAATATCCCATCCACCATCGTAGTAATTGAAATTATTACTTGGGTCAATTCTGTACGTTCTTGATGCTGCTAATGGTATTATTGAGTTATTCTCATGTGCAGATTTTCCTGTGATAGACAAAATCATTTCCCATATCAACCATAACCATAATTTAAAAGCAGCTAGGAAACAACAAAGAGGTAATATTCAAAACCCGATGTGATTTTAATGTTAAAAAAGTGAACCTTTTGGGGACCCAGAATTTTCTGCATGGCATGGAGAAAAAAAGATCCATGAAAGAACAAGAATTGAAACGAGACGACGAATCATTGTGTTAATGAGGTGATGGTAGCTTCCCAATCACAATATTGGTGGTGCAATTGTGATTGGGATGCTCATAAATATGAACTTTGATTAAGTTCGTTGGGTTTATGACAATGAGAGGGGTATCTATTCAAATGATTTATGCATAGTTGAAGATGTTTTTGTTTCCCAATGGGGAAAAGGGAAAAGGATGTTGTGTTAGGAAAAGTGGAGAATGTAAACAGAACAGAAGCTATAGTTAGATATCATGGTATCTACAAAATTTGTTAATGTTTCAATTTAGTAAAAGGAAATCCAATCCACAACATACGGTTTTTGGTTATGTTTAAGGTTAGAAATCTAATCGTATTACTGCTTTCAAACATAGGAGGCACAACCATTTGACTTAAATAGAAAATTTTGTTGAGAAGGGAAAAATTTATTGGGGAGATTTTATATCTCTTGATTTTCAATCTTTGAGTTCATAAATTCTTTCTAACATAGAAATTCAGTATATATTTTAATAAAATCCCCTTTTTATCATGTTCAATACATTATATATATATTATATATTTTTTTCTTGATCTGAATTAATGATATATTTAAAAATAAAGGCATATTTACACTAAGAAAATATCAAATTGAAAAATAGTTTCATTAAATATATTTTTTAAAATGTCACATACAAATTTCATTCGTAATTCGTGATCTTTGGTTTGATTCATGACATAAAACTAAAATACATTATATATATATATATATATATATATATATATATCAACAATATAATAACTCAAAAATAATGTCTTAAACCATTCACATAATTTATTTACACTACTAAAATAAATTCATATTTTCTATCAATTTTGTTTTGAATTTTTGTTAGGAAATACTTATAAATTTTGTTATGAAAAAAAAAATTGTAGGAAATTGCTGCTAATTGTTTTGCAAAATATTTTGTATAAAACACTTTTCACAATAAATTTTGTAAGAAATCATTGCAAATTCTATAATTTTGTAGGAAATAATTACCCACGAAGGAATTAGCTATCAATTAAAATTCTTATAAAAAATAGTAGAAAAAGTTTTTTCTTACAAATTTATTAAAAAAATTTCTAAGAAAAAACTTTTTCAATAAATTTGCAAAAAAAATTCTAATGTAATATGAAAAGTTTTAATGGTTAAGATTAAAAGAATCACTATTCATTCGATTTACGATGCCACTAGCACCTTTATCTATCCTAAACGAATCTCATTAAAGTTCTATTATCAAGACTATCAATTCTTTTCCAATTGAAAGAGTAAATTAATTTTTTTTATCGTAATTCTTGTTTTCTTAAAAAAAAAAAAAAATTCTCGAACTGGAAAATTAAACTCTCAATAATATATCATTATAATCCTAAACTCACACATATTTATCTTTTATCAAATATGTTTTTATAATTTATATTCATTATTTTTTATTAATGTGTATTTACGTATTTATTATAAAATAAAAATACCATAACTATTTTACTAGAATAACTTTATACATAAAAATAATTAAAAGTGAATAAATTATGTAAACAATAATTACATCATTATTTTAAACTAACGTGTAGTGATACATTAGGCACACAAGGAATCCACGTGAAGAATATTAGAGTCGCGTGTGCATCCATGATGGAAAAGATTCTAAATCATTAGAACAAAGTAAATTAATTGGCTTTCTAATCATTAATTACAAGCACCTAACCTAACCACATTCCCAAGTAACCAATAGTTATGCTTCACATCACCATTAACGGAAAGTATGATTTAACAAAAGCTAATATGTATTATTATAATATGTAAAAGTACATTAATATATAGAGAAGTAACGACTTTTACTCTGTAATTTTTTATCTATCTTATGTCTTATTCAGCTCTTATATAACTATTTATTTTTTGTTTTTATTATTTATATTTATACATATAAAGAATTTATTTGATGTTTACATTTATTTTTTAATTTTATTCTTTAAATAATATTTTTTAAAATTAAAAGGGTTAAATATTTTTTTGATCCCTTAATTTTCAGTAAATTTTATAATTAGTTTATTTCAAAACTTTGAACCAATTTAGTCATTCATCTTTCGAAATACTGTGGATTTAGTTCTTTTAATAAAATTTTATTAAGTTTATTTAACATTTTAAATGCGTTTCATAGTAATATTTGACTTAACATTAAAGCAAAAATGTGTCAAAGAATATAAACAATTCAAATACAATCTTGAAATGCGTACGAAACATTAAATAAACTTAACAAAATTTGATTAAGAGGACTAAATTCACGTATTTCGAAAGATGAATGGCTAAATTGGTCTAAAGTTTCGAAATGGACTAATTCTAAAATTCACTGAAAGTTAAGGGACAAAAACATATTTAACCCAAATTAAAATAACTATTTTATCAATTTTAGCCAAATTATGCTGGACTCGATGATCATAAATACCCAAAGAAAGAAAACATAATAACATATACATGATATGAAAAAAAAAATCAGTTTCAATACAATATTTATACTACAAATATTCGTATACCTTTACTCTATAAATGAGAGTATAAAAGTAAAAAAAAAAAAAAAAAAAAAAAAAAAGAACATAATCACTGTGAAGTGTTACTAAAATTGTATTTACAACTATATACAGAGCAAAAGGCTTGCAAGGTCATCAAGAGCAAGAGCAAGATGGTGGCAAGGAACGTAAGAACCTTCCATGAACTAAACACGTAAGTCGTCATCAACTTCACGACTTTAACCTTCAATCTACAGTTATAATACTTGTTAACATCTTCAATCACCTTATCCAGCAATGCTTCCTTCGATAATCTCAATGATTTGCTCATCCCATTCCACATATCAGCCACTTCTTCATCACTCTTCAAATGGTTCCGAATGATCCCTTTTTCTCTCAGAATTCTTGCATCTTCCTCAGAATCTATAATCCCGTTCATCAACTCAGTGAAACGGGTTATTACCAGTGGCCCTGATGCAACCGATGCTTCGTATGCAACCAAATTTTTCAGGAAAACTTTAGTATTAGCGTCCAAACAAACCGTGGGAAGGTAAAACATGCATGTTTTTTCGTTAAAACTGATGTTTGATATGCTGTTGGTGGGTAAGAAACGAACACCAGAATTCACGAGTTCTGTGACTGAAGGAATGGTGATTTCCTCTATCAAGGGTTGCTTGTTCATGAGACTTTTGGAGGATCTTGAACTCACACTTTCTTCTTCGTTTTGAGAGCTAAATATGTATTGTTTCATGATTTTCCATGGCAACTTAACGAAGACTTTCATAGGGTTAGATAAAAGTACCTTCTTTATTACATTCACTGGCCCCATGTTGAAATTTGAAAGCTGCTTCCACAGTTCTGTGAAGAGTTTCTTATTAACTTGTCTGGAATCAGTGTTTGATTCTTCGTTTTCTTCTTCTTCTTCAAGCTCAGCTTCAATTGTATCTTCTCGTTCCAACAACATCTCCGGAACAAGAACAATCATGTGATATAAGAAATCTAGAAGATGTGCTCTCTTTGAGACTTGAACAGTGTTCTGATATTCTTCTTCCACGATCTTGAAAGGAGAAATCTCTTTGAACAAGGCAATGATCATCGAGATCAACACTTCATCTGCTGCTTCCAGCGATGAGAATTTGAGCTCCAACATCTTTCTCAGCACAAACAATGGTATTTGATTCTCAAGCATCACAACATCCCTCAAAACTGCGTTGTGATGAGATGATTTGACTGCCATTTTTGTACGATCTTGGAGGAACTCGAGCAAAAACGAGGCATCAACTGCCATCATCAGCACCAATGTTTCCCCGTTGAAATCCAAGAACTTGTGGTGGCATGCTCGAATCCTTTGCTCCAACTTGGATAATTGGTTGATGAGATTATCCAGGTTAGGGTTTTGTAATTGCTTCAGGAACCTTTTTGCTGCTGCAAGCTTGTGTATCTGCATCTCGTACAGTTCTGAACGCCAATAATGGTATGGACCAAGAGCAACTTGTTGAGGAATGTATGAATCTGGATCACATGCTTTAAGGAGCTTTGGAACGCTGAAAATGGACACTGGGAATTCACCATCTTCATCAAGTTCTTCTTCTAGGGTTCTACGGATTTGGATGATCCATTGGATCTCATCAAAGTTAGACTTTGAATCGATAGACATAACTGATTTCAGAGAAGACATTTATGATATTAATGCAAAATCCAAAGCTGTATTTATGACCTTTTTTGGAAAATCCTAGGTATTATAACACATAAGAAGATTAAGGTTACGATGATAGTTATATATTTATATCTAAGAATGAAAATTAAGTATCATTAGGAGCTCTCTCATTTATGTCATTTCAATTATGGTGACATTTTAAAGTTTATTAATTATTTTGTCATCAGATAAAAATTTATATAATAACACAAAAACATATAGATTATACCAAATCAGAATAAAAATTATATTTCACCAAACATAGATAAATTATAGTAGTCGATCAATCTTTTGTTTCACTTGTTTTTCCCTCAAACAAATGTTTTTTTCAGTTCTTATTTTTGAAAGTCGTTGCCCTTTACAATACACAAGTTGGAACAACCATTGATATATACTTTGAAATTTTAAATCGCTTTCACTTGGAAACTTGGATCTCCCATGTTTTACGTAGGTTTGTGTTACCTTAATTTTTTTTAACAATATAATATATGTGCTCAATGTGAATGAGAAAAACGAGCAATGTAAGAACAATGATAAAGTTTTTAGAATAAAGGAAAAAAGTGAAGTTTGTTTTTGCATGTTGAGCCCTCACTTTCAATTAAATAGTTTTATTAATTTAAAGATTGAAAGATTTCTTTGACCATAAGAAAAGGTAAAACATGTAATCTCTGCCACTTTGCTTTTAAATAATGTATAATTATGAAGTTGGCTTGTTGCCATAATTCTCGTAATTAAAGTGTCCATTTCATGACATAACTCATGATGAGCAATCCCACTTTCATTAAAAAAAAAATGTATACAACATTTCAACTATACCTTTATTTTCTGGCTAAAGTTGTATATAAAGGTAAGATTTAACTTTAATAAAAATATACCACTTTGTGCAAGGAAAATGTTCCGTTTCCGATCCAAGTTCGTCCATCAGTCATCGTTAGGAACAACCACCGCATTCCTAAAGGTATTATCCGTTTTTGAGCGTTTAAGTTTCGTCACGATTTTGTCCTTGTCCTTAAAGAGTGTCTTAGAAGGTGGAGGGAGATATGATTATTTAAACTTTACTCGACCTCGACTTCTAAGCGATATGAGACTTATGTACTGGAGTAGAAAATAATTAGTATAATTGGCTGAGAAAATAAAGATATATTTCTAAATTTTTTTGGGGTTTTCTTTATTATTAGTTAAACTCAACGCTTCATTCTTTGATCTTATCAAACGGATAAGATATGTTTTAGAAGGGATACACATGCTTTTATTTATTTCATTTAAACTTTGAATATTTCAGTTTTTACATTCTAGTGGGGCTTTACTTCTTATAATAATTTTGAAGTGATGCGTAAGATTATACTATAATATAAGGTTGGATCATATTGTTATTTTTTTTTTCTGACGTAAAAGAATGTCGAAGTTTAAATAAAATGGCATGGAGGAGAGTATATAGAGAGATAATACGTATAAGTTTCTATCAAGATATAACTTTTCAATTAAATATGCACAACTACATTTATTCTTTTTTTTTTCTTTCGAAAAACGACTTTAGATGATCGATATACACACTTGAAAATGATATTTTAGCCAATTATTATTTAATTTATCTTACAATGTTACCAATTAACTGGATAGAGATCTGTTTTTCTTTTTTTATTCCTTCCATCCATCTAAAAATATTTACAAATGTATCTAAGAATCAAATTTAAAATTTGTGTAAAAAAAGGGAAATCAAATTTTAAGTTACTAGTATGTATGGACACTCTCATTATCATTTATGAAAAAATAAATTGTATATATTCTCAGATTAAGGTCTAAACGGATAAGTCTTAACTTATATATATAATTATTGTTCCTCATGCACAGCATGGGATAGAATATTATATCAATGAAAACGCCCAAAGAACTAATTTACTCAGACAAAATGATGTTTTGACAACCCAACCACCTTTTAGTATCTTGATAAAGAATAATGTAGTGATAACTAAAAAAATAATAATTTATAATTATAAAGAATTTAAAGTTATTGGGCTATGAAGATTTCATTATCAAGTGATTGTCCGAAAATGTATTAACAGACCACGTTGTTAACTACAACAAGTGACTGAAATTTTAAAAAATAAGGTACAAAACAGAATATCTTGAAAAAAAACAGGAAAAATGAACATAATCTTCTTGAAATGACTTTAAGTATTGAAACAAGAGGAATCATATTCTTCATCACCAACCAACTGACATACATATCAAAACAAACCTAAATTTATTATTGTTTTTTTATCTTATCAACATTAAAAATAAATTTATATTGAGTATTATATTTTTTTAATATATTTCAAAACATTAAAGTTAGTACTAATGCTAAAGGCAAGAACATCCGTTCGGATATTCATTAATAAAATTTGCAACGGTAAATTGATATATGCAGATATCTATTATTCGTGACATATCTATTATTCGTGAACAGTGGATAATAAATATTTTAATATTCATTTATAAATTGATTATGTGAAATATTATACTATTTATTTGTATATGTGAGCATCCATTATCAAAAAATTAAAATTTAATTTAACTTTTATTACGTTAGATTTAATTAAAATTATTTTATTTTATTTTATTAGGTTAAATATATTAAAACTAAAAATTAATTTATATTACATATTTATTTTTTTAATTTTATTTAAATTTTATTTTAAAAATTTATAAAATAGTTTTTTTTTTTAAATATTTGCTGATATTTGTAGATTTTAAAAAATTTGTGATTATTTTTTCGGATTTGATAGTAAATAAAAATTATGCTTGTCCGACTTACCAACTTATATTTTAAGATGAAAAATATTCTTTGACACTATTTGACAATTATTTAACAATTTATATAAGGGTAAAATAGTCTTTAATAAAAATTAACTTTTATATTTTTAGAAAAAATAGAAAATAAATAGTTACATGAATAATGTCAAATGACATTAAAAAAGAAAATGATTTCAAAATACTATGTACAATAAAGATATGATGAAAAAAAAAGTGAAAAAATCTAAAATTTATAACAACATGAATCTGGGTTATACAGTAAAAGAAAAAAGTCCATTTATTAATACTTGAGATCTGATGAGACACGAATTAATCAGTGGAATTCAGTGCAGATCGAAAAAGACGACTGCAAGTGTAGACAGAGCAGAAAGCTTGCAGAGCCATCAAGAGCAAGAGGCAAATGGCAGCAAGAAAAGTCAAAAACTGCCATGAACTAAACACATAACTCTTCATGAACTTCACAACCTTAACCTTCAATCTACAGTTATAATACTTGTTAACATCCTCAATCACCTTGTCCAATTCTCTCACCCTCGACACTCTCAACGACTTGCTCATTCCATTCCACAGCTTCGCCACCTCTTCATCACTCTTCAAATGGTTCACAATGATCCCTTTTTCTCTCAGAACCCTCGCATCTTCCTCCGAGTCTACGATCCCGTTCATCAACTCAGTGTAACGGGTTATTACCAACGGCCCCGATGCAACCGATGCTTCATACGCCACCAAGTTTCTCAGAAAAACCTCACTGTTCACGTCCAAACCAATTCTGGGAAGGTAAAAAGTTCGCGTTTTGCCGTCAAAATTGATGTTTGATACGCTTCCGGTGGTCGCTGCAAAACGAACACCGCAATTCAAGAGCTCTGTGACAGAAGGAATGGTGATTTCCTCCACCGAGGGTAGCTTGTTCATGAGACTTTTGAAGGATCTTGAACTCGCACTTTCTTGAGAGAAGAAGAAATATTCAACCGGTTGCTTCAGAAGCTTCAGTCCTGGAACATTGGACACGATTTTCCATGGCAACTGAACAAACACTTTGAGAGGTTTAGATAAAATTACCTTCTTTATTAACTTCACTGGCCCTTTGTTTAACTTCGAAAGAAGCTTCCATATTTCACTGAAGAATTGCTTAACATGGCTGGAATAATCTGAGCTTTTTTCTTCATTTTCATGTTTTTGTTCTTCTTCTTCTTCTTGAACCTCACCTTCGATTGTGTCTGGTTGCTGTTCCAACTTCGGCACTATCACATCGTACAAGAAATCTAGCAGATGCACGCTCTCTGAGACCTGAATGTTTGGATACTCCTCCATCATTTTAAAAGGAGAAATCTCTTTGAACAACCCTATGAACATCATGCTCAGCATTTCATCAGCAGATTCCAGCGACGAGAATTTGAACTCCAGCATCTTTCTTAACACGAACAACGGGATTTGATTCTCGAGCATCACAATGTCCCTCAAAATTGCATTGTGAGCTGATTTCTTCCCAGCATAGTCCACCAAATGCGACATGCTGGAGGAAACCCTCTGCACCTTCGCTCCTTCCTGCATGGCATAAACCTGAAGAAACTCGAGCAAGAACGACGCATCAACCGCCATCATCCACACCAGTGTTTCCCCGTTGAAATCCAGGAACTTGTGGTAGCACGATCGAACCCTTTGCTCCAACTTGGTCAATTGATCGATTAGGGTATCCAAGTTGCAGCTTTGGAGATGTTTCTGGAATCTTTTTGCTGCTGCAAGCTTGTACCTTTGCATCTCGTATAGCTCGGGACGCCAATAATGGTAAGGACCAATCGCAACCTGTTGCGGGACGTAAGAATCAGGATCACTTGCCATGAGAAGCTTGGGCACACTGAAGATGGATACTGCAAATTCACCACCGTCTTCCTCGAGCTCTTCTTCTAGGGTTTTGCGGATGTGAATCACCCATCGATGTTCATCGAAGGTTGATTTAGAATGATCGTTTGACATGGTGGATCTTAGAGAAGACATTTTGAAAAGGTTGCAGAAAAACTTTGCAGTTTTTAAATCTTTGGTGTTGTTGTGTTCATCATGAAAGGAGAGTTCTTGGAACTTTATTAGGTGGTTGAAGCTTCATTAGATCCAACCATGGAACCATTTTTTATTACTTTCCATTAAACTATTAGCAATGCATTAATCATGCGCAGTTTATTAAGTACACGTTAATGAACCCTAGGCAAGAAAAAAGTTGATAGCAGTGACTTTCTTTGAATTTGAAGTCATCTCAATCGACTCAGAAGTGGGAACATAGTTTAAACGTGTTTCATGTACCATATCATTTTCATGTTAATTAATTATTTTACTGTATATAAGTAATTTTCTGTTAAATTTTCACTTGGTGTTATGTGAAAAAAGTTGTTACTTCATTATATAGGTGGACCTTGATTTGATAATTTTAAATAGAATTTAATCAATATAAAATATGTTAAAAGAATTATTAAATAGTTTGTAGATATTAATTGTTAATATCAACTTGTTGAATAGAATAGAGCAAATGATTGATGTTCACCATGGATATAAATTTGTCGCCTACATCTTATTTCTGTCTTTCTCAATTAAAATTAATATCTCGTTTAAAAGGATTCCTTTGTAGAATCCATTTTTTTTTCTTATACAAATTAACTCAGTCCCTCTATATATATATATATATATATATATATATATATATATATATATGATACACAATGGAAGATGAAGGATGTTAAGTGGTTAAAATTAGGTTGAAATTGAATGCAGAGCACATATGTATTATATTTTAAATTAGAAGTCAATTTTGATGGTTGTATCACGTAGACAAATAGGGCTATCACACATTGTTATACAAAATTTAGTGTATAAATGTGAAGAAATGAGTTTAAGTATATTACTCAACCTTATAAAATCAATCAAATTGTAAGGTGTTTGCATCATTTTATAATGTAAATTGACATTATTTCTAGTCAAAATAGGAGTTTCAGTACCTATATATTTCAAACATGAAATTAGACATTAATAAGTGTTTTGATGTAGCGAGTATAACAATAAATCCAATAAAGAATAGATTTCACTATAATAGGATCTCATCCATGACTCTAATATTGTAGAGTGTAAGTCAAACTTAATCTTACAAATTGGCTTGTAAAGATGATGTTGTACTCAACCTTACAACCCGTTATATCTATATATCTCAAGCGTGAGATTAGACAATAATAAATAGTCCTATATGACCAATATAGCGGGTAGAACAATAAACTCAATCATAGGCATGAGGGATCTACTTCTTATTTGTAATCTTTGTTTCTTTGCTTTTGTGATGATTGTGAGATACTACTCTATGTGAATAATGATGAAGGAAAGTCATAGCATTTTTTTTTTAATTTATTTATTATTGTTTATGGGTTGAGATAACCTAATTACCTTCTATTAATATATGTGTTCTTGCTGATAAAAAAAATAATAAAATTTTATAGTTAATTTTTTTTATTCATCCCTCAATTTAACTTTCTATTTTATTTTTCAATTACATAGAAAAATCATAATATTTTGAATTTAATAAAAAAGAAAAATACAATAAAAATATTTTCATAAACATATCATTACCAACGAGATAACTATAATCACCTCCAATAGTAAAATAAATTAAAAAAAACGTTGAATAATGATAACTTGTAATGAAAATTTTTTATATCATTAAATATAAAATTGATTTGTTAAAATAAAATTATTTAATAATTTTTATATTATTTGATATGATACTTCATTAGTCATTTTAATTATAAAAAGTTAATTTAATTTGAATCTTGTTGTACTATATTTCTTTAAACCATAATAGTGTTATAATATTCATATTTTTAATGTAATTTTATTTAAATATGTTACAACTACATTAAAATTGTTTAATTATTTGATTATTTTATAACTTTTTTTATGTATTAATTATAGTTACATAATATTTATGGATATTTTTTCTTCTAAATAAATCAAAACTATATTAATAGTTATTAAGGTCAGTCACCGTTAATTATAAACTTTATACTTATTAATTGTACATTAACCAATGACTTAAGGGCACGGTTAACATTCTCTTAATTTATATTAGCATTTTAATTTTTCATTAAATAAATTTTGAATAATGAAACCTTAATTTAACATTAAATCGTTTTCTGTGTGCGTCTTTTTGTTTAATTTAGTTGGTATTACATTTTTTTCCTTACGCTTATTTATTTGGTAAAAGAAGAAATAGGAAAAAAAATGCATTATTAGTTGGCAACTTGCAATTATCTTCTTTCTTTTAGCTATGAAAACTTTGAAGAAATTGGGATAAAGTAGAGAATTTAAAACATGATAGCTACGCGAACAAAAAATATGTCACCTTGTATTAAAAAATTCTATTCACCAAAGTGATACACAAAGTTGAACAAAACTCAACCATACAAATTTTATTATATTTTACCACTGATCAATGCGCGTTAGAAGTTATCTTAATAAAAATAGTAATTAACTTTTAACTGGTATTTTATATCACCGCGCCATAAAATTTATTTGGAATAAAATAAATCCTTATTAACAAAAATTCTCGAGAAAAATAATAATACCCAGATTATTTTTTACTAATGGTGATTAAAAGTTCTTTTAAGTAAGACAATAATGAATCAAATGAAACTCAATTAATAACTCCTACTGAATTTGTAAAAACAAAACGAAACTTGTATCCAATGTTTCCATAATAATTTGTTTAATAGGAAAAGTAAGTAGACAAAAGATGAATCGTGGATAACTGCAACAAAATTAAAAATTTAATAACTCGAAAGAAATGTATTTATTTATTTATTTATTTGTACTAAAATAAAACTTATAAAACTAAAATATATTAAATTACAAAATTTTCATGACGTTAAAAACATGATATTTTTTAAGGTGGCATGTTACTTTACCATACATATGGTTTTCTCAGTTTTAAAAAGTTAAAATATTTTTTTCTAAAATAAACTGATATGAATTTTATGTTAACAAAATACAGAATTTTTTTATATAATTTTCCCATTTTAAAAATTTGTTAAAAAATAAATAAATTTTATCACATGTTTTAAAATAATGAATAATTTGTATAAACAAAAGAAAAATATTAGGACTAAAAATATGTTTTTATTCTATACATTTAGATGCAAAATTGGAATTCGTCCATGTTCGAAACTTTAATATATTTTGATTTTCCAACTTTTAAAATTAATGGATATAGTTTGCTTAACTCAAAAGTGTTAATATTTTTTACATGTTACACGACTATCAAGACTAATATTTGAGTTAAAATATGTCAAACAACTTCTATATTAACCCAAAACACCATGTGATATGTTAAAAAAAAAATATAATTGGGTTAAAAGAATTATGTCTATTCATTCTTAAAATTTGAGTATGTTATTGTATCAAAGTTTAGACAAATTCCAATTTTATGTTAAAATTTAAGAACTAAAAATATATTTAACAAAAAAAAAATATATAAAAAACATATTTATAACATTTCAACAAAAAATTTAAATCAAAAGATTAATTTACCAATTTACCTTTTTCGTTCAACTCAATTCGAAATTTTCAACTCTTCTTAAAATTATAGAGAATTATTTCATTTATCTCATTATTAATTTTTCTTATTCTAATATTCCTTAAAAATATTGAATTTTTTCATAATTCTTATAATGTAAATCAATTAAAAACACCGGGCATCTACAATTTAAGGAGACTAATTACTTCATCCATTGAAGAAAGAATAAATTCTGGATTTTATTATTAATTAAGTTATTTTTCATCAATAAAAAAGGTAAGTACATGTTTTTGCACGAGGCGCATGTTAGAGTACGTTAGTATTGAAGGCATGTTTATCTATTGAATGTTTGTGTTGAAGCTAAAAAAATGATGGTACAACGTTATTTTGGAAAGTGCTACAGTTTTGTACATAGTTGGTTGAGCAACTTGTCACGTTGTCTTGCCAGAAAAAAGTGTCCCATTTGTGCAACTGTCGTTCTAGCTTTTATGTTAGTTGTTCATAATGTTTGTTGAGTTAGGTTTTCTCAACCACCACACACACCATCATTAGTAATAAGAAAAGTGATTTTGGAAACTTCCATATCTACACCTTAATGTTTCCTTTGGAGCCCAACAAATGGATGAAAAGAAAAGTGAAGAAAATACCAAACAAATTAAAGGTGTGATTAATTTTTGCAAATATATATATATATATATATATATATATATATATATTTTTTTATATTGTTTAATAAGATCTCAATTTTCGTCAATTTTCACTAATACAGAAAATACATTTTATGACAGGTAAAAAGAAGTTACTATAACAGGTATTTTAGCATCATAGTTACAAGAGTCATAGAAAGTGTGTTCTTTCTATGACATCGCGAAGACTTGTCATAATAAGTTCAACTTACTATAATAGATATACTTAGGTCAGTCATAGTAAATTTAAAGTAACTAAGATAGTTAATGTAAAAATCCATCATAGTAAGCTCGATTTTATTTTTAATTTTTTTTACCATTTTCCTCTTTATTCAATTCACCTACAAGTATATTTCATATCACCAGAACAAACAATTATCAAGCAAATCAATTCCATATAGTTAAATTGTTCAATACTCTTTAAAACATGAAATTTTATATATAAACCTACAACACTCTTACAAATACTTTCCAAAAAATTGTAGAGTACTATAAGTCTAAGATTTATAAAAGTTATGAGCAACACTTAAAAGGAACACATTTGTTTAATTTAGTCTTTTTTTTTCTAATATCATTTAAATAATTTAAATAGTTAACGAATAATGAGCCCGTGTATGCTATGTGTCAATATTTTATTTTTTATTTTTCTCAATTTCAAAAAAAAGTGTATATGTGTCAAGCCAACATCATATCACGTGACAGTAACAATGTTATATGTCAGAGTCAGTGTTACATGTAAAAGTCTTATCCTTAGTTTAATTCATAAATTCGTTATTTTTGTTTAATTCAATCTAATTTTTTTTAAATTGAACAATTTTTTCCTTTTTTTTTAAATTGAAACTCAATTTAATTTTTATATAAACATTATATAGTTTTTATTAAAATATTTATAACTTAGTTTAGAGTTGATTTAAAATTATAATGAAAATTTAGAAGTAAGAACTAACACCATTGGGTTAAAATTTTTAGAAGTTAAAAGTTATAAAACATTTAATAATTTATGTGATTTTTAGGTTAAAATTCAATTAAACTATTTAATGCTTTATGTGATTTTTAGGTTAAAAATCAATTAAATAATCTAACCTAAAAATCATAATAACATTTATATAAAAGTTAACTTTTGTCTTAATTTGAGAAGGAACAAAATTATTCAATTTTTTAAACTAAAACTGAATTGAACAAAAATAACGAATATAAAGATCAAATTGAATAAAAAACATTCGCATGTCTCATTGATCCTAACACATAACACTACTAACTTAATACATGAACATTTTTTTAATTAAAAAAAATTAAAAATCATAAACTATCGGTCAATTATTAGCAAAATTGACTAAATTAAACAAAATTAACTATAATTGAATCTTATGGAAAAAAACCAGAACTCAATTAACAAAATCGAACAAAAATAATATTTTAACCTTAAAATAATCTTTAGTCAAAATCGTTTAAATATTACAAGTATAAATTAGTCAATTTGGGTAATTGATTTTACTCATGCAAGTTTTAATAGTTTCAATTAAATTTGTTTAAGCTTTGATTGCTTTTGGAATTTTATTTGCAAATATGCACAGGATATGTACAAAGTGATACTACACTAATGGTTAAAAAACTCATTTTACATTAAAAATTAATAAATATTTTGTAATTGTTTTTTATATACATTTTTCTAATTTATTGCATTATATATTTCATTGTTTTAGTGCACTAGAAGAAAAGTATTTTACAGTGACGATAATTTGTTGACGTCTTAATAAAATGGATGTTATGTTTAAAAAAAAGAATTAATTACATCTAGGTCATTTTCTTCTCTTTCTTGTAAGTATTTTTTTCTATTTGTTTTCTTTCTCTATGTAAATTATTGAGTTTTATGTTATAAACGATAGTCTTAACTTCAATTTTTTGAATCCTAACATGAGATATGTTGGTAACTTGCGTATTATTATGTGGTAAGGTAAGTAATATTAGACAAATATTCGTTTGTATTTTTTATTTTTCAAAAGGCTATTAGACAAATATTAGACAAATTCAGTATTAGGAGTAACTTTAGAACTTCATCTTTATGATTGTTCTTATATATTATTATTTGATGATGAAGCACAAATGCAAAGAAGAGTTTGTTTATAAATGAAAAGAAAAAAAAAAAAAACTCCCAAGTGAAATTTATATCTGAGTCAATGAATTTAAAAGAAGTCTATGGCAGAATATTTTAGTCTAATTTTATAAATAGAATTAAACTGGTACATTAAGCAAATATGATAATTGTGATTTATATTAAACATCATATTATGTGCTTACATATAATGTATTAAATAAATATGGAATATTAATATGTTAATGATATTAAACTTATGTAGATTACACTCTTGATATTGTTATATTGTTGTGGACAAAAAATTAATTAGTTTATCCTTTTGATTAATAGAATTATTATTAAATATGAAAAAATAGATATGTCCGATATATATATATATATATATATATATATATATATATAATATAATATAATATATTATAAAAAATAAAGTTAAATTTAGGAAATATGAGAAATTCTATGTGGTATTTTTGACGGAGAATCTAGGAAGAAAGAATGTAATAATTGATAATATTTTTGACCCAATACATTTGTAATTATAACTAATTCATAATTATATTTGTAAATATTATATTATTATTTTAAAAGACATTATTAATACAATTTAATATTTTATTAATATATATTTTTATATTATAAAACATGTAATTATGAAAATACTAGCTAGCATTTATTAAAATTTAAAGAAAAATTTAGTAATTTAATATTTTACTAATATGTTTTTAATATTGTAATAAAATAAATGATAATTAAAACAAAAATATTAAAACCATAATAAAAATAATAAATTTAAATTATGATATTTTACTTTCATATTAACATATATTTTAATTGTTTCTCAATGCGATAGTTAATATATGTTCAATTATTTCAACTTAGAGTTTAAACAAATTTCATAGAATTTCCATTAAAATTATATTTTTTATTATTATATTAAAATTAAAACATATTCATTTTCCTCTTACAAAACTCATATTTATTTTCTTCCTATCACCAAATCTTACAAAAATTAATAAATACATACATATATTTATTTATATATCAGAAGCAGATAAAAAGAAAAGACAACAAAAGAGGAAACCACTCTTCTTCTACACACAAATTTGGATAATGCGAAAGTGACAAAATTAACCTCGATAGCTTTTTTTTATATTATTTAATAATAAAACAGTAGTGGTGTCCTAACATGGAACACGCGAACCACGCTTTCCGTCTGAGTATGCACTGGATGATAAACACGTGTAAAACAGAGGATTCAACCGTGAAGATGCACCTAGCATGTTTGGCGAGTATTGTAGAGATATATATATAACCATAACCATGTCACCTTCCAATCTCATCTTCCATCACAATATTCTTCCCTTTTTTCTTTTTCTTTTTCTTTTTTTCTATTTATGTTCCTTCATTACTCCAATTCCCACACACTGCACCTCTTCACTCTCTTCACTCTCTTCACTCTACTAGATCCAACTACTTTCTCTCTCTTACTTTAACTCTCTCTCCTGAAATATCAATGGAGGAGTCAGGGGAAAATTGGCCTTCTGATTCTTACTTGGTAAACCAATACTATGTATATGAAACATGAATCACTTATGTTTATGTCTGTTTTTGTCTAAATCTACGATGTTTGTTGTGTGCATAGGAAGTAGGTAATGATGTCAAGGATTTGTGTTTTGACGATGAAGAATTGGCCAGTGAAGAAGATGAAGGAGATTCGTTTGCTGAGATGAAAAGTTCCGACAGAAAACAAAGACAACAGAAACTTAAAGAGAGGTTCCTTGCACTCTCAGCAACCATACCTGGTTTCCAAGAGGTTAGTTTTCACTTACTCTTATTAACCACTAAACGTAATTAGTTCTACCGATTATTCTAAATATATCCCATCACTCATGTAAATCTTGTTTGAGTGAAAAGTATTAAATTTAAATATATTTATTTTATTCTATTCTTAAAAGTTAGTTCACTTTTTTAAGTTTATTTGTTTTTTTTTTTACTTTTAGAAAAAGATTGTCAGATTAATATTTTTCTGTTTGGGCTATTTTTGTTAAATTGAAAAGACATTATATAATTGTACGGAATGTCACTTCATACATGTTTTTGGTGGGTTAGTCGAGATCAATTACTATAACAAAATTAACGGAAAGATTAATGATATTCTACTGTACAGAACAAAACAATAGTTTAATTTCTTAAACATGTGTGGTGTGGGAGATTAACTTAAAACTATCCTTCATAAACACTCAAATGATAGATTTTTCTTTGCATGGTTGTGCGTGTTTATTGTTTTGTCTTTTTCTTTTCTCAAAAGTAAAACTCAGACAGTACTAGGTGTATTGTCAAGTTTTTATATATATATATATATATATATATATATATATATATATATATATATATATATATATATATATTAAATTATTAATATTATTACTATTAAAAATTCTCATTATAATATGAGAATTTTCTAAATTTGTTAAAGAAAATGATAAGAAATTTTCTATTATTTTTTTTAAGAATTTTAATTAGCAGATAATTCTTTTATAGGTAATTATTTTCTATAAAATTATAAAATTTGCAAATATTTTTTACAAAATTTATTAAAAAAAATATATATAAAATATTTTGCAAAAAAATTGACATAATTTTCTATAAATTATTTTTTATAATAAAATTTATAAATATTTCCTAAAAAAAAATTCAAGATAAAATTAACAGAAAATAGTATGAATTACGGTAAACGGTATCCTACTATTACTCTTTTTAAAAAATTGTGACACAATATTCATGTAAAATCTTTAAAATGAGTATTTTTTTATATACTTAAAAATTAAAAGATTAACAATTTGATGCAGGTTACGTCTGACTATAAAAGAGTTTTTTTTTTTTCTTCTTCTTCCTTAACTTATATCCATGTGCCTTGTTCAATTGAGTAGTGTTTGAGAAATATAGTTTCTTAAAAATAATATTTGTGGAAGAAAATGAAGACACGACATTGGATGAAAGTTGCTTCTTGAATTTGTAATAAATATCATATTTTAATATAGTTGAAACATTTACTAATGAAACATAGGTCCTTTAAATATTGATTGGAAGAAACGTGAAAGTTGAGCTATTTATCAAGGAATGAATTATTTGTTGATATATGCTAAGAGTATAATATAAGCAAAGTAGCTAATGAAGTCAATGTCTTATGGTCCTTGTTTTAATTATAATTTTCTGTAGATACTTTCGGGTCGTTTATTTAATTATTTTGTTCAACATTGGTCCACTTTTTTAAAAATAAAATCAAAATTGTTTCAGCACCTAATGTGGGGGGAGACATGTTGTATCTAAAGAAATAGGAAATTAACTTCTTAAATTGAATTTCTGAAATATCTTAACAGTATAACTTAATTTTTAAAAGTTAAATTAAATAATTTTGGTCACCCAATTATCATTATTATATGATTTTGATTCTTCTATCCGTAACTATTAACCTGATAAATAAATGGCTTGAAAAAAAAATAGTAAAATAAAGGTTAAATAATTTTTCCTATAATTATGTGACCTTTAATATATAAAAACGGAACCACATAGCCCTTCCGTATACTAAGTGACGTTCTTAATTTTATAAATTTTTATTATATGTTTAATTATAAATTACATTTTATTACTAATGAAAGAAAAATAAATAATAGCCTTGATAAAAGAAAATTTAAGCCTACAATAAATGCTCAAAAGTTAGAGTTGACATTGGAAGGCCTTAATGCATGATGAGAGCATAGAAGAGAGAAAAAAAAAAGAAAAAAAAAGAGAAATATGAGTAATAAAGGAAGAAGGATAAAATGTAATATCTCTCACTAATTTTAAACTATTTTAGTCTCTTCCTCCGACTAATGTACTTAAATTTCTGGTCCCTCGTTCAATTATTTCAACACCAAACAAGCCACAAAAACGAGAACAAAAAAAGTGCAAATATTTATCACTAATAATTGAGATATTATATATATATAACACAAGATAAATTAATAATGAAATATAATAGAAAATGGATAATTAAAAAGACATGACAAATATTCAACATCTTTCTTTGCTCATTTTACTCAATAAAATTTATATCCATATCATATGTATACCACTACTAATTAATTGCAAAAGTTGTGTTGTATTAGAATATTAACACATAAATTAATAGTTATATATATCATAGAAAAAGGATAATTAAAAATATGACGTAAATGTTCAACATCTAATTGGATTTTTATTGAATAAAATTTATAATGATATCATATTTTCAATGATTTTTTATAATATATTTATATTATATCTATTATATTTATTTCTTTTTTAAAGTATATTAATATATTAATATATTATAATTTATATTTATTCACTTATAAGATATCAATAACATATTATAATGCTAATAATGTATATAGATATATCTATATATAGATATGGATATATTTAGGGTTTACTTCAGAAATCTTCTTTTTGATGTGTTTCTTCTTTCCCGACTTTCTTTATTTGGTCTGTACGATGATGATGTAACTACCTTAATATCATCGAACTCTTTCCATTCTTATTTGGAGTCTATATTTTGAGAAAGAGCATATAAAAGTTATATAGAAGTTATCTGTAGTTGGATCTTCAAAGGAAAAGCTAACTCTTTTCTGTAAGAACTTTAGTTAATAAAATGCTAACAACTTCAAACCCTTCATTCACTGATGCATTTTAAACCTAAAATCTGTGACATGCGTCGAAAGTTTCCAATTCATAATATATAAATGAGATAATATATAAATGAGATGCAAACTTTATCTTACAGATCAGTTTTGTAGAGTTAAATTAGGTTTTAAATTTTATAAATTCAATTTATTGTAAAATAAATTTTACATATGAAATTATTTTATCTTGTCAACGTGAAACTTCTATTTGTTTTGGCAAGTAATTGACATATGAAAAACTTTTTTGTTTGCATACAAATGTATGTGTAGATGGACAAGACATCGATCCTGGACAAAGCAAGCAACTACGTGAGACAACTGGAACAACGAGTGAGAGAGCTGGAGCAAGAAGTTCAATCGAACAAGGTTTGTGGTAGCAGCAGTTCCTGCGAGGTGAACTCAAACCATGGATCAAATCAAATTCTTCCCGAAGTGAAAGTGAGAGTGTTGCAGAAGGAAGTGCTCATAATAGTGCACTGTGAGAAACAGAAAGGAATCATGCTCAAAATACTATCTCACCTCGAAAATATCAATCTCTCTGTACTCAACAGCAGCGTCTTGCGATTTGGAAAGTCCACACTCGACATCACCATTATAGCACAGGTACACAACCTTTTCCTAATCGTATTAACAATCGAGAATCTTTCGTTCTTATCAAATTTTTACTTATTAAGATAAATTTATAATATAAAATTAAACATGTTTTTAATTTTTAAACTTACATGTAAAACTAAAATTTGTTGATATTTCAAATTTTAATATATTTTAATACTTGAATATTAAAAATAATAGGTATAATCATTTTAATATAATTGTATTAACTATTTTTTACATATTAAATGATATTTCAAAAAATCAATTTTGTGTTGAATAATGTAAATAACTCGAACGTCTTTACCTATAGAATTCGGACATGCCTCATTAATGGTGTGTCCTGTGTTTGACATGTATCGGACATCGACACTCGTACGATACATATCAATTAAGTGTCTAATTTAAAAGACATTTTTTTTATTTTTAACATGATCTTAACATGACTCCAACACAATATTAATAATCATAAATTTAATGATTTTTTAAGAAAATCTATAAACTTATAGATTTATCACATAAATTTCTATTGTGATTATAAAAATAAGGAAAAAAATATTATATAATCATTATTTTTTACTTTTTTGGATATCAGATTGATAAATTATATTCATTTTTGTGTTAGTTGACAATTTTTAGTTAAAAGTTTGAAACTAATATATGTATATAAATGCCGTGTCTCGGATTTTATATTTTTTAATTTAATCGTATTTTCGTATTCGTGTCGTATTTGTCTCCGTGTCCGTGTCCGTGTCCGTATATTTATCCCGGCTTCATAGGTCTTTACGTTAGAATGCAATGATATAGAAATGCATTATGTGTGTTGCAGATGGGTGAAGGATACCAGATGGGAGTGGATGAACTGGTGGAGACTCTGAGATTAACGATCTTGAATAAGTAGGCTGAGCTAATTGTACTGTTTCAGAAACCTAGTAATAAACTCTCTAGTTTACTCTTTTCAACATTCTTTTATTCGGCAAATTCATGATCATGACACTGTTAAACATGTCACTCTCGATCTTTCCTTTCACGAATAAAAAAACAATTCGAAAATAGGGTTTCTGGGATACTGTGCAAAGATTCATAGTACCATGCAACCATTAATTTTAAATTGGTGTAGATTTAGACTAGATTTGGCACACCTTTCGAATTCAACCATTTTCCATTTTTTTGTTCCTTCACAAGTGGGAACCTAGCCACCGTCTAATTGTGGTAATTCATTTTATAAGAGAAAAATAGGATAGATTATGTATGAATGCTACATGAGTTGTCTACGTCGGAAGATACGAACATAAATTGGAGAGATTTGTTATAATAAGATATAAGTTGAGGGATATCTACACCAAAATTGAGATAAGTATATAGTTTATAATTAAATATAAATCTTATTTTGTAAATCAATTTTATAAGATAAATGCATTTTATAGAATATAAAATATATTTTAATAAAATTTGTTATTTGTTAGATTTATTATATTATCAACTTTCGAATTATCAATAATATGTAGTCTCACATAATATGTATATATCTTGACAAGAAGGAGTTTGTTGAAAATTATAGAGTTAAATATGTTTTTGGTTCCTTATCTTTAAATGAATTTTGAAATTAGTCCATTTCAAAACTTTAGACCAATTTAGTCCTTCATCTTTCAAAATACGTATATTTAATCAAATTTTGTTAAGTTTATTTGACATTTTAAGCGTGTTTCATAATAGTATTTGACTTAACATTAAAATAAAAATGTGTCAAACAGTATATACAACTCGAATACAATCCTAAAATGCGTACGAAACATCAAATAAACTAAACAATTAATAGATCGACATATTTCGAAAGATGAATGACTAAATTGATCTAAAGTTTCGAAATGAACTAATTCCAAAATTCAATAGGGGATCAAAAACATATTTAATCCAAAATTCTATATCAACTCGATATAAGATAAATTTATCGTCTTTACATAATTGCAATTCTTACTTTACAAATTGATGTTGATTGTGTGAGAATGAATCCAATATCTAAAATTATCCACATTAAAGAAAAAGTTGGCATTGCTTTATCATAAAACCTTAAAAGTCATCACATTATTAGTTACTTTCCTTCTGTGTTTGCAAAAAGCTTAATATTTTATCCACATAAAATCATACTCTAATGAGATATTTAAGTTTGATATTAATTAAGGGCTCAACTATTTACAATCGTCAATGAAGTAGAAGCGTAAATAAATTTGTTTAGAGTAACTATAGCTGATAAAAAAGAAGAGCTGAGTTTGTTGTCCAGAGTTTATTGAATTACCATTTTGTTTTATAATTACAAAGTGTAAATTTAGACTTAATTACTCTAAATAAAGTCTTGCAATCATGTAAATAAATATATTGCTGCAACTTCAAATATTTTTTTATATGAAGTTTACAAATATTAACTAAAGGAAGAGTTTATTTGAAGAGCTTGAAATTTAATTAATATTAGGACGAAAATATTTGTATAAAAAGCAAAATATTTAATTTTATTTGCAAGTAATATTTTGAAAATTAATAAATAAAAAATGAAAAATGTGCTTATAAAACATAACAGACATTGCACTCGTATAAATGTAAAATCGTGTTACTCATGAAAAGAAAATAAAATTTTCTTAATACTTAAAAACATAATGGATTATACTTTTCTTTTTAATTTACTTTTTTAGTCTATTTTTTGTGGTGATTTATGGCCATCGATAGGGCCGACCGAATGTACAGAACGGCAAATAATATTTCTTTTGGCTTTATTACGAGTAATTTTTTATAAAGAAAAAAACCTTTTTAAGATTTTATATTTATTAATGTCTTGTATAAATTTATTTACGTGAATTACTCTTAAAGTAATATTATAAAGTTTTTTGGTTAAATGAAATTTTCGTTTGATTCAACCCAGGTAATTTTCTAGACTGCAATTTAAACAAACCCTTAATAATAGGAAAAAACTTCATAACTGTTATGAATTAATGGTCGTCCATTGATTTATATTTATACAATTACTCATATGATTGATAATCATATTATTCATTACTCTTTATGATGTAATATTTTGTATTTACTATTTGATTTTATATCCTTTCTGGGTTACCATATTGTACCTATAAATAGGACTC
>Ga0214542_1000094_pt1:42500-116938 | contig 116938 bp, 77 predicted proteins | sample CNSS1metaG_FD_160096 | JGI IMG/M metagenome (GOLD analysis project Ga0214542, IMG submission 160096) | Root nodule microbial communities from cowpea collected in UCLA plant growth center, Los Angeles, California, USA - CNSS1 | ecosystem: Host-associated > Plants > Roots > Nodule... | reverse complement strand
GGCATGTGATGTTTGGACATAGAATCGAGTCCTTGTGAATGGGCAGAGCCAGGTGCTCTTATTTTACGACGGTAGGGACGATTGCTTCCATTACTGACCAGAAAGACACCAAATTCTCCTTTAGGTGCTTCAACAGCGGTATAGGTAGAAGGAGCTGGTACGGAAAAACCTTCTGTATAAAGTTCGAAATGGTGAATTGAGGTAGAGTAGACCGATGATCCTGTAGTAATTTTGCCGGCTATTGAAAGAAAAAGCTTGCATCTGCTCTCCCTATTTCATAGAATAATAGGTCCGATCTCTCTCCAAACCTAACGTGATAGTTTCCCATCATAGGGCTTTCTATCTATAGATTGAGCCATTACCAAGGAGCTAATTCGTTCAGAACTCGGTTGACTGCTTCTATAGATAAGGCGGAGCGTCCTTGGCTCAGCATTATAGCACATAGGGCTTCGGCCGGCGCTACTACAGCGCTTCGCTAACTCGAAGCGCCTCGCTATGAGAATCTAGCTTCGCTAACGCTCGGCTAAGTCTTGAACCTTCGCGCGTTCGCTTTCTCAGTAGCAAAAGCGCTTCTCTTTGCCCCTTAAGTAGAAGGACAAGAATGATCTTTTTTGTTTTATTGCTCCCGCTTCCTCGCATCTGCGCTCGTCAAGCCAACTTTGCTTTTTGGGAGGTGAAACTGCGGTTGAAGCGGACATTTCGAAATGACAGCATCGAAGATTTATATATATTCTTAAACGGTAACGGTTATCCCGGACTGCGTTCCGGAAAAAGTGGCCTACTTGAAATGAAAGAAAGGGCGAGCACTCTTGTGTTTCAACCCCACTATCACTATACTATTCATAGTTGTAGGGCACTGTGTACTTACAGCCTCTACGATAAGCAAGTGAATGGGGCCGGTGCGTGGCGAACGGAACGGTTCATCAAGCCATTTCTCGCCTCAACCCCCTCAATAGGAAGAGGGGTACTTTACAAAGAGGGGGTAATTGCTTCGCACCTGACTGTGATAGCCCTATCGATACCTTCTTTGAGCTTTGTGACTAGTGGCCGCTTTCCCGTCGCTAGAGCGTTTTCCCAGTGCGCGGAGCCCCAACGAGGAAGGTGTTAGTGGTTTATCATTGGGTCAATAATGCTAATCCCTCTTTTTGTGCTACTCCTACTCCTAGGGCGGGAAGAAGATAAGAAAACGCGAAGCGTTCTATTGGTTTCCCAACTTGTTGCTTCTAAAGGCTGTCCTCTCTCGGCTGGATGTTGGTCCAGCCTACTACGAGGATCCCGTATCCAGCAACCCAATCTAAAAAAAGGGAAAAAAAAAGGCCTTGTCTAGGTTGGAGCTATGAAGCTTACCCTCATATTATGAAAAGGCCTTTCCTTCACGGGCTTACTTAGTGCTTGTGCTAAGGTTTGAGCTCGACCCGCTAACGAGCCCCTGAGAAAGCCTTGGTAAAGTCAAGCGCGTTAGCTCTTTTAAGTGAAGGCGCGCATCCTCTTGCTGGGAGAGGGGCTAATGCCACTCGCCCTAATGAATAAATAAACAGGAGAGGGGTGAAGCTTGCTTACTTGTTAGAGTAAAGGGAAAGGGCTTTTTCAGCTGGTGCGCGTTAGCGCACTTCCGTTTTCCCTTTACTAGTAGGGGGTCCCGTGGTTCCTATGCCGCCGCGTTTCCCGGTCCTTTTCTTTTAGTGCTTCGACCCGAAGCGATAGCTTCTAGCTAGTTCAGTGGATAAGATGGCTGCGCTCCAGCTCACTCAAGAATGGGACGGCAGTGGTCCGCCGGCAAGCTCGTTCTGATCTTGGACGCAGTACATTGGAATCCTGAAGCACCACCACGAACGCTACCGCGCGTTCGCCTGCGGTGCGGTAAGGCACCACCCTGTTGTGCCAGCAGCCAACTCCGGCGTGTCAGCTTAGTTATCCTCATCAAGCCACTTACTTGATGTCTAGCTTGCCAACTGGTAGACGGTTCCTTTTCCCCCAGATCAATGAAGAAGGGAGAAGTCAGTGGATTCTTCCGAATAACCGGAAGCGAAGCGCTATGCCGGGGCGGGGGGACGGGAAAAGAAACGGCTCCGAAGAAAGAAATGGAGGTTCCCAATGCTTCTCCACGCCCAACGAGATGCGCCAACCTCGGGATGCTTTACTCCTAACCCCACAAGGTTCCGAGACGGAGCTTAACCTGAGTCTCGGTTAAGAACGGCGATGATCTACGTTTCACACGGCGCACGATTCCATGGATAGTTTCATTCGACATCGTGATGGAGGACATAACTTACGATCATCGGCTTTGATCATGCCACTAGGGATTTTATTAGGACATTGCCAAATTATCCGCATACTTTGTCGCATCTCTTCAATACGGATACAGTAACGATCATAGCGATCTCCTCTGGTACCTACTGGTACGTCAGGATCCGATTGGTCATGAACATCGTAAGGTGCTGCTCTTCGCGAATCCCAGCATACCCCTGGTTGGGATGGGTAGGCCCACCACTTCACTTTCACTTAGGCCTGGGCCAAGTCAGTGGGGGGACCCTGTCGGGCTCCTCCCCCCCCAAAAAAAACACAAACTGTACGTGATAGTTTCCCTTCATACGGCTCGAATCATTCTCATATGCCCTGGGAGGCATCCTTTCCTTGTTTGTTGGGTTGGTTCACGCGCGCGCAAACGAGCACTGGCCGCAACAGCAGGGAACTATGACCAATAGAGTCAGACACTTAGTTAGCTACATCCGCACGCAAAATGTGGTTCTGGTTGAGGCTTTCTTTCCTTTATTAGTAAAGGGGGCGCGGGACGTTCGCGGAGTCCGTGCCTTCCGTACCACCACAGGACTGGTCGTTCTTGGGCGGATCCCGCTCCTAAACATAAGGGATAGGGGGAAGGTGGCCGGGCCTATCATATCAAAAGAAAAGGGTTGTAAAAAGAGAACCCGGCTACCTATTTCATTCGACGTTCCGCCCGATTCGACCGACTTTTTGATAACAAGAAGGCGGCGAGCTGATCTGCTTTGATCAAGGAAAAAGCCCAGTCAGCCACCAACTCGGTGCAGGTCACGTGACCTACAGCTCGGCCTTCGCTTTTTGAGACTTCCTCTACCCACATCTCTATGTGCCCGCAGCACTTCCATATGGAGAAAGATAGGCTTACCATGTTCCATCAATAGCACCTAACCTATGCCGATTTTGGCGGACTGTGCTCCACCCCGGTGAACTCATGCGGTTCCGACGTGCCCAGAGGCCAGAGGCGAATCCATTCACGGTCCGTAGGACCAACACCATTCGAAGGTGGGTGGCCCGCCCCGCCTAGAACAGTCATGTTTGACTGGGCTTACACACATTCGCTCACTTACGCTGTCCCCCCTCAGCTCACCCTAGCCCCGGGCCTTTTGCTCTTCTAACGTAAGCTCCAAGGCTTCACACCAAGTCTTCGCTGACAGAATATGCATGCTTAAGTAGGGTCAGGCAGAACCGTTGTTGCCTGATGGGGACTCCCCCCATATTGCTATCAATGTCTTCATGTCGCACGACCTCTTAACATTACACCACTGAATCCCCAATCCTTTGCTTGCTGTGCAGTGACAGTACCAATATCCACTAATCGTTGTTTCCAGATACGGTTGCCGGTTGACATCTCTTCTAATTCGTCGATACGAGAAGCAAATTGTTGTGTGAAGGAATCAATATCTCGACATAAGCCAAGAGGCAGATCTTGTGCCACTCCACCTGGTCGTATGAAACTGGCATGCATCCTGGCTCCCGAGACTCTTTCATAGAATTCCAACAATTTCTCCCGCTCCTCAAAAGCCCACAGGGACGGAGTTGATGCTCCCACATCCATAGCATGAGTAGTTAAAGCAAGTAAATGATTTGAAATTCGAGTTATTTCACGGAATAACACTCGTATATATTGAGCTCGTAATGGTACCTCGCAATTCAAAAGTCTCTCTACGGCTGAAGAATGAGCGTGTTCTTGGGCCATCGTAGAAACATAGATAGGGTCGACGACGGAACGAAGAACTCACCCTAGATACAGCTTTTTCGTACACGTTCACTTGCATCACATACACAAGTGCTCTCTGAACCGTGCAATAAGGTCACCCATAACACGGCTCTCCCACTTGAGTTACCTTAGCCCCAGGCAGGCCATGCTATTCAATGATATTGGAAAAATGGCAGCGTAACGTAACAACTAGTATTGAAAGCTGGTCGCCTTTTTTTTTAGGGAGGGAAAGCCTTTCTTTCGTCGCCCTACTTCCCTCTTTGCGACCTCATCACTTCAAAGCGCAAACCAATTTCTTAGTCACCGGGCGGAGCGCACCTTAGGTACTTTGCTTCTAGCTTTTTTAGGTTATGCAATAGACGGGAGGATTAGCTCTGGATCCCCCCTGCTTGCAGAAATGAATGGATCAGAAGGGGGGGCTGGGTTCTATTTCCGGGCCGGGCGGGAGGTGAAGGCCATAAGATTGCCCTCCCGGTAAGGAAGAGAGGAAAAGGGTGCTGTCATCTAATCTATCTCGACCAGTTTCCCGAGGCGTTGAAAATCCAGACCGGCTCAGAGAATCACTGGCGCTATTTAGCCCTTCGTTTCGCCATTCGAAGTACTACCCCTGCCTTCCCCTTTTGTAACATACCCAGGCGCCCTCCCTTCCAATCACTAAGAAAAAAAAAAGACCAATAAAAGCCCTATCTAAGTAAAGCTTCGTCTGTTATTTTTCCGGCCCCAGGGGAGTTTACTCAACCCATTCCCCAGTCTTCCGCACTGCTCAAGTAAGTGTGCGACTCCGTATGAGGACCTCCTTCCCTTCTGCCCACTCTCCGTTCACACGGTTCTCAAAGCAGAGGAGGAAGGGTGGGCAGCAGGTACCACGAGCCCTCTGTCCCACACATCTATCCAGAAGCAAGTGTAGTTCACCGGTTCCACCGAATGCTCCTATCTCTCGGCAAAGATCGTGTGAGTGTGCAGTTATGCTTCGGATGCTTCGCCATAGAATAGATCGACCCAGTTCCCGTTCTTTTCCGGTGCACTCGCTTTATATCTCCGACACACAAGGAAGGACGCGGTGGGAAGGAAGCAGCCCTAGCCTCTGTCCGGCCGATCATTCCGCTGGCATCTTGCATTCACGCCTCCGTTTGACTGCCGCTCGGGGATGGAGTTGTAGATACGTTAGTCTTAGCGGATCGTTGGCTCCACCTGTTATCTCCTTCTACGACATGCTGTTGTCGTCGCCATATTCCATATGTAACTTAGTCATCTCTGCCTCGCTGCGGGTCAGCACGCACCTCCGAAAGAAACGGAGGACTTCATTCAGTGACTCCGCGATCGCCCTCTAAACGATCAGAATAAGGTAAAGCTTGAAGATAAGTTTTGTACTCTATTAATTTCTCAGTCCCTCTAGTCGGGTGGGCGCCGGCCGGTCTTTCGACCAGATCCCCCTAAAAACCGTACGTGCGGGTCTCCCCGCATGCGGCTCACGCCATTCGAGGTGGCCCAGCCCAGCATTCATTCGCAAATCCTGTAGTGAAATTGAGACTGCTCGACCTCGGAAGCTAATTCGCGTGTAGGCAGCGCTGTCTGTCGTACCGTTGACTCTATCTATTCACTTTCATTCATTTTTATAGGCTTGCTCCCTCTTTTTCCAAGAATTCATGCACTTCCCCTTGACTTCAGAGGGCCTTCTCTAATAGGGGAAAAGCCTTCCATTTCCGTCAAATGACCCGGCCCCCCCTGGCTCTTCCACCGTCCTGGCTCCCTTTCCTACCTATGCTATGCTCCCCCGGCACAGGCCTACCACGCTTCGCGCCTGCGGCGTTTTCGCCGGACGGTCTTTGCCAGTAGTGCCATCCTCCCCGCTGGCTGTATGGGCGGGTTGTCCCTCGCTGCTGCGTTCTGTTAGGCTATGGATTACAGGAACAAATGTAGTTGAATGAGACAGCAGGCGGGTTACACGTTCCGCTGTGCCGAGATGTGAGGTGCAGGTGGTGATGATCACCCCGGGGTATGCGCTAGCGCCCTTGACAGGCACTCCAGGACCCGCCAACGCTCATGAAAACCCGGGTCGGTCCTCCATTCATCTGACCGGAGGTGTGGATAACGAGGCCACCTTCACAACCTTCTCCCTTCTGTCCTTATGTTGTAGTAAGGTAGGGCGGTTCGCTTGAGTTGCTCAACCGCCCCTTAGCCCGGTGCTCATGACGCGCTACGGGACCTCCACCGTGCCGGGGGACCAAGCAAGCAGGGCATAGCTAGCGGCATAGGAGCCGACTCGGCGTCAGCGGCTTCGTGCCGCACTGGAGTGATCCAATATGTGGTTCCGCACGTTCCACCACTTCTCCGTTCATTTCCAATACTGATCGTGAAACACCATGAGCAGCAGGATGTTGAGGTCCGAAATTCGAAGTGAAATTTTTGATTTGCCCGTTCCTAGTCGTCATGGGAAAAAAGGAATAAATAAGAAAGAGATTATTCCCTAAGAGCTTGTCCAGTACCAGAAATGCATCTCCTTGCGTGCGAGAGACTTCTATGCCAGCCGTTATTCCCGGCTCTGTTATGAAAGAAAGCGGCAGACTCATCTTACAGGTGTTCCCTAATGAGGGATTGGAGGGTTCTCCTTTATCCCCTTCCCCCCATTTCCGGGGGCCTCGTCCTCTTCAGGTAGGAGAGACTACACCTTTCAAAAGGAGAAACTTAGAAAACAAAGAGAATCAAAAAGGCCATCATTAATGCGAACAAGGCAATAGCCTCGGTTAGAGCAAAGCCCAGGATTGCATATCCGAATAACTGTTTTGCCAATGATGGATTTCTTGCCACGGAATGAATTAATGAACTGAATACGTTTCCAATACCTACAGCAGCTCCCGCTGAAGCAATTGTAGCAGCTCCGGCACCCATTGATTTTGCACCTTCTAACATCTCGAATTGAGAAAGTCTCGTCACCTTATCCTTACCCATGAGGTTGATCCTTACGAGGGGGCTGGCTTCCATGACGGTGCCGTATATTGAGTTCTACGCCCCTCCAAGAATATTTGAAATAGATATCCACCCCTTCTTTCTCAAATGCAATCCTTTCCAGTTCTTTTCGATCTTTACGATGCATATACAAGGCTAGAAAGATATATAGTAGGAATAGCCCCTGGATACACAGGAAAAGCCAATAAAAGAGAATGTCTCCTTTGGTTAGGAATTCTACGAAGTTGAATTCCGACATAATATGAACTCAAAAAAGTGAGATTTTTGAGTAATTCAAATGATATAACAGAGCCCTATGGGGGTACTCACCCTTCCTTATACTTAAGTCTAAGGGCCTTGCTTCTTCTTTCTCTTACTATTTTCTTTGATATAGGAGACTGCCTGAAGACCAAGCCAATCTCGAAGAAAAAAGTTAACTACACGCAACTACATCTCCAGATTCCATTCAAAGGGCCAGTGAACAGACGCTTTCTCCAAAAACTGTCAAGATTAGCGTACTTACTGAACGATTTATATTGTTATCTATGTTATTTCAGGATTTATTTTCGTTGATCGGATCGCCACACCCGGCTTTCCTGACGGACCACCAACCCAATATCGATGAAAAGAAACGCCTACCCCGGACCCTGACGTGAACGAAGCTCCAATGAGTCGCTCCTCGCTGGAATTAGGGCCGGACCGTCAATTCATCTACTCACTACCTACGCAATAACCGATCCTCGGACGGAGCCATACCTGTGTTACCAAAACTTGCTAGCCGACACCGGCTACCGCAAAGGGTTCAGTTGGTGGGTTGAAATCTCGTCACTTCTTTTGAAAGTCAAAAACGGAGTTTGGTTGCTCGTTCTAGTGCTGAAGCAGAATACAGGGCGGACGCGAAGGCCCCAGGCCGGGATTTTCCCCTAACTAAAGAGTAACACACTTGGAGAGGGGATTTCCTTCCATTCATAAGCCCGAGTATCACGATCCCCAAAAAGTAGCCCGAAGTGACTGACCATATAGTTTCGTTTTTTTCCCTTTTCCAGAGACGAGAGAAGTAGCAACCGTGGACCTAGCTCACAGAAGAAGGGGACTAGTTGCGACAGGAAAGAGGGAACATGGTGTTGTGCTTCTTACCTATGATGATTCTGCATTTGCCCGGTCAAGCTTCTTACTGGCAGGCGAGACCGATCGATTGAAGTTACGGTTCATAGCTAAACCCCGAAGCGAAGTAAGCTGGAGCTTCGAGGTCATAAGCCCATCTGCGCCTCACTCGCTAGCAACCAAACCAAATGGGATGAAATTATGCGATTCCCTTCTCTTCCGGTTAGCAACTAACTGGCTCTCGTACTCGGTACTCTATCCTCTTCCCATTGAATTATATTACATGACCACATTGAATAGGCTAGGAAAGGAATCTTAGTTAGGAGAACAACCCTTTTCTTTTAGTTTATAATAGCAATGGTAAGTCCACTTTGCTACATAATGCCCTTACCTTTAGTAAACCACCCAGACCGAAACCCGCCCTTTCCTAAGCCAATGCTGCCCACGTTCTCTAACTAATTGCTACCCAAAAAGGTAGCACACTAATCTCCGTCACCCTCGGGTCAGGTCTGGCTTAACCTTATTCCCGTCAGTTTTGTCACTCTCTTTTCTTTCAATTGCATCCGCTTTCAAAGCCTTTTTTCCCACAAAGCCACCCTGCTTGCAACAGTAGATCCTGTTGATTCGGTTGCAGCAGAACAACCACCAATAGTTGCATCCGTTAAAGACCAATCACCGGCAAACACCAACAACGGTTACTGATTCACGTCCGACTTTGCTTTTGATTCCGTTAAGGAGCTCATTTCCACGAAACTCGAGACTCTCTTGCGTTTCACAGGTGTACCGTTGCCCGGGGGGGTGACTATTCAGCAGGTAGCCGACCACCTGCATGGGGACGTTGAAGATTTTCCAGTACTGGAAAACATATACAACTCCCTCCTCGAGCTGGGCATAATGAGCCCTTATTATCTACAAGCTGTCTCCTATATCCAACAGTTTCTATAGGCACCTTAAAAAAAAGACATTTATTAGGCGGCCCGGATGTAGTCCATTATAGTAAGACGAGAAGGACGAACCGGGTTAACAAAAGTCACGATCAGAAGGTTGGAAATCCGGATTCTTAATCTGGAAAGCGCTGGTTCGAGCCCAGCTCGTGACAAGAAAGACCAAAGGTCATTTACCCCTCCTAGAATTCCGGAAACAGCTCTACGACCCAGAGGTTAGCGACTGCAACTAGCGTTGGTACGAGGGGAGAGGGAATACTACTTGGAGCCTTACCGAACCAGCAACATATAATTGCGTATATAACACAAACACGTAATCTTAATCTGATCTGGAATGAAAGCTCTGATAGTTGAGACATAAATCTAGGGCCAATGAGTGCTACAGTAGTGCCTTGCGGGGTCGTAGCGCCGGTTACCGAGGGTTTTTATCCTTGAGGAGCTTTATTTCAATTGAAGATTTTGTTAGTGTTAAGTGTAAGTAGTAAGGGCGCATTTCACAAGGATAAACATAATATACCTTTTTTAAGGGTTGGGTATTGAATAAGGAATAAAGTCTTTCTCACTCTCAGATAGAACTCTCTGATCGAATTGAAAGCTCTTGCTTGTTGTCTGTAGCGGTAGTATATACTTTAATCTACCGGGGTTTCTTCCTTGTTGCTTGATAGTCCGGGAGGCTTAACTAAACAACAACAAAGAAACTCTTTCTAAATAATCTATTTTTTTGCGCTAATCTATAAGAGTCTCAATTAGCCGTTGCTTGTTTAGTTTTTTCTTTTCTATTAAAAATAGGGTGAGCTTAAGAAGCTTCAAGCTATTCCCTCCATTATAATTTCCCTAGGCTAGTAAGATATTCTAAGGGCAGGAAGGAGACATTTCAATCAAGAAAATAAAGAGAAAGGAACGGGATGGGATAGTCGCTTACAGAAGGGCAGAGAGATCTTATTCAATGCGATAGAAAGAAGAGAAGGCTTGACAAATGGAGCGAGGAACAGGGGAGATTCTCAATTTCTTGCTTCATTCTGCGTCTTCTTCTTTGAGAAGGTAGACAGGCAAGCTTAAGAGAGCGCGTCACACTTCCTTCTTTTCAGTTGATAAGACTGATTGGGATAAGTTAGACGTCTAATAGGTCCTTTCCAGATAGAATGAGGAGTCCAAATAAGCTCTCTTAGGTGCGTGATTAACCTAATAGCAGGCGAAAGGGGCTAGGGAAGGCCATCTGTCCTTCAATGAGCCTTAAGGCGATAGACCCCCTTCTGAAAGGGACTTTATTTCCTATAGCTATAGTTTAGAATAGTACTCCCGCTTACTTATCTCTTTCTTCTTTTACTCCATAGGTAAGGTATCTGAATCACTCTATACTCATATCCCTTTCGCCCCCTGTCTTTCCTCGCTGGGATAAGAGAGCCTTACGCTCGGGGGGCTCCCTTTTTGTGGATTCTTTCCCAGTTCTCTCTTTGATATCTTATCAGGATGGCATAGCAGCCAAGGGTAGGATAGGATGAGCAGTGAGAGCGGATGAGGGAAGGGAATCTCCGATTTTCATTTGAAGTTGGCAAGAGAGAAGAGGAACAAGGCCTTATTAGTCTCGTCATGGCCTTCTCAGCAGCTGGGGAAAGGGAAAGAATACTTGAATCTTACTGTAATAGGCTCTTCTTTGCTCGATCTCACCATAGCCTGATAGTAGGTCTAGGTAAGAGCCTCCTCAATATTCAAGATGGCGTCCTTCTTCTTACGTGAATAGAGATTGAGTCCAAAGTCTTCCCACGAAAGAGGGCGGTGGCCGTCCCTAGTCACATAGGACTCGGATTGAATTAGATAGAGGAGAGTTTTCTAGAATGTCCTTTTCTATTTCTATATCTGGGCTATATATATAATCTAAGGAGAGAAACTTCCTTCTTTCCTCTAAATCAATCTATCTCCTGCCGGCGCTAAAAGGGAGAGAGTCGTTCCAAGGCCTGTGGATCAGGTCCCGGGTTCAACCATACTGCGAATTCTCAAATGTTGGGTAAAGAGGAGCGCCCCACGTCGCTCTCACCATCTTCTTTGTTCTCTTTGCGCGCTTCACTTTAGTAAGAGTACTTTCTTCGCAGCTTTCGAGCCCCTTAGCTACATTTGTAAAGACTTTTTTATTCAACAAGCAAGAACTCAAATCCACAGCTCTCTGGCTACATCTCCCAGGCAATCCAATCTTATTATGAATCGAGTGCTTCTGATGCGCGTCTAAGCCTTCTTTTCCATTGTCTAGCTCCGAGGACCAAGCCCCCTCTCCTGCCTATCGAACTGGAAAAGCGGTGCTAAACCCACCTCTTTCCGCCTATTTCGGCCCCGAGCCCCATCTCTAAGACCTTCATTCGACTACCCACCAAGAAAACGGCTGCAGCAAGAAAACGAATGCACTTACGCTATACGGCTTTCGCGCCAGCGAGCTCACCCGTTGCTTGTTGCTAACGCGCCCTTTCATAGTCAAATTCTTTCGCGGTCCAAAGTCAAGTCTCATCCTTTGCTTGTTGGTCCGGGGAAGTCAGGGACAGAGGGGCTAGTTTCCATAGACCAGTGAGTAGAGCTGACTCGATTGTGACCAATGACCCGAGGTAATGCGGAGTGAGTTGACTGCCTTTCCAGTCCCAGTTGTTCCATGAATGCCCGTTGCCCATTCTTCATACGAGACAGAGCGGGTTGCCAGTGATGGTTGTGCCTGTGCCGTTTGGAAGGTTATGAAAATATTAAACTATGCCTTTCAATATCAATATAAGGGGTCAGAGGCTAAGGCTTTAGATTTGTACAGTGGAGTCCATATTCCAGCTAACCGACGTGGCAGGAAGTGCTTTTCAAGCCCGAGTTGAACACCTTCAGGCGAGTTTTTCGAGGGGATTCCTTTCAAGAGATGAGTGCGGCTTTATAGTCTGAGTCCTTAGGACTGGCAGGATGGCGAGGAGATTCATCGGATCCAGTTCCTACAGCCAATGGACCGGTGCCGGTTGGGGTGGAAAAAATGAGTCCTGCTTTTGTGTGACTGACGATTCATAAGAAGAAAAGATGCCAGGGGCTGATACTGACCAGAAAGCAGTAATGACTAGAGCGAAGGGCCGAAGACTCAAAATAATAGGTTCTTCAAGACCTAGTCTACAGAACAGAAGGATCTGATGAAGGAGAAGCATAAGGAAGGCTATGAAAGACTGTCGAGTCGAAGGGTAAGGCTTTCGAAAGTCAGGTTATGGAATATAATTTTTTGAGGCTATTGTAGTTCATGGGCTTTCCATTGCGATTGATACGACTAATCGCTACTCTGATTATCGAAACAACCATTCTTCTCTTTTATGATATTCGATAACCCGAGGATCCTTTTCAGCTTGATTTGGAACGCAGTCGGACTATCAAATCCGACTTAGCCAAGCTCATCAAGCCCCTTATTCAGGAGGAATCCGACAAGTTTCCGAAGGGCATTCCATCTGCCGGGTCTTTTGTAGAACGACTCATCCACGATTGAGCTTCAGAAAAGGCAAACGGGGGGAATGGCCCCAGTCCCACAAAGCAAGAAGTGGATTGCCTTAACCGCTGGTTACAACTCGCTGTCAATTATTTTCAAGGACAATGGACCATATAAGTTCGAGATCGAGGAGCGAGAGGATAGTTTTCCGGGAAAGAGACTCTTTTGATTGAGGGCCTTTTTCAAGTGTCTATTCCTGAGTGAGGTCGGGCTGTCAGGCTAGTACCCGCTGACTTGGAAGTTGCCTTTGCTGGTCTTCCCGATGGCTGGCCAAAATAAGAAGAGTTTCCTAGCCTCGAAGGGCTCTGGGCTGGCCTTCCTTCGGGTGTGGTTTTGAGGCCAGAGAGCCGATGCCAAAGTCGCCCTTTACGCGAGGGAACGCCAGACAGACTTACCTCTGCTAACTACGTTTTTTTATTTGATATAGACTGGAAGCTAGAGAGATACTATACTAAGGTCTAGTGCCGCTACCAGAGAAGGCTGTTTCATGCTAGGCGTCCAGACCTACTACGCCCGAGCCGCATCCCCGGCACACTTGCTATATCCACTAAGGCTTCACATCCCACTTCATCCTACCAACTATACCTTATATAAATAGAAAGCCGTTCTATAACAATTCAAGACAACAAGAAAGCAAAATATTGGATCAGACCTTTTTTTTATTTCCATTTCTTTTTCGGAACGGAACCTTATTTGCCTTCGCCTCAGTAGCCGCTTTTGCTTATGGTAAATCTGTATCCGCAGCTGTCTCCCCAGATACTACTTATGGTGGGTTTCAATAGATATCTTTTCCACCTAGGTCAAAGGGGTATGCCGCTATATATGCTACACCGAAGTATGCTCCTAGGTAAGCGACTGCCTTTGGATCCGCCTCTCGAGCACGAGGGTCGTATTCATAAAAAAAGGCTATCGATCATGAAGGTTTGCCTATGGCTCTGTATCTACCTCTGTCTGCTGGTGCTTATTTTGATAAGCTGCAGGATCAATGGCTTAAACTACTGCTTCTTCAACGCTTCTCCTGCGACTTGTTCTCCTTTCGTCCTTGCTCCTGCACGCACAGGTACAGTATCTAAACGCTCCTTCTGCTCTTGGGAAAGGGGGCCCAAGGCTCATCCTTATGCTTTCGGTTTTCGAGTGAAAAACAGAGTCGGGGAGACCTGTCAAGCTTTAGGATAGCTCTTTTCAAAATAGATTATTGTAATAGAAGCTAAGCTTTTATACCGAATCGGGTTTGTTGATGGAATCATAGCCGGGCCGGAACTCTTGATCTATCCATAGAGGGTGAGAACTCAATCAGGAAGGACTGCTAGTCATCACCGAGGGTATGACCAAGGAACTGCTGCTGAGAGCGATAGACTTTCCCACTGAGATGGAGAGAATGCGCTCCTACTCTCTTTCAATCGCCGATGCTAAAACAAAGAGGGCGTAGACCCGAGGGGAGGTTGAGTCAGCAGCTAGTTTTGCCGGAAGGAATAGGAATAAACGATGCAATTCAATCTGTTGGAGGAAGGTAGAGCAATAGACGGAATGAGTCTTAGTTGAAATATCCCCTGGTTGAGTCGACTGTTCATGGCATGGTTTGGTGGGACCAAGAATTGCTCTTGTTCCCGTCCCAATGCGACCATCGATAGCTTTCTCTATTGAAATGGAATCCCCGGTCTCTTTCTCAATTCATCGATCGACGGCCGCCCATGCTTCAACATCTAAGTTTTCACCAGAAAAAGCCAATTTCTCTTATGGGGCAGAAAGATTCGATTAAGTTTAGGGAAAGGAAAGCAAACAAAGAAAGCCAATCGGAAATGATTTTATCACTACGCGAATCAAAAATCAAAGTCGGAGCGAGAATCACCTTAGGGCTAGGCCACCTGCCTGACTATCTATTGTCTCAGCAGGCCTTAGCCCGAAGACGACAGAGGCATAAAGGAAGGTTGCTGCAGAATAAGCGATGTTCTTGCTCTTCTTTCTCTTGGAATAAGAATGGTGTTGAATCAGTTTCAAGTGGTGGGATCATATTCATATAGAATAGTAGAATCCCGTCTCCTTAAAGGAGCGATCTCTCCCTCAAAGTAGAACGAGCATAATCGAAGACAGATGGTAGCGTATTCTAAGTAGTTGATCTCACGTGCTATCCGAAAGTATTCTTAGTCTTCGTCTGCCCTCAATGCCCGGAACAGGCTCTGAATGAAATAGAAATCCCGTAAGTGAAGTCACTCTCGGAGTTGAAAACGACTAAGCTTTTTGCCTTGCGACTTGCCTCTCTCACTCAAGATAAGGTAAGGTGATCCCTTTATGTCTCCTTCTCAGTTAGGTCCAATAAGTCCCTTCCCTTTCTCCGATCAATAAGCCCCCTGATCCCTTTCTTTGTCTTTCATCCTCCCTGAACAGAATAAGTAAGGCCCCGTTTTTTTCTAATAAAAAAAAGAAAGGGCGAAGCGCCCGTTTGAAGTGGCGAAGGCCTATGATATAGTAAGAAAGAAAGTACGTTAAGGTTACGAAGTAAGGTCAGCTGGTTAAGGAAAGCTCAGGTTATGAAATCGCTGAGCCATTCATTCAATTCAGTAGTAGTGAGGCGTCGGTACGGAGCCTTCCACTGTGGACCGAGACTACGCAAAGGTAGAACACCATAGAAACTTCGCTGACTTTCTAATAAACCTTGATTTCGCTACGCTCAATAAGAACCCGGAATAGCGGAAATCGGTTCGTGTTCCGCTTCCAAACTCAGTCGTCTTTGCCCAAGTGTGAACTGCGGACGACTCTCCAGTGGTTCCATTCCTTCTTACTTGACTTCTGGGTCAACCCAACCCAAATGGGAAGAAGAGGGTCAGCCAAACAGCGGTCCACTTTGTACATTTGCTGAGGCAGACCAATCGGGCATTTTAGAAAAGGGAAGGGAACTTTTATCACCGAAGGAGGCAGTAGAAATGAAGGAGGCGGGAAGCTACCGCTTCTAGAATGCAAGCTTATCCTTTACTTTAGAGCGTACCGCTATTGAAAAAAAGGTTGATGGATGAAGTAATCGGAATGACAAATGATTACGGTTGCGGAAACCGGATAAAGTCGGGAACCTTTTGAATCAAAGTAGCGCCGAGTACTTCGACTACAGGGGGAGGGAAGCTTCGTAGACAGCTTCGCGTCCTCGCCGCTTCTTTCTGGCGACTAGCTTCTCAAGTGGGTGGCTTGGTAAGCAAGCAACCTTCAGCATAGGTAAAATCCCCCTCAATAATAGGCCGGAATGGTGGGGAAGGAGGCCCCCCCTACTTCAATGGAAAGGGGGGAATCGCCGTTTAACAGCCGCTCCTCTACAACTACCTTTCGCCCAACATGATCACGAACGAAGACAGAGAATTGCGTAGATAGAAGGACGAAACCAACCCACTTGTCCTGATCGGAACGAAAGAAAGAGAATGGTGGCCCCTTTCGCCCAGGGGGCATCGTCGGAGAACAATGTCGGGGACAGGGTGAGAACCTTCCGTTGGTTACGCCCTTTAAGTGTTCTTTCTTAGATATGGAGATAGATCCAGATAGAGATCTATATCTTTCTATCTATCGATAGATAGAAAGATATATTGAGAAATGGATCTTGATCTGGTTTCAAGATCTATGAACAAGAGAGATCCCTAAAGATCCATTTGAGAAAATAAAGAGATGAATAGATAGGGCGGAGCCGGCTGAAGGAAGGGCGCGCGCCCCTGCAATCTTTCTAAAGCAAGAAGCGATAAACTTGACTTTGAGAAAGAAGCTCCTTAGCACAAGCACTTAGTAAGAAACCTACCTTTTGACAACCTTACTAATAGAAAGGGGAAAGCTCAAGCATGCGAAGAAAGCTCTTCGAGCTTCCCTTCTATATATTCTAGAAAGGTTTGTAGAAAGGGGCTTCTTCTAATATCCCAACAATCCATCATCCATAAAGTAGGGGCTTCAAAGCTAGCTTGTAGTTGAGGGGTGCGCAGGTTTGGAACCCTCAACTACAAGAGGCTAGCGTGCAAAGGCTTTCTAGGGGCTCGCTTCAAAAAGCGGAGCTTGCTTTCTACTAAACGAGCCTTCACTGCCCGCCCGGCCCCTATCTTTAATCTTAAGTAAAGTGAAGTCAAATCAATGAAGTGAACAGCCCAACCTCTTTGTTTGAAGCTTTGCTTCCCCTAATTCCAAAAAACAAGAAATAGACTTGCTACTACTATAGTGATAGTCTAGGAAAAAGCTTCTCTTTGATAGCGGTCATAGGGGGTTCATAAAGAATCTGATCGTAGATAGAGACTCAAACCTGGGGGTAGGGGCGGATGTAGCCAAGTGGATCAAGGCAGTGGATTGTGAATCCACCACGCGCGGGTTCAATCCCCGTCGTTCGCCCATCAATAAATGGACCATTTGTTACGGAGACACAAGACAAACCTAGAAAGAATTTTTTTCTGAAAGGAATCTCGAGGCTTTCAAACGCATCCAAGCAATTGGTACCCGATTGAAACATAGAAACCATAGATTCGCGTCGCCTACTTGCTGAAAGCACAAATGGAATGGCTGATCATTCATTGTATGAAGTTTTTAAGACCTCACTAATCAGCCTTACACTTTTTTTTTTAGTTCATAATGAATGAAATGAACCCCCGGATGAATAGACATTATCCCCTCCCTCTTACTAAACCATGGGGAGCCCCGACTAGTTTACCGGGCAAATTTAGTTGTCGTGACGATACCTTTCTTAGTGGAAGATCGGAAAAGACTTCTTTTCGCACGAGACTGATCGGATCCGCCGTAGACACCCGAGAGACCTCCACAAGGCAGGCTAAAAGAGTCAGAGGACAACAAGCAAAGAGTTACGCTTTCTTTTATCTTCCCTTGAACTTGAACCTGGTATTCCCGCAAAAAACGAATTGAACCGGGTCTGGCTGAGCCCTTCTGTCCATCCATACAAAGAACCGATTCTTGTGCAAAGCGGTGTCGACTCTTTAACGACATCGTCCGCAAATCGAGATCTATTGGAGAGAGTCATCGAATCGTCCTTGATTCCTCGATTTAATTTCGCTAATCGTTTGGTAAAGGCTAGGAAAAGGTCAGCCCGTCATGAAATTCCTTGTCAGGAAGGGTTAGCCCCAAGCCAGCCTTATCTTCTCTTGGATATCCAAAAAGGCAACATTAAAGCGGTTTAACGAGAGGTTGCTTTCCTTGGTCTTATAGTTCGTGACCTATAGCCGGCAGATAGGGGCGGAGTTTGCTTGCTCTTCACTCAGGGGCTGCTCCTAAACATGCTCTTCTTCTTTCGGAAATGAGAACCTAGTGAAAGTGCCTCATAAGGGCGATTATCGCTATATAACGAACGAAAGAATGTTAGGAAGTTCTATAAAGGACGAGACTCAGAAGGACAAAGCTAGACTTCCCAAGGACGAGTTTACTTGCCTTACCTTATAGGGGGTAGGGAAGACCCCGAAAAAAAAAGATCTGTCGAAGACTGTCAAACTAGACTTTCAATCTGCGTCAAAGAAGTCATAAAGAGCTTGGCCCGTCCGTAAGCTCCCTCCGTAAAGGAAAAGAATCTTATCCGATCGGCCTGTCCGCTCATTCTCACATTTTACTAATAGGTTGATTGAAATGAAATGTCCCTTCCCTTAACTTAAGGCTTAGGACAGCGCATCTTTCAGGCTTTTAATCGCTTTAATCGGTAAAATTACATCCATATCCATGGACACCAAAGGCTTCCTAGCCGGAGAAAGTACAGTTAAGTCTACAGAGCCCTGATAAGTGATATAGAAGCCGATCTTGCTAATCGCGAACCCCTCGTCTATAAAGGATAGGCAATTGAGAGAGAATAGGGCGATAGCCCGGTTTTGATTGAATATCCTTTCCTGTGCTTGTCTTGTATTGAGGTATACCTAAGATATGAGTCAAAGTAGGTAACATAAGGTTCGATGTAATTGAACTCGACCTACAGGTAGTAGACTGACTGAGTGCTTGTGCTAAGGAATAGGAATATGGTAAGGATGGGAAACTCAGGCAGCTAAGCCACTACACTAGTACGAAGGAGCAAGCTCCGGCCCCCGTTCTATCCACTAAGTAAAAAAATGATGGGTGGAATGGCGCGGCGCTGTAGGAACCGGTCGGATTCCAACCGACGAATAGAAGTATTGCAGACTCATGCCTTAGCCACTTGGCTACGGTTCCCTATCAATTCCATGTCTTTCTCCCTTGTCCTACTTTGCTTCACAGGTGAGACCAGGAATAACAGATGCCGGAATGCTTTTGGGAGGAAGGGCACAAATAGGTGGAGATGGATTTTCAAAAAAACTCTCTCAAACTTTAGAATCTAATCTCAGAGTTCTCCCTACCTGAACCTTTTCCGTGGCGACAATATAAAGAAGCATTTAGGGATTTGTTGATGATCCATGAACAAAGTTGATCAAGCCTCTGAAACCGGACTCTTTCTTCCCTCTCGATTCCATCCCTAAAAGGAAAGTGCTATATACAGCAATACATAACACTTTCCTTTTAGGGACTCGGTAGCACGCACTGGTTTTATAAAGTTCAATCCGGTCTGGTCTTTGTTCGGTCTCTAAGACAGCAGCAACTGCTGATTATTAGCTTGGCGGGGAACCAGGAAGAAAAGAGCTTTCGCGCTAGTCGTTCACTCCTATCGCTCCTCGCCTTCAGGTGAAATGGCCTAATATATACACTACTAATATGAACGCTTTGTTTGGGAGTTGCTCTAGTCTAAGCTCAGAATTGATTACACGTAGCTTCGGGGAAAGAAAAAAAGGCTTTGCTTTCTTGTGAGATGAGAGCTTTCTATGCTTAGTGCTAGGAGAAAGAGGGACTGTGAAGGATTGATCAGTCTTTGCACTATAGGGATGCTTCAGAGATCGAAGCGGAAGAAACATAAGTTGGAGAAGAGATTGATTGAATTCGCAAAAGCGGAAAAACCCAAATCCATATGAGCTGAGCCTCTTGAACAACTTTTTCTCGGTCAAGATAGATAGGAGTTAGCCGGGACTTCTTTTCTTCCTCGAGTCCCTCGTCCATCCAGGTCTGGTCTAGAGTCAAAATCGAAAGCATCAGAAGGTGAATCTGTTTCCTTTGAGGAATCTGTTCCTGAATCGGGGTATTAAGCTGAATCTGTTGCAGCGGTCATGTAAGTCGAGTCGGAGCCCTTACTTAGTTGCTGTTTTACGTGGAGTAATAAATGCATTGCAAGCCTTTGTTGTCAGTGCGGAGGTCTTCTCTCTGGAGATCGAAGAGCGGGCTAGGAGATAGAAAAAGGACACCTGAAGCCATCTTTGACTCATTCAATGAGTCATTGGTCAACTAACAGAGAAAACTCTCGTTTTTGTTGACTGAGATCGAGGTCTCAGACTCTATTCAATGCCGTTCACGCCACAAGCAGTGAGGAGGTGCCCAGCCCGGGACTCTGACCGCGTGCCTGAGCCGGCGACTCTCCATTTCATTAGGGATTTTTTCTAGAATGCCCTTATCACGATCTAGCCCCTTGTCTATATCATGGTCTGTTTTAATAGAATCTACCTACTGTATGGCTTGCTAAATAAAGCGCTGTGGGATCAATCATTGCATTTATCCATTCATAACCATCATATATGCTCTTTCAAGAAAAGGGATAGAATTACAGTCTATCAGTCTTACCAGCATGCATACAAAAGGGAGTGTAGTTGCCTATCCGCTGGTTAAACATATAAGATTATTATGAATTCTATATAAGGAATAAGGATCCCATATCGATCGAATGAAGATGGATGGGTTTAGATAGGTTCGTTCCAACCTGCTCTTTTGGACCATGAAAGAAGCAGGATCCAGCGCTGTGAAACTACTTTTCTACTTGTTAACGATCAGGTAGCCGCCTAATAGAGTGAGTGACGGATACGGATCCATATTCCCGGCAGGATGTCGAAAGAGCTAGTGAAACGGTGGTTTTGGCCCCCTGCTGCAAAGAAAGCTAGGATCCCAAGGATAGGCTCGCCTTGTGCTTGGACCTGCAAGGAGGAAGAGATAGCACAGTCTTATAGGGGGCCTCGCAATCAGTTGAGGGGAGGGAAAAACAAACCTACTGCACCCCTTGAGTAGGACAAGAGAGGACTCCTTACTCTATCTTTATGGGAATGTCATTGCATGAAGGGACCTTGAGGGTTGGCTTACTCTACGTTCGAAATAAGTATTACTTCAACCCATAGATAGGAAGCAAAGTAAGATTGGTGTCATAGCAAGAGTTAGGCCCTTGTTTCATGGATCGTATTAAAGGCTTCTTCTTTTGGCTTATGGAATCTATATAACTCGCTCGAGAAGACAAAACAAAAGAGGGAATGGAAGGTACTATAGGAGAAGGGTTCGTGTCTTTCCCCGATTCAAGAATGAAGGAATCTAATCTTTGTTCTATGTTTTGGAGTAAGCCAGTCAATGTGCCCGCTGTGGTGTATGAGCAAGTGATCTGATCCTATGCGCCTTTCTCCTTTTACCAACCTTAGCTCGTGTTATCATTATCATAACAGCGCCAAGTAACTTCATCAAGTTAAAAAAGAAGGATAGGATTCGAGGGCTTGAATGAGAAAAATCAGAGCTAGTTTACTTCCATTCCAGACTTCTACCTCTATGAGGCTTTGTGGTGCTGGGCTGGATATGGGGGGTCCTCTTATAAGCCGTAGCATTGAAGGCTTAATCACTCCGTATAGACACACCTAGACTACGAAGCTAGGACGGTGGGTAAGGAAGATTCTCACGCAGAAGTAGAAGGAAAGGAATGATTGAATTGAAGCTGAGGGCGGTGGGTTGGAAAAGTACGGTAGTCTACGTTAGTAGTGATTCGCCTGTCGGAGTAAAGAGAATGGCAGGTCTTGAGTTATAGGTCATACCCTTGAGGACCAGATTCACCCTCCTTTTCTATCTTTTTAGTGAAATATCGAACCTTTATAAATATAGTCAAAGATATCCCAAGTCAATCTCCAAGAGTCCCTTTTGAGGTTTAGGAAAAACCACCTGCCAAGCCCAACCTCTTAATAGCTTCCTTTAGGTCTTTCAATAGCCTTCCTTACCAACAAGGGCTTAGTTAACTTAACGTATAGTCAGTTTTTATCCCCTACGGAAAAGGTTCTTTCACCTATCACGAAAGCTCAGATCTGGCGCGGGCGGACGTGGACATCGAGGTAGTCATTTAGAGCAGATTTGATCAGTCAGAAGGAATCGAAGGAAAGCTACTTGATTGACTAGACAAAGACTAGCTCAACCTTCCTTTACTCGAGCTGAATCTTGATTAAGTTAAGTCAGAAAGGTTTCATTTCTATTGAAGCAGGAAGCCTCAATTAAATATTAAGACCGAACGAAGTGAATGTTCAAGCATCTAATGCCTGCCCCGGTCTTTCTATCTCTTTGAAGATGGAACTTTCGATTCGAGACAATTCCAACAAGAAAGATAAGCTAGGCTCGGCTTGGATTTGAGCTACTAACGAAGAATAAAGCTTGGAGCTCTGTAAAATGAAATTGCTCAATCTGAACTTCTAACTTTAGAGATTGGCTTAGAACTAGCTGAACCTGCCTGAACTGATTGACTCGCTCATCAAGCTTCCAATGCAGTCTTATCTTCTATGCGATATATGCGTTAAGTTGAAGTTCTTCGCCTTGGTCTACTCCTTCATGTAGTGAGTCGAGGTCCGTCCCTAAGGAGAAAGACGAAGCAAAACCCCATTATATAAGGTTGGACCCCTTTTCAAGAAGGAGCGTGAAGGTGCCGAAAAGAGGGCTTTTATCACGTTTGAGAGTTAGTTATGGGAAGGTTCCCTCTTTTGCAGAAAGTGGAAAGTCTTCGAGTATCGTCGTCCTTCTATTGAGGATTCGGATAGATGAAGAGAAGGCCAACTTATCTCGATCTGGTCATTCACCCGATATGGGAATACCTTTTAGTAAGGCAAGACTAGAAAAAAGTCCGATTGAACTCGCAACCGAAGATGTGAAGAAATCGACTGCATTAGCACTTCATAAGGGAATACCGGACTCAGTTAATTCTTTAGTTTACATCGAGACCAAGTCCCATTGAATCTCTTGGAGGAAGATCAGTAGGCGAGGAGTGAGGCGATTTGTTGCCCATTCCATTACTTTCACGTAAATTACTTATGAGTCAATACCCCGAACTCCACTCTTTTGAATAAGCAATCTTCTTTCGACTGGGCCTAAGATCGGGAGCAATTTAGCTTTGGCATTGGATCGCCGCTTTATTCTGTTCTAGAGATGGAGATCCGGCTCCTCCGAGTGATCTGTCTAGATTTCGGAATAGAAATGGGCAAGGATGATCAGCCAAGCCAAGGGGCGAAGCGGTCCAATTGTTTTACTGTTACGCATAGTCACTCTCCTGTTAGGAATCGATCTAGCTGCTTATCCTATAGATAGTGTCGGCAATCACCTCCGCTATATAAGCTGTTGTCGGCATAACTGCTTCGGTAGTATACTAACCTAAACAGAGAATTCGTACCATGATTAGCAGACCCTTCTCAACTCTAGCGATTTCAAGCGGACCAGTCTCCACCTTGCAAAGCGTTAGCGCTAGCCAGGTCAATAGTTCAAGTATCAATGAAAGTCTCTATTTCACTTTCAAAAAGCAGTCTACAAAAAAAAATTCCCTCTTCGATGCTAAAATAAAAATAGGGTATTGTCTCTTTCTAGTAAATAGAATCATTCCTATCATATCATGACTGTAAAGCAATGGAATGAGCGATCTCAGATGTCATTCTTGCATCATGATGCCGAGAACCGTCTGCTCTCTCTTTTCCGCAAACTTTGTAGATGGAAAGAAGAAAGAGTAAGCAGAGATGGTACCACTAGGAGACAAGATCCAATAAAGGAACTTCACTCAAAGCTGGGGAAGTAAATAAAGGGTAAATAGCGTAAGTAATAAGAAGGGCGAGCAGGATAAAGAAGGGCTAGACAGATATTGAATAAGAGAAGAAAGAGAGGTATGCCAGTTTCCTTCTTGCTTTTGTCGGGGGTTTTGGCAGAATTGGGTTCGACTCCCATAGCCCCGCGGCATTCCCCCTGACCTCGAGATAAAATGAAAAAACGGACGATAAACTGATTGTTAAGGGTACCATTATTTCATTAGTAAGGTAATTTTTATTCTATAGGAACGGGCTTCGATTCCCTTTATACGCGATGTGGCGAATCAGACTGATTTAACGACGACGAGATATGCGATTTAAAACTTGTCGTCTACTTTCAGGAAATGTTCGGAACAGAGAACTTACAATAATACAACGCCGCGTTCTCCGAAGATTGAGGAACAAGAAGAGATATATTAAGAGAAAGATTTCTCCGAGAAAAAATATGAACAGTTACATCCAATCACAAACTACACGAAAGTTGCCCCTTTTTCATGCAGATTTACCCATCACAGAGATGCACAGAGGAACAGAACGAACTTCATATATCCCTTTTATACTCAATCCAGAAACAAGATCGGACGTTATTCCGGTTCGTCTCCATTTTCGTGAAACTATTCCTCAAGCAAGGCAGCCGATAAGTCATCGAAGGGTTTGTGTGAATAATCGAATTGTAAGCATTACTCGTTTGAAAGTTTCCCACGGTGATCTAATATCTTTTCAAGAAAATGACGCGAGAATCCGCGGTGAAGAAATAAGGAGATCTTTCTATATCGAAATATCAGTTGATAAAATCATAGGCAAATTCCTGGATCACCCGGTAATAATGTGGAGAAGAACCAAAACAGAATGGTTCCACCTACTCAAAACTAAGCGGGGATGCCGCCTGCTACTAAAATCCCGGTTTTTGCAACAACAGTTGCGTTATTCTATGCAAGAAGAATACTTAGAAAGAACAAAGAAGTTTGGATCCGAAAAAGTATGCTTAGGCAGTTCCTTCGCTGAGCACAACAGAATGAAGAGGGATTTGTATCATTTCAAATCCCTATTCTTATCGAAGAGAAGAAACGAGAAAAACCAAGATCTTCCTACTCGAACAAGAAGTCCTCTAGTTTACAACTCTTCTTTATATAGTAATTCGACCTATTGCTCCTCATCCCCCCATCCGTTTCCTAGGAAGAGAAGAATCAAAAGGATCGAACTACCTACTCATTATTCGGAGGTGAATCATAGAACACCAAAAGCGGTGGTATTTTATGGACCTAACATAGGTCACATCCCTCACGACATAAGATTGAAAGATCCAAACCTTCCTCTTCGGAGCGGAAACGGACGTGGCCAAAACATATAAAGATCGGCGTAGTCGCTCATAGGGACATATCTATCCGGATAGAGGATAGTCTAGATCGATTCATAGATAGATTTCTATCCATATAGATAGGTATCTCCGTGGATAGAGATAAAGATAGGGATCCATCTAGATCTTGCTTTATTCACTATTTCCATCTTTTTTCTGGATTCTGATTGATTGCCTTTTGTGCCGACGGGGACGAACAAACCAGTTCGGAAACGGAAGCACCCGACGCTGGCATCGAATCTGGGACTGTGTCGCCCGCCAATGCAGTCACCTTATCTGAAGCTGGCCCGTCTCAGTCGGAAGCTAGTGGCCCTCTCTGAGTCTCTCCCTCATTACCATCATCGCCAAGTCCTTCTTGGTTTGAAGGGGCTGATAACTATTAAAAAAATAGGTTTGGAGACCAGGGCGAGGTATCATCCTCTGCCCCTGTGGAGTCTCCTACATCCTTAACTCTTTCAAATCAGGAGCTTATGCGAAACTTTATGAGGAGGGGACCCCTGTTGAACAGCAACCTGGCCCTTCGCTCCGCAGCTTGCCCCCCCGGCGAACGCTCCTCAGGAGGTTCCTTTTGATTGGTCTCGCTATCAACATGACCAGATAAGAAACAGACTCGCGGTTTTTACCTCCAACCGCCCACGAGACACGGACACCATAGATGCCATTCTTTTATATAAAAGTGATATTATCGGTCGAATGGCCCAATCGGATCCCAATCCATTCTGGGCTGAGCAAAAAAAGAAGTTGGTAGCGGATGGAATATTAAACAATAACGCGGAGTATACGATCGAGGCTCTCGAGAGGAACCTTAAAAAATGAAACGACGGGGACGGGGCAAACACCCGTTTTTTTAGAAAACTCCTCAGAACACGCCCGCCTTAATAAACTCCTAAACTCTATTCTTTCTTATGGTTATGCCGGCGATGATAGGTTAATCTTGGGGCTTTCTTACCAGCCTTTGTAGTAGTGGTTTTCGGGTGGTACGGTGGGTAAGCTGGAGGGGACCCCGGTGGGTAGAGTAACTCACTTTCCGAGCTATCCGAGAAGGTTAGCGAGGTCCCTGCTATGGTGAAGTGAAAGATCTTTCACTATAGTGGGGAGAAGACAGGTGGGAGCAAGCGGAGCGAGAATCAACATCCTTACTTAGGCTTAGGGCTAGGCTAGGTCGCTTGGGGCTTATGGTGCTTCCTCTGCGGCTTCTTTTCACATTCATCCTTAACCGCACAAGCCTGGGCTGGGCCTACCCCCATCCCAGAGCAGCAAGAATAACAAAACAAGGCTCAAGAAAGGAAGACATTTTGCTAAGGAAATCTAAAGAGGTGGATAAAAAGGACTACGTCTTGCTCGATCAGGACGCTTTATTGCGAGCAAAAATGGCTTCTATTTTCCCTTTTCTACAGGGGAATGACCGTCACAAGTTAAATGAAAGGAATTCCGCTTTAACTTCGCAATCTGGGAACTACATTCATAAGCAGTTGAAGTGACTATAGCAGGAATTAATAAAAAAAGGCTCCTCCCCGAGTATGCCTTAGGAAAGTAAAAGGAGGGGTTCAAGGTGCAGAATTGGGGCACTACTATATTCCCCTTCTTCTTACTGAGGAAGAACGGATTTAAGGAAGCCGACTCTCGTTCTTTATCTACGGGAATATGAGAAGTAGACCTGTCGCGCTTCGAATAAAGGTAGTTCCCCGGGGTCTGTCTATCTTACTATATATACGATGCACCTAGGTTTCCAGACGTTCAGACTGAAGTCTGAGAAGGCAAGAAGAATTTTCTCTAACTAAAAGTGAGAACCTTTTTGTTGTCCCACCAGATTGATAGGGGAAATATTGGAGGCGACATGGGGTTCATTGAGGATTTTGAGTAAGGCATTCCTGTGAGCTTCTCATGCTATCAGGAGACCTAAGATAGATATCCGAGCTGGCATCTTATTGAGTTGTTCAACCACACTGAATTCACTGTTCTTGATGATCCTCAAGAATTCCTAAATTTCTTCCTCTGCTGCTTGACAGGTTCAATATCTCCCATTTTCTTCCTTCTTAGTTCCAACTCTTCTGGAGTATAACATCTTCCAGAACGAGTCATTCCTCCAATTTCTGCCACCTACCTCGGGCTCTTTTCCCCTTGTTCGGTAGTAGCCTCGATGCCGTAATTCCAAGGCACAGCATGATTTCCCGTGTAAGGTTCCAGGAGGCTGATAGTGATGGGTCCCTTCGAGGGTGGATAGGTGATAACCATCGGTTTTGGGATGGGTCTGAGTGTTAGGATTTGCGGAACCTTTGGTGCGAAAAATGATGCGCTTGGAATGGTGATAACAAGGGGCTGCGGTTGTGATGGAACTGGTACTAGGTAGGTGGATCGAGGGGCTTGGTAGGACGTAGGCCTCTTTGGTGCATTCTGAACGATCTGGGAGATAACGTTGTGCAGATCAGGGCTATTCCTGTGTTGAGGCCGGATCTTAGGTTAGGTTATATAATGTTAATCTCTGTGCAATCCGCGTCTTTCACCTTAGGCCAAACGAGCCTATCTTTGAGTGAAATGGGTGGTTGTATCTGGGACGTCTTTCTCTTCTTGCATATACTACTACTCTCTGATTCATCCTGCAATGAAGGGCATGGATTCTTCAAAGCGTAATACGCATTCCTCCCTCGCAAATAGAAACTCAACAACTGATGGTCCAGAAGATCTTGGATCCGATGCCTGAGATGGTAGCAATCATTGGTCCAATGACGTATACCTCCGATATGATATTCACATCTTGCATCTGGTCCCGGAGCCTGAGGATTCGCCGGTTTAGGAGGCATGGGAGTGATCAGTTTGGATGCAATCAATTCTGGAAGTAGGCGGGATGGCAGAATTGGGAGGGGATCGAATTCCCTCTTCTTTTTGACCTTCTTGTCCATTTATTCTTTGTGCTGCTGGACTTGAGGGAGGAGTTTGGTGGGCTCTATTCCCCTGGAGGATACCATAGCTGTCATTAGTTGCACCATCATCTTCATTTGTCCTTTGAGCTGTTCTAACTCCCTCATCATATGTGTCAACTCGGACTGGTCGGGCGCTGCTGCTTCTTCGGAACCTGCTCTTTCTTCTAGGATTTTCTGGACTTCTTCTGCTTTTTGGTTCTTCCTCTGTTAATCTGCCCCAAACACAGTCGTCACAATCGCGTCCCACCCCTGATTCATCTTTAGTCTGCCCTCTAATCTAAGAGAGGGGTGCCATTCAAGTAATAGGCAACAATAGGAAACTCCCAGTCAGCAACAGGTACGAGTCTTCCTTTCTCGAATTGAGGAGCTAAAGCAGCCCTTTAGAGATAGGGGAATGTACTGATTGGTAAAGAGGGGAACCATCGAGACGGTATGCAATAAGTAGAAACTCTAAATCGGCGGCAGGCCGAAGGAAACCCTTTTGAATCAGTGGAGTGACAGTAGCAGTACCAAGCCAGTCTAACTGCTGCAGGGGATCTTCTGAGGAACTTTTTCACCATTTGGTGTATCGTCAGTAAGGGTGTTGTACTCCTACTCAGTCTCAACTGATTTCTTTATCATGGAGAGATCTCGCAAGATGGGACGGTCTTCTTTTCTCTTTCATTTCCCGGTCTCAAAAATGGCTATTATCAAAGAAGTCCTCCTTTCCGCCTTTGTGAGAGTCAAGTCTATGGGTAAGAGACCCCCACCAGCCGGGTATCTCCCTCAAACTACAAGCCGGATTAGCTTCTCGATAATGAAACCTCCGTTCTCCCTTTCTAACAAAGGATTGCTCGAAGTCCGCGCCCTTAGTCCCGACGAGCTCCGCCCGGCTGCCACTAAATAGGGGACTTTGGTCCTTTTCTTTTGCGGTATTGATCATTTGAGGTCATCGCTCGAAAGAATAAAGAAAAAGGGCTTGCAGCTCCTTCTGCTCATCCTCCATTTGTGGAAGGTACCCAAGCGAGAGACTATAACAGTAAGCCTTCCGCTAAAATAAAAATAGTCATAGAGCTCGTTCTTTCACTCATAAAAGATGATGGATAAGCAGTCGTCCCTTACTTTATTCCTTCCTAAGTCAGGAATGGCGGGACGGATTAAAGCAAGAATCCCTCAACTCCTTCGGTTAACTATATCTGCTTATATTTATTAGAAGAAAGGGGGTATCCCTTGGTATAAGTAAGGGGGAAAAACAACATTCCTTCGAAAGTTGCGATGCATACAAAAGGTTAGATAACTTAATGTCAATCCTAACAATAGGAACATTTACATAATGGGTTAACAAGAACTTCAACTATCAGACCAGACTTAACTAAAAAACTTCTTGATGCATAGATAATCAGTGAGCGCGTGCTGTCTCCTTTGAAAGTCTCAAAGAAGCGAAGTGGGACCTTTCTAGTTTCTAGGAAGTAGGGTTGATTTGTGACAACTTTCGTCACCGTCTTTCTAAGTGGTATGGTACGCTAGGTAGTTGACGGGCTTTTCACTGCGGTCTGGTTTCAAAGACTGGACACCTAGAAAAGTAGACTACTGGATTTAAGGCGTTTTGACGTTGGGATGATGACGGAGTCTCTGCCTGCAGACTAACACTCTGGAGACTACGGGTCCCTACGGTGCTACCCCGCTTAGGTCGGAAGCCATCCCAGCCCGAACGAATTGGGTCTTTGCATTAACTAATAAGGATAACATCAGGTATAGGAAGGACTTCTTACAGGAGCACAGGAGAACAACCTATATCAAGGATGGTAGCTTACTAGCACTCACAAGAAGGCACTGATGGGATGAGTTCCTTGATTGGCTAGTCAATCAAGGGATTTTCCGGAGAGCTATTACTAAAGATTCCAGAAGGAATTTCCTAACCACGAAAAGTGGTACGGTCCCAATGAAAGTGTCTCTTAGCTGGTTTACAGGCTTCGGAAAAAAGAAAGAAAATAACAACCCACTGTCATAACTCCAAGAGTTCATTGTCGTAACTGCTCAGGATGTTCTTTGTCGAGTTGACTGGCTTTAGTTCAGACAGCGGAAACAGGAAAGTAAACCGCCACCCTTCCGCGGGGGGTGGGGATGAATACCGATAAGGGACGTAGGAATGGCCCTTCACTACTGTCCGGAAGGCTGAAATAGCTTTCTCGGGAGCCTCTGGGAGGTCGGGGTATTCAATCCCATGATACTCAAGGAGCAAGGCGTCGTATCCTAGGGGTTCTACTAATACATCGTCAAGCGGATCCTGGTTTTGGTTTATAGCCGGGAAAGGTCAACCACTACCCCCTATTTGCAGCTAAAAACAGACTCTGGAAGCAGTTTTTGCTAGGATGAATGCAGGATAACAAATTCTTCAGCTTGTCGGGAAGGGTTATAGAAAATCTAGTTCTGCTGGTGAAATGGTTGCTGCACCGACTGCACACTGGATGGACTAGTTAATCCAAGAATGCGCTGCTGGAAGGAGGCTGGGATGCTACCCTTGTTTCTGAAACCAACTGGATCGACGGGTTTCACAACTAGAACTGGCTATAGATCTCGAACTGAAGCATCCGCCTTTGAAACCTCAACATTTGGTTCCGCTATCACGCCTATGCTCCCCAAGCGGACTTTCATAAGGTGCGACGTGTACCGGGCAATCAATCGGAGGCGCTATGCTGGGCTGTAATAGCGAATTTGAGTAACAATATCCCCCCACCCCTTTTCAAAGGGGATTACCTTGAAAATAGGTTACGTCCCATACCATCCATCTGTGCTAAGAAAGGTTATATGTAGAAGGGCTCAGTTTCATCCGTCTCAACAGCTAGTGTTTATAGGAGCTCTGGTTCATCCGTATGCCTCAGCTAAGTTTGAGTCATAGGCAAGTGCAACTTAACTAGATTCAGTGCCGGTTTTTGTGGCAATCCCATGGCGAGTTTATGATTCGGATCCATACCCGGTGGATCGAGTCCAAGCACAAATAGCTGAGATAGCTGTGGGAAATATAGGAGCAGAACCATTCGTTGGAGATAAAGACTCCGATCGGTCAGTTGCCCGACTGGTATTTGACCCGAAACCAGTTTCCGCAGGGGCTGAAGCATAAACGGATCGAGATAGAGCCGACAAGAAAGAGAAAGATAGACCGACCACAGGGAGGGAAGGCAACAAAGATAGATTCACCAATACAAGAGCGAGAGCACGCCACGCATCACTCACAGATAAGAGCCGCTATCGCCCCTACTCTCTCTTAAGCTTGCCCCCACGAAGACCACAATTTTTTTCGTCTTCCGGAGAAGTAGAGGGATATAGGTTCATTTATTCAAGGACTACTTTCCTATTTGAGATCTTTTGAAAGTCCTGTTTTTAAGGTAAGAATAAAATTCTTACTCAAAAAAGTAAAAACTGGTTATACGCCCATCTTTAGAACTTAGGATCCTCTTTTTAAAAATGTAAAAACGCTTAGCTTAGTTTGTCGACTCTATCTCAACAAAGGAAGAATCGTTCGTTCAAGGTAAAGTCCACTTCGCTTCTTTTTCTTCATGTCACCCTTGTGTATTGGCATGAACAGTGCGTTTTATCGAGATTGTTGGCATCCAAATCTTGTAATCACATCTCCATGGTGAAAGAGAAGGGAACAAGCAACGGACATAGAATAGAGAGGCAAAGAAAGAAGGCAAGCTGAGGTGGAGGGAAGCTAGGATCGACTCGGTCTCTGGAGCTGTAACCATAGTTTGCGGGGGTCCGAAGGAGAAAGTCGTAGCTTGTGTGTTTCTGGAATCTGGATTGGCTTCGTCTTCCGAAGGGACCCTGCCCACGCACGGAAAGCAAGCGCCAGTGGCGGTACGGCCTGAGCTATCTAGGCAAGAGTCGTCCGAGACAGAAACAAGTGGTACTGACTACACGGATGCCACTCGAACTGATGACCCATATAGGGGGAGCACGTCGCATGGGAAGAATCGGCGTTTAATGCGGGCATTGTTGCAAGTAGGCATTCTAGTAGTAAATGGACATGACAAGTAGTGGAGAGTACAGAGTACTACTCCAAGCGAGACTCGTCTAAGGGTTCAAAACCTGTGACAGCGGATGCGGACGGTACTGAATGGCGGGTGGGTTGGTGAACCAATAGGAAGGCCAGGGGGCATACGGATCTTTTTAACCGAAAGAGAGGCTGAACCAAGGAAGCAACCATACTGACTGAAGCCAGAAGAAGCGCGGGGACTTTCAGACAGAACGGAAGAGAGGGAAGGGAGCTCAACCGGTAGATCAGAGGGCGCTCATACCTGGCCAGCTAGCCTATTTCATTCCGTCCATCTAGGTAGTTCATCAGAGCAGCTAGAGCCCTCGCCCACGGATAAAGTAGGGGTGTAACAGGGAATACAATACCAAAAGATTCACTATTCGATAAGCCAACAACGGATCAAACTCCGGAACAAGCCAAGCAAACTCCAGCCCGGGAAACTACGGCCAAGCATAGGATACGGAGGCCTTTTTATAGTATCTCTTCTCGTAGTACGAGATCTTTGATTTGCTGCAACATCAGTCTCTCTCCGGAGAGCCCTCTGCTGACCGAACCTACTGTTATGAAGGCAAGCAACCACAATGGAGTAGGGCTTCTAAGTGCGTAGTCTGTTTCCAAGCTCTGATAAGCGAGTCAAGCTTTCTCATCTCAGGAACAAGTCGACTAAGGCGATGGGGCATATCCGATCTTCCAATCGTTGATCTAGTTGAAAATGAGCAAATGACATTTCTCTGTAAATAAGGAAAGAAAGGCTTTAGCGCCTGAGATCAAATCCCTCCTAATCACTATCTAAAAAAGGATTCGAAATGGACTAGTAAGAGACTCCAGTGTAACCTCAAACTCAAATTGGAACCCTAACCCCCGTAACGTAATAAGGGGGCAACTTCCACTCTTTTTTTCACTCTTTCCATTGTCGTTTACTTTACGAAGCGAAGGAAAGAAAAAGGTATGCCCATTATATCGAGGAGAGGAATTACTAGCTCGCAGGCTTCAAATTGAGAACTTCCTTCCTTGCCCTCGAACCGACTATCCAACGACATGGAAGACTTAGCATTGGCCTATCACTCCAATTCCATTTTATAGCACGCCAACAGGACTTACAAAAGCACTCCAACAACTCGCTTGAACTTGAAGATAGAATACTACTTATCCGGAAAAAACAAGCATCGACTAAATAGAAGGCCCTTGAATCTTATCGTTAGCCTATAGCGCTATCTACCCTTAAGACTGACTTAAGGGATGTAACAGAAGTCTCAAGAGAACAAACTAATTATGGACTGGAAGGGCGAGAGCCTATTATTCCACCCAATGAGCAAAGAGAACTCTTTCTATAATTTCAACTCCTTCTACCAAGTACGGCATTAGCAATTTAAGAGCTTAGTTAGGATGGATGGAACTACCTCGAACTGGCTCGATAAAGTCCGGGAGATTAGATAAGCTGGCTAGGTTATATTCTTTTTACTGAAAATCCACCGAAGGTGCTGGACCTGGTTGTTAAAAAGATTTTTTGCTATCCCGTGTTATTTCGACACCTTGGACTTCGGCATCTTTACTTAGGGATTCCCTGGGTAAATCATCTTTCCCTGCGAGAACAGCTCTTCTTCAGCCACCCAAGCTTGCAGGTGTATAGCTTTTGAATTCGGGTTCCCACCGGATGAGTGGTACGTCTTTTATGTCCTCATCAATGACTTCTCCCTGGCCTTACCTGACTCTAAAATTTAGCTAATCCCCTGACTGCATTAAACAGCAAACAAAGGCTTTTAGCAGCTTTTCTACGAGAAAAGCTGGGAATTAATTCCTTGTTCTGACTTCTTCTTGTTTTCCTGGTTTCCGGGTAAGTCCGGGTTTAGTTGGTTTCCTTGGGACTTCTTTTCCGGTTGGTAAAGCCACTCACGGCACACTTGAAATAGATATATGTGTGATGCCGACACCTGACGAGTACGTTTTCTTAATGAATAAGAGAGCTAGGAAGGATCCTTAAAAAGGAGACTGACATAGGGAACATAGACAAGTGAGCGTCGATGGATGCTTAATTCCCCTTATTTATTAGGGCGCGGACGTCGCTTTTAGTTGTTTTCTTTGTTGCTGCCATTGACCCCTATGCTGCATTCGATCCATCTGTCCCATCACCAGAGGCGGATATGTGCCCAGTCATCTGATGCCTTTAGGACCTGTAAGGGAAATCAGTCATAGGTAGGCCCCATAGCCATCTCCATTCATCAGAAACTATCAATTACGAGTCCGGGGCAGGCTAACCACCAGCATCTTATCTCTTTTCATCCTTTCCGGTGGCACTAATAGAAAGGAAGTACTTGCCAACGAACCTTGACTCTCTACTCTCTCCCAGCGAATCAAGAAATCTAGTGCGGTCAGTAAATGCATAATTTGGATTGGAATCCCGGGATTGAGAGACAGATATTCGCCAGGTCCGATATTGGATCATTTGCCGCTCACTCGCTTCTTTCTGCACTGGATCGAATCAATTAGATGGGTCACTGGGAACGGATTAGCTTATTGGCTGCTCCGATGCCGCCACGGAGCCTTCATTCGCCGGTTCTTGGCACTTGGGACTGGGAGAAGAATATGAATTGGAAGGCTTCAATGCCGCTCCGTACCCCTCGGAAGAGGATACATCGTAGGTTTCATTGCTTTTGATCCCTTTCTTTCTCTGCGGAGAATTAAAGCAAGCCATGCTTTTGAGGATCCAAATGATGGTTAGTTCGAGTTAGCTAGCTGCTCATTCCCTTAAGGGTTGAAGGCAACAAGAACACTAGGAGAGGTGTGCCTGGTAATACCTCTATCTAATACTACGCAGGCCAGTCTTTCCTTTGCTTCGTGTGCTCCCTGTCAGAATGCGATCTCTTCTCTTTGGTAGGTATCGTCTATAAGAGAAAGCTTTGACTCATCTCCCCGAGTGGGGCTTCTCCTCTCTTTCATAAATTGTATAGAATAACCTGTGGGAAGAAAGTCCCGGAAACCAGGACGTACGATTGGCTTTCCCTTTCTTTCAGTTTTCAAGAGATTAGTCCCGCGAGATCGTGATCTAGTTCTTTCGTATAGCTCAAAAAAGTGATTTCGATCGTAAGTAAGCTGAGGGGGGTCCGCAAGACTGGTGAATCCACTAGGGAAACCCGAATGAATTCTGGCAGTTCGCGAGCCAGTACTTTAGTTATTAGTGCCCTCGAAGGACATGTTTTTTCTCGAATTCTAAGCTTTCTTCTCAGCCCCAGGGAGTTCACCAGGTATAGGCTCAGGAAGCAAGCAACAACTGCTGCGGATCCTGGAACGAAATGATAATTTTCAAGAGGCTTTTCTTTTTTACTCGAGTTCAAATCATTGGTCCGGGGTAAAGGAATGATATCCTAAGGAAGCAAAGCTAAAGTAATCCCGTCCGGAGACTATACTTTAAGGGGATTCGGGTTAGAATAATTCTACTCAAACAAAGTAAAGGTTGTGAGCCACGACACTTCTCTTCTAATATCCCGAGTGTTAGACGGAAGGTCAAGTCGAAAGCTAAAGCTAACGCTTACCTCGGATCAAGTCAGCACCACCCGCAGGTTCAGGAGAAAGCGAAGTTCTAAAGAAAAGAAAGAATCGAAGTTTTTGTAAGTTCAAAGGTCTTTTCGAACGGGGTTGTTGTTAGCCGTGGGTAGTTTGATGTACTGGTTTTAGGTGCAGGGTGGTGATGGAATCCTTCTTCTGCTCACCGGGATTTAAGGCTCCATCCGAATCAAGGAGAAGCCACAGTCTAAGAAAAGAAACAAAGGTAGAATGGAATTATGTACACAGAGTCAACACCTCTACCAATAAGGAATCAAGTAAAGTAATCGGTTGAACGCGGTCTAGGTAGAAGTCTTCCTATTCCTGCGTTGTGCCGGAAGTCTTGAAGACTTTCTTGATGCTAGGGAAGGGAGTAGCTATTGAATATAATAAAGTTCAGCAGTCCAGGCGGGAGGAGTTAATCTGTAATTCCCGTAGTTCCATAGGCAGGAAGCGCATCAACGAGTTTCCGTATCTCGGCAGTAGGGACCGAACTTCAAGCAATAGGGATCCGTGTTCAAGGCTAGGATCTATGTCATATGAATAGTAAGTTGCGCACCCGTCAAGCAGTTCTCACTCCAAGCAGGACTCTTCTATGGATTAGTGGGAAGGCGCAGGATAAGAGACGATTCGTCTATCTAAGTTGCTGACGAGCCAGTACTGTTCGTGGGCAAGCAAAGTTTAAACTCGCAATCCATTTCTACAGAACGGAGAAAGGTTATGCAGGCGGGTGTTCATTTGCAGTTGCTGGTCGGGGCCGTGGGGATGGAAAGAAAGATGAATAGTTCGGTTGGCCTTGGCCGGAGATGGAGACACAGGTGGGTAGGTAGAGAATACCTAGAGACAACTCTCTCTAAGCCCCGGGGGAAGCTCGATACAGACACATATCGAGATTGGCACGAAAGGGTTCACTCGAACTTTTGGGGTCTAAGACCGCACGGGAATGCATCCAGTCAATTCAGGATCATCAACATTTCTTAGACCTTGATCTTAAAGCGGTGACTTCAGCGACTTGCTCTCATTCTTTTCTCAAACAAAGGACTTCGCTGACTGGTCGCACTCATGCTGCTAGTTTAGTTCCTCCCTTGATCGCCCGTCTGTAATCTGTAATAGGGCACTCTGGGAAGATTATCTGCTTTTTCTCTTCCAACAAGGGATCCTGTTCATCCACTCAAGCGCATTGGATCGTTGGTTAGCGTGGGTGGGCATCTCACTCCCTAAAGTATTTACAATGTCACATTGGGCTTTGGCCGAGTGAACCCCTTTTGATAGACGAGCTTAAGCTAGGTTCAGAATAGATAGATGGGTGTGTAGAATGTGATACCTCATTTCGATGCATAGCCCTTTCATCAGTATGGGGCTGATTGAAGCTAGTAGGAGGGGCCCTTCTGAAAGCCCTAGTTTCAGGGTGTAAGGGAGAGAGGAATGAACCATCTAAGATGTTAGCTCCCTAGCGAATGTCTGAACCATTCTTAGCTCTTTTCTTGTTTGTGGTTCTCCGGCAGAGAGTCGAAGGTGGAAAGGCAAGGATGATACGATTATCATCAAATCAAAGGTGGAAGGAGATTCTCACTTCTTTTGCGAAAGACCATTCCCTTAAATGAAAAGCACATAAGCTCGCTCTACTACTTCGAATACGAGAAAGAGAATATAAGACAAAGAGATTCTTTACGGATTGGAATGCTAACGATTGATTCCCTTTCGGGCTCTTACACAGAAATGAAAGACTGAAAAGAGGAAGAGAAAGCAACTCTGACTCTGAAAGTAACCAACTTTCTAGAATAACTTCAATAAGTCATCCAATTACTTGCTTCGGAAGGAGGTGCACGGGCTAAGGGAAAAGCCAATGCCCCGGATACGACCGGAATTTACTTGGACTACTTCCAAGGTTTAACATAACGACTTCGACTTCCAATCCTTAAAAAAGAAAGAAGGGCAGACTGCCTACTTCAGCTACAATCAAAACAACCTTCACCCACAAAGAAAAGCACTGACTTACCAAGCCAGGAAGAAAGAAAATCTTGACTGCTGGCATTCAAGATTATCTGCATTTTAGTAAGTGTAGGCAAGAGACGCAGTCTGAGTCTTAGGAATAGCGAGTTATCCCTCCTGTCCGCAGAAGTTAATGCAACTGAACCATTCGCTACTCCTTTTTGTGTGACTGACCAACTCACTTACTTAATCTCGAATTTCATATTGAAAAAGGAGGAGGCACATCAAGGCTGAAGTCGAATCAAGCAAAGGTCCTCTGACACTGCTTTCCTGGGTGGGACTTGCACTTGCTTCTTTTAGAGAAGGCTTGGCTCTATTTATGCTATTTCCATCCACTTGGCTATGACTGTTCTTCGCGAGTCTCTTTACTTTCTTCCTGGGAATCAAATGCATATGAAAAAAGAAAGAAGAGTTCAACCATTAGATTATGAGAAGAGTGGCAAGAAGTGAATCCATATGAAACCTTTCCTCGCCTGGTGGCTTGGGCTACGGTCCTACCAAGTACATCATCCGAACGAACTAGGTTCTATTGATTTGTAGGACACTCGATCCGTTTCAGCTAAGCTAATATTTTAGATATAAATGAAATAAACGCTGTCACTTTCAGCGAGGAGATTCACGTGCTGCTGAGAACCATTCCATAATGGAGGACTTTATAACATCAACCGACTGTAGCCAGGTAGCACTTCTAAAATCTTTCTTGGCGAGTCACCACTGTCTCTCTTCGATCGAGCCCCCTGTATGCCCTACCCCTCCGCCGAGGGAAGAGGAAGAAAAGACCCGTCCCTAATGAAAAGAAGAAGTTAGCAATCCAACCATGTTACCAGAGGTGGAACTATACGTTTAACTGGGCGATCGCTATTTTCTATTCGGGTCGCTAAGGCTTTACCACGGCAGACTCTACAAAATGGATTCCAATTCCATCTTTCCGAGAAAGAAGAGATGAACGGGCTTTTTCGGTGTGGAAGATTTTTAAAGTAAAGGTTCGAGCATATTGTAGACGGAGAAACTACTTTTTTTAGGAATTGACCTTTCACCCAGGAGTTCTACTATCGGCCAAGGCAGAGGTAGAAGGCTCTCGTCGCTCAGGAAGCAACTACTGATCCCAGACCTGCACCAACAAGGATTTCACTGAAACTTTAGCTCAACAGCTTAAGGGCTACTATATCTCATCCCCACGAGGGAAGATCTAGTGATAGAGGAAAACGCGAGAATGAAGGTTTGTAAGACTATTACACCATAAAATTATGTATCTTCACGCGCATCAGTAGGAAAGAACCGGGCACGGTAAATCCGCTCATCCTGGCTTCAAATCCTAGCTTGAGTTGCCACGGGAACCTTAGCGCCGCGTGTGTGTTGTGGGAAGGTCCTCCAAGGAAGAGGCATAGAAAGAGTGAGAAAGCTCAATCCAAGAGAATCACAACTGTCGAATCTCGTGCTTAAGCAATAAGAAAATTTTCTTATTGCAGGGACATATATTGGGTAAAGACTAGGAGCAATTCCGTGTTTCAGGGAATAAGGTAACAAAGGATCCATGGAACGTAGAAGGGAGGATTTCATACCCGGTTAGGTCTATTGTCCCGCTTTCCTTGGACAAAAGGAAAATAGATAGTTAGTGAGTGTCAGTGCATGTCCCCAGTCCCACCCCGGGGAGTCTGCATTTCCATTTCCTTTGTAAAGCCATCACTGAGGCACATCAGCCTTTATTTAATCCGACTACTCACTTAGTCAAGCACTCAATCGCTTTGAGCCTTGGGCTAAATCATTTCCCTTTCAAAGTACAAGACAACAAGCCCAGCAAAAAGGGAAAGTGGTAAGATCTTAGATCTTGATATTACGATATCTTCCTCAAAAGGCAGGTTGTCCAAAGACGATTGGGGAACTACGAGTGAGAAGGGTAATAGGCGCACTCAGGCAAGCATTGAAGCTTGGTATTAGGAGGTCGGGTCTTCCTCAAGTGCAATAAAGGTCAAACGATTTATTCTACATAGGGGATTCCGCTTTGTCGCCTAGTAAGAAAGAGAGAGGACGGAATTTTCTTGAGAATGGACCTGTCCCGAGGATAGGCAAGCATGAGTTCAACAGAAGTCATCTCTCTGACACTGGCTGTTCTTTCTACCTAAACCTGCTTTTTGGCTTCTATCATCAAAGATAGGTGTGAGCTAAAGACTTTTCTCGATAAACCCGTCTCAGATCTTCTCTACTGTTTTGGCTGCTTTCTTTCATATGGGTGTAAGGTTCTAACTCAGAAAGAAAGTCAAGTATAGTCGTTCTCTCTTCCTGACCCTTCGGCCAAGCCGCTTTGTCTGTTCATTGGATTGATGTCAGATAGCTTTTCCCAACCGCTGTCATGTCGTCCCGCTACGCTAGTTCTACTGTGCTTTCCTTCCTTGGCCTAAGAAAGATCGGAAGAATAGACAAAGACTGGTATCATGCCTTTTGAAAGAAGGGCAACTCTTTCATCTCCTGCTGCATGCCCAGTAATGAAAGCTCCATATGGGAATCCTTCCCTTTCCCTAAAGGTCTTGTGAACGGAGTCGAGATAGGGTATGGACAGTCTCCCATAACAAGAATAGGAATACGCGAGCCTTCCAGATGTGTTTTATTTCCTACTAGAGAAAGAAGGCTTCTATCACGAGTTTATTCCGGGTCTGAAAAATCTTCCATTTTTTGGTTAGAAAACGAGCTTCTGGCAAAGCATCGGGAGGGAGTGTCATTGACCCGGAGGAAAAGGGAAAGTTGGCCCATACGACTTCCACCGCTAACCGATACGGCAATGGGTATAGACCTCTTACCTCCGCTGCTTACCCAATGGACCGCTTAGAATAGACCGAATCGAAGTCGGTAAGCATTCCAAGTTTTCCAGGCTGCCCATTCTCTTTGTATGAAATGTCGTAGGGAAAGCCGTCCAGTACTACATCCGTAAACCTTCCATGTATTGCAGTCGTTCGTCAGGGAATGTGTACTAGCCCCCATGGGAACTCCCTTCAGGGGAATTTGCCTTGACTTCTATTCTATTACGTACAAGTGGGCCAGCCAGTCTTCGATTCTATTCCTAAGATCCATCTTTTGTTGTAAGCCTTCCAGTGGTCTAAGGTTTACATATGAAATATCTAGATTTGGTGATATGATCTAAGGCAGGGTCTTTCAAAAGAAAAATGGAAGTCCAACAATCTTGCTTTCTTGGTCTCCTTAATCCTGGTACTTTTTCGATGAATCGTCTGATTCTTTGTCGGGGAAGAGTTTTGCTTGCATTACAAAAGCTTTCTTGGACTTTTTTATTTATCTTGAAATGAAAAATTGTCTTAACCTCCTCCAAGCCCCTTTATCAATACAAGAGGGCGTCGGAATCGGGGCAAGCTATAAATCAAAAAAAGTATGGTTGTTGGTAAAGTTCCGGAAGATAGGAAGCAGGCAATTGTGGAGCATATATTGGGAATGAAGGAGACGCTAGTCTTACTCGGATGCCTTATTAAAATAGGGGGTGCGAACATATACAAGGGCAGGTGTAGCATCTCCCTCTAATTGTGAAAGAATTAGAGCTAGTGGGTTACAAGGCATTTCTCTCTCTCCGGCTTGTTGAAGGATCCAACTTGGAAAATCAGTAATTTCTTTCTTACTCATATTTTGGATGCTTTCATTTCCATTTCAGGGAAATGTTCATCATGTATATGAGTTGTCTGGCGATCCGGAAAAGGGTTGGTAGCTGGGGATGAAGTTTTCTGCCCACTGGAAGAAGGGGGTCTTGGCATCAGGCGTATGGAAGAAAGAAGCAAAGCTTGCATGATGAAGCTCGCGTGATGCTGTCTAACTAGCAATTATACTTAGGCTGCCCGGCCATGTGCCGAAATCCATACTTGTCTTTCTTATAACCCTTTTCTTTGGCTGGGGACGAATGGCATCTTTTTTTTGCCTGCTAGTAGTCCCAATAGCCAAGATCTCTTCCCGCGTATACCTTCCCCACACAAGTGGTTCTTTATCCTTCTTTCCTGAGATAGTAGGAAGGCCATACGGGCCCTCTTCAAAGGCCGATTGGATATAGAAAGTTTTGAAGTGGAAAGGAAGATGTTCAGTCAATGGCAAATTTCCTATTCATTATAGGCGTTGCACCGACCTTAACTGGCTCTAACTGAGAACAAACATAACAAAAGAAATCACGGATCATTGTATAGAAAGTGATTTCACGACCCTGTCCAATCTTCAACTCTTCCCATGTCTTGATTCTGCAGAGTCCCTTCTCAAGGTCAGCATACCTCCGGCGCCACCAAAGCGTAGCATCATCGATTAAGTATGAGATTGCCGTCTTGACCTTTTCTTCCTCATCCTCCATCTTGGTTGGAAGCCTTGAAGTCTGGCTCCATCCGCCAAAGAAAGTTCTCCAAAGCTTTAGCATCCCTCACTACATTCTATGGCTTGCGTTCGGGGATCCTGACTCTTGGAGTTGGGAGAGTGCATGACACTCCGTTGGCCACTGCCCTCTCAAGGCAAGGATTGAAACCTTGATTCTCAGCTTCTCCTTAGTTGCTTTGAGCCCCTCTACTTCTTCCTTGAGTGATGTCTCCACACGAGCCATCCCTGCCTTGACCTCCTCCAAGGCAATCGTCGAAGGCACTCTCAAGTCCTTCTTGGTTGGATTCAAGCTCCTAAAGATATTCCTCTCCATCCGTCACATTGAGCTTCAATTCTCCCACGCCTGTCTCCAATTTCCGCTGACTTGGACCTCTTTCTTTGGTTGATCGTCAGACGGCCTTGGGCCAGTAACCTTGGAGGATGCCATGGCTCCACAACCTCGCTCTGATACCTGGTGTAACTTATAGCTTGCCTAGCTAACTTGCCCGCGCGGCACTTGTGCAACGGACCTCTCTTGAGTAGAACCCTATCTAAGACAGAAGAGATGGAAGTTAGACGACATTAGCAAACTTAGTATTGGTTTTCAGCTATTGGTTAAATTGTTTCTATTAGGGCTTAGTTGCTAAGCGGCTGTCAGTGCAGGTGAACCGAACTCGTATGGCTAGTATGTATTGTTTCCGTCAGTAGTTATGCGTGCGAGATAGAGTACTTTCAGGAGTTCGCGAAGTCTATTAGTTGCTTGCTTTCATTTTGAGTCTTTCTCGCATGCGTGACCACCATTCTATCTTTTCCATCTTTTTTTGAGCTCCCCCTATATTAGTGTTCTTCTCGCGTCGAAGGATCGTCCTGTAACTACCTTTCCTTTATTTCTTTTTAGGGGTTTACTTTTTTCTTTTTCCTTTGCTGGAGGTCTTACTAGCCTTCCCTCCCGACTAAGATTTTGAGTTACCTGTCTATCATAAAAATTCCCCAGTATTGCTAGTTTTCTATCTTTCCTTATATAGTTTTATGGCTGGTCTTCCCCGCAGTTCTTTCTCATGTACTGCGTAGGGCCTCTCGGCTCCGTTCAGCTTCCTGCTCTCATAAGCAGCAAGCAACTGGATGGCCCTCAACAGCCACAAGTGCCATGAGTCTCCTGTCTCCTCTCTTGGAAGGCGAACTTCTGCCCACCCTTTCTTTGAACCTTGTCAATGATCGAACTTAAAGATATGAACTGAGTGCCATTTGATGAGTAACTGAGAACAAGGGAGAGGGATATGGAAAGGATGAAGTAATGAAAGACGAAGTCATTGCTAGTAGTAAGGACTTGTCACGATCCATTGGTTCATATAAAATCCATGTCCTAGGTGTATCAAAAAACATTCTTTTCGCTAAGCGTATATAATAAAATAGAGTGAAAGGTCCACCCCGAAAGGGGGTACTAACTAACAGCTGAGTCCTCTCCGAACCGCAGGAGATAGTTGCCCATCATACGGCTCACCAACTTCACTTGCCTCTATGGGAGACTCGCTCCGGGCAGGTTCGGATTACAATACACGGCTCTACGAAGGAAGGGGTTGGTGGGTTAGGAACGTTTTCAATATGATTCTTTTTCCGTATTTGTTCGATGAGAAATGCAAGACGAAAAAGGAACCCATCTTTTCGACTGGGAAATGCGAGTCTGTTTTGTCCACTTTCTCCATCCCTCTCTATCAAAATGATCCAACATTTAGGAAGGAAGGCGAGCTTGTTATTCTCGTGTTCGATCTCTGCCCCGCTCGTTGTCACCTATGTTGAAGAAAGGTTTGGAACCCTGTAGAGAATGAGGAGGGGCCAAGGATCTTCCTCTCAACAGTGCTTCTCGGGGCTCCACTCTCCCCCCCTGAAGAAGGCCCCGTTAGCCTGGGCGAGGGGATAGGGAATAAGGATGGAAGCCCCCTTAACTCTGCCAGGGACTGGACAGGGGTTAGCTCGCTCTGTAAATGTGTAGAGCCGAGTGTAGTGTGGTGTAGTAGTAGGCACTTCTAGGCCCCTTCCCGGCTACTGGACCACTCCAGTGCTTTGGGTACTACGGACCCTCTGCCATCCATTGCAGCAGAGCCGTTTCATGAGCGGGGGGGGGCTAAGCGCAGTTCTTTGAATCAAACGTTGAATGAAATCGATTCTTTTTTAGATATAAAAATATAAATCGGATAGGATAGATGGATGGATCTATCTTTCTATTAATATATAGATGACTAAAAAAAATGGATTTATATAGTTAAGTAGCGTAGCGCCCCAAATCCTTTGGCCAGGAAAGACTGCACTGCTTTGGGCCCAGGAAGCGAAGGGAATGAGCTCGGCTGCTTATCCTCCACACTGATTTTTCTCCGTGCCCGTTTCGCATGCGCTTCGCGCGCCATTGGCGCTTTGCTCTCCTCTTATTCTTCATTGGACGGTTCGGATGGACTTCGCCGTTCTTTCCCAACTAAAATATAAAAGGCTGTATCACATCGAGATGTCGATTCGTTTTCCGCCCCCAATGAGATGGGGAATTTGTAACCCCCTCTTTTGACTTTCGTTTGGACCCTTCATCTTTCTGAATGGAGGCCCGGCTCGCGTCGTTCCAACAACCGGCGGGGAGCACCTCAGTATACGATCGCGCGCAGTAACTGGGAGTCCTTTTTTTTACACCTAAGGCTTCCATTCACCAAACCAAGGTTCATCTCGTGTAGTGATTGTGGACTCGTACAAGGATATTGAGTAGACGGTTGATGTTTCAGACTCGACCCTATCTTTCGTAGCATGCATTCCCATCGGTGTCGCAACGGATTCGGTAAGCTACGTGTCCGGTGCACGGAGAACAGCCTTCGGTCCCCCAAACTGACTTACTCGTGGCAACCTTCCGGCCGCCCAACAACCTATAACGCTAGTCACTACTCCCACTGGGGCTAGGAAGTAAGCCCCACAACCCAAAGCGGCGAAGAACAAATAGAATTTGCTACAAAAGCCGGCTAACGGGGGTATTCCTACGTATGAGAACATAGTAATGGAGAAGGTAATAGCCGAAATAGGATTCGTTTTGGCTAGAGCGCCCAAATCTGCTATATATTTGACACGGGTTTGCCGTAATGCTAAAACTATGGCGAATGCATCTATCGTCATTAATGCATAAATTAAGATACCAATTAGTAGTGATTGAATTCCTTCTATGGTTCCACATGAGAAACCAGTACGAATATAACCTACATGTCCAATTGAACTATGAGCTAGAGGTCTTTTGACTTTCGTTTGGGCCATGGCGGCCAGTGCTCCTAAAATCATAGAAGCAATGCTGCAGAAACAGAAGATTTGTTGCAATGTAGCTCCATAGGAACCATAAATAGAAACACGTGAAATATTAGCAAAAATAGAGATTTTAGGCGCAATAGAAAGGAATGCTGTAACCGGGGTGGGTGAACCCTCATAGATATCAGGTGCCCACATATATAGAGTCAAAAGAGATATGGAGTCCGAAGGGGAGGGGGGTTTTCTTCGGGGCTCGAGAGATGGAATAGATAGGGCCAAAAAAGTTTTGAATTCGCCGCTGGGGAATTCACACGAAAGGGAACGAAGAATTCTCGACGAAAAAAAAGTGCTCTCTGAACCGAACGTGAAAGTAGTTTTCCATCAGACGGCTGTTCCCGTAACTCCACTCTTTTGATTATATATCCAAAAAGGTCCGCTCTTGGCCATTCCACACGCTGCCTAGCAGAGGCGTGGTTATCTCCAGTGGATTCTCTCTTTTTTAGTAGATGCCGAACCTGCTGCCCCATTGACTGACTAAGAAGGGGGCGGACGCAGCAGCTACATGGACCCCTTCCTTTCTGTTGTTGCCAGCGCTTTCCCGGGCCGAGAAAAAAAGGGCAGGCAAAGCCCGAAGGCTGCTATCCCAATAGGCCAGCGGGCGGAACGAGGGGAGGGCCCGGCAATCATACCACCGCGGTCGAAAAAGCGTGTTCCCTTCAGATAACACGCACCGTAGGCCTTCTTCGTTTTCGATGAAAAACAAAAAAAAATCTCGATCTCCGAAAGCGTTTTCCTTCCCCCGCCGCATCTCCCTTCGTCGAGCCTTTCCTTTAATGGTTGGGGGAAGCATTCCCTTATCTGAACTTGGCGGGCATTCTTTCCAGCCTTATTCATTCAATCAAATCAAATAGGGGGTGGGTTTGAACATAGGATAGGCTAGGCTCAAACATGATTTGAAGATCCTAGCTACGCCATACGTTCAATACAAAATCTGGAAAGCTGCGGGGATGACAAAAAGAGGGCGCTTTCCTGTGTTGCACTGAAAAAAAAGAAACCTAAGAGAAGACGCTCTTCTCTTAGGTTTCTTCCTCCCGCGCCCCCTAACTACTTAAGCGCCCGGCCCGCGTTAGAAGGGAAGATTAGCAAAGCGAGAAAAGACAGAGGGAGGGGGAGCAGCATCTTATTCTCTTCGCGAGAACTTCCGGATCGGAGAAGCATTCGGAACGGGCTCCGCGTTCATTTCGTTGGCAGAAACGATCCACAATCCATTCGGGGCTTCGGGGAACCAAAATAAGTCTTTCGACTTGATTCATAGATTGAATCAATGATAGATAGAAAAAAGAGATCTCGTTCATCTATCTTTTTTTCTCTACTCTCTCTCAAGAGGAATAGAATAGACATCCCCTTAGATGTCTATGTATCCTTTATCCATCCCCTTTTTTTTAGCGTTATATCTTATCTGCTCTCTCTAAAAAATGGAGAGAGAAAGAGCAGATGGATCCTATCCCCTATATCGAACACTAAATCCTATCTATTGATAGAAAGATCTTCGTCAAATACCGGACTTTGCCTGTTTTTTAGGAATTCCTAAGACTCATATCCAAGGCAGCTTACCACAAGCACCCCACCCCATACGACTAGTTGGGGTTCGCCTTTTTAATCAAACAAAGTAAGTATAATATAATAGAAGTAGTAGGGGCTTCATAGCGACTTTCATTCTAAAGGAAACCGAAGAACAAACCTTTAGTCAATAGGAGCCCTACTTCCCTCTTTGCGACCTCATCACTTCAAAGCGCAAACCAATTTCTTAGTCACCGGGCGGAGCGCACCTTAGGTACTTCAGTAGGGCGAGCTTTTTGATAGTGACTTCTTTCGTTTGGTAGGGCGACGAAAGAAAGGCTACTTCAATCTAGGAAACAGCCGGAAACTCGAGAGGGTCGCCTTTGGAAGCGTTTGCCGGTAACCAAAGCGTCACGACTCAACAAAAAGGAAGGAGTGACGCTGACTGAATCCAATCCATAAACCCGGAAACGAAACAAAGTTCGTTCCCTTTCAGTAGGTAAAGTAGGCATACGAACCCACTTTTGCTTTGCCTTAGACTCTATTGGAACAAAGCAAAGAAGGAGGCGGAATGGAGAAAGGACAAGGGCGGTCTTGCTTGGCGCAAAGGCTGCTGGTTCGGGGGTAGGGTACGGTACTAAAGGTCCTCGGACTTCCAGGCGGTTTTTCTTTTGGACAGCTGTTCACCGTTGGATCTCGCCAATACAGCCCCCTATAGTTTTCGTTACCGAGATATCTTTTTTTTCATTGTTCCCAGGGATTTTTTGGGTAATCCGCTCCCATGCTGCAAACAGTCAAATCTGAACTAAACCTTGTCGCTCTTCTTTCCTCGCGGGCAGGAAGCACACCAGCAGCGTGCGTTGCGTGATTCTACTGTGTTTTTTGCACTTGACTGGGTGGACAGTTGACCGGAAGAGAACTTCGATTCGCCCGGCCAGCAGGCGGGCGGCGTGCTTATCTTGTGTGACAACACTACAGAGCGAGTGGCTCTTCTAGGCGGGCAGCTGTGTGACAACACTACAGAGAAAGCGGCGCTTTCGTTTAACATGCTATGGTCTCAACGCCCTTACGAGATAGTGATGAGTTTCACGCGCTCTAAGCCCGGCCCGCGCGCGGTTAGGAAGATTGGCCGCAATCTGAGCGGTACCACCCACCCTACCCTACCACCTATAGGCGGCCGTCCGTTCTACAGCCGCCCGAAAAGGAACTGCAGTGATCTTGAATAGGGATCCTACAGCGATAGATAGAATCCCCATAAAAATACCACTAGATCGAGCACCAGTGATTTCGTATCCGGTCAAAATCTTGGCTAATTGATCGAAGTGGGTAGCTCCAGTAGACCCATAGATCATGGAACAAATAGGGTGGGTAGGCCCAACCACCACACTACACGTATAGACGCGAACCCCCCTCGTTACCGTACGTGCGACTCTCACCGCATACGGCTCGCACAAAGACTCCTAAATCCATCCCGAGCCTTTTCTTCCATTCCACCTCTCCTCTCCAATCCTCGATCAAACTTGCGTTCCCCAGGCGCTATGAAATGGGGGTCTTTCCTGCACGGTGAATAACGAAAGTGAGATCTTATGTTTGGGAGAGCGTGTCGGCACCAAATCATCCGGTGCTTTAAGGTAGTTATTGTGGCGGCGTCCCCGCTCACAACTCCATCCCTTAGTCGGGCGAGGGTTTCCAGGGGCTCCTCGCCCGTTAAGGTACGAGGATTGTCCAGGGCGCGCGCTCCACGGTTCAGCCAATCTCCACTTTGACTTCCATGAGATCTTCGGCCTCAATCCGGGCCATTGTGATCTCATGGGCGGAAGGAGAGTCGTATTTTGCCAAAAGTCGATTCTGTATAGATCGCACAGAATCTCCCCCTATAACCTCCTCCTCGTCGTATGGAAAGGGAACGACATGAGATGGACCGGCTTCAGCCTCCCCGGAAGCCACTGGATTAGCGGGACCCATAGCTTGTTCCCCCGGAAGCGGTTGATTGACCGATGAGGTACTTATACTACGCCCGGAACTGGCCGAATCTTCCACCATATCGGAAGTCTAAGTAAACAAATCCTCCAATTCGGATTCGGCAGCTCCGTGAGGCATCATGTAATTTGCCATGGATAGCCCTCCTTCGGTAGCGAATAATAAGGCCCGTAGAGCGAATCCAATGGGAACGATGAGAGTAAGGGAGTAGCCACTCCGAAGTAAGAGTCTGGATAAGGCTTCCTTGCTCAGTGAGCAAGCAAGTCTCCAGACCAGAGTATCGAACGAAAGCCTCCTATATATATTATCCCCCTACCGGAAGCGAAGCTTCTGGCTCCCCCTTTGTTGTTGAATTTCCAATTCCTTCTTTTCGTTCTACTTAGGTGGAGCAATCCGAACTCTCGACAGAATATAAAAGAGCGTCTTCGAACCTGTGTAGACACCTCAACGAACTCATGTGGACACTCCTCAGCCCGAGCCGAGGACAATCTCTCTAAAATACACATTAAGATGTTGACCCGTTTTTCTTTTCTTTGCTGATTCCTCTCAATTAAATTTCCCATGTTGCACTAAGTTACTTACGTATGTATGCATGCGGTCCGGGAACACTTTGGGGTGAACACCCATCCGAACAAGTAGGGTCAATAGTTCAGCATTTAGGCCGTAACATTTAGCAAAAAAAAAATATTTAACCCAACAAGTGCTCTCCGAACCAAGCTAGATAGTCTCCTATCACTAGGCTCACCAACCAACCTGGACTTTGATTCTGATTATTCCTACCGGCCGGATATCAAAACCATAAGGATTGTTTCCAGCCATGAGTTCCCATATTACATAAGCGCTCTTGGGTGGGCCATTCCATCAAATCTTTGAGAAGGGGCCCAATCTCGTATTTTATGGTCGGCGTGGCGATAGGCTTCGCTTCTACGACTGCCTCCCCAGCCGTTGCAAAGACTGAGCGAGAACGGTAAGGGGCGAAGAATGTCGTTGCGCGGGGATGCGATTAGCCAAGCTGGGGCAAACAAAGCCGTCCGGCCCCCTACCGGATTAGGAATGCGAAGGCCTTTCCTTCGAAATGAGACCGGGGAAATAAAGAGCTATGCTATTGACCGACCCTTTCGTAGTGACTTCGAATCAAGAGTCCTATCCTTTTTTCTCATTTTGTTTGAGGCGGGCCGAATAGAGAATGAAATGAAGAAATACGGGAAGAGTTCCAAACCTTTTTTTTGGGCTGCTCGCCCTACCGAAGTACTAAAGGCTTTCGAGGCTTACACCTCCCTATTACACGACCTAAAAAAAGGTAGCTTGCTGTAGCGCCCTTAGAAGAAATCTAAGCCTTTTGAAGCGCCAGTAGTGGTAGCTGTGGGTAGGGCTTTCGTTCTTATCGCTCCGGGTTTCTATCTATATGACCTCCGGGCGGTACAAAGTACACCTCTTACGTAGAGGCAGGTAGTAACCTAACCTTTAAGAGTTTGTTCAAGGGGGGAGCCCTCTTATCTATCAATGGAAAGATCTCCGTGCGTGGCGTGATAAGGAATCCTAGAAAAGATCGATTGAGACTCCCTCCCCGGTCCCACGAAGATCTCTACGTACTTGTCCAGTCCAGGACAACTGAGATCTTCCGGTCTGCGTGCGTGGGAGCAGCTCAAATAAAGAAGAGTCTGGTCTGAATTCAGGCCCGCCCGTCTGCTGCTAGATCCGGGAATGGCGCCAGGCGAGGGCGCCGCTATGCCCCGCAGCTCTGCAGCGGCCGGCCCCCGGACTATGCAAAAGAATCGAGGCCGGGGGGTCTCGCCCATAGTGGTTCCCCCCCGCCTTTGGTGATTGACCAAACAAAGAGGCCTAGATCTATGCCCCTTCATGAATCGAATGGTCCTTCGACCCCTTCATTTGATTCCGACGGCCGGCATAGATCTCATGAGACCCGCCCACTATTACTACGAAAAAAGCCCTGCCTTTTTCCTTCGCTACTAGGAGAGTAAGCAACTTCTATTAGCGCCGGACCTTGAGTCGAATTGATCGTGTCATGTGCAACGTCCATCAATGATGGTTCATTAATGTCCATTGATTTAGACTCCTTCCCCCTTCCCAACTACGAATAAGATCGAGAGGAGCCCCAAAAAACCAAGAACGAAAACGGAAGCCTTTCGATCGATTCACTCCCCATTCTCTCTTAAATAAAGCTCGCCCTCGAGCCCTGGGCAGGTCGGCCGGGTCTTTCCCTGTTGTTCTGTTCCCGCCACGAGAAAGACGCACAGAAGAGGTATGCCCAGCGCGCGGAGGATCCGTTGAGAGTGTTGTCTCGGTAGGGAACTTTACGATCTTTTCCCCTATTGTATTGAATCAATAAAAAAAAAGAGGTCAGTGCTACCTACGGCCCTCTATTGTTTGATCCAATATTGACCGGGGACGAGCCCCGACTTCCATAGGTCCTTGGTTTGACCTCCCGTAGCGGTCCTTGCTTTTAATAAAGCGGAGCGGGGCCAATTTATCGTACTTGCTCAGCGGTCAGCCCCCTTTCGAATTACGTTAGGGGGGGTCTTTCGCTTTTGCCAGATCTAGAGAGATACTACGAGTCCTCCGTCCCAGATTCCATCGCCGCGGCCATCTGGTTCACCGGTACTACCAAAAAGTCTCATGCTTACGTGACTACTGTTACTGATGGATTATCTTGGACCCCGGTCGGTCGTGCTTCTGGTTTCCATTCCCATCATCATATTGATGATAAATCTCCTCGCGCTCTGCCATAAGAACTTGGAGTCCGTATCATGGTGAAGGTAAGGTAACGCTGTGATTCTTGCTCAAAAAACAGACCGAACGCGTTCGAGTTATTGGCTCGTCCAACCCGGCAGCATTCATGAGTCGCTCGTTCAACTGTCCCTCGGAGACACGGTCGAGAAGTACCATGCATGGTTGCCCCCCTCTCGGTCCCACCCAGCAAGATACGGCTCAGCCAAAAAACGTGAGCGCCCCTGCGCGAGCCTTATTTTCTTAGTAAAGTCAAGCTTTGGCTCCCTAAAGACTAAAGAAAGATATGGATAAAAAAAAGGGGGGACTTCTGCAACGGGCTATACCACCCAAACCAACTGAGGGAAGTCGCATCCGCCCCATCGCAAGCACCTACAATGTCATGATCACATTGGTTTCTTTTTTCTTTGGTAGTTCAACGGACGGTCGCCCCTCCAACAAGAAAAGGTATAAATATGGAAACTTCTCTGCCATTTGGATCGGAGAATTTATGGAGGAAATCGGCTTTTAAATTTCCAGAAACCACACGATTATATAGCCAAAGGGAATACGCCGCGCCTAAAATCATCCCAAGCGCTGCTAATGTGGCTACTAAGCTATTTCTTTGGAAAGCTCCTACTGAGATGGGAAATTCCCCGATAAAGCTGCTAGTACCAGGTGAACTCATATTGGCCAAAGTGGAAGAGAAGGAAATGGTAGAGAGATTCGGCATGGTGCTCACTAACCCTCCGTAATATCTAACAAGTCGAGTCTTATGTCGGTCATATAGAACACCAACACATAGAAAAAGGGCTGAAGGAACCAGTCCATGACTTAACATCGGTGGAATGCTACCTCCAATTCCCTGTATGTTCGATAGAGCCAAAGATTCCCCCCCCCACTGATCGGAGTACGCCGATTACCCCCCGAACCGTACAAGATAGTTACCGCCTATCATACGGCTTTCTAACTTCACTTTTTTTTCTGGTCGTTCCGCTCTGTCGATCGATGGTAGTATAAGAGATCTGTAACCCCCCTAAATTTTTTACATAAAGGTTCCTTCTACCCATAGTTAGCATGTATCTCCCCGGGTCATACTTGAGTATCACATCGTAGACCCCCACCCCAACTCTATCTTCCTTAGAAGTGAACCGGAAATAGTGCAGAGGTACTTTTCAATGCTGCGGGGACGAGACGACGTGACATACTACGATCACGTACAGAAGTGCTGCCCTTCGGCTCGGCAATATGGAACCTCTCAACAGCTCCCGTTCCTTTATGAGGTCCTATCGGGATAGGTAGGCCCAGCCCAAGCCTTTCCCCTCCCCCCTGCTTAGCGTTCCACTTGTGATCCTGGATGCAGTGGAGGATTTTAAAAAAAGCGCCCGAATGTTCCCCCTCCCTCCATAAGACCCTCTTTCTCTTTCCCCCTCGAGAAAGAGAAAGAAGATAAGAAAGGATTTCTTATCTTCTTTCATGTGAACGGCCCTATCTTGTATCGAAAGGTTTTTCGTGCTATACACCACGTTGAGAAAGACCGTAGTACCATACCTTTTTTTTTACCCCGAAAGGGAGGTCCTCCTTATGATGCTACGGACGGCTGTCCGAAGTGCAAGGGGTAAACTCGGACGAGGATAGGATTGCGCGCGCCGGGCCCTCCCTTCGGGTGTCATATTTTGGCCGAGTTTACCGTACCTCCGGCCCTTATGTTACGCGACCGTAATCTTTTTTTACGTTCCACCGCTGTTACGCCAGAAAGAAAAGGTTCCACACGAGCTCCCGTTCTGCGGCGTGGTGGCAGGACCGATAGGAGATTGGCTCCGGGTGTAGATAGGTTCAAATCCGCAGGAGTCATGCAAATACATAGGCCCCTTCCCCTATCTTTTAGATGAATGGGGTGGTTTTATAACGTTCCGATCTACGGTCCCTCGGAGCGAGGGGTTAGGCAGGTAGTATGGGCCCTCTGACTTCCAGCTATGTGTTGTGCGGCTCCCGCGAAGCGAATGAAGGGAAGCTCTTCGAGCTTACGCTTACTCTCAGCCTCTTTGATTGGTAGGCGGGCGGGCTAAGCCCCCCACTTAAGATTCCATTCATAAGGGTCATTTTCTGTTGTCGTGACGCTTTGGTTAGGCCGACTACTAGAGGTTACTTCTAGCTTCTATAGGGGCCTTTCCACTTTGGTGTAGTTTTCGTTTGTATTGGTACTTAATGAACATATCAAACAAAGGCGAGCAGTATAAGCCCTTCTCCGGCCTGGGAAAAGCAGCGAACTCTAGAAGCACGCTAGGGCGTTGTTCACCTTTGGACACGAACACTATTCCGTTCTCAGCGTAAACCCGCCTTAGAGATTGAACGGCAATAAGATAAGTCGACGTTCAATCTAAGACAGCGCTGATAGCTTGTAGTGAACAGCCCCCTTATTTACCATTTACCAACCGAAAGCAGCCTTTGGTACTTTACTTAAGTAGTTCAGGTTTGGAACCCTTGCAACTATGATAGAAAGCCGTTTGCTTGTTGCCAAACCCTTCGCCTTTCTTTTGTTTTGAATCAAAGTAGGTCGCGACTGTTGTATTTTTGTTTAGTAGGTCGGGGGAAGCTACCGCTTATACGACAGCTCTGCTTCCCCGTCTTGCTTCTGGCAAAGCTTCTACTTTGCTTGCTTCTCTCGCGCTTGCTTGCGCGAAGGCTTATAAAGTCCTTTTCGCTAGGTCCAAAAGCTTCCGTCAAAGCGAAAGATCTGATCCAACTGAAATCCCGCATATCCGCTGCGCTCAATATGCGGCTACGGCTAGGCGATCATATCGTGCCATAAAACTCTTTTTTATGTATAGAGAGACCCCCTAGATATACAGATAGAATAGATGTTCATGGATAGACAGACATTCCATTGATTCTTAGTTTTGGGGCTCGTCGATCCAAATGAATCATTCTTGTGGTCTCTCTTCGCCCTCCGCCCCAAAACTTACCCACAGCACAGCGCCCATTCGCTTCGCGCGCGGGAAGGCAACGAAGTTCAGTTCATGAGACCGCGGCGGAGTGGAGCAGCCGCGACACGAAGTTCCTTACCTTAGCTGGATCTCGCTGGTGCCACCTAAACGGTAAGTAGGCGACGGATGTGTGACGTTTGGAGTTGTCGTTCGTGCACCTGTCCCCAATGGAAGAATGAGTGATCCGTTCCCCTGCGGATCATGGCCTTACCACTCGGTCCCCGATGGCCAGCGGGGGATTCGGTATAGCAGCTTACGTTTTTTTGCGCTGCGCGTTCCCGCTGGACTGGACACGTGTTAGCTTTAGGAAGTATGGTTCCGAAAGTGACTTCGGTTCGCCAGTTCAGGCTCAACTCCTCGCTTTACGTTAGCGGACCTACACTACAGGTCGGGCCGGGGCTCTGCGCTCTTTCTTTCTGTGTGGGACGATGCCGGGGAGAGAAGGGAATGCGTCGAGGCGGCGAACAACAACAACACAACTACATTTTGGCTTTTCCCTCCATCCATGAGATGAGCCCAGTGCATTGGACCGATGGATAAGAGAACTGAGCTGGCCTAAAGCTTGGGCGCTCTACGTACGATGTAGACTCCATCAGATACATATCGATTTCTTTCTGATGGATCAAGAAGAGTTGTCTTCTCAATAGATAGAAAGAGGAGATTTCCCCTTATTCTTGATGGATTCCCTCTATTTCATAGATACTCTTTCGATCTATCAGAACGGATCAGGCTATCTATCAATCGATTTGAAAATAGCACGTTCATCTCGCTTTTCGTTCATTTCCGCCACGCCAACCCACAATAATAAGAAGCAGCTAGAAGCGCTTCTAGCCCTTTAATTCTTATTCACGAATGAATTGGGAAAGCCAACACAAAGATTCGATTCTGACTTCGTAGAGCCGGTGCTGCTGTTGCCTGCGCGTAGGGCCCACTCCCGTCCCGGGGCGCTAAGGGGCTTTTGTTTTTGGAACAGACGGCAATGTTTTGCTGACGCCTTGAATCAAGTGTTGCGACATGCTATGTTTTCTCCCCCATTGCTAGTAGGTTGATGGGTCGCACGCCCGGCACACATGTTTTGGCCTTGTCTTGTGTGTCCATAACTAAAAATAGGTGACCTAACGGCCGCCGCCCGACTAAACATACCAATAGTCACCAGATTCATATGGGCTACTGAGGAGTAAGCAATGATCTTCTTAAGATCGATCTGTCTTGAAGTGGTCAAGGAAGTATATATTATAGCAATCGCGCTTGGAGTATAAATGAAAGGAGTGGAACAAAGTGTTGCTTCGGGAAACATGGGTATTGAAAATCTTAAAAACCCGTGGGTTCCCAATTTTGAAGGAATTCCTGCCAAGATGACGGATCCTGCCGTAGGTGCCTCTACATGAGCTTCGGGTAACCAAATATGAACAGGTACCATAGGCACTTTGACGGCGAAAGCGGCGAAAGAAGCAATCCATAGAAAGATTTGGCGCCGCTCACTAAATTCTGTGGTTAATGAGATTTGTAAATCGGCGGTCCCTGTTTGGAAAAGAATCAACAGAATAGCTAATAGCATAAAAACAGATCCAAGTAAAGTATAAAGGAAAAACTGATATGCTGCCTTGATCTTTCTTTGTCTCGAACCCCATACCCCTATAATAATGGTAGAGTAAGGGGTGGCCCCAAAGCGGTATTTACCGGTGGTGGTTGGTCGAAGCTCCAGTAGGTAGCCACTCCCTTCTCAGGGAACCGTACGTGAGACTTCCGCATCATACGGCTCCGTCCCGAGCTTCCGTCGTCGGCCCTTGTCATTAGACCACTATCTATGCATGTATATTAAGCCTGGACTCTCGAATCTTTTGCTTCTCGGGTGGTGGCGAACAATGCAGCTTGCGTTGCGGGAGATGCCCGCCGGCCCGCTTCTCGCCCGAAATAACCGCTCACTAGCTAGCCGGACTAGAGGGGGGCCCTATCTGGAGACATACTGAAAACCATGCCTTTCGAACCGAACGCAACGCCCGTCTTCCAAATCCAAAACAAAAAAGGGCTCGTTGGGAAGAAAGATGGAGTGCGGCCTGTAGAGCACATGTAACGCACAGTCGGTTGCTCACGCAGTGGATCTCTCTCTAGATATCTAGAGAGAGATGTGAAAGTAAGAGCCTTTTTTTTGATGGCCGCCCCCCCGACTTACGGCTTTACGCTACTACTACTGTGATGTGAGCGGTTCCAATTGGTTTTTGTTTCCCAATTCTCCTGGCCGGAACTTGTATGCAGCACTTATACAAAGGTGCATGCATAAAGGTTTGGAACTCTTTTCTTATCTGAATCTTCAAGAAAGACAGGACCCTACCCTATTCTCGAACCCTCTACCGAGCTTAACCCTGCCCGCATTTCTTTTTTTTCTTTGGGGGCCAAAGAAATGTCTCCACCTGCTGCCAACAGTCTTTCTTCGGAATTCTACTGAACGGGTCGATCCTCCCCTCCCGTTTGTTTTAGCAACTTATCCTAAGGTCTCCTCACCAAGAGCTCCCCGGCGACGACAGAGGAAGCAACCCGCCTGCTGTGGCGGGGCGGCTTTTTTTTTTCACAATAAGACCTGGACGATTATCCCTACCCTCGGTAGCTTACGAGTTTACGTCCATCCCTGGTTGGGTACAGTTTCCTTTCGATTTATCCCTTGTAGCCGTTACCCGAATTCGCGCAAGTGTGTCCACACCCCCCAAACTGACTTGACGAGGAATCCATTCTCGCGAACAAACACAACCCCTACACACACCTAGGAGCACCCCTTCCTGCATATCCATACAAGACCCGAGTAGGCGGGTCGAGGTCCTACGAGGTACCCACTACTCGGAGTACCCTCCCCAAAAAAGATGTGTCTGTCAGGTTCGGTTCGTCTTAGTTGGGTTGGGCGGGTTCGACCAGAAATGCTATGCTTACGCACAAGACTACCCCTCTTCCCGAAAGCTTCGCGGGGACTACTTTACGACGGACGACCGCCCGTAGGGGGTTTACTGCACAAGGCCCCTGCAGAGGAAAAGCTTTATCCCAGCGAATAGAAGATGCTCAGCTCCGCACAACATAGGGATTAGCACGCTTTCGGGAAGAACATAGAATAGTAGAGGATCCAGCATGCGGAACACGGCGATCATTAGAAATTCACGAATTAGAGATGCTGTAATATACTCTTTCCCATAACTTCTCATACCAGACCAACCCACTAAAATACAAATAGGGATCAGAAATGTGGTCAATATCACGAAGAAAAAAGAGAGACCGTCTATACCCAAATTCAAATTGATGTTTTCATAAGGAAGCCATCGAAGGCTTTCCACAAATTGAGATTTGGCCGTAGAAGGATCGAATTGTATCCGAGGAACAGGGGAATACAAAAAAGTAATAAGAGAGGCACACAGACCAATCAATCGTATCGGTCGTATTCTTGAATTTGGAATGAAAAGAGGAATAATGCTTCCTAGCACGGGACACAGAATAGGACCACTTAGATCAGAATAGCATTCACAGAAATGTTCTAACATAGAGTAGAATCGAACATGGAAGAGATTAGTTGACAACAGTAAAAAGATGGGCGCCTAATTCCAATACAATAGGGGTCTATCAGTGCAAGTCAGCTGAACACCGTGATTGATGAGTGGGTAGGTGGGTTAGGTGCGCCTCTCGTCCAGTGGGAAGTATTGAGGCGAGTCTCCTCCCCCCTTCCTTTTCCTCTCTCCTTTTGCTTGTGCTTCTACCCGGGCTTTTCATTTTTATAGATAGAGACCCGAGGAAATTTTTCTAAGATTAATTGCTCGATTTTGCATGCTCTGCTCCCAAAATGCAGAGAGACTTTCGAGGGCAGATCCGGGTTGGTCCGGAAAGTCATGGGAGAGGCGGGCTAAGTGAAATAAAAGATAAATGGAGCTATGTCGACTTACGTACGTCTCGTTGACCAAACGATCGGGTATACCACGCCACGTATCATCCCCTCTTTCTATAGAGGAGAGATAAAGAAAAAGAAAAGATATAGCGATCGTGCCGTAAGACCTTGTTCCTTTCTACTTGACGTTATTTTCCTCGGTTTTTTTTACATTACATAAGGCCTTTAGTTTAGGGCTTACTTAGCGCTTGCGCTAAGGATCTAATCAGAGTAAAACTTGGATTTTAAAAAAAAAACCTTTCCCTTATTAGCCGGAATACAAACAAGTGTACTCCTTGATCTTTAGTAAAGGCGGATTCAGCCAAAAAAAATCTTTTTTTTTTTAAAAAAGTCTCAACGTCCTCGTTGAGAGTCGCTCTGCGAGACGTCCAGTAGTCTCTGACTTGGTCTTAGAATCGTAAGTTTCAGCCCGTTCCCAGCTTGCCTCGCTCTCAGGTTGGCCCTTCTACTTGACTAAGTAGTATTCTACTCGTGCAGTGGGTGTATGGGCTAGCCCATGGTGCGGTCAGCTATGATATATATACTCTTTTTCTTTCTTAGTAAGTTAATCTACAACATCTGGTGGTGCCCTCGTGGGCTGGGCACGTTCCTCTCTGGGTCGGTCTGGTCTAATCGAAGTCAACTGACTCACATGGAATACGGGGTGAGTTTTAACCGAGCTGATCGCTTGAGTCTATAGGCTACCTCTCCTATCCGCTTCTCTACAAGGTCTACTTTCTTCTTCCTTCAGACCGGGCCAAGCCTTTAGTTGAAGTAGGTTTGGGCTAGGTCGTTGCGCTCCTCGTCTTGGCAAAAAAGTAGGCTGATGGGCAAGCCTCCTCCTGCCGCAATGGTGTGGGGCGTCAGAGGCTGTTGCCCCGTGGCCAACTCGAAGGGGCTGAAGTTCGACGCAGAGCTTTTTGGTTGTTAATTTATAGCAGCACTGAGCTACATCCAACAGCTCCGGTCCTTCTGGTTGGTTTGCACTAAAGTGCCTTAAGTAGCCCTCGCCTCGAGGAGTCCGTTTATCTCCGTCTGAGCTTTCAAAGATATACCGACCGTAGGTATCTTACTTACCATCAGATACCGACAGTCGTCTTCTAACATTACCGACCTTTAAATATCGGGTTTTCATCATCAGAAACAACCCGATTTCCGAGACCTCTTGCATTGCATTACCATAACGAAAAAGAGAGAAATGGCTCTTGTGACTCGGAATGAACCTTTCTCGGTGGAAGAAAGGAATAGCGATGGATTCCTATGAAGCATTCAGGAACAAGAAGATTCAATCGGACGACGAATTCTTACGTGGTCCAAGGAAATCAATAAAAGGTCCGCTTCCACGATTTCATCTATATCGAATCTGAATATCAGAATAGCTTATATAGTCATGATTCAATTCAGGTCCACTGACTTTTGATTGATTTCTCTTCGGATCTGATTGGAACATTGGAGAAGTAGGAATACTTTGGCGGGCGATTCATAATGGGTATCTAGAATATCTATGTCCTAGGACATAAAATATGAATAATGAAGATAAAGATAATATATAATAATTTGGAGGCTTTATACCTTATTTCTTTTCCTGGGATTGTAGTTCAATCGGTCAGAGCACCGCCCTGTCAAGGCGGAAGCTGCGGGTTCGAGCCCCGTCAGTCCCGACCTAGGATCCGATGAATCGATCAATTCATCTCTGTAGGGGGGCTTAGGATCTAATTCCCAGCAGGAGGATCCTTCTTTCGTTTCGCATTTCTCATCGGACAAATCAAGGAATCAAAATGACAATAACTAGTACCGATTGATGGAGGAGAGACATATGTAGGTTGGTACAATCGGGGGTATCACCATATTAAGCATATTAAGTAAGGATTCAAAGAGATACCGTACAGGTCTGGCTTTTTTCGATTGTTCCTGGCCCATCGAATAGAGTAGCAATCTCTTTCCCGGGAGCACATAACATTTTCTTTTTTTTTTTTACGATACGCAATTAACTTAAAATAGTTACCCCCACAGAGTACTTTTCAGATTCAACCTACCCTTTCTAGCTCCTATTTTTTTTTCTTCCAATCAAAAAGAACCCATCAAATATTGAATGACTGAGCACTCAAATCCTATCGCGAGTCTTGATACATAGTATCTTAAGTCCTTTCCACAACTCCTAATTGGATTCTCCATCGGCCCATCCAATCTAATTCACGACTCAGTCAGTAGACACTACACTAGTAGGGTAGTAAGTTATGTAATTAGGAATTTGAAAACCAAAAAGCCCTTCTTGGATCCTAGGAGCAAGGATTTACAGTCCTTTAGAACAACCTTTTGATCCCAAGATTTCCGGCCCCTTACTTTCGTATTTTTTAATCTCACAATTGAATCTTACTACCCAAGTCGATCCTATTGGCAACGGGCAAACGACGCTTACGCGGGATCTCGGTGCCCTTCTCTTGCTCTTGAAAGAATAGAAGTTGAGTTCGAGTTGTTATCATGCCGGATCAGAAAAGTCAAAAGCCATACTAAGAGCCAGCGGACCTGCTCACGGGAGTCAGGCCTGTTCTGTAGTGGGCAGACGTAGCAGGGCCATCAGAATATAGGAAAAAGAGCCGCTGGAGAAAACCAATTACGCCGGGTTCTCAATTCCATGGAGTATGTAGTGAGTTTGAATTGACCCGGTTAGCTAGAAGGTTCCTTTCGCTACCGTCCTAAGGTTAAACCAACCGTTGGTTTGCTTGAACAAGATTTCACTGAAGTGAACCCGACGCGAAGTTGGTGAAACCTGAGCGTAGCTAATGAAAGGGACTTAGATTAGAACCGACTATAAGCCCTGAGAGCCAGCAAGCAAACCCCCCCTGACTCTCTCTAAAAAGCCTGCGTAGTAAACTCCTTGTTTGTTTTCTTTCCGATAGCTGCCTAGTTAGTTTTTCCAGTTTTCAAGTCAAGCGAGAAAGCAAGTGGAATAAGACTTTCCTTTTTTCGGCCATTTCTCAGCAATAGCTACCTGAATGGAAGCAAGCAACCTTCGGGGAGAAGAAGAAGAGTGGTCGAAGACTACGAGTCGAAGCTAAGACCAATCTAAGCAAATTTCCCTCAGCTGGAAACTCACTATCTAGATAGCTTCTTAGCGCTTAGCTACTTTATTTATTTATCCTTCTGCGCCGCTAGCGCTACTACTCCTAGTGATAGGGATAACCTACTCTTTTTCGCGAGAAGGCCCATCTCGGACCGGTGACGTATTCTAATGATCTGGATCTCTGGCTTATCTCTTACTTTACGGATTCGATTTCGGCTAGTGGGATTTCAGTGACGATAATCAGGGAAAAGGCTTGATTGGCTCTGATCGATACCATCTAAAAGTGCTTGCTTCATCCATTCGTGACATTACTGGTTATTCTTACTAAGTTTCGCCTCTAGTGACTCTTGGAATCATGCGCATGGCTCCATGTCGGCCTGAATTTGGCGTCGGTGTAACGACCGGTGCAAGTAACAAATACTACCTACGAGTCTCATTCTCTCGCATTCGTCCTTACCTGTCTTCTATTCTATTGATCCAGTTTAGGCAGCTTTCAGTCTCTATAAACTTTATGGAATATTTCACAAGATACGAAGTCATCAATCAATGGCATGAAGGAGTTCAATCAGGAACAGAAAGACTTTCAAAGCAAAGGCATGAAGGCAGGATAAATACCTTTACTAATGTGCAATCAGCTAGGTAATACAGTGAGTGAAATTTCCTGTGCTAGCCATAAGTAGCAATGCGGAAGAGAAAGACTAATTGAATTCTATTGCTAGAGGAGATAGAGAATTCAATTAGTTAACTTTCCCCACAGAAAGTAAGAAAGGAAAGAAGTCTTGGTAAGAGTTATGTTATACTATTCAATGGTACGAAGTCACCCGACTCATATCGAGAAAGTAAAATACGATGACAGACAAAACAAGGGAAGCTGAGAAGGGATGCCCTCCGCCGATGGTAGACAAAGTGAAAAGCAGAATTGCAGTTCACAGAAGATAAGTTCAAAGAATTTATTTACCGAAAGAAGGGAATTGCTTTCCTCTTTCCCGGCCTTGCTTTCACTAGTTAAACTACCGCAGGTTCTGGATCGATTGGATCAACTACAACTGGGATGAGATGAACAGAAGGGTGTAACACAATCCGCTTCGTAACTGGAAGGCCGGACCGAAACATTCACTGGTTCAACAAGCTCCATAGCCCCCATGTTCGTTTTACTCACCGTCAGCCTTACTACTCACTACTTATTCGATTACCAGCTTTCTCTTACGCCCGTCCCCGCCCCCGACCATAAGAGGTGGATTTTTGCCCATACCCGCTATTACTCCTGGTTGAGCTCCTACTCTTATAAAAGTATCCGGTGCGTAAAATCATCTATAAAGCAAATGGTGGAAGTGTTGACCGATTCAAACCGATGAAATTGGTCGATTTAGCACTCGGCTAACTCCCATCTTATTTAGTCTTCTCCTATTTCTAAGTAAACCCCGCCCCTATATGCCCTGGGTAGACATGTGAAGGTAGACTTTGACCGGTCTTGGTCTGTGTTTGGGCGTGCTAGCAAGGCTAAGGCTGGAAAAAGAGTACATCAAGATCAGTCAAGTCATCACTTATTCGATTGTTGATTCCATTCCCTATATGCCCTATCTATTGTTCATGCCTTCTTTACATGTTGGGTGGATCAGATCCCCTTTCAACTCTCATTATGGGAAGGAGGTCTTCCTTCAAGTTCTAGCTCTTTCGAATAGATAGCCCCAGGATCAGGCTAGTATGGCTTGGCATCGTCTGGGTTTCAGGCCCAGATGGTGTGGGGGTTAACCTCCCCAGCACAGGATTGTCTGATTCTGTGTCCTTAAGGCAAGACACTGGTAGAAGCGGCTTATCCAGTTTTAGGGTGGGATGGGTTATTGCTATCCCAAGCATCCTTGCTGGACAGCCACGGACATTTTGTTTCTAACCTTACTCCTGTGAAGGATTCTTTGGTTACGAAGGTGCCCCCCCATGGACGGTGAAACATCCGCCCATTGAGGTGAGTTCTGGTGTCTTATCTTTAAGTATTTGGAAGCCAATTTGCTTGAAATTGAGCTCCGATTGCGCCCTGAAGGGAGTCTCTCTCATGGAACGACTTACGTCCTTCTGTGAAGGGATCCCTTTATGGTCTCCATGTATCAGGTATTTGATAGCAGCAACGAAATGTTGTCTGATTTATCAAAGCAGAACTGCCGCGGATTCGTTGAGGATCTTTGGTCAGAGCCTGATATCATAGCTAGCCTTCCTCCGTCGACTAGCGTATTCCACTAGTTCAGGGGGAGGGAAGAGGAGAATTCTTGAAAGAGAGTCAAATGACCTATCCTTGAAAGCATGAAATTAAGTCAGTCCTTTCGGGTGGCAGCCCAGTCCTTTCATTCCTTCCTTCCTGAGAATAGATCCCCAATAGCTCGCAGATGAGGAATTCTTCCGCTACGACCCTTAGGCGAGCTAATCAGTCTTGCTTTGCCATAAAATCCCTCCTCCTTCTTTTCCCTTTAGTAAATAGAAAAGAAGCATTCAATTCCATGTCTTAAGCATGATTAGGGTTAAGGTAAGGGAAGGATTGCAGCTAGATAGTAGGCGGAGGGGGAAAGCTAGCTGAAGATGCATAGAATGCCATGGTTGGCTCTTGGGGAAGGAGCTTCGGTAAAGGAAGAACGCGGGTTACCCTCTTCCAGTTCTCTCCCTGCTAGCTAGCCAAGAGAAAAGTAAAAACCCTCGCTTCACCACTTCCAAGACTGAAAATCCAATTATAGAAGAATCGACTGCTGGAGAAAGGTTTTAAGGAAGTTAATCAATAGGAGAAGGTATCTTCTGGCTTAGGGAAGGCCCCAGCTCTATGATTGATCTAGGATTACCCGAGACGAACTGTCGATTCTCCGATAAATGTCAATGAGTTAAACATGTTTCCGAGACTTCAACATACATGTTTGGCAGCGGCAAGGAGTGTTTTTGACTTCCTAACACGGATACCAAGGCAGCTGAGCAGTGCAATGAGGAAGAGGTTTGACTTTTTTCTCGAAGCAAGCTGTGTTACAATCCCTCCTTCGCTCCGGCTCGTCTAAGGTCGAACTTCTTCCTTTTGCTTGGTAGCCTTATTCGGAGGCTCATGAAGAAAGCATAGTGACGCATTCGAACTACTTTTATGACGATATTAATTAGAAGAAGTAGGAATGCCGGAATCTTGTTAATTGAATTTCACGGTCAAATTGATAGCAAAAAGCAAGAAATACCGGTTTAGTAGTCTCGTAGCAAGGAAGCTAATAAGACCTTCGACGTGGTGCTTGTTATTTATTTGACGGTTGTTGCACGCTATTTCCGAATGCAATTGAATTAGCTGCTTTCTCAATCTTTCGACGACTTGAAAGCAAACTAGTCCTGGTTATACCCGGAGCAATGCAAGAGGTCCACGCGGGCGGGGCACACCAAAAGTGACAAAATCCCTACAAGAAGGCGGCCTATTTTAGGGATTAGGAGGATTCGATTACAGTGGCTAGTGCTTGCCTTGAAAGACTTGGATTTTATAATCATCATTGTATACACCGGGGGGTATATGGGTTATCAGGAATGGAGTCAATAGCTTGCCTGAACTAGAATAGCCTTATTTAGAAGGGGAGAAAGAGTCAGGGATGGTCGTGGACAAGATTCTAACCCGGGAATCAAATCAATGTTAGGGAGTCAAAGCTATTGGAACAGTGTAGTTCAACCCCTTGGAGACTGGCAAGTAAGCTAAGCTATCCGTGCTGTTGTCGTAGGGCGTAGTGAGCTCGATCTACTGAATCACAGGCTGAGCCGCGAGTTGTTGGTGGAGCTTCGAGTGATCGATGGGCATCTCTCAGCCGAGTGGAGTCAGTTATTTTAAGTGAACTAGGCTTTCCGCAGTTCCGCACGACGATCGGAAAACACTATCACACCTGGCTTGCTATTCCGAGGAGCCACTTTTTTGTCTCGCAGCGGCAGCATCTGTTGTCTTTAGAACGAAGTGCCTTGGTTGGTCGTATCCATCTCTAGAAGTGGGGGATTTTTCACTTTCTATCTAGACCAGTTTTTGCAACTAATTGAATGGATCACCCAGGGGAACCTCCCAACAACTCACTATCCCTCGGTTTCTACCTCTTCCTTTTTTACATCCTTTCTAACAGTCTTGGCGAAAGGAAAGGTCGGATAATGGGCTACATGTTGGAATGCCTCTAAGGAATCAAAACCAGACCTCGGTGAAAAAGGTCCCTATTTTCTATTTCAAAGAACTACTTATGATCTGAGACTCTCTATCTATTGTCTTACTTTCGGCATCTTTATTTACGAGGAATTGCTAAGTAGGCGTACTGGTTGTCTCTTCTTGAAATGCTTTCTTTCCCTTGGCTTCGGTGCCAGCTAGGACTGGTAGCATGGTCTTCTCTTAGGCTTTCTCTTGGTGGAGGAATGGGAGCTGCACGTTAGCACTTGACTTTATGACTCGGCATAAGAGGTCCTGTCTCTTTTCTGTTTTAGCGGGAATAAGCAGTCTTTGTGCTTTGGGCGTGGCACTAGTCTGACTGTGCTTTCCTAGCCAAAGGCAATTCTTTATCTGATCTTGCCAGGAAGAAGGGCATCCAACAGACAGAGTGATGCTTCTGTCATCTCTTTATTAGGATAGTCTATTTATTTTTAGGAAGATGTATAAATATACTGTTGGGCCGTATAAAACTCTAAAATGGGTTCTTTTCTTGCAATTGAATCAAAAGGAACTGTTCTTACCTCAAAGGGAGTGCAGCCAGCCTATCCATCACAACATAATATAGGAAACCCTCTCCCTTGTCAACTCCGAACGAATGCTTAGTTAGCCGTGAATGAGAACTCTTGTTGGCAGGTAGCTCCATGTAAGGTTAGCTCGAAAGCGAGTTCTTACTCTTTGACCTGAGGGGAAGAAAGCTGTGATTACCTGGGGTCAGGTTGACCTTCTTTCTGCGGTACGGCTATGAGTCTTATTAGAGTCAATAGCTGGGAATCTCTTCTTCCGCCTATTAGCGGTGTGACTGTGACTTTATTCTTGAAAAGACTGCTTGACTTTGAAAGAGCTGTGGGCATAGCTAAACTTTATCAAATGCGGGATCGGGATTTCCTCTTGATGCGGTAGAAGAGATCTAGTCTAGGTCAGTGCTTTCTTTTGCTAGAGAATATATATGTTGTTGTCGACATAACCGATGCAGTTAGCTCAAAAGGGAGTTCAGTCACTTCCGGATCCGGATTCCATGATTGTTGAGTGAGTCAAGCTAGTCTGTTTCTAAACACGGGGTGTATTTACAATTATATGAATAAAAAAGATCTTATTCTACTAATAGTTTTCTTACTATGGATTGTTTGATTAATGATTAAATAGATCTTAATTTTGATTACTACCAGTCTAAGGGATATATATATGTTGTCGTCTTATTTCAAAAAGGATCAAATCCCGTATGAAGATACTCTAAATATAAAATGACTCTTCGATGCGGTGATTACCACTTAACCCCACTATTTGAAGATTACAATTCGTCTACCGGCAAATATTAGAAAAAAGTCTTATAATAAAATCTTTATATTTGATGAATTTATGCTTGGAGCTTTATTTTAAACATAAACAATTTCACAATGATAGTAAATTGTGCTATAGTAGGAATGATGGATTTAGGGTATAATGCTAGTAGCCTGTTAAGAGAATACACAGGTGTTATTTCTGAGTGGAGAGACGTTGATTCTATCATTAGCATCGATTGCGAAGAATCTGTAATTGGAATGAAATTCTCATTCCTTTATATGACAATAGTAACTATGGAAAGGAATGAATAAAAATATTAACATCATTTTAGTATACCTAAAATTCATTCTTTTATGAGTAGGGAGCGTTTCACTGTCACTGGGGTAGTATTGAAATACATAAGAATGGTCGGTGTGAAGTTCTTGACTGTTATAATCAGTCTTTTGGGTTACTAAGAGTTATGATTCAGATGAGTATGAGTAGTCTAGTGCTATTTGTATACAGGGTGAAACCATAGGAGTCCAGTATGGAAACCTTCCTATAACTCTCAACGTTTTAATAGCAGCCTTTTTCGGCTCCTTCACACTCCTTATTGAAATAAAGGGGTGCTTCTCCTTCTAAACTCGGCTGGGTTTCCACCTGAGAGATTTGCTGCTATTCTTTAGTCCTATCCACTTTTGCTAAAAAAGGTCTACGCTTGGTTGTAAGGAAGGAATGATAGCAATAGTGCTTTACGAGAAAACTTGAACCTTTCCTTTATTCTCTTGAACCTTTACCTATCCCTTGCTCGTTCTCGTTTGACACCTTTACTGGCTAACTAAGAGACTAGTCCTCTTCCTGGCTTGAAAAGTAAGTAGGTGGGGTAAACATTATCAAGTGAAAAAAAAGAGAAAGTGCTTGCTTAATCAGCAAAGTAAATAGGAGAACTTTAGTCCAGGTGATAGTACAACACTCCATATATCTATCCCATTTTAAATAGGGCTTCCTGCCCTTGCCTAAGGGACGAGGAAGAAAGAAATGAAGCAAGTCATATTATGCTTTAGTTCCAAAAGAAAGCCTGCCAGCGGACTAACCAGTGCTCAAGTAAAGAAGGACTTCATTTCTCTACAGAACTGAAGAAGGTATCTAAGAACCCTTTTCTTTTCCCAGAGTCCCGTCCATGAGCAGCGGATAGGAGAGGTCTTTCTATCTACGACTCACTCTTGGTCTCGAAAACAATTCTTTGACTTGGTTCACTCCGTTCGTAGACTCTATCGATCCTGGAATGGGCAGACGTACAAGCACCGGTCTGTATTCGCGTGGCTCGGTAAGCGAGAACTTCCGGAATGCAAGGCATATATAGCTTTCACTCAACTATATGATACTAGTTGGTATCAGCACAGAAAGGCTATAGCAAAAACTCTTATTCGTCATCAACAGGATAGGACCAGAGCTTCTATTTACTCAAGAGCTCTTTTTGTAACAGAAATTGCACCGCTTGCTTATTCAAGACCGCCACTTCTATAAAAACCAACTGCAGATACCGTACCTTCATGTACAGCTTTCTTCTTGAACAACTCTTTCCTCCTAACGCAGGTCAGACGCTTTCTTATCCCGAACTATATGGCGTAGTGTATTCCACTTAGACTCAATTGAAACTGAGCTTTTGTGGGCTGGGCCTTTCCCCTACAGGCTTTCTTTCTAATGAAAGGGCCTAAGACTCAGGGGTGTGCGTGGGTCACATCAGTTTGGTCTTAGCTTATCGTTAGGGTACTAAAAGGCTTTCAAGCCAATGGGAATAGCCCGCACTTGAAATGAAAAGGCTTCTATAACAAGGGCATTACAGGATTGAGAGCAAGTGGTACGATAAGACCTGCAAGAAGGCCCCGAGCTACATATCTATCGCGGCTAAACATCACTGGAGTCACTCGACTTATAAGATGGGATTGAGCTCTACGAAATGGAACCCCATCAAGGTGAACCCCTCCAACTCCAGATGCTTCACAGGGCAATTCAAACAAAGTACAAATAGGCTGCAAAAGAGGAAGAGTCTACGTTAAGCTGATTCTCGTCTTTCTCTAGCTAACTCCTAATCTCCTATCTTAACAAAAGTCTTTATGCGTCAAAGAAAGGAGAGCCTGCAAGCTCCCACAGGCGATGAATTCCGACTTCTTCGCTTTGTAGCCATACCGCATAGAGTGAACAATTCAAAGGAATTGTATTGTATGGGAGTAGCTAAAAAGAAAAGCAAGCATTACAGCGAAACGATCCCTCTGACTTTATACAGAGAGAAGAAAAGTAGCAATCCAAGGGTATGATAGATAGCTATGAAAAGCAATCCACCCGAAAAACTACCAGCTTCTTCAATGGGGATACCTTTCTTTTTCTATATCCTCTTTCCTGGGATACTATCTCCTCTTCTTCTTTTGATTCTTTCTGTTTACCTGAGCTAATTCATTACTAGCTTTCGAGCGCTTGATCTGGCCTATTTGCTGTTAGAAGGGAATCCTTAGCACAGTAGCAGGTAAAGAGAGGATTGCTCGGCAGGGAACTTTCCGAGAGCAGGGCTTACAAAGGGAACTCAAATTGGAATGCTTTCAAAGTAACTTGGCCTATTGATCTTGACCAGCCTCGACAGGTTCCACAGCAAATGTAATTAGCCTTCAAACTATTACCTCAGCCTCCACTCTAAAGTAACTATCCAACCTAAGTCTATTTAGAAGGGTGTCCGCTTTCGCAGTTCTAGAATCATTCTAATCTGTAAACAATGCTCCTTTTACTAAAGCCTTAACATGACGCCTGCAATCATCAACAAAGTGCTTTGCACTGACCCGTCCTCGAACCGGGGAGCTGGGCTGAAGGTTTTGCTCTAACCGAAGCAAAAGCAAACCCATCTTTTACTAAAAGGAAGGTCTTGGTTCTTTCTTATACCCGGAAGTAGGATCTATGTTGAAAACATGAGCAAGGAGCCCTTAGATGTACATAGAGGATCTCTAATGGCGCTGGATGCTTACTAGTAAACCAATGGATACTTGTTGAAGCAGCTTATTCTCAAATGGAGGCATTCTTGTGTGAGGAACGAACCCTATTGCACGAAGAACTGGTTCTGAAGGAATGCTAGCTATATGCTTAAGAAAGGGGTCTTCTTTCAAAGAATCTCCGTCCCTAGTCCATACCCACGTCTGGGGAACTTCTGAACTTCATGTTCACATCTTTGTCTCCCTCTTTCAAGTGAGTTCAGTTAGCCCTTAGGGTCATAAGAGAGCTCATCTTTACTTCCTTTCCTATATAAGCAACTGATTCTCTTATAGCCTTCGTTCCCCGAGGGAAAGAATAAATTCTTAAAAAATAGAAAGATATGAGCTGATCCCCTTGAAAAGGCTGAAGTTCGTATAATGATCAGTAACATGAGTAGGCAATACCATGACTCTTTCTATTTCCAAGCGATGACCACTTATGACTCTTTGATTGAACCACCCGTATTGATACAATGGGACTCATGGATCACAGGTAAAAAGGTAAGTATGTCGATTGATTGAAGAAGGCGAATTCCTTTACGCAAAGATATCTGTGCTTCAATCGTTAGCTGGACTGCAAACTCTTTCATGCTTCCATAAACTCTTCTTTCATCAGCACCTTTGAGTATCTCAAAAGAGAAATTGAATGTTCATCGTTACCGATCCTATCCTCTTCACCCTTCACTATTTCTATTCTCCCATCGTAGACTATTAGAGCATCCAAAGCAATCCAAGGCTCTCTCTCTTCCTTCCATACAGATAGCTATCGATGGGGCATCTTCCTTTCATTTTAATACGCTGTTTGCAAGAATACCTGGGATATTCCTAATTCAGTCTATGCTTTCAGTAAAGTAAGGACTATTCCCAACCTAATGAATCGAATTAAAGGGATTCGGCTCTCATAGCAGTTACTTGAAGTTAAGTTACCTTTTTGTATTTAAGAAAGAATGTCATCAATACAAACCAAGAAAAGCCTAAATGATGATGAAGGAATTCCACGCTATTCCGATTTGCTCAATGTAAACCCTTGTTTCCATCAACAACTGTAGCTGAGGTGTGCCTACTGACATGAAACTCATTTCAATTTCAAACCTTATTAACGGCAGTCTTATCTTCGTTTTTTAGCATTCAAAACGTTTTAGATGTGCTATAACAGCAACTTCATCTAGATTTATTCCAGCTACTGCATGATTATCCTCTTTATTAATACTACTTTGTATAGGATTGGCATGAACTTGACTTGACACTTGTAATACCTCCTAACAAACTGAGCACAGTCTTCATCCATGGCCATTCATCTAGGCCCCCACTATGGATTTCCGTCATAAGCCTTTTTATCTCCACACTTCAGGTAGATTCCGCTGTGGTGCCTCTTATCAAATCAAACTTCCTTCCCTCGGGCAGCTATCTTTCTGAGTGCTACCCTATCTATGGGTGTAGTATTCGTCAGGTATTGCCTGATTGCTCTTATGTTTGAGTACCACGGAAAACCTTCTTATGCCGTTAGATCCATAAAAGAGAGAAAGTTGGTCTTTCTCTCTTTTGCACTATCAAGGCAAGGGTTGCAAATCAGCGTCCGACGGCATATCCACCATAGAGGCTAGAGTAGCTAAAGCATCTTAAAAACAGTTTTGATCTCGTTGTAGGTAGTGGAACTCAACATCTTCGAATCGGGATACCACGGATTCTAGATACTTATGGTACGGCTGTAACTTCGAATCAAGAGTCCTATACTTCCCTTTGATTTGACTAATGATCAGGGCAAAATCTCTTCTTTTTAAGTGGCCTTAGAAAAACAGTTAAAACTAAAAATTTGAATTCGAAGTCAGTCTTTTGAGTGAGTTCCTCGACCCGAGTCCGTCACGAGCGGATGCGGAGTCGTAAAACTGAATAAACCCCGTTGATGCTAATTCGTCAATGATGACTGCAGAAGGGTGGGAATGTAGTCAACTCAACTAGAAAAGTTATGGATTGAAGGCCGATTCCGCATATAGATAAACCGACCTTCTCTATTCCAAATTCGAATCATGGTTTGGGTAGGACCTAGTAGGCCATCTCGTTGCCCACTCTCAAGGTATAGGTGGGGCCTGGTCCCTTCCTCCTGGAAAACCCCTTAGTATGGTTACTTCCGTTAGTAGAGCACAAGCTCCGAAGTCTGATCCTGAATCCAGAGGCGATCTTCCCTTGAAATGTGAGCTCTTTACTGTCATGGTAGCCCATCAACTCGCCCTGCCGATGATCAAATTATGCGTAAGGCAGTATTGAAGCTGTTAATGGCGCATCCCTCTTCCGGTTTTTGGTTTGGTTGGTATAGTCCCTTCGGTGAGAAAAAGAGGCCGCTTATGTATGCTTCTTCCTGTCCAGCAAGATGTCTTCTGTCGAGAAGGTTATATCTGCACTCTGGACTTTCTTCATTGGTGCTTCCATGTACTCATCTTCGATGCTTTGAACTTCCACCCTGTTGACATGTAGGGCATACTTTCTTTTATTTGCTTCCTACTACTAAGCTTTATTCCTATCTACGGTAGCTGACGCAGCAAGACCCGAGGAATCAGATACGGATCTTTTTAAGTATCTTTCGCTGGGGCAAAGAGGGAGGACTTTCGGAAGAAGGCGTCGTCCGCTGATGATCTTGAGGTTGGGAGGCGGGTCAGGGGGAGAACTAATGCTTGTGGATAGCCCGCTAAAACTCCTGACTTAGGCTTTCCCCCCGGAAGAGCTGATGCTACTTACTAAGATACTTCCGTTAGTGAGGAGAGAACTATAGGCTTTAGCCCAAAGACAGAGTCAGGGATTTCTTAACAATCGAGTCCTGAAATAAGACAAGACAGGGGGTGGAGTGAGCCTAGAGTAGAATAAGACTCCCTCTTAAACTCTCAACTCATACCAGGGCAGGCAGGGAAAGACTGAGACTACCGATACCGAGCCGGGGTTGATGAAAGATCACAGGATAGATACCCTATGGTTTGGTTGGTCTCTATGCCTGCTTCACTTCGTAGCATTAAGGGGACAGTGCAATGAGGGAAATCGACTAGGAACGCGATGTCTTCCCATAAAATGAAGAGTGGAGGGGACTTCGACTGCCTTCTTGTATCGGGTGAAGAGAAGGGGGTGGTAGGCTTAGTAGGGCTCGAACCTACAATATTACCGTTATGAGCGGTACGTTTCAACCGATTAAACTATAAGCCCCTACGGATCTCTACATGCAATTCGCTCACTTCGGGAAGAGTGGACGGAAAGAGGAGGCCTTTGCTCTATCTGCTTCTTCCTCTTCCCAGGAATGAACAATTGGATAAAAAAATTTCTTCTTTGTTTGTATATATATATATATAAATAAGAAAATAAAGATTAAGCAAGCGGCCCTTTCGTGACTCAAACTGCCGGTACGCTTTCCGGCTCGCAACGACTCAAACGGGCGGGGGCTATCTATTTGCTTGCAATGCGGGCTGTTCGCCTTTCGGATTCGGAAAGGGTTCGCCTATTTGATTTTGATTCAAAAGGCGCTACTAAACTACTCTAGTACAGCTAGTGTTAGTAGTACAACAGAATGCCGTTCACCCCGCAATCCCTTCTTCTTCAAGAGCTCCCTATTCTCTAGCAGCCCCTTCTTTCACAGCTCCTTCTCAAGCACTTGCCATTGTCTGGAAATTGGCCTTGCCCCATTCTTCGAGGCGCATCAATTCCTTGCCTTTGCTCTCATTGCTGCTGGAAGTCCAGTCTTTTAAGTGAAGTGAAATCCCAAAAATGGAAAGTCAGTAGTCATTGTCGGGATGGAAAGCTACTCTTCAACCACTTATTTAAGCGCTATGCACCTAAGCTCAGTCTTTCTGGCAGCTATCTTGCTAAACCTAGATTCTTGCTAAATAGTTCCTTTTTCTTCTCTCTTTATGCTCGAAATCGTACTCATTCGACATCGAATTTCATGGGCTGGGCATACCTTCTTTAGCTTAGCTCATTTTTATCTTTATTTTACTTTTAGGAAGATCCCACGAATCGTCTTCTATCGACATCGTCTGCTTACTCTTATCGTACGCTCTTCTTACCCAACCCAAATCGTCTGGTACTTTGTCCGCTCTCCCTTTCCTGGTGAAGGAGAGAGAGTTTTACAAGCTGATGCAGCTAAGAAAGTCTCGTTGAAAGCAGGAACGAAGACTGTGACGACTATTTGAACTAGTTTCAAAGGCTTGATTGACCCTTGGGAGTGAATCTGGCTAGGGCGCCCTCGTCAGGCGTAGGGTAGGGATTTGAAACCGGAGGCCTCTCCTCATCTAGTTCTTTCGTTACGCCGAGAAGAAGCAGAAAGAAGCTTGGAAGAAGAGATGGTCAATCTTCATCTTATGGGCGAGACTGCTAAAAAAGAGGCTCTTTAAAGCCAGAACGAGTCCTCTCTTGCGGGAGGGATAGGCGGGAAAGGGGGAGGAGGTCTTCAGTCACTCCGTTTTTGAATTGGGTCACGAATGGTATTCGATTTCTTTTAACAGCAAAAAAGCATTCGAACTTGGGAGATGCGAAAAAGAATCAGGTTCTTTTTTATATTCCTTCTTCAAGATAGTACGCACAGGTGAGAACATCCCTAATCGAATGGCCTAGCTTTGCTTCTTCCTCTTTCTCTGCTTCGGTTTACCAAAGGGGGTGAGGTCGACCTTCTTTCGGTGGTACCTTTTCTGTCTAGCTCGTTCTCTTGGTCAAAACAACTACTCCTTAGTGGCCAATAAGAATCAGAATCGCCCGGGATGAGTGAGAGCTAAAAGAAAAGCCTAGCGGCAATTCCCGATCTTCTCTTGATAGAAAGATCATATCAACACCGAACGAAGACAGATCGTAGTTACGAGAAGAAAGGTATGCCGGTTGATGGATGTAGTTCATTCTAGAAGTAGTTTGTTAACCGAATTGAATTGTTCGGTCGTGGTACTTTTGCTTGCTATTCAAACACATTGTCGAAAGGGGAAGATCGAATTAGCTCTGGTTCAAGAAGCCTAGCCTTCTTTCTTCGGAATTCTACTGAACGGG
>Ga0214542_1000094_pt1:32500-35000 | contig 116938 bp, 77 predicted proteins | sample CNSS1metaG_FD_160096 | JGI IMG/M metagenome (GOLD analysis project Ga0214542, IMG submission 160096) | Root nodule microbial communities from cowpea collected in UCLA plant growth center, Los Angeles, California, USA - CNSS1 | ecosystem: Host-associated > Plants > Roots > Nodule... | reverse complement strand
AACCATGGCAGTAAGCAGTAAGTTGGCCTAGTCTCTTGCCCAGCCTTCGCCTTCTTCAGTGGCCAAGTTGAAGCGTTCAACGGTTCTTCGGCCTACCACCTTTCTTTTTCAAGGTTGAGCTTGTTCAATTGAAGCTAATGCTATGCTGCCCTTCCCTTGTTCAAGAGAAGGCGAGGACTTTTAGCTACCGGCCCAAACAAAAGAGATTAGCCTCTTGATCGATCGATTGATTGGATTGCAGTACGAAGGGGTTTAAGAAGGAGGCATTGGAGAGAAGTAGGCATGGTGGCCAACCAAGGCAGTGAAATCGAGACAATCAATCGGAAGGAAGAGGGTTTAGTTAGGAGTCCGGGTTCCATCCTATAAGTTGAAGGAAGGGGGCAAAGGAAGTTATCTTTGCCCTTAGTCTTGGGTTCAGTGAATAGGGAAATTAGGTTAGTCTTATTCCCTAGCTGAGTGAATAGGCCGATCTCTCGTATAGTGATAACGCTTTCTCTGATAGGGGTCTATTTTATCTGACTTGACTCAGCTTGACCTACTTGACTCAGCGGTTAGAGTATCGCTTTCATACGGCGAGAGTCATTGGTTCAAATCCAATAGTAGGTAAGGCCGAAAGCCCTGCGCCAGCATGACAGCAAGCACGGACTGGCGGAGTCAACTGAATGACCAAAGCATCGGTTGCTTCCACTTGTGGCCTTCTTCGACCGCCTTGACACCTTAATCTCAGGGAACCCCCTCTCCTCTCTTCTTCTCTTCATGTATGTGGGCTGCCTGCCCCGTCCCGAATAGACGAACAGGAACAAGCTAAAGGCGCGAGAGAGAGTTTATACTCAATGCACCTCCCCTCTTCCACAATTAGGTGAAGACCAGGGGGCCGGAAACCCCAACGGTAAACCTTTCACCGCGCCACACGATTCTTTCGCGAAGCGCTCTCTCAGACGCACTCCTGCCTCCGCAAGCAAAGAGGTTTCAAAGATACCAGGCGACCAAGTGAAAGTGAACAGCCCCGAGCAAATCTTATAGAGAGCGTACCCGTTGTAGCCAAAAAAAAAGAAATGAACACATCTATAGTTGTGGACAGTAAAAAAAAGAGGTTCTTCGAAGCTGTGCTAATGGTGGTCAAGGATAAGGTACTAGTTTCAGTGGGAGACATTCAGTCTGCATGAGAAATCTGGGAGACTCCACAGAGAATGTATGAGTCAGTGACAATGGTAAACATGAAGTTTCTTCGGCAACGGTTTTTTCCAAGCAAGATGCAAGAGGGGACGAGCGTGTCTCAGCACTTAGACAAGATGGAGAAGATTCTCCAATAATTTTTAGCAGTGAGAGTCAAAATGACTGATCGTGATTAGTGACCGGGAAGTCTGCTGAAGTCGTTTGAGTCTTTGACAACCACTCTCTCCCGTGAAACTCCTCCTTTAACTATGATTGATCTGACCATTTTCTTTAGGCAGAAGCTGAAAAGAGATTTGAACAGCAGTCTGAAAAGAAAAGACTAATGCTGCGCAAAAGAATATGTTTCAAAAGAATAATCTATTAATCTCCTTCATTCGAAAGACGACAATCAAAGCATCACGACTCGAGGAACATTCCTCAAGGGAGTGAACCGGTGAGATCGGTAGACAACCCGTCAAAGGAAGCCGCTAGGCATCAAGCCCTATTATCTTAAACCTAGGGAGGGTGGCCATTGTTGGGTGGTGAGTTGCAATGAAAGAGCTGAGAAGTTGTGGATGTACTACATAGAAGGTTGAGACTCTCTTGGCTCAAGCTGGAACACTTTCTCTGTGCCTACATACCGAATCAGACAAGTGAATCAACCGGTGGTATGTTCTTCTTCACGTGATCGTGCTCTAGACCTATGGGATTCACAACCAAGGGGGCTGCCCTGCCTGGTCATCGGGCGTACCCTATCTTGAATCTGGGGGAATCCGTCTCGGCATCTGTCCTACTGGCTGTTGAAGGTGCTGGCTGATGAAAGACATCCCCAGAATGCCCCCCTTTCGTGCCTATCTCACTTGTTTACAGCTCTTATGGGTCTTTTCGCTGCTTTCACATGATGCAATATCTGGGCCTCCTAGACCTGCTCTCTCGCCCAAGCCTCATAGCATTCATATTCCAAGCACTAAGTATCCCCTGCCTGCTCAGATGCGTCAATCCGCCTATCGGTAGCCTTTTCCCCGCATAGAGAACTTAAAAAAAAGTTATTGGTAGGAGGGAACTAATACTTTAGATAAGGTTCATTGCTATTTGCTCTCCCGTCACGCTAGCACTTTAGAGACTATCTTAGCCCAGAGTTAGGGATCACAATAAGGATTACCAAAAGTAGGCAGTACTGCGGTACCAGTCCACGACTACCATTTCTGTAACTGAACTTCCCTGCCCCCTGTCCACTCAGTCTCCTTTTCGGACTTCAGGAGCATTGAGTAAAGGTAGGCACGGGGGCTGGAAGATCTACTCATTCAAAGGGAAAGCGCACCCAAAATTTTATTTTCACAATAAG
>Ga0214542_1000094_pt1:2500-27500 | contig 116938 bp, 77 predicted proteins | sample CNSS1metaG_FD_160096 | JGI IMG/M metagenome (GOLD analysis project Ga0214542, IMG submission 160096) | Root nodule microbial communities from cowpea collected in UCLA plant growth center, Los Angeles, California, USA - CNSS1 | ecosystem: Host-associated > Plants > Roots > Nodule... | reverse complement strand
GGACGACTTCTGTTTTTCCGCCGGACCACACTCTTAACCTCCGATCGAGCTACGAGCACGAGTAGGTAGGCGGGGGGAGGGGCGGCTGCCTTTTCAATCAATCTCCGGCCGCTCAGTGCCGCTATTGGTGCGAGTTGTGTTGTAAGGAGTCTTGGTCTCGAGTCGAGCTGGGGCGTCATTTCATTCTCGTAACGGGAGTGAGTGCACCGCAAGATCAGACAAGTTACTCCCTCGCCTCGCAGCGGTGGCATCTGTCTTTTAAGTTCAGTCATTTCCTAAGACGGCTCCTCTTATTCTACGAGAATCCAAGCAGATCCGGGAGCTGAAACATGAGTGTTTGTCTCTTTTTCAACTTCAACAGGAATGCATCAACAAAACAGCCCTTCCATATAGATCGTCGTGGCATGAACTTTGTCAAAAAATGAATTTCTAGCTAACTCCTCTTCCTATTGATCTTGATTAGTTCCAGCTTGTTGAGAGTTCTCTTTTCTTTCTAGACCGTCTCCTGAAAGACCTGCTTATCCCGCATGTGCTTTCCCCCCACTCATTCAATCACTTGCTTGTGATTGCAGCCATTCCCCGAAAAAGGGAGAGACGAGGGAATCGTCCGCTCCCGTTCATGTGACGAATCGAACATCGTTAGGTCCCGAATTCTGCGAACCACCGGACCTAGACCAAGATCTCCATTACGTCGTACGATATATCGATCCGAAGAACTTTCAGTTGTAAGTCATCCATTCTGCTCCTATCTAAAGTGATGCTAGGCTGCTTCACGCAGGTGCGCTTCGCTCGGCCACATGATGAACATGTTTTAAGCTAAATGTCGAGCGCTTAAGCGGAGCTTGTGGTCACTCGTTCCTCGCTTGTTCCAATCCTAGTAAAGTCAGATCCGATTCTACACTACATACGATATTTCCGGCCCTCACTAGCTCTTCGCTTGGTTGTACAAAGAGCATGCCCGAGGGGGCTACTACGCTCACCGCGCACTTGCATCACCACCTGAGCTTCGCTACCGCTTCGCCCAGCTCCTACGCCTACCACGAATCTTGAATCATCACGTGGCTGCTAAAGCAAGCTAAGCTTCACACGGCCCTGAGGAAGCCAAAAGACAGACCCTCTCACGGCCGAAGGCTCCGCAACACGTTGGAGAACTTTTAGATCCCGCCCTAAAACGCCCATTTTCCTAGAGTTCCGAAGTGATCCTCATTCTCACCGCAGCCTTCTTAAGCCGAAAGAAAGCCGGGCAAGAATCGCATTGGTAGTACGAAGGGGGAGCAGAATCGTATCTGGCAGTGGTTCTTCGGATCGATCACAGATTATCGGCCCCGTCGTTTGGCTTCCACTCCAGTTGACCTCTCTTGTTCTCCCCCCCCCCTTACACAACCGGGTGGAGGACTCATGTAAACTTATTCCTTGAGGTCCCCGTTCAGGAAGGCATTTTGAACATCTAATTGGAACAGAGGCCAATCTCGATTCGCAGCAATAGAGAGCAGGAGACGAACAGACTTCATCTTGGCTACCGGGGCAAAGGCTTCCTCTTAATCTATCCCATATGTTTGAGTAAAGCCTTGACTAGCCTGACCTTTTCCTCCTTTCTCCCACAAAGCTTCCCTTCACAACCAGTCCCATATCCAATTAGTAGAATTCGAGATGGGGAGAGTCAAAATGAGACAAATGCGCATTTCCTATCTGAATCGAGAGGTATCAGATCGAAGTCACATAAGTCATGTATTATAATGAAAGTTATTTCCGGGAGAACAAAGTGGATTTATGAGCAAATTATGGCATGAGAGGACCAATGAGACAGAACACTGTTGGATGCATTCCTTCGCTAGCAGGGCTTCGGCCCATCTCAATGGAAGAGTCTTCGGTCAGTAATCTCGTACTCTCGACCGGCTCGAACCACTACGTTATCCATGTTCCGGCTCATCCTATTCATGTCACCAGAACCTGTAATAAACCATCATTTCAAACCATCCTGTTACAGGGAATCTTTGGATATCAGTTCGAGGGGAGCCCCGGGGAATTTGATCAAACAAAGTCTGTGATCGGAGGAAGGAATAGAAAGACCCCTAGTAATCTTAAACAACAAGGACAAACACAAGGTACAGAGACAGAGAGAGAGGCGCGACAGCCGCAAGGCACTTTTGCTTTGCTTTGATTTGATTGTATCGGGAGATGGGCTTGCGTATTAGTTGGGTTTGCTTCTACCGAGGCAATGTTCCGGAAATGAGGTTTATCTAAAAGAGCAACCGGCTGAGCACGAGGTCCCACATTGTCTCCATCAGCGGCTAGGAAAAAGTCTTTGACTCTTCTTCTAGTTAACCACTGCTTTAGACTATTCCTACTATTCATAGTTCTCAATCTGATCTCGTCCAAGTCTTTTTTTTATAGTATTGTCTTATTAAGTATATAAAGAAAGAAGAAAGTCAAGCTTTCGGGAAAGGAGTGAATTATTTGAATACTTCTTCCTCTTTCCCTTCTTCTCAAGCTCTTACTCTTACTGGCGCAGAGAAAGTATTACGGCCAGACGACTTAAACACAGCGCTCTTATCTCCGACCTCCTAGGACCCAAGCAAAGGATTGACTTCGCTAACCTCAGCTTAACCGAAGTCAATATTCTAACAGAACTAGAAAGGGCATACCTTGAATACAGATCAAGATTCACTCATGCACTCTGGAACTTACTTAGGAAAGCTAGCCTTAGCCCAAAAATAAAGGAAGGCAGCCGAAAGCCCTACAAAGAATATCGCTGATGAACAGGCCCATCGGGTGGGGTTGTCAGTTGAGAAGGAAGTCTTTATTGAATTGATCATAGAAAAAAAAGGATAGAAATGGAATCGGTTGTTTAAGTCGGAAGATCAGATGTTTTGAGCGGAGAATCGGGTTCTGCTAAGCAGAAAAGCCTTCTTTCTCTAATTAATGGGTCGATTCGAAATTGGAATGGAGTTTGAGGCTAGTGGAGCAAGCATGAATAAGAAAAGGAAAAAGCCAAAATGAGTGGAAAGAAATTCAAAGCTAAGCCACCACCACCGAATAGAACCGACGAGGAATATCCTGTCCTTCCCTACCTACTGTATTCAAGCGAACAAGTGTGTTAAGCGAATCACTTTCCGCCGGTGGTACGCACTACATGAAATCAATGCCCAGACCACTATGTGCGTAATCTATATATCTATCCTTATTGATTTCTTTCGCCTATGGAGTGTTAGGGTATTGCGAAGCTTCTCACTGGAATAGACTCGAGATTAAGCACAAGAGACGCTTGGGCCTATTACAGACAGGCTCGCAAGCTTAACACGATGAGAAGGTTCCCCACTTAACCCTAGTTTTCGGGTAGAGTAGTGGTCGCCATGCGCCCATCGGTTATAGCCGCTCGCTAGTTGGGGGCAGGAGACAGCCTTTCAGAGAAGAGAAAGAAGGTCTACTGGCCCGGTACGGTGTGGTTTTGTTGGATTTATCCGTCCGCGTACTTTCACTGGCCTTTTGAATCGATCCTGAAAGACTCCCCAAAAAATAGAAGGTTATCCGCTTCTCCGCTGTTTAAGCTCGAAATCTGAACTTTCACAACCACCAACAGGAAGACAAGTCAGTATGGGATCAAAAAAAGTCTTTTTCTAGTCAAGTTCCAGCTCTAGATAGGGAAGGACGACGAAAAGCACGAGTTTACTTTGAGGTAAAAAAAGCCGACGGTGCCTAATCTCCTCGGATATCATCGGCCATCGTTCTCATCGATGCGATGACCAGACATGTCACACCATCCCTCGCTGCCCTAACTCACCAATCCCTAGCATCTACCAAAGTGGTATCCTCTCACGGAGGCTAGTAAGTAGGCTTTTCTCATATTTGTCACTCTCCACCCAGTCCTCCGATGGAAGGGGTACTATCCAATTGTAAGTAGCTTGATTACTGTCTGGCCTTTATCCCTTGCTCATAAAAAACGGATATGGGAAAGGTTGGTGAAAGTGTAAACTAGTGACCTCGAAAGATAGGTGGGCCATATCCAGTCCAGAATGCATTAGACTAACTGCATTGGTACCGAAACATCTGATCAGGCCGTCTGGGGTATATGATATGACAGGTCGTTGTACTAATGATCGGTAGGTGGGACTGATACCTAACTCGGGTATCTATCCCTGTGGAGGGCCCCCATTCAATGATCAGATATGTCCATGGGATTAGGTATGAAATGGGCCATACCAACTTGTTGCTTGAACAAGTCCTAGTGGTGGGGCTCCTCATATGGTTAGCCTCCCTGACCCGTAGCGTAGATTGTGGAATGGGATTGGGAATCTATTTGAGTATGAACCGAATTTCGGAGGGGGTTCCAATTCATATCCGAGCGTTGGTGCACTTCCCATCTGTTCCCGGGCTTTGACGTAAGGCCTGTAGACCGAGCCTCATATCCCTGACTTCAGAGTCCTACGGTCTTCTTCTCCCTAATTCTCTGTGAGAACGAATCTTAACCCTTGCTTGGTCTTTTTCTTCCTCCTGACTCTCACTTGGAAGCAAGAGATGAAGACGTAAGCCTTCCTTATGATCGATCACCCTTTCCCGCTGGTCCAGTCCGTTTTTCTTTCTTCACTTCCTTCCGCTTAGCCGATAGTGGGAACTCTAAGAATTTGTTGAGTAGGCATCCATGAAAGGTCTTCACTAGGGCTGCCTCTTTTCAGCTCTTTCTTAGGCTCTCTCGAGTGGGTTTGCACTCTGTTATGCTCTGAGTTTATCTTATCTTGGCTTCTTTCTATGGATTCATCCTTGTTCTACGCTCATGCTCTTTCCATGAGGAAGACTTGCCCTTGATGATGGAACAACGGCTACCTCGGTCTCCTATAGCTAAACCATCCTAAAGAGCCAGCCAAAGGACCCGCATGCTCGGATCTTGTATCAGGATTAGCTTCTTTCTATAGGAATATATATCTAATAGGGAGAAGCTCTTGCGGAGATATTGCCAGAAAGGCGGGTGGTGGGAAGGATAGACTATATATATAGTAGATCCGACTTCCTCGACTGAAAGGTGAGCTACGGGGTCCAGGTTAGTTGATCTATTAAGAAGGTGAAAGAGCTTCCCTGGGCTTACAGCTCGTGAAGTGAGTCCGCTTTCTCCTTTATAACCCTTAATGCCTTCTAACGCATTCTACAAATCTTCGACTACCCTACAGTTAACAACAAGGAGAAAGGCAAAGGCTTTGATTCCTGAACCTCCCATTGTGCCATCCTGCTCTCCAAACTACAAAGAGAAGACACTTTCATAGACATCAAGAACAGCAGAGAATATCCGCCTTAATCTTTATATAGGTTGCCCCTCTTCTTCTCTCCTAGCTATCAGAATAGGAATCGCTATTCGTGGAAGAAGGACTCTCTCTTATGGCTTTGCCTGCCGCCTTTCACCCGCTTCTCTAAGGAAAAAGTCTAATGTCATGTTGATGCCATCAGAATCTAAAGGATTGATCGAAAGGCAGTGATTTCGACCTGGAGTGAAGCTTTGGCTTTCGGCGGCTATTAGATACGGATTGACGAGTTGACCTAAACGAGTCAGAACAATTGTTGGAACGAGATTGATCACTGAAGAAATGCTAGCTCCTTCTTCAACTCCTGGCCTGGCAAACTCCGATCAATCACTTCCTTGTCCTCTTCCTACTATGGATGCCCCCTGCTCTTAGAATTCAATTGATCAAACCGTTTGATGACATAGAGACAGAGATTCCTAATATATTATTTATTGCAGCCTATAACAGCTGATTCTCCACTCTTATTGCAAAGACATTCCAACTACCCTATACTATGAGGCGAGGCTCCCCTCAAAGGCTGGAAAAAGAAAAGAAGTTAACTGTCCCGAAGAGGCAGACATATAGCTAACAGCTCCTTGCTTTGACGGGGATATCTAAACAATTTCATTGCCTTTCCTTGTTGCCCATGCGGAATCAGGCTCGCTGAGGAATAAGAAGTCTCGGTATGTCGAAAAGCGGATGCTCGTCCAATCAGTCCAAGCATAGACAGATCCTAGTGCTAGTGTCAGATCCTCCTTTTGATGGTGAATGTCGGAAATGCTGTTGAAAGATGAATCCTCTGCGCACATCCAATTCTTCCTTCTAAGAGGGCATTCTTCGATGCATCCACTTTGCTGTCTTATGCTTATGTTGGCATATTCTAATAAGGATTGCCTTATTCCGGATTCAATAGCAACTGGAAGCCTTTCCTTCTTGCTAAGAGCTTCTTTGCCTACTTCTATTCCTTTTTCATTTCCCATCCTTTCATTTGAATGAAGGAGAGTTTGTCCTAGCCAGTTTCCTCAACTCAAGGTCAGAAAAAAGCGGAAGAAGCGCTGTGCTAGTGAATCGAGAAGTCTTTCACAGTCTTATTTATTGAAGTGAACTTTCAGCAATAGCCGAGTTCATCGAAGGAGCAGAAGAGGGTAGAGGAGGAATCTGTCGCTACTGTAGTTGCTCTTTTGTCTCTATCTGTCGGTCCATTCCGTATTCCCGTTCTCTTAGAAAGAATGGCTCTCTTCCCTTGGCCTCGTTGTCTCTATCGATCTCACAAATCTTTTCTTTCAATCAGGACTAGGAAAGAAACTCAGAGGGTTTATCCCATGGATAGGTTAGTTTAAGGGACCTATTCACAAAAAAAACCTAATCCTTGCCTTTTGAACTCTTAATCAAAGTACAGAGGTGAAATGACTAAGATCTTGGTAAACCAGAAGAAAGAATCCAGTTGTTGAACTGGAGAGGCAGAAAAAATAGGGAAGCTTTCAGATTTTCCTTTCCAGAGAGGGCCAAAGCTAAGATCAATGGCTTGAGACAAGATTCCTAAAGGGAAAGCGGCTTATGCACTCGACTCGAATCGAAGAGAACTTTCTGAGTTTTAAAAAGAACTTTAAAAAATTCGAATCTTCTATATTATTTGCTAGCTTACCGGAGTGGGATATCCGTTACTTGTCTCAGGTGCAGATGAATAATTTTTCTCGAGTTAGGGGTTTGGATTCAATTCCTTCTTCTTTCCCGCCCGGCAAAGGTTGCAGCAGTCGGAAATGAGTTTGAATTAGATGGTGAGGATGCGGAAGAAACTAACCAGAAGAGTATAGGTTTCACGTAATATGCTACAAATCAAAGGATTTCCTAGCCCAAATCAAGCTAATCCCGGAAGTGACTTCAAGGTCTAGAAACAGATCTCTAACTGAACTCCTTCACCCGCTCTTATTTCATTTCTTTTTTCTTTTTCGTCTTTCCCGGTTGGAAACATCACCTATCCATTCCATGACATTGAGAAGCAAGAGGTCGTACCCGTCCAGTCATAAAGAATCTGCAGTTCCAACAGCGGCACTAAGGTAGAAAGTTATAGGTTCACTTTAATTACAAAAAAAGATGGGATTTTCGGCATCAAGACTAGTTCTTTCAGTTGGTAAGGACTAACCGGTTCTGGGTACGGAAACAAGCCTCCTCGACTCAAGCGGGAAAGCCCGCGTATTCTTATTCTAATGTCCATTGGAGCTTATCTTTTCTTCCCGCTATCTGGCTGTTCTGTTTATACGTCTGTTCCTCAGTCTTACTTTCTCATGCCCGGGTATCTTTCTTTTATCCTTTCGACTTCTGTTACAGTAGAGTTGTAATGGCAATTACAAGGTTATGCAGGTCTCCTTCTCATTGAGTAGCCTATACTCTGGAATTTCAGTAGCGAAATCGGCCTTAGCATAGAACGTTTACCGCTTGCCTTACTAATAATCGGGAATCTAAACAGGCAACTATGAGACTAATTTCCCATTGTCCCGAGCAAGTTACTGCGTACCTGAAGTGAGTGTGCCCATCTTGGTCTCCTTTCTTTTTTTCTTTATTCATTCTTGGCTCGTAGGTCACAAGGATAAGGTCAAGCAACTTCTTCCATTTCTTAGAATTGGGCACGGTATCTAAAATAGACCATTGAGCGGATCCCCCGATTCTGGTTTTAGCAGGATCTTTTCTTGACACCGAAAGTACATCTTTGGGAAGACCATCAGTCAGGAATGTTGGGCATCTCGGCAAATCCACATAACATATTAGGCAATGCTCCTTTCCTGAAAGCGATCGGACGGGTAGTTTAAGAAGAGCGAGAGGAAGGCCAGTACTCAAACATAAAGCTTTTACGCAGATCGGTAAACAAGAAGGCTTTGATGCGGGGATTCCCTTGTTAGAGTCAAGCAGGAGAGGAATACGGTTCATATGGTTATTCCGCATCCCATACCGGTAATTCCTTATCCTAAAGGGATTTATGTACTTCCTTTTGGATGATTCATTTCATTAGTGGGAATAGTCCTTGTCTCTAACTCACTAGAGGCTAGGGTAATAAAGAGAAGAGGCCTTTTTTTGTTGCGTTGTGGTGATTTTCTTTATCCTTCTGTTTGGAGTAGTTTAGACTGGTCTAGAACTATGTCGGAGGTTAGCCAAGTTTCACACAGTAGTCAGAGTCAGGGGTCTTGGAGCCTTGAATGAGATTCCTTCGCTTCAGATAACTACTAGCTCGATGGAAGCAATTCTCTTGCGGTCTGCACTCTTGTCAATAAAAAAGTATGGGGATGGTGGACTACTTGACTGGGAAAGGCAAGGAGCCAAATATAGTCAAAATATCCCTATACCTATACCTATATCCAATTGTACGGCTTGGCAACTTCTTCATGGCATAGACTGCAAAAATGGAGAGCTTCAAGCCAATATTTAGCAGGTATACCTGCTTGACTTTTAAAATAATAAGGCCGGGGCCCGACTGACCTCTATCAAATGTCGATGCTTACACTCAGCAGTGCGTAAAATAGCCTTCGTGTTGATCCCAAACCCTTTCAATCACCGAGGTAGAAGAAGGGTGCTCTCCTTATGCAATCTCCCAAGTCGAAAAGTATAAGACTCCCGTGCTGGGTTCCTGCTTGATCTAATTTTCTTGTATTTGAGAGACCCGTAGACATAGCACGCAAGGGATCCTCTTATAGGGGAAATTGAAATCCTTATCGACCCTCAAATAAAAGCTTTCATCGATCTTAGGAGCTTAACCCATCGTCTGGCATCCCAATGATGGGGTTATTCTATCTGTGGGAGCAACTAAGTAAAAAATCATTGAATTGAACCGGGACTCCCTTTGTTATAAAGATATCGTACTCACCCCTTTTTAGTTTAGATAAAGTGAAGCGCGCAAAGAGAACAAAGAAGATGGTGAGAGCGACGTGGGGCGCTCCTCTTTACCCAACATTTGAGAATTCGCAGTATGGTTGAACCCGGGACCTGATCCACAGGCCTTGGAACGACTCTCTCCCTTTTGAGCGCCGGCAGAAGTAGGTAATTAGGTCACCTAAGAACTGAAGTAGGGACTTCAGCAACTTCCTTTGGGGTAACTAATGCCACTCTTGGGTGAGAGACTCCGTAGTAGAGTAGCCCTCTCTCTTCACATAATGACTTTACCCATCTCTTAGTTGCAAGGTGGTGGCATTATCATCAATTAAGCGGTGCTCCAAGGCTGAAGGAGCAAGCAAGGGCTTAAGGATTAAGGCTGCACCGCCCGCTCACTTACCTGCTGAAGAAGAACTAGCAAGACCGTAGGGTGATATCCTTCCTTTGATGCTTGGCTCTGGACAGGGAAGAACCCGGATAAGACTTCAAAGTGAAAGGGCAGTAAGCGATGGTTATTGGTTTTGAGGGTGTGATCGATCTTCCCTTAGTCTGATTCATGGTATTCCGGCATTCCTTCGTTGGATTGAAAGGAAGGTACAAAGAAGGGTTTGTCCATAAGAGGTACGGAAGGAGGAAGAGAGGGGATTTCCTTGTCTTCTATGTATGGCTGGCTCTCCTACCTGGGATCCCAACTATCATCCATATCCGTTTACCCTACCTGCTATCGACAGTCCTTCCACCTCTTACTCACTCTCCGGAGGGAGATGGATGGATCGTGCTAGTGCTATCAAGCCGAAAAATGACTGCTTTCGAGCGGTATTCACGGAAATGAAAAAGATGGAATGGTTGTAAACAGATTCGCTAGTTGGGTCAATTGGCACTCTTTCACTAGTGATTGTAAGCTAGGTGCCCTTAAATGACAGGAGGGGAAGAAGCTCTAACGGAAGCATCCAATCAACCGGGAATCCCACCTTTCAGATTCTACATCTGCTACTGCTGGAGTGGAGAATGAATCTACTACCTGTGCCAGCAAACAAATACTAAAAATAAGAAAAGGCTAGGTGTCCATGCCACCAACCAACTCCTGAAAGAAAAACAAGAGCTTCCCCGGCAAACCACTAGAAGTTACCCATCGAGTCGAGCAATGATCCAATTGGAGAAGCAAGCTGCTCTTTGTCACCCCATTTCCCTCGGGACCAAGAACAAGCTCAAAAGAAGAAGGACTTATCGCAATCTCAGGTACAATGGCTAGTTGGAAAGCCTTTCAATTCAAGCCAATCTCTTGATTCACATTCATGTGAAACCGTTGCAACCGATCCTGCATACCAATCATCCGCCGCTTACAGTAATGGCACTAAGCCAAGGTTTCTATGGATTCAGTCCTGTGGAAAAAAACATATATTAGGGCAATTCAGTTAGTAGTGTCACCGGTCAATCCTTGGGACACTAGCGAGTCCGTCCTTCAAAGCCCTAAAAATGGGGTCCATGAAGCCTTAGATACTCCAAGCCTCCATCTTGATTGTCCTTGAACCTAGACCATGGAAGTATGGTTATAGTCCCATTCCATTAGTGGGATCCATAGCCTACGGGTCTTTCCCAAGCCAGTAAAAGAAGAAGGTTTTCGAGGACTACCCTAAGCCTACAAGTAGGCAGGACTTTCAGTTACAATGTCTAGGTTGGGCAAGCTTGGATGCCCCTACTCCCAACAAGTTGCTGGTCGGGATCGTGAAACTATCGCTGTTTGGTAATAAGGATAATCGTTCTTATCTTATTAGGTCAGGGGCGGCCCGGGGGTTACCCGCGATTGGTAATGGCATAACCAGAAGAGGAGTAGGGGAGACAAGGTTACGCGCTGGGTAGCGCAGCGCATCTGTTTCGGGTACAGGGGCGACGAGGGGTGCTAACCCGGCCACCCAACCCAGCAGGTCAGGGGCGGGCCGGCCATAGGTTCGAATCCTGCCACCTTTCTTGTGGATCATCCTGTCCTGTGGTTACCGGATGATGGGACAAAGCAGAAATTTTGAAATGAGCACAGCACGAAATGTCAATAATTTATGAATTCTTTCATTTATCGTTATTTCCGGGTCTTTTCGTTGCATTCACTTACAACAAGAAACAACCACCAGCGTTTGGTGCAGCACCTGCATTTTGGTGCATTCTTCTTTCTTTCCTTGGTCTTTCGTTCCGTCATATTCCTAATAACTTATCCAATTACAACGTATTAACCGCTAATGCACCTTTCTTTTATCAAATCTCAGGGACATGGTCTAATCATGAGGGTAGTATTTTATCATGGTGTCGGATCCCACGTTTTTATGGATTCCTTCTTTGTTACCGGGGTCGACCCCAAAGCCATAATGTCTCAAAACGAGGAGGCCATAGAGAAGTTTTGTATTACTTTGTCTCGAACTTCGTGAAGAACTCCATTCTATCTCTCCCTCGTTACGAACAAAAAAGTGGGGCTGCGCCCCAGTTGTACACTCCCTTCGTTCTACGAACCCTTGTTGATTCTGAACTTCGTTCGCGAAGGAACCGGACGTTTGACGGGCCAGCCCTTTTTTATGCGCCGCTTTACCCTGAAAGGAAAATTAGCTTAGCTCCTCTGGGTGCTAGGCGCTCCCGTGGTTCGCGAGAAGGAAAAAGAAGGACTCATCCTTTGTTGCATCTGGCACGAGATGATAAAGAGAGAGCTTCGTCTATCGATGAACAGCGGATTGACGGAGCTCTTGGCATTGCTTTGTTTTTCTCTCCTTTCCTATCAGCGAGTTCCGATCCTTTTGTTCGAAATTTCTTCGTTCGTACCGAACCGCTTGCAGAATCAAATCCTGTTCCACAAGATCCTATATCAGCTATACATCCTCCTTGCATTTATGCCGGAGACGTCGCCAGTGCTATGGGATTTGGATTATGTAGATCAAAAATGATGAATGGGATTGTGGCACTCCACTCGCCGCCAATGCGGAAGGATGCCGCCGAAAAGAAGGGAACGCTGCTTCGCTCTGCTGGATGCGTCGGATCCCGTATAACAAGCGAGCTTTTTACCAAAAAATTCAAACATGTGGTCGCAAAATGCTATCCAGCTCTCTTGTTGCGTAGCAATAGAAGCCTGCTCATGCTGCTTTGGCGGCGCTTTTTCGCCTTCTCTTCGCTCTGGACAGGAGCGCTAGTGGACACGGGGGGGGAGCAGGCGAAGCGTGTCGTTCGTAATGAACAGAAAGATACCACTACTTCGCCTCTTTGTTGGAGCGCCGGCGCGAACACAGTGGTATCTGACCAGGACCAGGAACAGATTCGAATTTGGATCTTGACATGTCGGTGGTTTTTAACCGTGGGCATCATGCCAGGAAGTTGGTGGGCTCATCATGAATTAGGTCGGGGTGGCTGGTGGTTTCGGGATCCCGTAGAAAATGCTTCTTTTATGCCTTGGGTATTAGCCACAGCTCGTATTCATTCCGTAATTATACCCCTTCTTCATTCTTGGATCTCGTTTCTGAATATTGTGACTCTTCCATGCTGTGTCTCAGGAACCTTTTCAATACGGTCCGGATTGCTAGCTTCCGTTCATAGTTTTGCTACAGATGATACACGAGGAATCTTTTTATGGCGGTTCTTCCTTCTAATGACCGGCATATCTATGATTCTTTTCTCCCGGATGAAGCAGCAGGCATCGGTCCGTAGAACTTATAAAAAAGAGATGGTTGTGGCGCGAAGTACTCTTGTGCACCTCCGTCACTCGGCTCGCGCGCAACCCCGCCCCGTTATGTTATGGAAGAATTGAACTTATTACCGGGCTGGTTATTCAGAGCCAGCAATTGGCTGCCGGATTTCGTCCCGCAACTATCAGAAGATCGCTTCGGGGGTCACTGTGGCGTGGCTGAATGTAGAGCAGTCCGCCCCTACTGCGTTTGATCAGTCAATTCTGGATAAGTTCGGAAGATGGTCAAGGTAGCTTGCTTCCAAGCCACTGCACTAGATGCGCATGTAGTCGGCTCAGAATGCCTCTGTTCTATACTAAAAGACTACTTTGGATGAATGGGTCGTTCTCTTACTTGACCATGGCATCGCCAACATGAGTCTGTCTTCGGTGGTTGATAAGCTGCTAGTTGGTTTTTAGTTTAGGGCTTGTTATTTCCTTTCACTTTTCCCAACGAGGTGGAGGGCCATCGCAGAAAGTCACCTATCCCCGTAGTTCCGAAGACAGGAATTGGGTAGTAGGGGGCGGCACCCTTGGACCCCACCCCAAAAAAGGCTTTGACCTGCTGGCTATTGGAAAGTCTCCGTTTACCGCGAAGTGAATAAAGTTGGGGGGCAGAAAGGGATGCCAGGGACAGAGTAACCTCAGGGTTCATTTCATGCCCACGGAAGGAAAGCAAGAAAAGGTTCCGAAGTGAAGCCCTTTGACCCAGTGCTATCTATGTTAGGGGACTGGTGGAATGAAACCATATCGAATAGGGAACTCGTTCCAGTACCGCTACCGCTTCGACTGCGAGAAGGAAGCCTGATGAAGAAGATGAATGACTCGACTCGCGTCTGGGAAAACCTGATCTGGTAGGGAAGACAGACCTTAGATGGCTCAGCTTCGACCCATTTGGTGAAGTAATCGGTAGCTACCAAAAGAAAGGCATTCTCTTGGTAGAAGAAGGAGATTACAGGCTCGGGATCTTCTAGATTAGGGATCCAAGTACCAAGCGGGCAAGAACGCACGGATCTGTAGTACGCCATTCTAGCCTCAGGAGTCGGCGGAGAAGAGTTCCAACTAGGCAAGTCGTTCCTAGCAAAAAAAAAGTAGGTAGCCCCACGAAACCTCTTATTCCGGTCCTTAGGCTAACTACGACTACTCCGGAATTGCGGCGTTTCCGCTGTTGGAAGAAAAAAAGGGATAATCGCCTGTTGTCTCTTTCCTGACCTACTCAATCGAAAGATGCCCACAATCGGATGCTAGTCTCTAAGTCCCTGCTTTGACTGTGCCTTATCTTAGGGCACGTTACCTTAGTTTAAATCCATAGTTTACCGCTTTACCTTGCAAAGACAAAGACCATATTTGTCCCACCCGGGGATCTGACCCCCTTGATCCTCCTCTAGGATTCGCGCTTTAATAAGCTCACTCGTTGACCCGGTAGCTCCGTTCACAGCTACGTTCCTAGCTCCAGTTTGACTTTAGCTACGAACTCATAACTACTAGCTCTCTTAAGACATAAACTCATTCATAACAATGTCAGCGCATCGGGATTTTGGTTTCTAATTGGTCCAGAATAGGCCCTCCATCCGCCTATTATCTTACTACCGTTTGTTTAACTCAACAACAGCAACTGTACTTGGCTGTAAGTACACAAAGGTGCGTAGCTTGTGAGAAATTAGCTGGCTTAGAGATGAGAAGACTTATTAGTAGTTCTCTTACATAACTCGGGCGTACCTGCTTGCTTACCCGCTCACTCGAACAAGAGCTCAAAGGCATTCAGGCATCGCAGCGACTAGTCTTTTGCGCTAGGAGTTCTCTTAGAATTGAGTTTCGCTTTCATTTAGGAGTGAAAAAAAAGGAACATCTTTATGAGATGAACGTAATCTATATCTCTTCTTTGGTTAGGAAAAATGAACTTGCTGTAGGGGCCTTAACATCGAATCACACATAGCGAGTGTTTCTTTCTAGTAGCTGCTTCACTTTAGTAGCCATTTTGTGTAGAACCACATAACTTGCTCGGAAGCTATTGCATGGATAGGCAGAGCTTACCGGTACAATAAAGCAGGCAATTGAATCCTTCGCAAAAGAACTCATTTAGCTTGAGCGAGTGAAATTTTCAGCATTCCCTAATCAAAAACAAAAGCAAAATACCAAATATAATGTAATTGCCCTAATTAATTTCATTTCGACTTTTACGAAAAAAATAAGTTTGTCTAAATCTAAAATCTTTGACTGGGACTGGTCCTCCATCATTCCCCTCCCCCCCCCAGCGCTAGGTCCTAAGAGGCCTCTTCCCTTTCTTCTTGTATGAGAAGAGAGGGAGACTACACCTTCTTCTGTCGGAATACGAAGAAGAAAAAAGTGACAGATTTGTCCATCAGTAATGGGGATCACATTGGTGGGAATATAGGAAGCTGAAGGACTCCAATTTCAAATAGTTGTTTTTTATATATATAGTAGAAATCTTTTTTTAAAAGTAGATAGAGGATGTGTGGGCATCCGCGCGACACAATTCCTCAAGCATCTGAGACAGTTTATGGGAAGGATACTCAGTTTGCCTATTCGTAAGGATTGACTCCCCAATAATGAATTGCATTTTTTTCTCGCCAAAAGTCCGCGGCGGAATCCAATTGCGCCATTCGATCGACAATCTGCCCTTTCTTTTAGTTGAGCGATCGCTCGCGCTTCCTCCATAAGCAGCTTGTCCGCATTTGCTTGAGGGAATGGGCGTAATCGATACAGAATCCTATCCTCCGCTTCCGAGAGAGCTTGATCCACTACCTCCTTCGGGTGGTCCGATGTGGAGGAGGCAGGCTCCGGCTCAGCCGCTGGAGGACGATTTAAGTCAATGTCCCACCGAGGGCAAGGTTTTTATGAGCTTGATTCCCCGGAAGTCCCCGATACACCCACAATTAGAAAGGGGAAAACAAGATCTCCAAAAAGAATGAATACCCAAGCGATTAAGTAGATAGATGCGCAGTAAATAAAAAAAGAAGGAGATGCAAAATAGAAGGGAGAGAAACACAAGAAAGACACCGTATTTCTAAACCATCATAACAAAAACGGTTCAAACATACATAAAAGAGGTTTTCCTACAAGGACCAGATTCTGACCTGTTATCATACTCGCGGTTCTTCCGTCAGATCCGATAGTCCTTGCTAAAGCTACTGCGATCAGACAAGGAAGACAGCGAAGGGAAGAATGGAAATGGATCATTGTGCTATCTGGTTGACCCTTTATCCCACTTATTCCTTTCCGCTACCCTTTCTTTAGAGCAAGAAGCGGAACTATAGAGATGATATTAAAGTTTTGTCTTACGAATCGGAAGATGTCCAACAGCCACGAAGGAAGGTTGCTCCCAATCTTCAAGTTCTTTTTTATTTTTAAAGCGAAACTACGACATTCACCGAGGTTGGCACAGGGAGCCGCTCCGAGTGTGAGAATCCGATGCCGGGGTGATGGGAGGGGGGTAAGAGAAGCGAGATTTTTGTATGCACGAGGAAAGAGGAGATTGTTAATAGAAAGCTAATAAGCTCTTTTTGTTTTTGGGCTTCCCCTTTTTCAATAACCTCCTACCTTATGGAAAGCCCACTGCTTAAGACCCTCAATCGAAAGGTCAAGGATTGTTCGTGCTGTTCCGTATATAGATAAGACCATCTCCGGTTCTTGGAAACCCACCGCTCTGCTTCTAGCTATTCGGATAGACCACACCTCAGAAAGAAAGTCCGCTATTCTATTCCATATCATGGCAGCAATCCCGGGAATGGGCATCCATTATCAGATGTCTAGGCACAAGAAGAGAGATATGCCAGAAAGACAGGATACAGGTACTCTACGGGAGAAGGGATTGGATTTTGCACGCTGAAACCCTAAGTCCCCCGTTCCCTTTCTTATGATAAAAGAGATTGTTGAGTCCAATTGTGGGTGGAGAAGGCGTCTATGCTTGAAACTGATCCTTAAGATTGGAATCGTTTAGCGTCTATCTATTCCGTGTATTCTTGTGAGGAGAAGCCCCCTTTCCCTGCTTTCTAGATCTTTATGACGAATAGGTTTGATGATTCCGTTGTCTATCTTTCCTAGGCCTGTTCCAGGTGTGTACCCGGATCTAAGCTCCGAAACCTGCTTTTCTTAAGCCCGACGCATTACTTGAATGGAAGGCACTTTCAATAGTAAGCTTATTCTATGTCCTCCTTCGCTTGACCTATTTGAATTGAACTAGAGCTTTCTTTCTTGATTGACAGACAGACCGGATTTAAAAATTCCTATTGAGACCCTTGACGACCTACCAGATGATCATCCTAGAGTTCCCTCTAAAAAAGTTTTGTCAAAAGACATAGACCGTGGCGTGGCATTAGTTCTAGCTCTCATTTCTTGCTTTTTATAGCTAACTGCCCAGACAAAGAAGGTCAGAGAAGGCTCAGGTATGATTAAGTCTCAATCGATTCTCACTACCGAATCGATTTATCCCAAGGCTAAAGAAAGCACTGAGCCTGCTCCGAAAATGCTGTGAGAAAGAGGATCTGTTGGTTTAGGAAAACTAGAACTTTTGGTTCATGAAGAAGCGGCCCCTCCGCATCAAGATAGTCAATCGATAGAGGTGTTGGGGTATTATTCCTAAAATAGGTGATAGGTGAAATGACTCTCATTGGTTGGAAGTACCAAAGACTCCCTAGCTCCCTGAAAACAAAAGTAAGAGCATCTTCTCCTTCAATTGCGCTAACAGCTCAAATAGCAACGATGGTAATGACGATAGCTTTACAGGAATTGCTTTCTTTAGGGATTCTATTTGAAAACAGTATAATGCCACATCTTACTCACTTCTTCTTCCTTTTCTTCTTCATGTGCAAAAGCCCTTCCACTATATGCAAGCACTTTTCTTGCTGTAGAAAGTCTAAAGTATCGCAAGTAAGGCAGCAAGAAGAATAGGAGGCTCGGCCATTAACAGTTGCGTTAGAATTGCCTCTCCATCCGCCGCTGAAGAAAGAATCTCACCCTTCCGCTGTCCCTACTATTCGACATTTCCCGGAGGAGTCAATCAGTGAGGGAGGGGAGATTCAAGACTGAACAGCCTTCCAACTCCATTCTCTATCCTCCAAATCAATCGCTAATGTATAACCTTTGAAAAGCTTTCATTGGAACTTCCCCTTTCCCGATCAATAGGCTGTTAGGGCTTTAGCCCAAGAACCCGATGCCCATTCAATAGAAGAAGTTGTTCTACCTTCGGAACCTGGTTATGAGATTCGTTGTTCGATCTTGAAGCAAGCATTTATCGTCCAGCCGGAGGAATAGTCGTTATTTCACCATTTGAATAACCTTGAAAAAAGCCTTCCTCAGCAGAGAACAGAGAGGTACTACCTACTTTCTTCCATTTTCCTTTTCTGACTGCTGTCTTAAACCTTTCTACTTTAACACAGGCACCTAATACATCAGGGACAGAAGTTTGACCGAATCTTGCAGCACCCCAACCACCTTTGTTTGGAGGAAAGCCAGATGGGACCAATCGAGGAAGCAGATCCAATTCCAACAACTGAACAAATTTTTGTTCAAGTTCCAAGGGCTGAGCACCAAGAAGAAATAGAGCATCAACCCGAGGAAATGAATCCTAACCGGGATGGGATAGAAGGACCTCTGATTGCAGAGCCGGAAGCCAACCATGGGGAATCCGTGACACCGAGCAATGATGCTCAAATCGCTCCGCTGCAACGACTCTCATTTCAGATGAGCATTCTTCTAAAGTTGGCGAAGGTGTCCGATCTACTAGCTCTACTCCAACCAATCCGGAGACTACAAGACCTTCACCTCAATCTCCACCGGTTCCCACTGAAAGCAAAGCATTACCTAAGGTAGATCATTTATCTCTCAAAACTCCTTCCAGTTTGCCATAAACCTTCTTGGCTAACTGTTGACATCATCTTCAATCTCAGACTATTGGGATTGGAGCAAGAGTGGAATGGAAGAAAGCTGTCCTTATCTTCTCCTCCAACCGGTACCTCCTCCCGACATGAAGGAATGCCCGATAATCGGGGGCTGGTATGTCCTTTCAGTTCTGGTCTGGGGAACGCCGATCAAAGAAAGCACTCCTATACTGCCTGGTGTTGATTCGGCAATTTGCGTCTAGTGGGGAGCTTTGTCATCTCAAAGAATAAGCGGATCTTCCCTTGCATGCGGATCTGAAAGTCGTGGATCTCCTGATGGCCGGTAGCTGCTTTCTGCTCTCCTTATTAGTGCCAACCAACTCCGCTAGGTATAGGTAGGGAGTCTTCTACAAGTCGCATTACTGGTCGATGACCTGATTTTGGAAGCAGTCGAGATGCCTGCCTTTCCTGGGGGAACCCTTCCTTGCATTCTATTATTGTATTCGCTTCAATCGCTCCTGAATCGGCGGATCAAAGATCGGAATACCAGCCTTTAACTGCTAGAGGTGGATTGGTTAAGAGGCCAAATGCTATTTGCTTGCTTCTCCTGTTCGCTCTAGTTCACCTGGTTTACAACGGTCTGTTTGCTAGGTTTTTTTTAGACAAGGGCTAAGGGCGAGTCATCCCTCTTAGCAGCTCTTTCCTAATCAATCAGCTTTTGTGCTCTCCCAAAACAGCGGAAAGACTTTTAAGAATTCCACCAACTACTGATCTCATGAAAGGGAAGACTTTTATTTAAACAATACTTTCTTTCTCTTGCACCACGCCGGAACGTATGGACACTGCCGAAAGTTAAGTAAGAAGGAATCGGGGTGGCTAGCTTTCCTGCTTATGTGCTTGTTATTAAGAAGATAGAAAAGAGATAGCTATCTCCCGTAGGCTACTCTTTAGAGCGTTTCACTCGTTTAAGGAAGACTAAGACAACAGGGTTTACGAACAGGGGTTATTCCCATATATATATTATATGGATGTTACTTTTGTGCTTCATTTAGTTTTGCGTATCAGTCAAGTTTCAGGTCTGTGCCTGAGGCCTGGACCAGAAAGCTTTCATGGCGGGGGCAGAAACGGAAGCAGGTACGAATAGAAGAAGGCCCAGAATAGCCAAGCCAAAGGGGTCCAATCAGTTGCGTAATGTCCGGTATCGGGAGTCTTTTAGTAATCCACAGATTAGGAACCAAGTGGGGAAGTGAGCTCTACTCTAAACTCTAAAGGCTGCTCTGCCACCTAGGGGATAGGAAACCTATTCCTTTTAGTCCGATTCGCCTGCCTCGAAGACTGGCATTAGGCCCCTACTGATGAATGATAGGATTGATTCAAAGCAAAGGAAATGGTCCCCTCTCCGCTACGGGGGATGCTATAAGAAGATAAGCCCCTGGGGGCTAGTACTTACTATTACACAGGCTAGTAGCAGACAACCCTCAATTACATCGACCCTTGCAACAACCAAAAAGCAGTAAGCCTTCCTACAAGGGTAGGGTTTGGATTGGAATGCTTACGGAATGGAAAAAGGGCTAGGACGAAAGGGCCAGCATGAGACATAGGGACTACGGTATATACGTAATAGCCGGACTAAGAGATTAGAAAAACTAGTAAAAAAAAAGGCAATAGCCCCTTCCACAACAAAGAAAGTTTGCAATGGGGATAGACCTGAAGCCTTCGCTTTTACGGAAGACGGGATAGTACAGTACGGTAGTAATGGGCGGAATAAGTAAAGTAGGCTGGCTGGCGGGATAGAGGGAAAGGGAAGTTTTTTCAAATAAAGAATAAAATGAAACCTTACCACAATACGACCATCGGGGGATGAAGATATACCATAAAGCACATGAACTCGATCTACTAGACGGACTAAGAGGGAATAGACGGGAAGCAAGCATGGAAGCACTCAAGCTAAAGCAAATGCACCTTACAACACTTCGAAAGCTAATCTAATGCAAGGTTAAGGTACCTCACTAAAGGGGCTAGGGAAATTATCCTAGACAAGGAAGAAGATAACCTCGATCGGACCTTAGTCTGGATTCGAAAACAAAGAAGAAACAGCTTTTACATTGGCAAGTCACACATTTTATCCCTCTGAGTCCCTGTCCCCGAGTCTCAAAAAAGAGATGTACGATTCGATGGGGATAGAAAAGGAAACCCGTAACCACGCTTTCACTTACATTAAAAATTGAAACAACTAACGGAAGAGGGAATGCACCTTTACCATAGGGCAATGGAAAGAATCCGCGTAAAACAAAGCGGTGGCCTATGCCCAAAAAAAGAGGGAGAGAGATCTCTCGTCAGGTCTTGGGTAGTTTGCCGGAGGTGTGAAAGGTGGGCTTCACCTTTTTCTGTAGCCTTCTAAATAAGGTGAGGCCACCCTATCAGGTATGGGGTGGAGGAGGAGAGCGTGTATGTGGGCTTCTTATACTGGATTACTTTACTGACATTAAAAACCGGTAGAGGATTGGGAAGGTTACTAATCTTTCTTTCGAGTGCGGCTCTATGCAAAGGTTATTCATCTTTACCTAGGGTGCTTAGGAGAGATTCTTATGCCCTGCCTACGTCTATTCATGCTTGGTCTTCTGAGAGTTAGGATGAAATGCGATCCATTCAAAGTCTGAGTTTGTACAAAATTCCTTCCTCACAAAGTAGTCTCGTTGGTCTTCAAAAGAAGACAGTCGAGCTAGGGGCGGCGAAAGCTTCTTCCGGGAACGCTATTTCCCGGCCTGGGACAGTTGGTTGATTGGATAAGAGGGGAGATCCGCGAAGGGAGTCTAAAATCAGAAAGAAAGTAATAGGAAAAAATAGGGCTCAATCTGAAGATGGACGGTCTTTAGGCACGCGTCCCTTTATATTAGAGGGGTGGGTTCAAATCATTCTATATGAGGAGCCAGTTGAGATTGAGATATAAAAAAGTGGAGTCTTTCACTTAGAGAGTATCCTCGGCTATAGGTCTTCCGGTCCGGCTTCCTAAACCACTTGGTCCCGTTCTATGCGCATCTCGGATTCAACCTGCACATATCACTCTACTTTCTTTCTGGGAGAGCCAATAGAGAACTCAAGGGTATCAACTTTTGACTCGACTCGTTTGAAAGAGTAAAAGCTCCTGACTAGCTTTAGAGCACACGGCAATTGGTACTACTTCGCTATCGGTCACCGCATTGAAAGCGATCTTTATACGTTAGGTAAGTTAGCGGCGTAATAAGCCGGCCTTTGAAGAAAGACCGTTCCATCTTGTTCGAAAGCGGTCCACTCCGGAAGTAGTGGTGGCAAATCTTTTGGATGGACTTAAAAAAGAAAACTCTTTCTTTTCATGGAAACGAAAGAATATGAAATGAAGAATGACAGGGCTAGGTAAAAGGTGCATTAGAGCAAGTCACTTATTATCCCCACCCAAAGGAGGTAAGGAACTGGGACGGAATGCGAGCCAGAGGCAGTACATCCTTTCCGGTAAGCAGTACGTGTGGGTGTGCTTATTTGAGAGTCACCAAGGAAGTAGTAGAAATGTTGAAGAGGAGACAACCCGCTCTTGAAAGACTATGCGCGTCGCGTGCTCGATCTAGCAATTGTTTTGATGAACTGTCATTCAAAAAGAAAGAAGAGAAAGAAATGGAGGGTGGCGCCTACATAACAGGTTGCTTGCTTACCAAGCCATCCTGGCTTTTCGCTCCTCCAGTTCGATTTTTATTTATTATTATTGACTTATTATTAAAAAAACTACTAACTATCAAAATGAAAGACGATCGATTATCTACCCAAGAAGATAGAGAGTCCCACATACGAGAAAAGGTCACAAATAGAGTTGAACCAAGTAACATTGCAAAGGCATAATGATAGTAGGGTCGGGATATCCCCGCCCTCCGAACCGGACGTGAAGGTCTCCCCTCATCCGGCTCTCTGCAGGGGAATCTCCACTCACTGCTTCCCCTAATATCCTCCCTTTACCACATCATGGGGGTTTACAGGAGATCCCAGAGGCTCGCTCGGAAAGGCTGCTATACCATACCTTTTTACTCCACTCTACTCTAGTAGTCACTGGACTCACTATAGTAGTCCGTCCGGCTGCTCTTGCTGAAATCATTACTCTTCATTCTCCCGTGCTCTAGCAATTGCGCTCCCTAGACCACTACCATGTAGTTAGGTAGAGACAATCAATCCGTAGTGACGGGAATCTGGGGATCCCTATCCATATCAAAAATGAAGATATTTATAATATATCTATAGAGAAGCTACCTTTCTCTCACTCAATAGATGTATCTGGTTTGGTACGGTACAGTACAATACGAGACGATGGAATGCAATGGGATGGATGGTAGAGGGCTGCCTGCGCCCAAAAGCGATGATTCCCCTTGTCCATAGGGACCTCGTGGCATACAACCGAAACGACTCCCGCTAGATAGCCGCCCCTATATATATTTTGACAGCCTCGTGGACGGACTAAAGAAGGGAAGTTACAGAACGGGGCAGTGAAGGCTCGAGAAGTAGACAGCAAGCTTTTCTCAGCCCCCTAACCTTTCTATTATTATTGAAACGCTAGCGCGCCCCTTTCTTTCTCTTAGAGAAAGGGGCGTAAGCACTTCACTCGCTAGGGGATGGGATTCATTCACTTGCATTCCTGCTAGCACTACAAAAAGCTCCGGTCTTAACGCCCCTACTACTGCTGTGCAGCCTTTCCTCGGGTTCGTAGAGTCGGGTTTCCCGTTTACCCACAACGGAGGACCCCACCAGACCAGGCAGGCGGCCACGGGTCATAACGCACTCTTCGCACAACAAATCCACTTTGAAGTTGACTTATCCGCTCGGCCAATCGTCGGAATGTGTACGATATACCATAAGGGCCCAATATCTCAATAGCACCTTTGTCTAAAGCTTCGAATGAGACTTCATATCCGAAACGCAGGAACGATCTGACTAGAAAGTCATTCAAAACTTGATCGAAGAACCAGCGTTTATTGAAGAAGCTATAGAGTCGATTACAAAAAGTACTTGTTTGAAAGGCTCGTTGGAATTGATCCGCTACGGGATTTACATTATACGCAACAGAAGCACCTGAAGTACTAAACAGAATAGGTATTAGTTTGGTAATGGTTGGAGCAGCAAACTCGGATTCGGCAAGAATCTCATTTTTTGGTAGTACGAAGGGGGAATTGGCCCAAAAATTGGATAGGGGTCAAGACGCAGTCGGGCGCCGGCGGCTGACTCAAGTGCCCCCCGAACCGCGCGAAATGGTCGCCTATTACACGGCTCACTAACTCTGCCTGGGGTGTGGGGCTACCTATTCTTCATTCGTCGGCGGTCCGGCGCACCCCTACTTAAAGGATGCTGCTTAATTACGAAGTCAATCCATTCTGAATCTAGAGAGTTCCCTTTCGTTAAGCGCATCGAGCCAGGAGTGGACATCATCATCTGCAGACAAATCCAGATCCTGTTTCATCATTAGCTTAGCTAAAGTGGAATAGTATGACTGGCTTTCCGGAAAATGAGACGAAACCCGCTTTATCCATAACTTTTCTATCTTTGGCCACTGAAAACCGTACGGAAGCCTGACTTTGGGGTATAGGGAGAGATTCTCAAGATCTGCAACATCATACTTGTCCCTACTCAACTTATTAACTGCCCGTTCAAGGCGACTGATCTTCTCCATCAGAGGATCGGACGGTTGTGGTGGGACGTATGGCACTATCTGATTCATGGGAGTGAGAGCCAAGGACACGGCCGGTACTGCAGGAGGTTTTCTTCGCGTTTGTACGTTATTTAAATCATTCTAGCCTTTCGCTTGCTTATCTTATTATGTTTCTAGTTCTCGCTCGTGGTAAATTGTATATTCATACTTTCAGTTCGAAATTCATTTCCCCAGACCCGGCATAAGAGAATAAAACAAAAGAAAGAGATGCGGATGAAAGTGATCCCCCAATCCTCGCTCGGTACCAAGGGTAGAACTTCATGATTGATTCGGTGTAACCGGTCTTTGATCAAGGGGCGCGTTAGCGCCCTTACCTATTGAAGGAAAAAGTGCAGTTCAAGCACTTTGCTTTGAATCACAAACAAACAGATATTATTCAATTTCGGCATTCCCGATCTTCTATCTTTCCTGCAGGCATGGAAATCAAACTGGAATGAGACCTTCCTTTCTGTCGACATTCTTTTCCATTCCATCTCTCTTCCTTGAGGTGTGGGACCATTGGCCTAGTCTTTTACTAACCCCCGCAGGATTAGAATCATTCCCTTTGTTGAGTGAGGAGGGCTTGAAAGGATCTCTCTTCCGTCTAAGCCAGGGTAGGAATTGGATCGCCATC